>Ga0272441_10001790_pt1 | contig 45170 bp, 41 predicted proteins | sample SSMProp6N_FD_193582 | JGI IMG/M metagenome (GOLD analysis project Ga0272441, IMG submission 193582) | Marine sediment archaeal communities from Little Sippewissett salt marsh, Falmouth, MA, United States - SSM-Prop-6N | ecosystem: Environmental > Aquatic > Marine > Wetlands > Sediment ... | reverse complement strand
AATTGCATCATTTATTTATAAAATAAGTATTGATTGCTGGTCAAGGAACGGTAAAATTAAATCATGAATGAAAATATTATTCAAAATACTGTTTCGCTGAAAAGCTCGCTTGTTTTGGGACTAGTATCGTGTCCCTAAATTTGCACATTGGCTTTCTTTATCTATCGAAATGAACCCTGGGATCGAATTATAACTCTTTTTGTTCTCATAAATTCTGCATCTAAATCTGCAACCTTCCTTACACAGAAAACTGTTCGTTTTCCAGTCAATGATGTATATTGCTTTGTTCCATCGGCTGCAAATAAACCGCTTGGGATAAACTTCAAATCATCTACTATCCCTTTAGTATTATAATTTTCTATCCAAAGTACTCTTCCCCAATAATCAGTGACAATCAGATTGCTTTTATCTATGACTTGCATGGCTTTTACTCTATGGCCACCCGCCCCAGATTTATTCGAGTAATTACTCCTATCATTTCTAAACATTCCTATGCTACCTTCCTTATCGGGATATAAAGTTGGCAGGTAAGTATTTTTCTTAGATTCTAAAAATTCTAATTCACCCTCTAGGCTTTTTATCTGTTGAGAATAAGAAGGACCAAAGGCTATTCTGCGTGAAATTGACTTACCTTTTTCACCTTTTTCTATCCGCCCTTTTAATTCTTGGATATTTTTCCTATTATCCTCAATCTTCTTTTGGCGAATTTCTTCACCTCTCTTAATCGCAATTTCAAGAAAGTTTTTATCTGGCTCACTTTTACTGATTATTTCCTCTCCATTTTCTTTTGGCAAATCTGCTTTTTCTGCAGGTCGCTTTTCATCCTTTTTCTTTTCAGCAACCGATTTTAATTCCTCAACTTGCTTTTTCAGTTTAGCTATTTCACCATTCTTTAGATGCTTTATGTAAACATCTTTCTGCCTCGCATCCTTTATTGCTGTTTTTATGTTGTTTTCCCATGAATCTGAAATATTCTTGCTTCGAAGCATCTTTTTCAATTGATCTATATACTTATCCATAATCAATGGATTATCTTCTGCTTCGAGTTGGCCTATAATAACCTCTGCTTTTTTGTAATCAAAATCAGATTCTTTATTGCCACACCCAAAAAGAAACAGTAAAGCTATTAATAAAACATATCTCATTGCTCCTATGGATAGGAACTTGGAAAACTGTTTTTTCATATCAATCCTTTCTTCAAATCAACCTTTAAAAATCATAAATTAGTAGTGTCCCTTTTCTGGTTCCTGGTCTTTGGGTCAGTGATAGAATATATATATTTCCCCTGAAATCAATTTACTAATATCCCTTAAAAAAAGCATACTTGATGCTTTTGTAAACCTTTCTATGATCCAAGCATGTTCACTATTTAAAAGTGATTCAAGAAAATATGGCTTATATCTAACTAATGACCCCAAATAATACATAATAACATAGCATGCAAGTGTATCATTAAAATGAAAATATCTATTATTAAGTTTTAAAGGCTTAAATACGTGAAAATCAAATCCACCTTTTATTGAAACTTGATTTGAATATTTCCCTAAAACTTTCATAAGATCATTATTTATTTTATTTTTATCATAAATCCTTAAGTTTCCAATCTTATCATACTTCTTCTTAGATTGATAGAATTCAAAATCAGCATATACAGAAGGTGCAATATTAAACACTTTAAAAGCAGATATTTCGTCTAAAGGTGTTTTTTGAAAATAATCCAAAAATGGTTTAAAATAATCTGGATAATTATTAAAAAATGTTTCTTTAGATATTGCAAGAAATGGCCAAGAGTTTCCATGCATTGGCTCAGAACATAGCATAACTTTTCCAGGCAAAAAATGTCTATCGCCATATCCAACTTTTTGGTACTCTAAGTAAATATCAGGAATATACCCAAATAATGTTTTAATATTTAAGCTAGTATTATTTGTAATTTTATCACCTGTAATTTCTTTGTATAAAAGTTTAAAAATGCCATTATTTACCAAACAACATTGGTCGTCGAAATTATTATTATCGTCTTTCTTATCTTTAAGCCCATGGAATACTTTCCCTTTAACAGATGCAGAATTTTGAAGGGCTAAGTAAGCTTTAGCAAAATTCAGAAAAGAATAATAATAAAGCAAAGGACTAGAATGGTAATCGAGTGTTTCTGCTGCCACATAGAACTTTTTTCCTTGTCTAATAAATGATTGAAAAAGTCTAAATGTTTCTTTTATCGTATAAGCTTCATTTCTCAATCCTATTTTTTTAATAAAACTAAGACCTACTTTCTCTATCTCACTTAAATATTCTAATGAAGCAATATATTCTTCTGTGAATGGTCTTGTAGTATAGGCATATTTTACTGGGTATTCCCCAAATGGTAGTTGTTCCCAATAGTCAAATATACGTCTTTCCATAATTCATTCCCCTTAACTTTTCCTTTATTATCAATTTCCACATCATTATTACATTTTCACCTCTTAAAACCTATACCGGAGAAGATCAAACCATAGGTTTAGAAACAGAATTTCTTCTGTTTCGGCTCTTCGGACCGCCCGGAGCTCTGCGCAGGGGAAATCCTCTGAGTACGATTAGAACTTATATCGCATCTCCACCCGTACCGCACTCTTATCATCATCATTCCTCTCTTCATACTCCGTGAACCTCAGCTTCACATGAATCCCCAGCAACAGATCGCCATCCTTCAGGTACTTCTCCCCTGACAGGACCGTGTAATACCTTGTTTTGTCCCGGGACGGATCCTCATAATCGTACAGGTTGGCCTGGAGACCTGCCTTAAGCTTATAGTTTTTCTTCCGTTTATAATTGACTGCTGCCTCAACAGTATCTTTCCTGTACCCGCTGTCAGTCTCATCATACTCCACGTCCCTGTGCTCAAGGTCAATGCCCCACCAGAGCCTGTGCGCGGGTGTATCCAGGGCTTCCAGGTCCCATCCATTACACAGGGAGAATCCCGTGTGGTCAAGGGAAGCTGTGAGGTAGTCCTTGGTATAATACCTGTATTTCAGGTCGGTTTTCACTGTATCGCTTATTCTGTGCACTGTTTTAACATACCAGAAGAAATACTCATAATCATAATCCGCATCTATTTCCTCATCCTGCCGTGTATCCCTGTTGCCCCATCCTGCATGAGCCATTGCCTTGTATATTCCGGCCAGACCGAATTTATAATCAGCACCCGCACGCACATCCCGGTGTATCCTCTCCTTTCCCTTTCCAGGCTCACGCGCGGCCTTAATGGTGTATGATCCTGAAAGGGTCAGAGCCTTGTCCAACAAGTACCTCCTCCCCTCAGCCTTTGCAAACGGTATAAACTGGTCCTTTTCAGGAGCCTCCTCATACTCATACCTGTCCAGTCCTGCACGCAGCTTCAGAGTATACAACCCCTCTGCCCTGTACATGATCCCGGGAGCAGCCTTTACCCGCTCATACTCGTATACCGGGCTGTTGAAATACTGCTTGTCCCTCAGCAGAAGATCAAGGTCCAGCGTCAGGGACCTGTTCTCAGCTTCCCACACGCGCCAGTCTATGCCCCCGGTAAACGTACGCGACACATTATCAAGATTATCCGCCTGATCATAGTCCTTATCATACACATATCCCGCGATCCTGTACCCGATCTGCTCTGTCGCATCCTGGGAGAACTTCACACGGTACTTGAAATATGAATAGTCTGTATCGTCCAAATCCTCCTCAAAATCCTCCAGCGTGGACCGCTCTCCTGTTTCCACATACCCCTGCACCTCCGAATCCGTGCGTGCAAGCCACCTGTCCAGCTGGCAGAACCAGCCGCAATTCAAACCCTCATCTCCAGTATCTGTATTATCCTGAGGATACACCCCTGCTGCATATACAAGGGTAACCATGATAAATATAATGAGGGTTTTAGTCATTGGTCACTCGTCACTTGTCATTAGGGCACAGAAAGCTGTGCTGTCACTCGACACTTGCCACTTGCCACTCGACACTCCAAATGAGTGGAAGGGTGGAAGGGAATTGAATATCGAATATCGATTAACGATTTTAGATTTTAGAAGTTTTAAAATAAACAGAAAAGTTTTCATATTTTTCTTTCGACAGGATCACCCCGATACCATGCAATGCAGCTACGGGGCAGGCAGGATTAACATGATGGTTACCAGAACATTAGCCGTAGCCACGGAGAACTCAGAATTAAAAAAGATTTTACCATCCAATTTCCCGTAATAAGAACAGCACAATAGATATTATATTGACAGTTAAAATGAAACACCATATTCCCAGAAACCAGGGGAAACTCTTTTTGCCTCTGAACTTCAAAGCCAATAATAAAGGAATAAGATATACTAAATATATTAAAACATAATGAATGAGTTTGATGTCTTCAAAGTATATACCAAATAAACACAATAGAAATCCCGGGAATTTCAACCAAACATAGAAACGGACAAATACCAGTCCTCCCCATGACCCCTCTCTCATTAAGAATATAACAGCGCATACAATCAAAGCTGTTAAATAGATTTGTACATACAACTCAAGAATTTCTCTTATATTTCTTGTTTCTTTTTGAGATATATTGCTTTCCTGTTCTTTGTCATCTATTTTACTTTTAAAACCCGGGATTTTAGAGGGATTATTTCTATAATAAGTGACAATGAGCTTAAAGAGAATCAAGGATATCAATAAACTTACAGACATGCACCCGATAACAACATATTTATCATAAACCCCGTATAATATCACAGAATGGAAATATCTTCTCACAATTTTAAAAGTAACTACATTGAAAAGTATGCTTAAAATAATGAAGATTAAAGCAGTTAAACCTGCTGAGACAGCTAATAACCTTATCTTCTTATTTTTCTCTTCAGTCATTTTTTACTTCAAAAACCTGTACTATGTCCCCGGATTACATGACTATACCTGATGCAAGCAGAATGACACCGCTCATTCCGTTATCAGCTAGATTCCCGGATATTTCAGGATCAGCAGCGGTAAGACGATCGATATAATGTCGCATACTCCTGCCGCAAAGAAGAGCCAAGCCAAGACGGGAAACCAGAATTGCTTAACACTCTTGCAGATGGCAGTAGCGGCAAGTGCGAAAAGGCCGAGGGTCACAAAATAGATGATTGGCCGACTGAGGAAAATGACGGCCAAGGCTCCGGCTGTGTATGCGTTGGGATTGCCGGCCATAAAGCCTTCGGCAATCACTGTCATGAGGAGGCCAAGCACAAGCAGCACGATATGCTTCTTGCGCTTGGACGGGGGTAAGTCTTTTTCAAGAATTATAGTAATCGGGTATAGTTCTTTTTCTGCAATCACTTGACGGGCTTCTTCTTCAGTTTCAGCCTCAACTATACCTGCAACTTCTTTAGCTTTGCTGTTTTTTGCTTTGTAATGGTATTTATTCATTCACATCGTCCTTCTGGTAGCCGTGTTCTTGATTTTACTTCCTTCTTCTCTTCTGTCATTTTTTCACCACTCCACTACTCCAATATTTATCCCGCTGCGCCCCGTAGGTGCTTGCATTGCATCGGGGTTAGAAGCCTGTCCCGTACTTGATACGGGATCTCTCTTCCTTGGATGACCGTAAGTTCTAATGGGACTCCATTACTCCAGGTTGTCAAATCAATGCCTGCCCCGTTAGAAGTAGGTTGTCCTATGATGACCGTTAGTTCTAATGGGGTCCCCTGCCTGTTTACTTCTTCCGCTTAAATATCAATTCAACTCGATTATTATCATATGGTATACCATCAATGTTTATTTCCGTTTCAATTTCTTGATACCTTGGAATAAACCGAATTTCTGAATTATTTAGAGCAAGTAGTTTTCTTACCATAAAAAAACCAATCCCATTTCCTGCGATGCTTTTTTCAGAAGGATATTTTCCTGAATATCCCTCATTAAAGATTTTTTTTAATTCAATATCTTCCACTCTCATACTTATCATCTCAAATATGATTTTTACTGTCCTTTTAGTTGTTTTAAATGTAATTATCAAATCTGAACCATGAGCAATATATTTAGTTATATTATCTAAAACATGGGTTAAAGCTGCCGCAATAGTTTCATAATCAACTTCTACCTTTTCATAACATTTTCCTATTTGAATTTCAACACTATTTACTATGAAATCGTACCAAAAAGAATTTAATACTACTAGTAATATCTTATGCAGGGAGTGGCTTTTAAGTTCGATTGATACATCTTTAGCATAAAGTTTATTGAAAACAGTGAATTCTGCTTGCATATGATTCGAATTCTTTAATACTTTCAATAATACTCTTGCTGCTTCATTTGGTTTACTTTTAATTATTTCTGAAGCGGTATTCCGGACTTCAGTACCGGCTTTTGTTAATTGATCTTCTGGAAGAAGGGAATAGATATGTTGTCCAATATGAGCATTACATGTAACAAGGTTATGTAAAAGTCGTTTAAATTGAGTTTGATGATTAATCAGAATAGTATCTCTGAATTCTTTAAAAGATGGAAGAAAACTACAATAGAGTTCTAGCAAATCTTTCATCCTTCTTCCGGATTTCCGGCGATCTTCACAGCATACAAATACTGATCCATAAATATTTGCTTTTTTTCCAACTCGTAACCTATTTCCTGTATTAGGACACCTAATTAATTGACTCTCCTTAGTGAAGTTTAACAAACAATCATTGCATCCACTTTGTAGACTAGAATATATAGTAATTTTATTTTCATCTTGTATATGTAGTAGCACTTTTACTTTCCGGCTGTTATATATAATTGTATAATACTAGCTAAAGCACCAGCATTTTGCAGGTTAAATAATTTTGCAATATAACTTGGTTCATAGTTCTTTTTCTTCTGGATTTTTCTTAAAGCTTTAATTACAACTGTAGTATCAACAATCTGACCCAATTCTTTTCTAAGAAGTTCTTGGATTCTTTTTATACATTCATCTAAGCCGAAGGATTCTCTACTGAATTCCTCTACAAGGGATTGAAATTCATAAGGATCTGCATTTTTCCTCAACCTTGCATCAGCTTTTGATAAACCTTCATGAAAGCGATCACCTTCATGGATTGCAGAATACACTATTATTTTTTTTGTGGGATATTTGTCTCTAAGAGCACTAATTAGCCCTAAACCCTCGTCTTGGAACTTTAACTTCTTACCCACTCCCTGAATATCTACAAAAAGAATATGTGCATTTAAAAGCTCATTTTGATCTAACGATTCAATATCTTTAATTTGTCTTGTATTATTCCAACCTGCGTTTTTTAATATATTTACAACTTGGAACTTATGATCATCAATAAAAAGTATGTTAGCAATTTGTTTTATTTCATCAAGTGTTCTAATGGGTAATTTTTTTCTTACCAAAAATCCAAACATGGATTTCTCCTTCAAATAGTCTTCATTCTATAAATTATTAAACTAAAGAATCGGATGCCACTTTCCTCTAATGCTTGATTTATCCAATTTAAATTAATACCACAAAAACTACAGATGTCAAATAAAAATGCTGAAAGCATTTTTTAGTTCGTAGCCCGCTGCTATAATCCGGAGTTAGATATATAAAATTACTTAAAATATTTGATTGCTATTGATTTTTCTCCTTATTCTGTTTTATTACCATTAATGGTAAGGAATTGACCTGGCGGCCATCTATGGCCAGATTTATTTCGTAATTCCCGGGCTTCTCAATCTTTAAATTATTTATCCCAAGGCACATGTTCACAGAAGTAGACTGAGTCCCTTCCGGAATATTTACCTTAACGCCTCCATCAAGCTTGGGCCCGAGTGATTTTCCGTCTTCATCGACCATATCAATCCTTATTTTATGGTCACCTTCCTCTATTCTTAGAAATCGCATCCTCAATGCAATTGCACAATGAGGATGCACGTAAGGTAATTCTTTTACGTTTATTGTATCAAAAGCTCCTAATATACTCAGCTTACCGGCAGTATTATTCGCAGCGTCACATAAAGAAAATATTTCAACTTCCATAATATAATATCCTTTCTGAATAAAAATTATCTCCCCCGGGAAATTTCCCGGGGGAGATATAGGCCTTTAATTATAATAGCCTTTAATAAGGTAAATATCATTCACAACTTCAACATCAAGATTCTTATACATAAAATCTGATATTTTCACTCCTCCAAAAGAAACGCTTGCTGGAGGAATCTTTGCTGAAAATGCTGGCATGGTAGCTGGTCCTAACCTTATATTTCTAATTGGAGTAACCCTGCCATCATTTAACACTTCAAAAAGATCAGTAAATTGTAAAATCATTTTAAATCTCCTTAAATTTGTAAGATCAGATACAGTCTGATCCTCTTTATTTCAGTCTTCACACAATTACAAATTATTTAAAGGAGATTCATTCCCTGAAGTGTTGGATATGGGTTACAAGCTCCCTACCGCTCTGGATGTAATGTTGGCGGCGGTAGCCCTGAGGTAGAAGTGTTTTTTTTATGAATACAATTTTATTTTTGTAATAGTTAATTGAACCAGTACATTCATCATAGTTAATTAAAAATGTACTTTGATATATATAGATAAAATAACCGGAATTATCTGTATGGGTTGTTGATACTTGGGGAACCTTAAAATCAAATAACTTATGATTATAAGAATCTTTGCCCTGATGAGAAAAGGAAATAATATTTTCGTTATCAGAGAAGGAGAAAAATATATTATTAGAATTAACCTGAGGAAACCAATTCGAATGAGTTACTATTAGATCATTAGTAAAATGGTTTCCTTGCGATGCAATTATCCAATTATTTTCAAACTCAAATGTTTCAATAGGATGAACTGAAGCATAGCAGATTGTCATTTCTGAAGAAGTATCTATACCACCCATATCATTTCCGAGAAGGCTAATATCTGATCCTTTATATTCATTCAAATCTACATTCCATTTAGCTACGGTTTTATCATTGGGCAAAAAAGGCTCAATATAAATAATCGGTTCGGGAAGAACCTTAAAACTAAAATCATTATCTTTATTCTGTTTCATATAATTAATATATGCAATTTCTGTACCAATGCATAAAAATAAGGTTATTTTTTGCATTTTTGCATATAAGTTAAGAATTTGATAGTCTTAGACTTATGTATTTTTTTTGGGGTATTTTTAACCCTTATTATCCGAATGTCATATTGACATTTTGTGTCATTATTTCTTTTATATAGGGAATAAGTTTTTATTCAAGGACTTTTATAAATTCCGCAATAACACGGAAGTCTTCCGGTTCTGCATCCTCGATTATTATTGGGTTGAAGGTGCGATTTTCAGATTCAAGAGTTATATTCTATATATTACTTTCCATTTATTTCATTTCGCTCACAAATATTAAATGGGATCTTGGGGGAATATTTATTTAGATAATCAATAGCTCTTTGAATCAATTCTTCATTATTATCAGTAGGTTTTTAGCATCATATTTATAGTTTATAATTTTTCCACTGATTATCAGTTCTATAGCCTGTTCTATAACTTCTAAGGGTGCAATAAACCATTCCCTGGGAGTATGTCTTTTTCCTTTTTCATCAAAAACATCTAATTCCAAGCAGGAACCACCAAAGAAATTATGCAACAACAACTCTAATTTCTGTGGATTTAAGTTAAAACATTTCCATGCCCCCTGAATACTAACCGGGGCCATCAAAAAGGCTGGTTCATTCTTAGCATTTTTCACTCGTTCCTCAATTTTGGTCTTTGAATAACCAATTTTAAACAAGTTTGTAATGGCAGCAATGTCAGGGTCTTTGCTTTTTGATTTTAGCACATAGATATAACCAGCTTCTTTATCATCATCTGTTACATTTCCGAATGTTTCAGCAAAATCCTGATTTACTTTTTTTATATTCTCAGTAACTATCCGACCATTTTTGTATAGGATCTTAACCAAAGAACGATACAGCATATTTGACTCTGTGCCATTTTCAAATATACACTTGGTTCTGCCATCTTCTCTTTCTCTACTCCCACTGGGAAAAGATTGTTCCTCGATTGATATATTTATTTTTTCTAAGAATAATAAAACACCATTATGAACGTAATAATACCCCTCATTTAATTTAACTTCTCTAAAATCAATCAGTTTTCGTTCCCCATTAGCAAGTTCCTTATGAACCTGTTTGAACAAAGGTTCATATTTATCAAAATCCTTACACGGTTTCCTTCTGGCTATAAAATCTGCTTCTGCTCTTTCAAAGTCCTTCGGAGTGTGTTTAAATTCAAATAAACCTTCTGAATCATCCCCAAGTATATTCATAGAATCATCATTCAATATATCATCAATGGAGTTGATCTCTTTTGGTGTTCCATATGGTGTTTGCGATTCATTGACCCGGTCCGGGATTGTCTCGAGAAGAAGATTGTAAGAATCATGTTGTTTTAGGATATTTATTTTGTCTTTATCCTTCTTAAGATTTTTTAACCTAGAATATAATTGGAATTCGGAGACATTGCTTGAAGTAGCTTCCGGAGGTCTTCCGTTTCTTTCAACAAACTCATTTATTTCCTGAAAAGATGCCAAAAGCCGTTCTTCAGCAGTTCGTGCATTAGACTGTTTCGGTTTGACATTTAATAATCCCAAAGGATCATTGTTGAAAATTTCCTCTAATATTTTCTCTTTATCCATTTGCATCAGCTCTTTTACGTTTCTCATCTTTAAGGTAAATTATACATTCAGCCATTCTTTTTTCGAGCGGATCGTTTGATTTAATGTTGGGCTCTTTATTATACATTTCTATAAATTCCTGGATCTTTGGCCACAATATTCTTGCTTCTTCAAAATCCATCTGAATCCGTGTCGCATCAATAGTATCCTGAATAACTTTTAAGACACGAGTAGTAACTGATTTTGATAATATCTCGAAAGCTTTCTGAAAGGGGTTTATTTTATCTATGAGATCAATATGTATGTCATCAATGTCTACAAATGATCCTGCCATTCTGATAAACCGCTTATCTCCGGTATCTTTTATTTCTCCATTTTTTATCACAGAATCAACAACAACATGCTGACGGACCGCTTCTACTTCATCATCATCCAGATCCGGATACTTGATCCTGATGATTTTGGGGATTAGCACTTTGTTTATAACTTCAGGGTCAACATTGCCAGGCATGGCTTTTAGCATGGTATTATCCTGGAGTACATTCGCTTTGAGATCATTCAGATCTGATTCCAGAATATCCTTAACCCTTTGAGAACTCGGCTCTTTCAAGCCTCGTATTTTTATCTCACCAGCCCCGGATTTATCATCATCAGATAACTTTGGTTTAAACTTCCAATTCGGAGCTAAAACTTGTTCCATTAACAATGAAGCAGTAATGGCTTTAAGCATGTTATTGACCGAAAGCTTCACCAGGTCATCAGCCGCGTCCGGCTGAGCAATAAGATTGGTAAACTGGGCATGTGTTTTATTCTCGCTGTCTCTTGTGGCTCTGCCAATAATCTGGATAATTTCAGTTAACGATCCTCTATATCCCACTGTAAGGGCATGCTCGCAAAAAGGCCAATCAAAGCCTTCTTTTGCCATACCAAGAGCAATTATAATATCCATGTCATTAATGGATTCTATTTGTCTCAGATAATTGATTATTTTATTCCGTTCGGCAGGATTATCCTCTACTAAATCGGCTATTTTCAATTCTTTTCCATCAGTATGTCTCTTTATATATATAACACCTGTATCAGTATCCTGCCGAATATCACTCCCGATTGCATCCAGGATAAACCCAACCTCATTATGCTTGTCTTTTGTAGATTCCCCTGAGTTAACATTCGGAATATGCAGGATGGTCTTCTTATCTGTATCCAGGACTTCCATAATAGCACTGGTGTATCGGCCTTGATAGAAATGATAACCAATACCCAATGATTTTAAATAGTCGTAACCATTTAACTGCTCATAATAATTGTACGTAACTTTAATAAACTTTGCTTCGTCCTCAGGGAACAGCACAGGCACACTATCCCCTCTGAAATAGGACCCTGTCATTGCAATAATATGGGCATTTGATTTGGCCATAACAGCCCGGAGCAAATCTCCTAAGCGGTTATCTGCGTCTACCGAGACATGGTGAAATTCATCCACAGCCAAAAGGGCATCATTAAAAAGTACCTCATCCATTTCCTCGAATGCAAACCGGAGAGTAGCGTGTGTACATATTAATATTGATTCATCATTATTCATAAAATTATGAAAAGCCTGCACCTTACTTTTACTGCAATCACTGCCAGGCGTACAGAGATTATATTTGTCGCTTGGTTCCCAATTTGCAAAATAGCCGAAAGATTTCAAATCTGTCTTTGCAAAAGAACTACCAATTGACCGTTCAGGGACCGCAACGATTACCTTTTTTATATCTTGATTTTTAAGTTTATCCAACGCTATAAACATAAGGGCCCGGGATTTCCCTGAAGCAGGTGGTGACTTTATCAGTATATATTGAGCATCTCGCACTTCAAAAGCGCGTTCCTGCATTTCGCGCATCCCGTACGCATTGGTCGCTTTACTCTTTCCTGTCTGTTTGTATTTCACATCAACTATATTCGGCATATTATTTCTTCTTCCTTTTTCGCTTCGTTTTCTTATCTTCAAATAGCGACCCCTGTTCCTTTTCGTCAGCTATCATTTTTTCATATAGTTTAAATAAATGCTCCAGACGCTCATCATCACTATTGAATGGTTTACTGCGATAGCATTTTTCAATTATTTCATCGTTCTGACGATGGGTTTCCCGTAAACCATCCGGCATTTTGTCGGGATCGTAAAGTTGAGCAAGAGTCTTATCGCTATTTTTCTCCCGTTCTTCTAATATGCGGAATACGGCTTGAGTCATTTCATCTTTGCGTTGACTCGAAATAGAAGGAAAAGGAAATGTGTTGTAACACAATTGTGTTGAATATCTCAAACGGGATTCTAATGTTCCAGCTGTCGCTTTGCTCCATAACATATGAAGTTTGCTTGACAATAATCCAAATATGTATGGATCAGTATCATAAATAATTTGAGCTGAATTTAATGAAACATAAATTTTATCAAAAAAGCCACATTGAAGATATTCCCTTTTCTCAGAGGAAGTACAAGGGATCAAAATAAAGTTTTCTTTAGCTTCTTTTCTATACCGGAATTGATGAGACCGTTCCAAAAGACTTCTCGCAACCTCACCCCCATTCACCCGAAAATCGTAGACCTTTTCAATTCTTTCTCTGATTTCTGGTATCTTATTTGCATCTTCTAATTGATTGTCATCAATCCAAAGCGCATATCTTTCATATCCATTTAAAAACTCATCCCCACCAATGATTGGCCGAATCAACTTCTTAGCATTTGGGTGTTTCGATAAAAGCTTCTGCCGATCTGCAATATTAAGTTTTAAAAAACCACCTTCCAATGGCATATTACCATAACTCATTAATGGAAGATTTGAAAGGGAGGTAGTTCTTTTTCGGACAATTGTTTTAGAATCTGGGGTTAGATACGGACTAATTTCCTTACAATCGATTACGTGTTTCTCTGAATAGATTCTTTTTTTACAATCTGATTTGCTTCCTAACCCAACAATAACACAACTAACACCTGCTTCACCTTTGGCGTTATTTCCCCATTTAAATGTTGAATGCGCAAGAATGATTTCTACATCTAATGAGAATATATTTGGCCAAAGCAATCCAACTTGGTCTCCTTGCGTAATCGAATTGGTAGTAACAAATGCAAGTTTATTCTTTGTGTTTTTTAAGTATTTGCTGCCGATATAAAACCAATTTGAAATATAATCTAAATTTTTATACCCTTTAATACCATTAAATATATTTGATAATTCATTCTTTTGTGCCTTATTTTGTCGCTTAGCTCCTAAATATGGAGGATTTCCCAAGATATAAACTCTTTTATCATTTTCCTTGGGACAAACTTGATTCCAGTCTATACGACAAGCATTACCATGTGTAATATGCCCTGCATCTTTAAGTGGAAGTGTGGGATTTGTCCTACCGAATTCCTTTAAAAATACAACATTCATCTGATGTTCTGCCAGCCAAAGAGCAAGCTTTGCAATTTCATGGGCAAAGTCATCTACTTCAATGCCGTAAAATTGAGAAAGTGTAATCCCTGAATATGGGAGCAGTTTTTGTCCTTTACCTACATTCTCAAGTTCTTTAAATATCTTCATTTCAAGAATACAGAGCTCTTTATAAGCAATAATCAGAAAATTGCCCGAGCCGCAGGCAGGGTCAAATATTTTAAGGTTATATATACGGTTCAGCAGCGCATGGAGTTTTTTCTTGCTGCCACTGGCTGCTTCAAATTCCTCATATAAACCATTCAGGAAAAGCGGTTCTATCACTTTCATGATATTTGGAACAGATGTATAATGCTGGCCCAGGCTACCACGTTGATCAGTAGCAATTACTGCCTGGAACATTGATCCAAATATATCAGGGTTAATCGCAGACCAATCCTGATCCCCACTATTAAGTAATGCATTACGTGAAGACCTTGTAAAGACAGGAGCAGAAAGTTTATCTTTGAATAAACCACCATTAACGTATGGGAAAGCTTTCAGGTATTCCGGTAGGTCCCCGCGTTTATCCTCAGGAGTATTCAGCACATCAAAGAGTGTATCTAAATAATTATTTAAATCGCTACCATCGGCCTGAGTGTGAGAATCAACCGAATTAGTGAATTGGCTGTCTTTGAAAATATGGGTATCTTCTGCAAAAAAGCAAAACAATAAACGGGAAAGGAAAATATTTAATGCGTGTATACTTACAGGGGAATTATCCGGATTATCCCTTTTTATCTCGTCAAAGAGCTTTGCCATTCGTTCAGCAGCTTTTACATCTGCTGGATTTTCATTTGCATGCTGTGCTTTTTCCATGCCTGCCCATGGGAGGAAGAAATCATAGTGTTTAGGCAAATCATCAAAAGGAATATCAAGCTTATCTTCAGTTTTTGTATCTATTGCTAATAATGTCTTATAATCTGTTACAACAACAAACCGCTGATTATGTTTTAGTTCCTTTTTTAAGTTCGTGATAAGCAAATGCAGATCTTCTTCATATTCTTCTTTGAAAAACAACTTCTTTTTCCAGGATATTTCACCTTCCTTTTTCGACAAGTTTAAATTCCCTTTTTGCAGGCGTGTAATTGAAGACTTAGGCAATCCATAAGCCCGTAAAAAATCATAGATAAACGTCTTTCTCAGAAAAGACTTCATCAATTTCTGGATATTTTCTTCAATTTGCACAATATTCATGTATATTCTCTATCTCACATCTTTCATTATTTTATAATTTTAGTAAATTATCATTTAGAATACATACCACACAACAATTCAGCCTTTCGACGGGGCTCAAAATCTTTGACTTCGCTGAAAGTATAAGAGTTGAAGGGTAGAAGAGTAAAAGAGAACCAATATTCAACCGGACCTTCTAACGCCTTCTCTTTCTTAATAAACGTCTTTAAATATAATAGCGATTTTTTCATGTATTTCAAGGTTTTATTATTCTGAATCTTCTTCACTTTCATCAGCTTTTTTCCATGATAGTTTCTCTTTCGGTGTAATTGCATACCATCCCGTATTAATATTTTCCGCTATTGCTCTTTTTATCTGGTTGTGAGATTTTTTAATTGCTACTATAGCTGTCTTTAAATCCACTTCATTTTTTATACTGATATTCCCCCAGTTCTCATGGTATTTAACAGGTTTTACACCTTGGATATTTGCTTTATTCCGATACACGTGAAGATTCATCACTGTTTTTCGAAATTTTAGATATACAAAAGTCCTTTCAGGAGAATAATATGTTACAGCTGTTTTTGCATATTTATTAAAAATATTTTCATCAATTTCTAAAATACCTTTATTCAGCTTTTCATAAAACTTTTGGATATTCTTGCTAACATTTCTTGTTTTGTAGTGATGCTGAAGATCGTATACTGATTTTTGATCTGACTTATCCGGTTCATCTATTGGCTTATTTTCAAGTTCATCAATAAGAGTGCTGAGTTCAATTATCTCAATACCAGGGAGTTTCTTTTTGTCCTCTTTTGAAAGATCATTTTCCCAACATACAATTATATTACATTCAGACGGATCATGGTCATGGGAAATAAATGCGCTTGCTTTAAATTCAAATTCAATATATACCCGTTCCCACCCTTTACCAGTATACCTTCTAGCCACACAATCAGGATATTTAATCCGGATTTCTTCAATATATAAGTTGAGGTCTTCAAGCACTCGACCAAACAGGAAGACCACTCCCTGTTCATTTATAGGGCTGTATACAAGACCCCTAAAATTTATTAAGGAACCAACAATACTCTGTTCCACAGATAATCCCTTTCATCATACTATAATAAATTCCTATTCATATGTTAATTCTATACGTTTTTACCTTTTTTCAATCTATATTTTCAACTAATCTTTCTCACGAATTCCATTTTTATTTTCCACTTCATTTATAATTTTGCTGAATGGTTCTTCTTTTACCTTATCTTCTTCAACCGATAAAGGTTTTTGAATCTTTACCTTCATTTTTGGAGCTGAAGGTTCCCATTTTGATAAGTATTGAATTATGCCGCTATAAAAATCGATCAACATTTCCTCAATACTTTCAACAAACTTTCTGGGGGATGCATATTTTTTCCCAAAATCTTTTAATAATATTACTTTAAATTCTTTGATCTCTTTATTTTTAATTTTATTATATATTTCAAGAATATTTTCAGCATTGCATCTTTCCGGATCCCGCATGTTTTTAATTTGTATCCCAATCATTAATTCATTCTTAAGCTTTTCATATGTATTTCTATCCTTTTTTACGCAAATACCTATCTGCCGTTTTACCCAACCTAATTGGCCTCTGAGTGTTTTATCAGAAGGCGGCTGTAAAGTCACAGACATTTCAACTGTTCTTTTCTCAAAAAGACCTATTATTTTAATATCAGATACAGCTCCTCTGACACGTAATGTTGATATGAGTTGTTTTCCATTAATTAAATGTCTAATATCTTCATTAATTCTTGCTTGTAAGTTTCCTTTATATTTCGATTCTCCTGAATTTACCAACACTCCAAGATGACGGCTTAATATCAAGGCCATATCTCTTTCTTCTTGATGCCAGCTATCTACCACTTCTCTCACATCTGGATCTTTTATCTTAATATTTGCACCAGCATTTATTTTTCTAACCACATCTGCCCAAGCAGGTTTCATCTGGTTCAAACCACAAACGCCAGATTTGTCATTTTCTAAATACTTTACAACTTCCCGCATAATTTCTACCTGATCTTCATCTTCAATATTTATTTCGTTATCAAAAAGCAATATATGCGCTAATGTAAGTAAATAGGACCATGAAAAATGGTATAAATCTATATTTTTATAAGTCTTGACTGATAAAGGAAATTGTGTCGGCTCTGAAACGAATTGGTTTGAAACAGTAATAAATTTAGGAATTTTCAAATTTCTGGCTATCTTTTGGTAACGTTCGATCTGTTTTTTATCTAATTCAGATCTTCCATTTTTAACTTCAAAAATAGCGGAATCTTTAATTATACCAGCCTTTTCAATGAGTATCATACCATCAATTACAGAATCCGGATATTTTTTAAAGCTAACTTCCGTAAAAACATATATAGTTCCTCCCTTTATCATTTTAATGTCCGATTTTATCATTCTACGGAATTCTTTTATTAGCCTAATTGCAGATAACAACACTGCTGTTAATGCCATCTCGTCACCTGGTTTGATAAAAGGAATCAGTCGTGCTTGTCTTAAGTGTATTTCACCAGATGATACATACTCATCAAAATCTTCTTTTTTAATCCCGACAATTTTTGTAAGTTTTTTAGCCATTTATTTTCCTTTATTACAAATCTTTTCCAATGGGCATATTTTGCATCCAATCTCCAACTCTTTATATCTGCAATATATTGTTCCAATATACCATAACTCATCTAAAATAATTGGACTTTCATCAATACCGAGTTCTTTAAAATCATCTTGGATCATTTTTTGTATCTTGAATAATTTTGTATCACCTATTGCTTTAGTTTTCGGGAAAGAATATCCTAAACTTGCTTGGTTTATTTTGTTTTTATATAGGCTCAACCGGTTCGGTCTTTTTTTGTCAATTTCAGTAAACATTAATCGCAAAACATGAATATCTAAAGGTATAAATAATTCTTTTTCCAACTCTTTTTTATGTTTCGAATCATCCCCATATCTAACTAAAAACTTAAGAAACATTGTTGCTATTTTTTGACCAATACCATTTATCCCCATCAATATTCTTAAAGAAGAATAGTATTTTTCTTTTGGGTTTTTATTCGTATTGTATAAGTTATTGAAAATTGATTTAATTTTCATCCTCTTTTGTGAATTAGGGTACTCTGCTAAAGCCGTTTTGTTTTGACCACCTTGCCTTGTTGTAAAAGATAGATCTAATAAACGCACCGTATCCTCAATTTCTTGTTTTTTAAGACAATTCTTAATATCAATCTTATACGGTTTAAAAGTTATATTTTCATAGTAGGCTTTAATTTTATCCTGATAATTTTGCAGTATCTCTACTGTCTTCTTTAATCTATCAGGATAAGAGGTATATGCCATAACTTTATTCTTCAATTAATTCTTTTATCGCAGTTTTGTATTTATTAGAAATTTCTAAATGTTCTCTTTTTACTTTTTCCCAGAAAATATCCTTTACATCTTTAGTGTTTTTTACCCTTTTCTTTGCAGCACTCCAAGATTTAGGAGCTCCTTTATCTCTGATTTTAGAATGGGTTCTTGATAATTTTGCTGGTATTGTTTCTGATAACACTAATTTACCCTCTTCTTCATCAAACAATAATCCTGTCATTTCCTCAAGATGGTTATCATACTCAGAATATAAGTTTTCATAAGTAAACCCTTTGGGTAACAAAACCAAATAAAGCCTAGGAGATATTTTGTATTTCTCTAAACCTTCCTTTTTTTGAACCCGCTTTCTTGTTTTTATATATCTTTTAAAATCCTTTTTTCCTAAGTCATGGTCTATTAGAAAAAATGCAGCCTGTTTAATTGTACTTGAAATAGTCTTAAAAGTATCAATATACTTATTAATTTCTCCGGTTCCTCCTAATCCCTTATTTACATGTATCCCTGAATTTTCAAGCGACTTAATAGTTTCCTCTCTGCTATCTTCAATAAACAGGAAATATTTGCTCTCCTCTGCATATGTAAAATATGCTTCAAAATTTACATCTCCCATTTGTTGCCCTATATTCTCAATATCTTCGGTATTCATTTCTTCAAGGGGTTTATTCATTGTCATTGCACATTGATCTAAGGTAACCCATTTAACATTTTTTTCTGATTCATTACTGCATGCTAAAATAATCGGGGAATGGGTTGATGTTATCATTTGTATATTTTCTAACCATTCTTTTGAAGCCAATTGTTTACCTAATGTAAATATCATCTCTCCATGCAAAAAAGATTCTGGCTCTTCAAGCAACCACAAAGGATGATATTCACCTCTATGCAAAGATCTATCACTATCAAGCAAATAATGAGCTAAATATAATACCATACTCTGGGCCCCAGTCCCTTGAGATGTTAAAGGTATTTCAGGAAACTTTTTACTATTTTTTATTCCAATATCAGATATCCTAATAATATGCTCGATTTGACTCGGTAAATTTACTTTAACTTCACAACCGGGCCATACATCTTGTAATTTTGAAGATAATGATCGTGACAAATAAGAATTAGATGTTCTCCGTAACTCTCCCCAACCTTTCTTTAAATCTTCTAATGTATCTGTTACTGCTCCTCTTCGTCCCCAATTCAGGATTAATCGACTCTTTAGTTTCTCTTGTGCTCTTTTTAACAATTCTTCACCGTCCTGAGGGTGCAAATAAGTGACATTTACACTATTTATAAGTTTATTAATATCACTATTAAGATCTTCGATTGAATACTCTTTTCCGTTGTTTACAGAATATGTAATAACACTTACATCGGTTCTTTCCCTATATGTGCATATTTTATTAACTTCAAATTCATTTTTGTATCTTTTTATTATTCTCTTTTGCATAGCTTTTGAAGATATTTCATTAGCATTAAAAACTACTGATATTTCACTTCGATTGTATCCTGCTTGCTTCGCTAAAAATTCTGATCTATTTAGAAATGAGGAATCAATTGGTGCTTTATCATCAAAAAAGAATTTAAATGCCTCAAGAACAGTAGTCTTTCCCGAATTGTTTTTCCCGACGATGTAGGTTCCTTGGGCTAGAGAAATTGATTGTGTTTCTCTAATTCCCTTAAAATTCCGGATATTTATTCTTTTTAATAAACTCATTTAAATCTCCTTATATTTCTTATTATTGCATAATATCTTTCTTAATAATGACAGCTATTTTATTAATTGAATCAGCATTAAATCTTTTTGTAATGTATTCAAAAGGAGTTAAGGAACCAGGACCGAGGAATGATTCGAATCTACTCTGTGTTTCTTCTTTATCACAATTAATTACTGCAAGGGTCTTTAAAGTAGGACCATTGATTGTACCCAAACCAAAAAGAAGCTTAAAAAACGAATCAGTTTCAGGCATAGAATACCCTATTATAAAAATATGTTCTGCATCACTTAATTCTTCTGCAGCTTTTTTCCAAACATTTTGGATTTGCTCGTGATATTGAGATTTATTCCAAGCCGGTGGTACGATAAGAGGAACTATATCATAATTTCTTTTCCTACCTATTGCTGATGATAGATACCGACTGACATTTATTACATTTTTGTTTCTTTGTGCTTCTGGTTCTCGGCATATAAATTCAAGTTTTATTGGATCAATGCCTGATATTGGCTTACCCCCTTCTGCCTCATTTAATATTACTCCCCAATTTAAAGAACCATGGAGTTTTAAAAGTGGTATTTTGTCTTTTTGAAACTTTCTCCCTTCAACAACCTCCCCTTCGATTTTTTCTTGTTTAAGGAAATAATCGAAGTTATCATCGCCCACAAAAAGAGTTAACGAAAGATCTAAAGCTAAATCATAATTAAAAGTAATAAATGCAAGATCTTCTTGCTTGAGATTCAAATGATCCGAATCAAACATCCGGTTAAATAATGCATGATACATTTCCGGAGCTTTAGGAAGGATGCTTTCAGCGTTGGGTTGATATTTTGTCTTTGCTTCTAAAGTGTTAACAATCAACTTTTTTAAAAGTACAATCAAGTCATCTATTTTATTTTCATTATAACCAGGAATCCCTCCTAATAATTTCGACATCTCGAATAAATTAAAAATAGATTCGATATTATATAAATCCAAGTTAGTTTTTGAATGGATTCTTTGCAAGTAATTTATCGCATCAAATAAAGGTTTAAATTCATGAGCTCCTTCAAATAACGTTCTGGAAACATTAATAAACTCATCCATTAAGGGTGCCCCACAATGTTTTGAGGCTCCTGCGCCAAATATAAAAACATATTTACTCATTTATTTTCCTTTTTATGTTAATCCTGTAATCCCGTCAATAAACATCCTATTTGCCCGAAAACCATTTAACCATCCTTCGCAAAAGGGATGACTGTTCCATGCAATCATCCATACTGTAATTCCACGGAATCCGTTCCCATCCGTTATCAGGCGGGTTCGGGCCGGGATATGTATCAAGGCAGACAGATTCTCCGAGATCTTTTCCGTATATTTTTCCTTCTTCATTCAGGATAAATGTCATTGTTCCTGACTCTCCGTATTTTGCAGGAAAAGAAACCAGTGCGAAATGTTCCCTGGAATAGTCTTTGTCATAGGGTATTTTATTTTCACCGTCAAAATAGTACTTCATAAGTGCGTGCCAGTATCCGCATAGGTTGCAGCGCTTGAATTTTGTTGCCTTCAAATACCCGACTTCTCCGCTTTCCTCTATAATCGAGGGGATATATGTCCCGATTTCAGATGAACTGTCTTCTGAAGAACGGTAGTCTGCCCTTGCATAATGTTTTTTGATTAATTGCACATTCCATCCGGCATCATTTTTCTCGTATCTGAGGGCACAGAACTTGCCGCTGTTTTTTACTGTAGGGTCGTTTCCTACAGGAAAACAGTTTCCTGCTTCAGTATATCCGCTATTCCTGAATGTTATCATCATACCGAACAATACTTTCATAGGATCGATAGCCCTGTAGTATATATCTTCAGTTAATTTGCAATTCTTAAGGCTCACCGGATAGTAACAATCCAGCCTATCATGCTTAGCCAAGACACAACAAGGACTACAGATGAAACTATGATTGTTTTTCTTTTCATTTTTTTGGATTCAAAGAACGAGTATTCAGCCCGTCCTTTTCATGCACCATAAACTTAACCCATAAATACCTCTGAACCGTTTTATTTTTGCTCCTATCCTTAAATCGTAGTCCCCATAGCTTCCCATATTTCTGACTATCGTTCAACTGTAAATAAATCCCTTCGGGACATTCTTGTATAGTATATTTCATTTCCTTCGTATATCCTCTATCTGGTGCAATCCGCATTGATTCACCATAGATACTGTTATCTTTGAGAGGCCCGGGAGCAAAAGTCCATCCCTTTTTACTAGAGATATTGATAATCCAGTTCGTCCAATTCTTGTCTTTATCTTTATTGATTTTAACCCAAATGTCAGCTCTATCAATATCATCTACGACTATTTGAGCCATTGTTTTTGATTTTCTGTCATCATGAATGAAAACAATACCAGTCTCATATATGTCTGCATCTTGTTCCCATATTTTCCGAATTCGGTCACATTTTATCATGGGAACAGGGGTATGTTCTTTTTCCATCACTATTTCAAATACTTGGCTAGGAATCTGAGGTCTTTTCCAATATTTTTTACATGAGTAATATCCATCTGCAGAGATAGTAATATTCACCGCTTGTAAGACTTCAATAGATGCCAATCCATTCCTATCTGAAATTAATTCAATCTTATTGCTGGAATCAGAAAGAGTGAAAATATTTACTTTATATATATATCCCTCTATCTTTGCTCCCTTAATAGGCTTCTTATCTTTATCAACGATCCGCAGCTTTAGCAATTTATCCTTAACAGGAATATCTTTCCCTGCTCTTTCCCATGGATTGAGTTCTTTAAACTGATAATTGCCATTCTGGAAAGTTATGTTTTCTTTTACCGGAGTCTTTCCCTTTGCTATGGTAGTAATCTGTATTTCATTGACGCCATCTTTGTCAGCATCTTTGAAGACTATGTCCCTTCTAAATGCATCCTTTATGCCAGTCTCTGTATATGATATCATTTTTACCGTTGCTCTAAAGCTTAATTTACCTTCTGGGAGTATAAATAAGTAATTCCTTTCTGTATCTCTAAACTCAAACGGATTACTAAAACCATATACACAGGAACATTTGAGTAAAAGTTGAGTGCTCTTATTACCAATGAAATCATCGGTCTTAATTTGAAAATGAGATGACCCCAGGCAGTTCGGATCAATTACTATTTTTGTGACGTTTACAACAGGGGTCAATTCTGCAATGATTAGAGCATTTTGATGTTTCGGTTTTTCATACTTATGTGTTTTTTGAAAATGCATCACTGCCTTTTCTTGATATTCAGCAAACTCCAATACCATTGCCAAGTAATTCTTATCCTTTATCTTAAACTCATGGCTTGTTAGGGTGATTCCCATAGCCCTACCTTGAATATCAACTGTTCGGATTTTATCATTGACCAGATTGAAATCATATTCAGGGAAGGCTTTTGAAAGAATGCTTTTCCTTTGTACTAATAAGCTTTGGGCTTGAGCTGATATCTGAAAGATTAGAAGTGCAATTATAATACTAAATAGCCGTTTTCTTGCCATTTGACATTTTTACCTTTCCAAGATTTTTAGTTATCTTGTATTGTCATCTGCAAAGTATAGAATAAGTCCAATAATTAAATAAACCAATGAGCCGCCCATGATAATCAAACTGGGTTTAAACATACCTTCCCAAAAACCACTATTCCATGACCAATGCCAACTACAAAAAAATAGCACAAACCCTAAAATCAACAAAGTTATGGGAGTTGCTATCAAAATGACGATTCTTTTCATATAATTTCTTTCAATACATCCAATGATATCATTCTACTGGGGGTTGCCCAAAACATATCCTCTTCCAATCAGATTTCTGAATAAAAACCAAACTTCTTGTATAGGTCTCTCTCGCATTGAAGAATGATTGCTAATCCCTTCGGGTTCAACATTATGATTTGCTGCCATCGCTGGTATCTGTATTTGCCCTGCACATCGGGAACGAGCAGGGAACTGATAAGATAAGGCTGCCCATTCCAGCGGCTAGGAGGGGGACATTGATTAATTAGCAAATTTAGAGATCTTAGATAATTCAATGCCCTTATTCTCCTCTTCAAAAATAAAATCCTCTTCACATGTCAATTCTATACGTTTCTGCCTTTTTTCAATCTGTATTTTGAATTTCTTTATTTATCCGATTTAAGCTGTCATTAAACTTTCTATTTTCCCGAAATCCATTCAACCATCCTTCGCAAAAGGGATGATTGTTCCATACAATCATCCAGACCGTAATTCCAAGGAGCCCCGGCAACGCGGGTTGCCGCATGTCCGGGGACATCCCGTATCACGTACGGGACAGGCAGTTCCGATCCCTTCGGGCTTCTCTCCGAGGCGTAGGCCCTACCCTCCGGCCTGTAAGCCCTACGGGCTGGAAGCGGAGCCGGAGGCCGGACATGTCCCCGCATGTCCCCGAAGGGCCGGGGTCTGAAGACCCCGGGCTACCAGGAGGGCGAGCCAGGAGGGGGACATTGATTGAAATCTGGGGACACAGTATAGGTTTCTCGCTCTGGAAAACCGCTAAATCTGGGGACACAGTATAGGTTTCTCGCTCTGGAAAACCGCTGGCTGTGAACCGTTAACCGTGAACCGCTTATAAAGAAAAACAAGGATCATTTTTTCTCCTCGCGCAGAGACGCAGAGTATATAAAAGGTGTAAGGGTGGAAGAGTAGAAGGGTGAAAGAGCGGTAAAGAAAGCCGGAAAGTTTTTCATTCTTTGTCCTTCCTTAAGTAGGTAGTAAGCCCTGAAATGCCGCCGGATAATAAATATTTCTATTTTTTTCCTTGACATATTACATTTATATGGAACTATATATATACAGCGACCAGACAGGCCGGTTTCTACCGACCTTGGGTTTATCCCCTGGCCGCTATTTTTTTTGCTGTTCCATAATCCATCCAATAACATCCAAAAACTGTTCATTCCTTTTATGCGTCAATGCATCAATCCCTTTAATACCTGCCAGATCATACGGCCGCACCTTCAGCCCCTCTTTATGTTCCTCTTTTTTTCGGGCAGTATAGGCGCAGACATCACATAATTGAAGTATAAGGCTCTTATGGGATTCAATAAAAAATCCTTTCTCAATAACATTTGAAAGCCTAACCGAACTCTCAATTCCCCTAAGAATGGCAACAGATTTTTCTATATCATGGACAACTTCTTTATTTTCATCAAAAATAAATATGCCCAAAGAATCATTCGCAGTAGATTTGAGATAATCGTCAACTACTCTTGCAACAAGCGGAAAGGCAACGATATGCGGATTTATTCTTACTCCGGGGCCGAATTCATCGCGAACCCAACGGTCAAACCGGGTTTTTACTATGGCACGATACATGAGAGTACAGCTCCGCTTAAAAGCAATATTAAGCCAGGCATCCCTGAATTCCTGGCGTTTCCCAAGAGAAATACCACGTATATATCCCTCCCTGTCATTGCCGTTTCTCAGAATTGTTGCATGTATCTCAAATGGATCAGGCCTGGGTTCAGGGAAAAACTCATCAACTGCCATACTCAAATCATGTTCGAGCTTCTGCCATGAATCTTCAGGTACGATTAACGCTGCCAACACAAAAATAGGCTGCTGCATATCTGTGAGATTTGTACCTGTATTACCCGTTTCATCAAAATAGATAAGATTCATTTATTCTCCTCTTCTATAATAAAATCCTCTTCAGATGTCAATTCTATACGTTTCTGCCTTTTTTCAATCTGTATTTTGAATTTCTTTATTTATCCGATTTAAGCTGTCATTAAACATTCTATTTGCCCGAAATCCATTCAACCATCCTTCGCAAAAGGGATGATTGTTCCATACAATCATCCAGACCGTAATTCCAAGGAGCCCCGGCAACGCGGGTTGCCGGGAAACTCTAAATTCCCTCCGGGGCGTAGGCCCTACCCTCCGGCCTGTATGACCTACGGGCAGGAAGCCCGGACCTTCGGCCGGAGGATGACAAAAAAGAAAAGCGGACGCGACAGAGCCGTCTCGACTCTCCGCGTTCGCTCGAGGCCTTGAGCCTGTCGAAAGGCACGTCCCTCCAGGGCGAGCCGCCGGCTCGCCTCTACCATGTCCGGGGCCGGGGTCTGAAGACCCCGGGCTACCGGCTGTGCCCCCCGGCGCGAGACCTGCCCCTACGGGGTTGTGGGCTACCGGGAGGGCGTATATCAATACGCCCCTACACACGCCACATAATCCTTACCCCATACCGCATATTACATACCACATAATCCATATCACATATCACCTACCCCATAATCCATACCACCGCCGGCCTGTATGACCTACCCACCGGCGCGTAGCACCTATGGGGCGGAGCCGGGGCTGGACATGTCCCCGCATGTCCCCGAAGGGCCGGGGTCTGAAGACCCCGGGCTACCAGGAGGGCGAGCCAGGAGGGGGACATCCTTCGACCTCTCGACTTTGCTCGAAACAGGCTTCGCTCAGAATAAATTGATTAGAATATAATTTAATGGATTTCCTGCAATTCAATGCCCTTATTCTCCTCTTCAATAATAAATTCCTCTTCAGATGTCAATTCTATACGTTTCTGCCTTTTTTCAATCTATATTTTTATTTTCCTTCTCTTCCACTTTATACCTTTCTACCCTTTCACTTAGCGAAGCGATTCATTTCTTCTTTTTCCGTTTTTTTGGCTTTAGTTTATATTTTGCAGCTTTTTCCTCGACATTAAAACCGATTGCCAGCGTAGCTGGGAGTTCCGAGTGCGGAGTGGCGAGTGCCGAGTGAAAACGCAGACTAAAGTCTGCGCCTACCCGCCCTTTGGGCGGAAAAATATATTGAATGACACATGACGAGTGTCGAGTGACTAACATATGGCCAAGGCTAGGAGGGGGACATTGATTAATTAGCAAATTTAGAGATCTTAGATAATTCAATGCCCTTATTCTCCTCTTTTAAAATAAATTCCTCTTCACATGTCAATTCTATACGTTTCTGCCTTTTTTCAATCTGTATTTTTATTTTCCTTCTCTTCCACTTTATACCTTTCTACCCTTTCACTTAGCGAAGCTAATCATTTCTTCTTTTTCCGTTTTTTGGGTTTTGCCGGTTTTTCTTTGAATTCTTTTTCAATTTCCTCATTCCAAACATCAATTATTCCTATTAATAAGATTGACAACGACTTTTACAATAAGGTCCTTGTCTTTCGGTTTGCTTTCGGCAATCATCAGGGTAAGGGCAACCAGAGCATTGTCACCAATCCGTTTTGAACCGTCCTGACGGTATAAAAGTCCGTTGGCTTCAAGAAACCAGACAAACAAAAATGCGGCAATCCGTTTGTTGCCGTCAACAAAAGAATGATTTTTCACAACAAAATAGAGCAGGTGGGATGCTTTTTCTTCAATACTGGGATAAACTGCTTTGCCATCAAATGTCTGATACAAATTACCGACTAATCCCTGAAAAGATTCATCCTTTTCCCGGCCGAACAGTTGTACTGATTCCCCGTGTCTTTTAAATTCTTCAGCAAGCTTATCAATTGCCTTGCGTGCCTGTTCATACTTAAGAACGAATTCCTTCTTCCTGATCGTCCCCTTTACTGCCAGTCTCTGATGATCATAATCGTCCAGGACTGTCAGGGCATATGAATAATCAGTAATTACCCGGAGCAGTCCAGCAGATTCCCTGTTATCAAGTTCTTTTGACTCCAAGAGACGTCCCATCAGATCAGCAGTTTTCTGCAAGTCTTGAAGCCGTTCCGTTTGTTCCTGCAGTCTCTTTTCGTTAACCGAATACCCTTTTATCAGGTGATCCTTTAATACGTCTGTTGCCCATATCCGAAATTGGGTACCACGTTTGGAGTTTACCTTATAGCCAACGGAAATAATGGCATCGAGGTTATAAAAGTCTACCTGATAGGTTTTCCCGTCAGAGGCAGTTGTTGCATTTTTTGCAACAACTGATTTCCTGTTTAACTCTTTTGTTTTGAATACGTTATTAAGATGCCGTGAAATTACAGATTTATCCCGACCAAACAGCTCCGCCATCTGATTAAGGTTGAGCCATACGGTTTCTTTGTCCAGCTTTACATCAAGCCTGATGTCCCCGCCTTTCGGCTTATATATAACAATATCACCCTTTTTATTAGCTGTCATATCTTACTCCGAATCATATTATGTTTAGTCAAAAATTGAGTTCATGTCAATTGTGTACGCAGTGAGCAGACCATTTGTGACCTTCAAATCGTTTATAACTTTTGTCTTTTGAGGTGACAATTCGGCACCTCAAACTTGAGGTCGCAATTTGCGACCTCTACGGGCTCCTCCCCAACTTGAAGTCACAATTTGTGATTTCAAGTTGTCATATTCTTCTTTAGATAGCTGAAACATGAAATCTTCAGGAAAGCGAGTAATATTACGTTTTACAGCCTGATTAAGGACTCTTGTCTCAACTCCATACATTTCAGCCAGGTCACGATCCAGAATTACCTTTTGGTTTCTAATCAAGAGGATCTTACCTGCTATTGCCTCAACCGGAATTAATTCTGATTTGGATTTCTTTTTCTTCTCTTTCACCTTTCTACCCTTCTACCCTTTCACTCAAGTATTATATCAGATTCTATTTCATAATAATCTATACCAAGAATGTATTCGCCAAGGGGGACCTTGTGGGAGGTCATTACATAAACCCATCCGAAATCATTGTGAGAATATTTGCCGGTTTTTTTGTTTTGTTTCGGCTTGAGCCACTCCCCACTGTCCTTCTGGTCCTCCCCTATCCACTTGACCCTGAAGCAGAGCGGATCCTCAGACTTGAAATAGACAAGCGGGTTTTTATATGGAGCATCGACCGGGATTCCATTCTGTTTGTAGTATTCTATTTCTTCTAATGTATCCGGCAGTCTTCGGTTTTCAAGGTAGAACAGATGGATGCGAAGGACTGCCTGTGTGCATCTTCTGTGATTGATTGCTCTGATGTTTAGCGGGAATACATCTGGAAAAATTTGCATTAACTGTTTTGACAGTATGTAACCGTATTTTCCAAAGCCTGTTATCATCTTTTCGCATTTGTTTTTATTGTCGGGATATGTAAGTTTTGATAATTTAATTACTGTAAAATAATTTTCCAACAGATTTCCTGTTTCAATATAGCGATACAGAGCGAACGAGATTATTTTTTCTATGTCGGTTTTTGGGAAGCATAAGTCTTTGAACTCTTTATTTGCAAGATTGTTTATATCCGTTAACCAGTATCCAAATGAAATCAATTCTCCCTTGTTTGCAGCAATCATTCTTTCATTTAAAGGGATATCTTCTCTGAATAGCGATATCAGTCTATTGACTTTTTCAGGTTCAGTAATATATCCTGCTGTCCTGTAAATCGCGAAATTGGTAATATTATTTAAAGCTATGCTTACGAGATGAGCAATGAAAATGGGTTCAAAATAAGTATCGGAAACATGGATCATTGAAGTGATGAGATCCATATATTCTTCATGCCTTTTTCTTTTTACTAGGAACTTGCAGATCTCCTCATTCACACGCACAAGATGTCGGATACCGGCCAATTCGTTAAGAAGCATAAGAGCACCCTCATTAATGTCCCGCTTAAACCTGAACCTTGAATACTCCTTCAGTTTCGCATTTTTCTCTATCCAATCCGGGTTTTTTCCAAGCCAGTCTGTAATGAGTTTAATTATTGCGGCTGGATCATCTGCTTTATAGTCAATATCACCATCAAGCTTTTCAAACCCCGGTGTTTCAACTAAGCCCATCAGATATGCGGCCCCATTCCCCGGAGCATCCTCTTCTTCTGTAAAGTACGCGTTTATTTCGGGGAGTATCTTTTCCGCTTTCTTTTTGAGCTGGAACATCCGGCTTTTTGCATGCTGCAGAAACATGATATATGAGAAGCCGACCACCATTGCAAAACCGATAAGGAACAGAAATGCTATCCATTTCCAGGACAGATTCAGTTTTTTGTGTTCGGGATGGTCCGGCTGTGTCATTTCTTCTTCCCTCTTATACCTGATATTTTCAAATATGCTCTTAAATTTTCCAACGACGAGAAAGATGTACCGAGTCTTTGGTTAAGGACATCTACAAGAAAAGGTCTGCCCCATATTTTCGTTGCATCATCATCAAAATGAAGAGCGTCTTGAATCATAGCTTGAGTCAGTCCTGCTATTTCCGAGTCTTTCAGGTAATATAGACAATAAAACCTGAGAAAAAAGGATTTTGCCCTTATATACACACTCAGAATCCGCTTTTCAATATCTTTATTTCTTTCGTCGTTCAGCAATTCAAAAATATAATTCCTGATTCCCCAATCTTCATGATCATTTTCAATTATTTTCAGTATATCCTCATACGGGCAGTCCGGAGTAACTTTTAAGATTAAATAACGTATTTCATCTATCAGGTTATTAAATCTGCCATTATAATACCTTTTCGAGAAGGCCTCCCTTTTCAGTTTTTTCAAATATTCTTTAAGCACAGGAAGAGCCTGCGGGCTTTGTGAAGCAGCTAAGGCTCTTGGAGCACCGGGCTTATCAATATTTTAATAATACATTCTATCGCTTCAGGGGTTCCGATTTTTGCTAATGCGGAAAAAGCGTGCAGTTTCATAAGAACGGGCACAGCTCTCGTATCGCCTATTTCACCCAATGCTTTAAATATGGGATATTTATAATATCGGTCTTTCATAGCAGCTTCTATCAACGCAGGAACTGTTTTTTTTGATCTTGCGATTGCAAATAAATTTTCACACGATCTTCGGAAATCCTCCTCCTCATTATCCGGAATATCGATTTTCCTGTATAAATCAATAATGATATCCAAGTTTTCAGGTGACGGGAATATTCCTCTATAGCTTGAGGCACAGTATATGCAGACAGCCATATATCTTATTCTCGGATCCCTGCTTTTCAGCATATCCCTAATAATCGGATCGGCACTCTTATACCCTCTACGTGCAAGCACTTCTACAGCCCGGCATTTTATTACCGGGTTCTTTGATAAAGCAAGCTTAAGCATGTCAGATTCTACGTCCTCTTTGCAGCTGATAAGATAATTAATTGCATAACATGCTTCCCTGCATGTATCGCAGAACACGTAACTGTCACTGTGGACAATTTGGTGCTTATGTATACGGGGCTTTTGAGGGTCAACCAAATCCCGGACAGCAATCGTTTTTGATGTAATATAACTTCCGGCCTCTTTTATCTTTACCGGCTCAAGTGACTCCTGCTTCACTTCATAAAGGCTTACTTTCGGATAGTCCTTATGATATATCTTTTTGCCTTCAATCATCACATAATCGTTTTTGGTCTCCCTATGTTTTGCCCATATCAGCCTCTGCTTTTTGCCGTCACTGACAAATACAGGAAGATTTTTTGGGTTCGGGATAGTTATCGTTCCTTTTGAAACATCTTTTGTTTTTTTATAGGTTTCAACAGAAGATTCATCCGTAAAGGCAAATGTTTGGTCAGGGCATTTTATTAATATTTTATCTTTCTCTCTAAATACCTCCGGTCTTTTTACATAGGAAAAACATGCGTATGTTCCAGAGTATTCGTATTCAGTCTGAAACATTCGGTCTATTGCTTTAACATTCTTAAAATATATCCAGTTTATATCTAAGTATTCCTTCGGCCGAGGAGCTGTGCAGGAGCTCAGGCCGATAACAGCTATTAGTGACATAATAAAACATAATAGCGTCGAAAGTCTAAAGTCAAAAGTCAAAGGCGGGCCAGAAAAGCTAGCAGAGCCCCGCTTCAGGGGACATTGGTAACTTTGTAACTTTAGGAATTTCTTTAAAAGAATCATTTATGCTTTTTCCGACTTTTTTGTTTAAGTTTGTATTTTGCCTTCTTCTCTTTGACATTAAATCCTATCCGCCCTTTTTTCTCCTCTTCCGGCGGTTCGATTAACTGCTGTATTGCTTCAAACACAATCTGGAACTGCTCATCGTATTTCTTCTCCATTTCTTTTATCTTTCGCGCGAGATCAGCATGGGAAGCCATCATCTGTCTTAGCTTAACAAACGTCCGCATTATTGCTATATTAACCTCGATTGCCTTTTTGCTGTTAAGAACTGACGATAACATCAGAATTCCATGCTCAGTAAAAACTCTGGGTGGTTTTCTGGTTCCACCCCAACTTGATGTTCCAAAATGGAACTTCAAGTTTTTAAACTCTTCTTTAGTTAATCTAAACATAAAATCATCAGGAAACCTATCAACATTTCTTGTCACAGCTTTGTTTAAATCTCCTGTCTTGATACCATATAAAGATGCTAAATCTTTATCAAGCATCACTTTTTGTTCCCTGATAAACAAAATCTTACCAGCAATTGCTTCTAATGGGATCAGATCTGATTTTTGTTTCTTTTTCTTCTCTTTCACTTTTATACCCTTCAACTCTTTCACCCTTCTACCCTTTCACTCTTCAACTCTTTCACCCTTCTACTCTTCCACTTGAGCGCAGCTATTCATTTCTTCTTTCTCTTCAGAGTGATCAGAGAATCCATGCTCATGCTCATTTGCATTTTATCAGGCAGCTTCATAGAGGAGTCGGGTACGTTCATTTTAGGTATGTCTGCTTCAATTTTCATATTTATGAGCAATGCAAGATTGCCTGAAATAAATGCCTTTTCCTTCAGGCTGTAGTAGAAAACAGATCTTCCCTTGAAGCAGCATTCATATGTACCTTTTATCTCAGGAGGAATATTAAATTCTGATATATCTATATCTGTTTCCAGGCGCACACACGTATCACCGTCTACTGTGACACAGCCTGTGTGTTTTGTCCGGCATTTTCCTGTAACTGTAATGACTGATCCCGCCAGATTAAACGGCATAGCAGCGGGTTTTTCCGCTGTTTCTCCAGGTTTTACAGCCTTCTCCGGCATGGGAAAGAGAACAGCAAGAAGAAGCTCCTGCTGGCTCATCCCTGTTTTCATGGTGCCGTTTTCCTGTACTCCCTGAACCACAACAGGAGGCATATTCTGTATCATGGGTTCGGATTCTCCCTTCATATTCATCCGGATTTTCATATCCTGAAGCACAAGCCGTGCTGTTTTATCCCCTTCACTCTTAAAAACAAGATCTCCTTCAGCATCCATATCCGCTTTTATACTCCTTCCTTCACCCATATCAGTTTCCTGCGACATTATCTGGGAATAGGAGTACGGATATTCTTCTTCTTTTGAAAAATCCCATCGTATAAGGACCGGAGACTCAGGCCCTTTTGCTTCAGGATACTTCTCAGGATCGATCCTGTCCAGAAAACGTAATTTTCCAGGCCGGGATTTCTGCTGGTTGCCCGACATACCGGATGAAGGGCTTGATGGTGAACCGGAACTGCTTTCGTCTTTACCGCATGATACGCACAATACAAGTATTGCTGCACAGAAGCATTTGAAAAGATGTGTTTTCATGTTTTTTCCTTTTTCATCAGTCTTGCTCGTTTCTAATCCAGGTTCTTCTCTTTCATCTCTTCCACTTTTCTACCTTTCAACTCTTAACTTCTTAAATCAAAAACCTGTCCTCCGACTCGTTCGGGGGATCGTTAATCGGGGTTCGACATTCTTTCTTGGTAATTGATTATTGGATATTGGTTATTGATCCCCTGTCTCTTCTCTCTTAACTTATAACTTGTAACTACTTACTATTAACTGCCGGCTCCGCCGGCTACTCTCCCCCCCCCAAACTCCTGTACTATCCCGGCCAAGTCTCCTATATCAAACGGCTTCTCAATGTACGCATCAGCTCCGGCTTTGAATATTTTCTCTTGCACCTCTTCGGAACCGTTGCCCGTGATCGTTATTACTTTGATGCCCGGATAATTCTCTTTAATCATACTGCAGATTTTGTAGCCGTTTATGGCGGGGATGAAAATGTCCAAAACGACTATGTCCGGTTCGAACCGCTCAAGTATCTGGCCGGCCTCGAACCCGTCTGTGGCAGTTTCTACAGCATAATTCTTATCCGCCTGCTGCAGTCCCGCAGCCAGAACATCCAGCACAGACTCATCATCCTCAACGACCAGGATTCTGAGCTTATCTTTATCTTTATGCTGCAGCTCTTCAGGAACGGGTATCTGTTTGCTCTTGAAATATTGCACCAGATCCTTTTCCCGTATCCTCCTGTGGCCCCCGGGAGTAATGATCCCTTTCAGCTTCCCGCTGTCTATCCACCGTCCCACAGTTGAAAAATGCACACCCATGATCTCTCCGACCTCTTTTGTTGTCAGCATTTCACTGCTCATAATTGCTTCCTGAAAAAAGTATCCTGCGAGTTTTGCTTGTATTGCAACAATTATAATAATTCAGCATTTTTTGTCAAGGAATTTCCAACGAAATGCCGGCAAAACCGGTTGAAGCTAAACTGCCGTAATGAATAGAGGCATATGCGTCCCGAATCCAAAAAGACCCGCAGAATATTATCGTCAAAACATATAAATCAGAAAATATTCACGCTGTACTTATTCCCTTTAATATCAATATGTTATAATATACTCCCCTTTTAGATTATAAATTTTTTTTATTTTTTTCTTGACATTTCTACAGACATGTGTCATACTGTACTATGTCTGTTAGTACACTAATAATTTATATTTTTCAAAGGATGATATAATGACAGTTGAGATCACGATTTCACCCGGGGCAACCCTTCCCATTTACAAGCAGATAATAAACCAGGTGCAGCTTGCTATTGTAAATGGGATACTGGTAAAAGGTGACCGGCTTCCCAGTGTCAGGTCACTGGCTGAGGAGCTTGTGATCAACCCCAATACTGTATCCCGTGCATACAGAGAACTTGTGCATGACGGGATACTTGAATTCCGCCATGGACAAGGCGTGTTTGTAGCTGAAAAACGGCAGATCTTTTCCAGGAAAGAAGAGAAAAGGAGGCTTGAGCGGGCTATTGAGGCATTCCTTAAGGAAGTGCTGTTCTTAAACTTCACACATACAGAGATCATCAAAGCTCTGGAAACAAGAATAAACCAGGTGAATCCCAGGAATACTGGTAAAGGAGGACACAATGGATGAATATATAATCAATGCAAATGATCTTACCCGTTATTTCGGTAAAAGGTGTGTAATATCTTCATTAAACCTTAAAATCCCGAGAGGATGCGTGTTCGCCCTTCTCGGGAGAAACGGTGCGGGCAAGACCACTCTTATACGAATGATGCTCGGGTTTCTGGAGCCGACACGCGGATCTTCTGCTGTATTCGGATGTGACAGCATGGATCTCACTCCTGAGATACGTTCCAGAATCGGTTATCTTGCTGAAGGGCATAACGTATACGGCTGGATGAAGATTGCGGAATGCGAATCATTTCAATCCTCTTTCTTCCCTTCCTGGAACCATGCTATATTCAAAAAAGTGATCTCTCATTTCGACCTTGATCCGTCAAGCAAAGTAAGGGAACTTTCACGCGGCGAACGTGCAGGACTGTGTATTGCTCTTACCATGGCCCAGGATCCCGAGCTTCTTGTACTGGACGATCCTGCACTCGGTCTCGATCCCGTAGCCAGAAGGAGTCTGCTTGAATCAATGGTTTATCTGACGCAGAAAGGAGAAAAGACAATTCTTTTCTCTTCACACCTTCTCTCAGACGTTGAGCGCGTTGCTGACCGTATTTCTATAATCGATAAGGGAATACTTCGCACTGAATGTACGCTTGATACATTCCGGCGGAATATCTCGAGAATTGTACTGCACTTCAGCGGACCCCCGCCTGATATCGGTTCGATCCCGGGCCTTCTGCACAGTTTTACTACTGAAAACAGGATCACGCTGGCCCTTTTTGGATATGATGAAAATACCGAACATACGCTTAAGAAACTCGGAGCGGAAAAGACAGAAAAAGTTCCCCTTTCCCTTGAAGAGGCGTTTATAAGTTACCTGAGGGAGGGAGAGCAGAAAAGCTTTTTTAGTGAGAATTCAGGAGATATATCATGAAAGCTCTCATATATAAAGAGATAAAAGAGAATCTTAAATTCTGGGGAGGTATTCTCGGTTTCGGGATCCTTCTGGTTGTATTTTACACAATAGAGAATAACTATCGGTCTATATGTAATAGGGATTTCCTGGCATGGACCACGATGGGATCGATAATAGCAGGGCTTGTAATAGGTTTTCTTACAGTAAAGGAAACTTTTTTCAAACAGTGGGAATTCTTTCTTCACAGACCTGCCACCCGCACCTCCCTTTTTATGGGGAAAATATACGGCGGGCTTATCCTCTATTTCACAGTAACAGGCATACCTTTCTTGCTCGCTGCCGCATGGAGCGCAATTCCGGGGAATATTGCTGCACCCTTTGTCTGGAGAATGATCTTGCCCGGCACAGCGGATATACTCATGGGCACTTCCTTTTATTTTGCTGCTGTTCTGGCAGGAATGACCATAGCACGGTGGTATTGGAGCCGTCTCACAGGTATAGCACTGGCAAGTGTCTGTGCTGCAGCTGTTAATGCGGTGCCCGAATTCTGGCAGGCACTGCTTGCAGTGATTGTTGCCGATGCTGTACTTTTTGCAGCAGCATGGGGGAGCTTTATCACAAGAGGCACGTATAAACGGCAGCCATGGATTTCAAAAACCGCTCTCAGCATATGTATAATAGCTTCTCTGGTCATTGTCCAGTGCATAGCCGTAGGCATTATTTTCGAACTTGCGAAAGACAACAACAGATACCGCTCCTCCGAAACGGTTTGGGAGAATTATAGGATCACCAGGAAAGGTAAAATTGTCAAAATCAAACGCAAATCAGGGCACATAATCAGCATTACTGATATGAACGGCATTCCGCTTTCTATTGAGGATCCTTCAGGCAGCTCAAATAAAAACTCTCAATTCATTGACTACAGGTATATATCTTCGCGTTTCTGGAGTCCTTCTTACCGGGAATATTCAAGGTATATAGGGACGTTCGGTTTATACGGCAGTAATGAGCATTATTATTTTTACCTAAAGCACAAAGGGTATATAGCAGGCTATTCAAAAGAAACCGGACACAGATCATTTACAGCGGGACCGGAAGGATTCTTTTTTAATGGTAAAAACCCTGATACTCAATTTGAAGGGCCTATCCTGAATCAGCCGTTACTGGACTTCGGCATATTAACTTATTCAAATGGTGTATACACAATCGATTTTCAACATAAAGAAATCAAAAAGATACTGGGGCAAGCCGAAGGTGACGGTCCGTTACTCCATTTTCTGAAAGTCGATGCAAATAATTCTTTTAATTATATAGGGGTAAGTGCAAATAAGATATATGTTCTTTCCAAAGACAGGAACCTGCTTTTTTCGGCGCCGTTGAAACACAGCATTAAGGAAGCCAGTATAGGTGTAGGAATGATACCTCCAGAAAAATATTTCATACGATACAGTCCTAACTTCTACAGCAATAAAAAGGAAATTCAGGATTGTATTATTGAAGTTGATTCTGAAGGAAAAACAATCGGCAGATATATGCTCCCCCCTCTTAATATTAATAATAAAATATATGAACAGAAAAAAATATCATCCCTGTTCGGCATTGTTTTCCCTCCCGGATCTGTGCTGGCTTTAAAAGCGGGTGCTGAAATAATACGCGCATCTGTTACAGATCCTTATACTGTATATCATTTCTCTTTATTAGATAAAGCAATACCTCTGCTGTTCTATATAGTATCAGTGATATCAGGGCTTGTATGCGCAGGTATCAATTATATGCTTTCAGGGGTCTATGCGCTTGATAAAAAGGGACGCATGCTGTGGAGTGTATGGGGATTCCTGATGGGTATTACCGGCATACTCCTTTTTCTGGTGCTGTACGGCCGCCTCATTCGCTTTGCGTGTGCATTCTGCAGTAAAAAACGTGTCCCGAACCGTAAACAGTGCGAACATTGCGGAAAAGAATTCCCTCAGCCAGAACCCAAAGGAATTGAAATATTTGAATAAGACCAGTAGATAAATATATAAATTTCTTTTCAGCACTCTTTTCGGGGTCAGAAGGCCTTAAGAAACCATCAATGAAAAATCCCGCTGTCTTCCCAATCTCAACTATCCCTGTGTCCTAAACCAAAAATCAGCTGTTTTTACACCCTTTTTTACCGGTTTTTGCCCCCTTTTTTTGTGCTGTTTCCACACCCTACACAAAGTGCCCACACTTCTTCCGCTTGTTCTTTTATGATTCGATGTTGATCTGCGCAGGTTTACGAAAGGAGTTTACGGACCAGGACCGTCACGGGAAGGCAATCTTCTCCTCTGCCCTTCAGGAAGCCCCTGGTGAAATACACTGAATATGCTCCACAGGTTTTTTCCGCTTGCGTGCAGCCATTGGGCTATGTGATGTTGCCTTTGCTTCCCTGTATATCCCGGATTGATGTGATCTTCGTAAAACCGCTCTGCATTTTCTGAGTTGCCTACGAATATACTCTTGGAAAAATCCCATGCACGATGCAGAAAACTCCCCTTTTCTCCTTCAATACCGTATTTCTTCAGCCTTTCCTGCATTTCCCCTGTTATCACTATACCCCCCTCTTTGCCGCCTTTCGGCTCTGTGCCTGATTCATATACATAGGCTACGTAGGTTTTGTAGATTTCCCGGGTAAATGCCTGTTCGTCTGTAAGGTCCCTGGATACTGATGCTATCCCAAGCCCTTCTTCCAGAAGGTCTATATCTATAAAGCCGTCCCTGTTCCCCTGCTTCAGATAGTTTAAACTGCTGTATTCGTAGTCTTCAGGCCGTTTTACCATTGATGCTCTGAAGCTGTTCAGCTCTATGTAGGCCGCGCATTGAAGCACAGGAAGCCCACGCTCAAATATCGTGCTGTGGAATCTGCTCTGCCACAGTGTACCCGTTTTTCCCGTGTGCCTTTTATATGCATTGGTCATGAGTACGTTCAGACGCTTCATAAAACTGGAAACGTCTGTGAGCTGCTGCACCGCATATTCCCTGTATGCCTGTATGTTGGCGTTCAGCCTGTATTCCTTTTCATGATAGTCGTTCCATCGCTTTATTGCCTCTTTTGGATCGATGTCTTCAGGGTCCTTAAAGCACAATAAAGCATGAAAATGATTGTCTAAAACTGCAAATGATATGGGTCGGACATAAAACAGCGTCTTCAATGTTTTCAGCTTCTTTATAAATATCTCTTTCATATGGTCGTCCAGCAGAAAGTCCTGCTGCGAAGCCCTGCTTACTACATGATATGCAGCAGCATGTCCCGGCACCTTGATCCTCAGTCTTCGAGCCATTTTTTTGCCTCCCTGTTATTTTTCCAACTTCTTCTAAATTTCCCGATTTCAGACCATTTTTTCAATTCCATACAAATCCCCACCCCTTCAATGCTGAATTCAAAAAACAACATTATACCACACTCCCAACATAAGTCAACCTCTTTTTTCGTGGGTCTGTCCCCTATTAAAATGTGTCCCCTATTAAAATGAAGGTGGGCAGATTCTGGTTTTTCAGCAGAGAATGTTTTTTATTGTATTGGCGAGGATTTTCATGTCAAAGGGTTTTCTCAGGTATGCATCAAATCCATGGGAGTGGATGTCTTTTTCCTCATACTGGCTAATTTTCCCCGATATTCCGATTATTTTAACATGGCTTAATTCATCATCAGCTTTGAATATCTCGCAGACCCTCCTGCCGTCAATGTCAGTAAGACTTATATCAAGAACAACTGCATGAGGCCTGTATCTCCTTAAAAACACCCCTGCCTCAAATGCTGTTGATACGCCTTCGGCATGCAGGCCGTCTTCCCTGGCGATCCCCTCCTCCAGAACATCAAGCACATCCGGTTCGTCATCCACTATTAAAACGCGTTTCGTACCCGAGGACGCATGTGCAAGGATTTCAACAGGAATTCTATTTGCCTGCAGAAATAAAACCAGGTCCTCGTGTTCTATAGTGCAAACACCTTCTTCGTCAAGATCAGATATGATTTTATATTCCTCAATCCATCTGTTAACCGTTTCTTCAGTAACATTCAGTATGTGTGCCACTTCACTGACTGTATACCATTCTTTCATATTCTTCCTTTTCTAGCAAGGCTTAAGCCTCGCACTACGTCAAGAGTCGTATAAAAACCTATGCAGGCATACGGCATGTTAAAAATCCCGGCCCGTTATGGAATAATGGTGTCGGGGCCGTACCCCTACGGTATAGTATAAAAAATTGTGCAATTTGTATACCACTTGCTAATTTTCTCTGATATTATTTATATCACATTGGTTATCAATTGGTTATATAAATACGCTGTTTCTCGCATCAATATATGAATACATTTTCGCCACCAGTTTTTGGGCATTTTTTTCATATATGACCGAATATCGGTTATAGGGCGAACGCGGAGTGCGGCCACCGGCCCGGAGGGAGCGCGGAATGCGGACCAGGCAATTACACACATCTTTTTATTTGACCAGTATTGTATTTGCAGTATAATATAGGGGTCGGGTTTTGCCCGGGCAATCCCGTATTGAGTATCGGTTACAGGACCGGAGATGGTGCAGCCGAGGCACCCAGTACCAGAGAAGTATATATAAAGGAATAGAACAATGCACGAAAAAAAACTAACAGTTTTACTTCCTGTTTGTGCTGCTGTAGTTATTGCACTTGTTATAGGCCTGAGAATGATCGTGCTTTCGCATATCAATGATAATGCCGCGAAGGGAAAACCGCAGGATTCCGATACCGGTGCCAATACTGCATCCAAACATGACATAGCACAAGATATACGCGAAGGTAAGGTTGCTGCTCTCATTAATGGAGAACCTGTGTGTTTAAAAGACCTTGACAAAGACCTCCCTCAGGCCACGGCAGGGCCCAGGCTTGATTACGCACGGGAGCAGCGTGTGGAGAGGCTGGTCAATTATACCAAGGCAAAAATGTTCCTTGACAAACATGGTATTTCTGTTCCTGAAAAAGAGATCAGTGCGCAGATCGAACATTACAAGGAGACACCGACGGACATTTCCTGCGACTGCTGTCACACCGAGAGCCTCGGTGAGCACCTTGAGCTGCATTTTATGTCGCTGGATGAGCTGGGAAGGATTATCGAGACAGAAAAAGGAATTGATGTGTACCTTGAAAGGAAATGGCAGGCTGAACGTTCCGCGTATTCTGCCGGTTTTTCTGACAAGGATGTTGCAGACATTTCACGCCGATATGCTGAAAAGCATAAAGAGAAGACTGCGGAGAAAGACAGGACAAAAATACTGGAAAGGAAGTTCAAGGAGGAGAAGAAAAAGGAGATCCTTTCTGAAATCCAAAACACAGTAATACCGGTAGAGAAATTTCTCAAAAAAGAAAAGATCTGATTCCCCATACCTCTGCAGCGTGAGCCTGACGATGAACAGCTCTCTGGCTTCCGCCCCCCCCGGAGATTAGTTAATTAGTTAACAATGTCCCCTACTTGAGCTTTTCGGAGGAGCCGGTGAAGTCGCGGTAGAGGCTCAGGGATTCGAATATGTCCTTCTCTATCAGTGGTTTCCCGTGTATGATAAGGCTTGCCATGTTCTTCCCTATGCCCGGACCCAGCATGAATCCCTGGCCGCACATCCCTGCAGCAACGCAAAGGCCCGCTATGCCGCGCACCTCCCCGCATAGGGGAAGGCTGTCAGGGCTCATGGGGTAGAGCCCGCGCCAGACCCTCCGCACGAGCATGTCCTTCAGACGCGGCATCAGCTCCACCATCCTCCGCGCAACTATCGGAAGGAATTCGCTTGTGGGCTCCCTGTCCGTGCCTGGAAAGAGTGTCTTGGGAGTGTAGCAGAAGATGATGGCGCCCTCCAGGTTCTGCGCGAAATAGAAGTTCGCGGTCTTGCCTTCGGGCCCGGGCCTGAGGTCCACGACGAGCGGGCCCAGAAACTGCTCCATGGGTGCTGATATGCCCGCTTCATGGCTGTCGGGCTTTACAGGAATGTCAACGTCCGCTAACGCGCCGACGTCCGCTGCCCGTGCGCCCGCAGCGTTCAGAACGGCCGGCGCGGAATAGGAGCCTTTGTCCGTAACAACCCCTGTGACGTTCCCCTTTTCAACTGTGATCCCGGTCACGGTCTCGCTCAAACGGTATTCAACCCCTTTTTCCCGGGACGCGCGGAACAGTGCAACGCTCATGAGCAGCGGGGACACCTGGCCGTCGTCAGGCGAATAGGTCCCCCCTATAAGGCTGTCAGAGCGTATCCCCGGGACGATGTCCTGTATGGAATCGGGATCGTGCCAGTCAATGTTCAGCCCGTACGATTTCTGCACCGGAAGGATACCCTTGAGTATTGTTTCCTCACGTTCGGTGAATACGGGAAAACAGTATCCCCCCTTTTTCCATCCTATGGGATCGCCGTACGTTTCCTCCCAGTGCGCAAAGACAGACAGGCTTTCCATGCAGATCAGTATCTTCGCAGGATCCGAATGCGTTGCCCTGACACCCCCTATGGCCGCCTTGTTCTGGCCCTGGCCCGGGGACGGATGCGCGTCTATGACCAGGACCCTGAGCCCTTCGTCCGCAAGGAAAAAAGCGGCAGGAGCACCCACGCTCCCCGCCCCTATCACAATGGCGTCGTATGAAGCGCTCATGTCCTGTCCCTCCCTGCGAAAACACCGAGAGGCACTTCGCTCAGAGGCGGACGCTCCACAGGAAGAGTTACCTCGTCCGGGTCTATGCCCTCTTCCCTGAACAGCCTCAGTATCAGGTCCCTGCATGTCTTTCCGCCGCATGCCCCCATTCCTGCGCGCAGAGCTGCCTTGATCTGGTTCATGTCCCTGTACCCAGCCCGGATAAGGCTGAGGACCTCCCCTTTCGTCACCCGTTCGCACCGGCATATGATCGTACTGCTGTCATCGCATGACACCTCACCTTCAGTGCCGCTGTCCCTGCTGAACAGCCTGATGCCTGCAGCATGAAGCCGGTCTTCAAACGGGGTTTCAACAAGGATAAGCAGCCTCCTGTTCTGGGAGTCCGCGTTCCTGAATGCCACAACGGTCCCTGTGCCGAGGTCGTTTCCTTCGAAGTCCACTGTTGTAACCCTGTCGCCTGCTGCAACCGTGTCCTGTTCGAATTCGAACGGCATGGTGACAAGCGCGCGCTTGCCTGAAGGGTCGTACCGTTCGTCCACGAGCGTTATGGCAAGGCCCGGGCACGCGAGCACGCACTGTGCGCACCCGAGGCACATGTCGCCGCTGAATTGCGCACGTCCCGTGAGCTCCCCGTTCTCGAGCGTTATGTTCCGCACCGGGCACGCTTCAACACAGGGATTGCACGGTATGTCCTGTGAACACCTGATAACAGGATATATGTCCCCCTGCGGATCAGGAACAGGTATGTCCCTCTGCACAGGCTTTGAGCGGAGCGTTTCGGTCAGCCCTTCCCATTCCCCGGGGATAAGGGGTTCTTTCCCGGCCTGCTGCGCCATTTCCCTTCCCCTGATGCGCCCGTTCATCATGGCAGCGCTGGCTTCTGCTATCGTTTCCGCGTCGCCCGCAGCGAACACGTTCATACCGTATTTCCGCGCCTGTGTGTACAGCTCGTCAACAGGTGAAAGCCCCACAGCGATCAGCAGCGTGTCCACGTCAAATGTCTTTTCTGTCCCGCTGACAGGTTTGAAACCGCTGTCGACTTCGCAAATGGTAACGGATTCGAGCTGCGTTCCCCCGTCCGCACGCAGGACTGTGTGCGAGGTGTATACAGGAACACCGAGCCGCCTGATCTTGTCGAGATGGACCCTGTACCCGCCGCATTCCGGAAGGGCTTCGACCAGCCCTTTCACGTTGATGCCCGCCTGAAGCGCGTGATACGCGCTGATAAGCCCGACATTGCCTCCCCCGCATATGAAGAGGTTTTCCGACGCCCGGACCAGGTCCCTGTTTACAAGGGTCTGGAACGCCCCTGCACCGAACACGCCCGGAAGTGAGCATCCCTGGAACGCGAGCGCCTTCTCACGCGCACCGGTCGCGATAAGAAGAAGGTCAGGTTCAACAAGCACGTATTCCCCGTTTCGGACGATCCCCACCTTCCTGTCACTGAACACACCGACCGCGGATGACCTGAGCCATACATCGATCATGTCCGGCCCGTGCGTTTCGATCTCCTTTTCAAGGATCTCTGCGATATCGGTTCCCCGTTTTCCAGCCCAGCAGTCAGCGCATGAACCGAAAAAATTATGGGTCTGAAGCGTAAGCTTGCCGCCCAGCATTGTTTTGTCGTCGGCAAGGACCACATGCACGCCGTGCTTGGCAAGCTCCAGAGCGGCGGACATTCCGGCCGGTCCTCCTCCTATCACGAGCACGGGCGTTTTCATGCACTCTATGTCCCCGGTCCGGGGCGAGGAGCCGTCGTCGGGCAATGGAGGATATCCCCTGCACTGCTGTATGTCCATTCCTTCGGACAGTTCGGTCATGCATGCTTTTACCGGACTGCCGTCCGCAATGACCATGCACTCGGAGCACTGGCCGTTGGCGCAGTATATGCCCTTTGCAGCACTGTCCCGCTCGTGTGTGCCGAATACGGTTATGCCGTTGGCGAACAGGGCCGATGATATCATGTCGCCTTCCAGGCCTGTATATGCCTTTCCTTCGAACGTGAACTGTATTGTGTTCCGTTCCAGGACAGGAAGTATCGGATGGTGTTCTATCCGTGCCATATCATATCGCGGCTTTCAGCCGAAACCAAAAAGTTTTATTTAAGCTATACGTATTGTGCATTTCCTGAATATCCTTATATATATACTAGTCCCAAAACAAGCGAGCTTTTCAGCGAAACAGTATTTTGAATAATATTTTCATTCATGATTTAATTTTACCGTTCCTTGACCAGCAATCAATACTTATTTTATAAATAAATGATGCAATT
>Ga0272441_10001788_pt1 | contig 45210 bp, 43 predicted proteins | sample SSMProp6N_FD_193582 | JGI IMG/M metagenome (GOLD analysis project Ga0272441, IMG submission 193582) | Marine sediment archaeal communities from Little Sippewissett salt marsh, Falmouth, MA, United States - SSM-Prop-6N | ecosystem: Environmental > Aquatic > Marine > Wetlands > Sediment ... | reverse complement strand
AAAATCATCGTGCACCCTGAAACAAATTATGGCATAATCCCGTAATGTAAAATGCGTTCCGACTGCCAAACAACTATTAGTTTGTCTACTGGCAATAAATTAAAAGTAGTGTACGACTTCAAATGCCCTCTCAATTAGGCGCGTATTTGCAATTTCTCCAACCTGCATGTTAAATCTACTAATCTTAAGAATTACAAACCTTTTCATAGATTCGATTTAGGACACGCTACGCACAATCCGGTCAGTTGCTAAATAATTTAGATTTGTATATGAAATTGATAATACCTATCCATAAAATTCAGGATGTTGGAAATGTCTGCCTATGTGACCGTTTCACCCTTCGTGCCTATTGAAGGCCCTGACGGCAGGCCGATGTCAAATGAGAGCTGGAACGGCTTATTGCCCGTCTTTAGAGCCCTGCTGTATCTCATTGTTCGGAAAGGCCATGCGATGAGCAATATTCGGCAAATATCCCTTATCTTCCTATGCGTGGTAACCGCTTTTTATTTTTCGTTTTCGAACGTGGATATTGCCAGGGCACAGGATAAAGCGTTGGAACCGGTTACTATCCAATTGCGCTGGTTTCACCAGTTCCAGTTTGCCGGTTACTATGCCGCCATCGAAAAGGGGTTTTACGCCGCCGAGGGCCTGCAGGTTTCCCTGCGGCCGTTCCAACCCGGCCAGGATCGCATCGCCCCTGTTCTTAAAGGCAACGCCCAGTATGGTGTTGGTGATCCCGGGCTTCTGGCATTGCGCAACCAGGGCAAACCGGTGGTGGTGCTGGCCCAGGTCTTTCAGCATTCGCCCAACGTACTGATGACCCGGAGGGGAAGCGGCATCTTCAGCGCCGATGAGCTCGCCGGTAAACGAGTGATGATGTCCGTGGACGAAAGCGGCAGTGCCTCCATTCAGGCCATGATCCTGGACGCGATAGGCGATTTGAATCGTGTCACCTTCATCCCGCACACCTACAATGATGAAAAACTCATAAATGGCGATGTTGATGCGATGAGCGGTTATCTGTCCAATGAGCCTTACAGGCTGAAAACCAAGGGTCTCGCGATAAACATCATCGACCCCCGTTCCTACGGCATCGATTTTTACGGGGACAATCTTTTCACCAAGGAAAAAGAGGTCAATGAACATCCCGAACGGGTCGACAAAATGATCCGGGCGACCATAAAGGGCTGGGTGTATGCCCTCGAGCACAAAGACGACATCATCGATCTGATCCTGACGAAATACAATCAGGACCTCAATCGCGAACAGCTGCGCTATGAGGCCAAGGTGATCGACCAGATGATCGTGCCCGATCTGGCCCCCATCGGCGACATCAATCCCAGGCGCTACGACCGCATTGCCAAAACCTTCCATCAACTGGGTATGACCACGGCATCAAGCGTCCCGGACGGTTTCATTTATGCGACCCGGCCAAAACCAACCGTGTCCTTGACCACTCAGGAGCGTGCCTGGCTGGCCGAGCATCCGAAGGTCAGGGTTGCATTGTTTGATTTACCGCCAGCACAATTCAAAAAAGAGGGGACATTTACCGGATACCAGGTGGAAATGCTCGAAGCGATACTCCAAAAGGTAGGACTTGAGCCAATTTATTCTTTTAGCTCCCTGGCGGAGGTGCTGAAATCTTTAAGGGATAGGAACGCCGACATTGCGCTCGATTTTATACAAACACCTGAACGTGGCCAGATGGTGTTCTTCTCGGAAAAAACTTACAATATATCCATGGCAATTTTCGGCCGGGAAAACAGAACCGATTTAGATTCGATTGACGCATTGAAGAACAAGGTTATTGCTTCTTATATCGGGTATGGTTTTGAGCCCACATTAAAACGCCACCTCCCTGAGGCCCGCATTGTTCGTGCAGACACCCCCCTGGGCATGTTACGTCTTGTTGCTTCGGGTAAGGCGGATGCGGCGGTTCATGAGATAGCATCCGGCGAACAGATGCTACAAAAGAACTTGATTATTAACGTTGTGAACCATGGGGAGTTTATTGCCAAGAGTGAATCAAGGCCGAAGGTATCCGAATATGTGGTTCGAAAAGATCTTCCGCACCTCATGTCCATTCTCGATAAGGCGTACGCAGCACTTGATGACTCAGAGAAACAGGCCATATGGAACAAGTGGTTTGCCGGTAAAACACCACCCAAGACCGATAGATCGATCGTCGCTTTGACTCCTGAAGAAAGGCAATGGCTTGACGCCCATCCGGATATTCAGCTCGGCTATACCGCTACCTTTGAACCGGAGGTCATTGAAAATCCGGGCGGTATGTATCGCGGTATCCTGGTTGACATCCTGGAGGAACTGAACCGACGCCTGGGGACTCGCATTCGTCTCCGCGTCGCCCCGATTCCGGTCCTTTTGAAAAAGGCGCAGAAAAAGGAAACGGACGGGATTTTAAACCTGCTTCCAGGGTACGCGGATGAGTTGGGGTTGTTGAAAACAAGGGGTTATATGACCGGATATGCGGCGGTGTTTGGGCGCAGGGGTGCGGTTTTCGACAGCCCAACCGACCTGATCGGAAAGCGGGTCGCTATCATCGACGGTGTCAAGTTCACCCAACTGATTGTGGAACAATATGGAGATGGCGCAACCATCCTGAACGTCGAGGATGCCCTGGAAGGGCTGCAGCTTGTCGATAAGGGCATTGCGGATTTCTTTCTCGGAGGCTCCACCAATGCCTGGTTCCTGACGAAGTATCAGCTTTTCGGCTTGCGGCTCCAATACGTTTTTTACGATAACCCTTACAGAGGCGGTATGGCGATTCGGTCCGATTGGCCGGAATTGGTTGCCATTTTAAATAAAGGGTTGTCGAGCTTCTCGGAAGAAGAGATTGAGGCCATTGTGGCCAAATGGATTCAGCTGCCGGTGAAGGCGCCGGTGGTAACGCTCACCCCGGAAGAAAAGACCTGGCTCGAACAGAACCAAACCGTGCGGGTGCGAACAGCCGACTGGCCGCCCTATCTGATCGTCAAGGACAACCAACCGCCCCAGGGAATTGCCATCGAGTATCTCAAGCTGATCGCGGAACGCACCGGGATCAGGTTCGACTATGACGTGACGGACCGGCCGTTTGCCGAATTCCTCAAAGACATGAAGCGGCGCAAAGGCCCCGATATGAATGCGCTCATCGTGCCGACCCTGGAACGCGAGGCGTTTCTTTCTTTTTCACAGACCTATATCGCCTCGCCCTACATCATCTTCACCCGGGAGCAGGATGAGCTGCTCCTGGATATCAGCGGCCTGTCCGGAAAGACCCTCGCGATAATGCGAGGCTCCACCGTTCAGGACCAGCTGACCAGAGATTTTCCCGAGATCAGGCAGCTGCTGTTCGACTCGGATGAGTAGGCACTGCAAGCACTGGCGACCGGTCAGGCGGGTGCCTATATTGGAAACCTGACCGTGGCCAGCCATATCATCCAAAGGCGTGGGTTTTCCGGAGTTCGGATCGCAGCGCCCAGTCCTTTTGGTGATCAGTCTCTGTCCATGGGCAACCGCAACGATTGGCCGGAACTGACCTCGATCATCGACAAGGCGCTGGCGAGTATTTCCGAAGCGGAAAAAACGGCCATCCGCAAAAAGTATGTCGCGCTGAGATACGAACAGGGGATAAACAGGGCGGCGGCATTGAGATGGATTCTGATTGTCGTTGGAGGGGCATTCGGTATTATCGCCTTCGTTATTTTTTGGAACCGGAGCCTGGCAAGCCAGGTGCGCAACCGCACTGCCGAGCTGGATCGCATCAATCAATCCTTATCGGTTGAAGTCGCCGAACGTGAACGGGCCGAAAAAGTCGTGCGTGCAAGCCGTGACTATCTAAAAAATTTGACTGATTCGATGCCGGATGCGGTTTTTTCAGTAAGCATGCCCGACAGGAAGATCGAATGGGCCAGTGATACCTTTAACGTGCTCGGATATTCGGCCACCGAGTGCGTTGGCAGGACGACTGAATTTTCATATCCCGACAGGCAGGAATATCTTGCTTTTGGCGAAGCGCTGACCGATGCCATTGCCGAAGGCAAAGAGGTCCTGCATATCGATCGGACCTTGAGAAAAAAAAATGGCGACATCTTTCCGGCGAGTGTCACCATGTCCGTTTTCCGAATGGATGGACAGGTGAGCTCGATCACCGCTATCGTGCGGGATATTACCGAGCAAAAAGAGGCCGAACAGGAAATCCAACTGTATCAAAAGCGACTCAAAGCGTTGGCTTCTCAGTTGACGGTTGCTGAGGAAAGAGAGCGACGTAGGATTGCCGCCGACCTGCACGATCAGATAGGCCAGACGCTGGCCCTGGCGCGCTTACAGCTTGCTCAGGTGCGCAAGTCAGTGCCTATCGACGGACTGACCGCTCAGATCGATGAGCTTTCCGACTCCATGCATCAAGCCGCCAAGGATACGCAACAACTCGTTTTTGATCTGAGTTCTCCTTTGATGAATGAACTGGGCCTGGCGGAAGCCATATCCGAATGGCTTGAAGAGAAAATCGGGAAGCGCTACGCCCTCAAAACGAAGTTTAGTCAAACCGGTGGGCAAATACCGTTGAGTGACGACGAGCGGGCCATTCTGTTTCGAAATGTACGCGAACTGCTCACCAATGTGGTCAAACATGCCCGGGCGAATCTGGTGCAGGTTTCCATGGAATATACCGATGTCTCTCTTTCGATTATCATCCGGGATGACGGCATTGGGTTTGACGATCGCTCGCTATCCCCGCAAGGGGGTATCGACGGCGGCTTTGGATTATTCAGTGTCCGGGAACGAATGACGGATTTCGGCGGCACGCTGGAGATCGCGTCCGAACCCGGGAAGGGGTGCAAAGCCACCCTGACCGTACCCTTAAGGAATGATTTGGGGTAAGGGGTTTTACTTTCAAGATAGATACGGGGTCGCCGTGCTTCCTGTTCCAAGTTTTGAAACAAAATTTCCAGTTATTGAAATCAAAGAGATCTTCGATCTGATGAAGCACAGGACCTCACTGGGTGATGCGTTAATGATCTCGGTTGCAAAAAAACATTTGTCCTTCGTTACGACAATGATTTCCTGGGATGACTTGCATTTTAAAAATATTTTTCCAGGGACCGTTTTGACTCCCGAAAAATTTTTGAAAGGGCTTAAGAAGAAAAAATGAACATCGAACATCGAACGTCCAACATCGAATGATGAATAAGTTAAAGAGATGAACGTCCAACATCGAACGTCCAACATCGAATGTTGAATGATAAGAACGAAGAAACAGGTTGCCTGGATAAAAAATTGATCGTGTTTTGTCAGGCGTAACAAAATAGCGGAAAAGAAAAAGAAATAGTGATTCAAGGTTTGACATCGGCTTTTTGAAAAAAATGCAAATAAATGGCGGAGCACAGCGACATCATTATTCGATGTTCAACGTTGGGCGTTCGATGTTCGACGTTCAACGTTCGATGTTCGATATTCGACGTTCATCTTTTCTTGAGTGCCCAGAACCCTGAACCCAGAACCCCGAGTCCAGAACCCCGAACCAAGGAATCCTATGCCCACAACCATTCTTCTGGTCGATGATCACCCCCTTTTTAGAAAGGGACTCCACCTCCTCTTAAACGCGGAGGAGGATATGCAGGTCATTGGCGAAGCGAATGACGGTCAAGTGGCCATAGACCGGGTCCGCGAGCTTTCGCCGGATGTGGTTGTCATGGATATCACGATGCCGAATTTCAATGGCATCGACGCCACCCGGCAAATTATTTCCGAGTCTCCCGACACCAGGGTCGTGGCCCTGTCGGTCCATTCTGGAAAGCGGTTTGTCGAAGGCATGCTCGCTGCGGGGGCGGCTGGATACATCCTGAAGTTGAGCGCTCCAGAAGAACTGGTAAAAGGCATCCGAGCCGTGATGCGAGGCGACGTGTTTTTAAGTGCGGATATCACCGGCGTCGTGGTTTCACAGTATTTGAAGGTTTTATCAGGCAATCGAGAAAACAGGGACACCGCCGAATTGACCCCGGAAGAAAGTGAAACGCTGCAGCTGATCGTTAAGGGCCACTCAACAGAACAGATCGCCTCTTTTCTGCAGATCACCCCGGAGATGGTTGCCTCCTTGCAGCGCCGGCTCATGGAAAAACTGGATGTCAGCGACGAGGCCCAGATCACTGAAGTTGCGCACCAAATGGGGCTTATTGCTCAGAGCGGGACTTCGGTGCCGACTCATAAAAAAGACGATTTGCCGATTTTACGCACAAGATTACAACGCCCGTCACTTCCTGCAGATGTTGTACACCGACATCACCTGACGTCAAGGATTGATGACCTGCTGGATCGACCGCTTACCCTCGTCTCGGCCGCAGCCGGCTTCGGTAAGAGTACGTTGGCGAGCCTCTGGCTGAAAGCCTGGGATGGCCCCCACGCCTGGATATCCCTGGACAAGAGCGATAACGATCTTCGCCTGTTTTTAAGCTATCTGCTGGCCGGGATCCGGAACGCGTTTCCCGGGACATGCGACAAGACCCGGTCATTGCTCCAAGCCTCCCATCTTCCTCCGGTGCCGGTCCTGAGCCGGTATCTCCTAAATGACCTCAACCAGATCGAGGTCTTTTTCGTTCTGGTTCTGGACGACTATCACGAGATTCGTGAAAAAGCGGTGCACGACCTGATGGCCGCATTTTTTACTCATCCACCGCGAAACCTGCACACGCTAATACTGACCCGGCACGATCCGCCGCTGCTTACCAGCATACTCCGAAGTCGGGGGCAGGTGAATGAAATCGGCACTTCCGACTTGCAGTTCACAACGGAGGAGACAGCGAACTTTCTGAAAAAAAGCCTCGGGCTTTCGGTGGATCTGAAAACGGCCGGCGCTGTCCAGGAGAAGGTCGAAGGGTGGCCGGCGGGAATGCGCCTGATGTCACAGTCGCTGAGGTCTTCGGAAGATCTCGATAGTTTGTTGGCGGGTCTGAAAGGCAACTTTGGTGCGATCGTGGAATATCTGATGGTCGAGGTTTTGTCGCGGCAATCTCCGCAGATGACAAGCTTGTTGGCCAAGACGGCGATCCTGGATCGTTTCTGCGCGTCGCTGTGCGATGTGCTGGATGGTCACGATGCCGAACCGGGCAAGGGCGGGCCCGATGGTGCCGCGTTCATCGCCAAACTCCAAAGGAACAATCTTTTTCTGATCGCCCTGGATATCGAGAACCGTTGGTTTCGCTATCATCATATGTTTCAGCAGCTGTTGAAAGAACAGTTAATGCGACAAATGGGTCCTGAGGAGATCGCCAGGATGTATTCCCGGGTAAGTGCGTGGTTTGCCAAAAAAGGTCTCATTGAGGAGGCCATCAAGTATGCGCTTGAAGGCGGAGACGATCTTGCCGCCGCTCAAATTGTCGAACGAAACAGGCTTGCTGCGCTTGACGCTGACCAATGGTATCTGCTCAGAATATGGCTGAACCGATTACCCCATGAGATTAAGCAGAAGCGACCATACCTCCTGCTGGGACAGGCGTGGATCCTGTTCATGACGGCGCGCATAGCGGAAGTTTTACCAATAATCGAACAGGTCGAATCCCTTCTTGGTGATGATCCGAAGGAACCGGCATTGCTGTCCGAGATAAACTTCTTTCGGGGGGTTGTCTGCTATTTTCGAAGCGAGGGAGCACGCAGCGTGGCGCTCTTTAACAAAGCGACGGAACTGCTTCCCAAAAACGCCTCTATAGAACTAAGCGCGGAAGCCTGTTACTGGACCTGCCTGGCACTCCATCTTGATGGCCGTAAAGAGGCAGCCTTCCGGAGACTGCATGAGGGAATTCGCAGCAAAGGCTTCCATGAAGGGATGCCTTTGTCACGCCTGTCTTTCGGTTTGTGTTTTCTCTATATGCTGGAAGGCGATTTTTTGAAGGCGTTTCAAGAGGCCATGCGACTGAGTCAGCTTGGCAGGTCAAACCGCCTCGTTTTTGCTGAAACCTGGGGTATGTATTTTCTGGGGAACGCCTCCTTCCAGATGTTTGACCTGGACGCCGCACGCCATCACTTCGACCTGATCGTGGAGAATCAATACACCGCGCATTCGCGGGCCGTCGTTGACGCTATGGCGGGGCTGTCGATCACCCATCAGTTTTTGGGGAAACCGGATGAAGCCGACGAGACGATGAATTTGGCGCAGAGGTTTGCGCAATGGACGAGGGATCCTGTAAATTTTGAGATTGTCCGTTCCTGCCAGGCCCGCCTGGCGCTGCTGCGCAATGATCACGATGCTGCCCTGCGCTGGCAACGGTCGTTGGGGGAAGTCTCCGGTATCTCGTTGATGCTTTTCTTTTTGGAAATCCCCCTGATCACACAATGCCGGGTGCTGATTGCCATGGGGTCCGACGCCGGCCTGAAGGAGGCCATTGAAAGGCTCGAGGCGCTCCGGCAGAACGCCAAGGCATGGCATAACATCGGCCAGACGTTAGAGATCCTGGTCCTGCGATCCATGGCCCTTGATAAGCAGGGTCGTCCCGACGAAGCGGCCACGACCCTGGAGAAAGCGGTAGCCATGGCGGCGCCCAGGGACGCGGTCCGCCCATTCGTTGAATTGGGCCCCCCGATGGCCGATCTGCTCGAACGACTGCAAAAGCAGAACGTTGCCGTCGACTATATCGAAAAACTTCTGGCTGCCTTCGCGGATGGAGAACAAGATGCCACGACCGAAGTTGCCGCGCATCATTTGCTACCTGACGAACCGCCGGTCCGATTATCCGACCCTGAGCAGTCTCTGGTTGAATCCCTGACCCATCGCGAACTCGATGTTCTGGCGTTGTTGGCCCGACGGCTGCAGAACAAGGAAATTGCCGAAAAACTATTTGTTTCAAATCAAACCGTCAAATCACATCTGAAAAACATCTATCAGAAGCTCAATGTCAGTAGCCGACGAATGGCGGTTACCCAGGCCTACAACCTCGGTATCCTCACCCGACGATGATCGAAGGATATCTGGATTCCGCTCGATACATGCGGCAGGAAGATACAGGATCATATACAAAATCGATAAACAGACCGTGATTGTTTACATTCTTGCTGCAGGAATCAGAAAAAAGGTGACAAAAAAGACATCTACAAGATTGCAAAAAAACTATTCAATGCAGGCCTTCTGGATACAGATCCGGATAAAACTTGATACCTGCACCCGTCTCCCCGTTACCCCATCCCCTATTGGGCATTTATTTTCTATTTCTTTCCCATTCCGCATTCCCCATTCCGAAATCCGAATTCTTCTGCCTGTCCTCCCATCTCCCGGAACCAAGCATAAAAACCCCCCATCCCCGACTCTTCTTTATCCGCTATTCATGAAAAATCCCCCGTTTTTGACCCTTTTGGGGTGATGTGCCGCCTGCTTAAAAGGAACTATTGTCAAACTAAACCCAGTCCAAACATGAACAACCTTTTATTTTCATAGACCATGGTGGAGTACTGCGTCATGCCGGATGAATACGATTGGGCTTCCCTCAAGGTTTCTACTCCCGCAACCTACCGCATCGAGGTTGAGGGAGCGGCGAGCAAAAGTTTACTTGGCTATTTTGGAAATGTTCACATAACCACTCGCCAAAGAAAGGATAACTCAATTGTGACAATACTGGTCGGACAGATGCGGGATCAGGCCGAGTTTGCAGGGTTGATTAACACGCTCTTCGATTGGCACATGCCGATACGGTCTGTAGAAATTATTTCTATAGATAAATGATCTACGCGGGGCTCACGGGAGGGTTTCAGCATTAGGGTTTGATTTCCCTGGCACCCTTAACTTTGCCCCTTCGCACGGAACCGTGCAAAACCCTTAACGCACTAAATTGCAAAGGAGGTAATTAAATGAAGACATTAATGAAAAACAACCGTCTAATTTGCGTGTTAGTCCTCGCAATGCTGCTTCCCATGGCGGCATGGGCGCAGAAAGCGGAACCCGACAAAACCAAGGCCGCAGTCAAAGCTGACGTCGACCGAACCGTGCTGCCCATCAAGGGGCCATGGTACCCAGCCTTCACGACACTCGATGCACGAGATGCCAAGGCGCCCCCGGTCTTCGAGGTAAAGCCTCCCAAGGACGCGCCCAACGTGTTGCTTATCATGATCGACGACCTTGGATTCGGTGGGACGAGCGCATTTGGTGGCGTTACCCCGACGCCGGCGTTCGACCGACTGGCGCAAAGTGGACTGAAGTACAACCAGTTCCACTCGACCGCACTGTGCTCACCCACCCGCGCCGCCCTGTTGACGGGTCGCAATCACCATTCGGTCAACATGAGCGGTATCACGGAAATTGCGACGTCCTTTCCCGGTGCCACAGGCATGATCCCGGAGGACTCTGCGATGGTGGCGGAAATTCTGCGGCTCAATGGTTACAGCACGGCCCATTTCGGCAAAGACCACATGACCGCGGCTTGGGAGACCAGTCCCTCCGGCCCGCTCACACGCTGGCCCACGATGCGCGGCTTCGACAAGTTCTACGGATTTCTCGGTGGCGAGACCAACCAATGGTCCCCAGCGCTCTACGACGGCGTCACGCCCGTCGCGGACCCGAGCAAGGGCGATCCGAACTACCACTTCATGAACGACATGACGACCCAGGCCATCGGCTGGATCCGCTCCGTAAAGTCGTTGACCCCCGACAAGCCTTTCTTCGTGTACTTCGCTCCAGGCGCCACGCACGCGCCGCATCACGTGCCGGAAAGCTACATCAAGAAGCAGGAGGGCAAGTTTGATGAAGGCTGGGATGTGATCCGGGAGCGGATCTACGAGAACCAAAAGCGGCTGGGCGTGATTCCGGCGGGCACCAAGCTGGCCCCCAAGCCGAAGGACATCAAGGACTGGAAAGACCTCACGCCCGATGAGCAGAAGCTCTTTGCGCGTCAGGCCGAGGTGTTCTCCGCCTACATCGATATGGTCGACACCGAAATCGGACGGGTCGTCGACGCGGTCAAAGATCTCGGCGACCTCGACAACACGCTGGTCTTTTATATCGCCGGAGACAACGGCACCAGTGCCGAGGGCGGCATGCTCGGCATGTACAACGAGATGACATACTTCAACGGCGTCGAGGAAACGGTCTCGGACATGCTCAAACATGCTCCCGAATGGGGCGGCCCCAGCACCTATCCCCACATGGCCGCCGGCTGGGCGGTCTGCTTCGACTCGCCCTTCACCTGGACCAAGCAGGTTCCGTCGAACTACGGCGGCACACGGCAAGGGATGGTGATCCACTGGCCCAAGCACATCAAAGCCAAGGGTGAGCTGCGCAGCCAGTGGCATCACGTGATTGACGTTGCCCCGACTGTCCTGGAGGCCGCCGGCATCCCGGAACCAAGGATTGTCAACGGCATTGGGCAGCGCCCCTTGGAAGGCGTGAGCATGATGTACTCGTTCGACGATCCCAACGCGGCTGACCGTCACCAGATCCAGTACTTTGAGATCCTCGGCAACCGCGGCGTCTATTACGACGGCTGGTTCGCCGGCACGGTTCACCAGTTCCCCTGGGGGAAGCCGCGGTACACCCTGCAGAAGGATGTTTGGGAGCTATACAATGTCAGGGAAGACTTCAGCATGTCCAATGACCTCGCGGCGCAGCATCCGGACAAGCTCAAAGAGCTACAGAGCGTCTTCCTCGGTGAAGCGGTCAAGTACAAGGTGCTCCCGATCGATGACCGGCGCCAGGTGCGACTCAACCCCAAGCTGGCCGGCCGGCCGGACCTGATGGCTGGACGCAAGTCGATCACGGTGTACGAGGGGACGGGGTTCCTGATGGAGAACGACTTCATCAACACCAAGAACACCTCGTTCGACATTGTTGCCGATGTCGAATCCAAGGATGGCAAAACCAACGGCGTGATCCTCAGCCAGTCGGGACAATTCGGCGGCTGGAGCCTCTACCTCAAGGACGGCAAACCGATCTATATGTACAACTATCTCGGTCTTGAGCGCTACGCCGTGAAGTCGGATACCGCGATTCCCAAGGGCAAGTCGACCATCAAGTTGGATTTCGCCTACGACGGCAAATCGAGCGACGGGAAACCGAAGCTGGGAGCTGGCGGAACGGCAACGCTCTTCATCAACGACAAGAAGGTCGGATCAGGCAAAATCGAGAAGACTCAATTCGCGATCTGGTCGGCCGACGAGACTGCGAACGTTGGCGTTGACCGGGAAACACCCGTCTCCCCGGACTACACCGAGGAGACCAGCAAGTTCACCGGCAAGATCGATAAGGTGACCGTCTCCCTGAAGTAGCCGGCAAGACATGGACCCGCCCGATTCAACCGGGCGGGTCCATTCTGAACCCAGAACCCGTAAAAAAACGAACATCGAACGTCCAACATCGAATGCTGAATGGGAAAAGATGAAGAAATAGTCATTGTAGGTTTGACATCGGGTTTTGGGGAAAATGCAATGGTTAAGTAGAGGAAAAGGCCCAAAGGATGAAAACAAGCAATACAACAAAATTCATGGTTGTCGTTCTGGCCGGAGCACTGTTGGTGACCGGTTATCTGTTTTGGATTAACCCGACCGAATCGCCAAGTCCGGACACATCGAAACTGATTGGCCGGTGGGTGAGAGCGGACGGCGGGTACGTGCTGGCCTTTAGTGATCCAGGATCGAACGGGCTCTTAAAGGCCACCTATTTCAACCCGCGACCCATCAACGTATCGCACGCGGAATGGAAACAACAAGATGGCAGCCTGGGTGTATCCGTCGAATTACGCGATGCGGGTTATCCCGGGTCGACTTACACGCTGACCTACAACCCTGCCACGGACACACTGGCGGGCAACGATTATCAAGCTGTGGCGAAGCAAGACTTTACCGTGGAATTTAAAAGGAGCCAATAATCTGTTGAAGGAGTACATGAGCCATGAGAACACCCAGAACAAAACCCACCATAACCGCTATCTTAGCTCTGCTGTGGGTCGCCCTGACCTGTTGTGTTGCCCTGGCGCAGCACCCCGATTCCCTGCCCTCTTGGAACGACGGCCCCACCAAATCGGCAATCGTTCAATTTGTGCAGGATGTGACCAAAGAGGGGGGCCCCAAGTATGTCCGGCCGGAAGCGCGCATCGCCACCTTTGACCAGGACGGCACCCTGTGGTGCGAACAACCGGTGGGTCAGCTGGAGTTTGTGACCTGGCGCATCAAACAAATGGCATCGAATCACCCCGAATGGAAAGATCAGGAGCCCTACAAGGCGGTTCTGGAAGGTGACAAGGGCTTCCTGGTGAACGATCTGACCCACAACCACGGCAAGGCATTGATGGAATTGGTGGTGGCCACCAGTGCCGGGATGCCCATTGAGGATTTCAACCGCAGCGTCACGGAATTCCTCGATAGCGCCCGTCAGCCCAAATACAACAGGAAGTACACGCAGACCATCTACCAGCCGATGCTCGAACTGTTGCGCTACCTTCGCACAAACGGGTTTAAAACCTATATCTGTTCCGGAGGCGGGGTCGCCTTCATGCGGGTTTTTTCTGAAGACACCTATGGCGTTGTGCCTGAAAACGTGATCGGCAGCTTTGCCATGAATACCTTTAAACAGGTAGACGGAAGGTGGCAGATCGTCAAAGACAAGCAGAATCTGTTTATCAATGACGGGCTCACCAAGCCGGTGGGCATCGACCAGAAAATTGGGCGCGTCCCCATTTTTGTCGGCGGAAATGTCCGTACCGGCGGTGACATCGGTCAACTGACCTATAGCCACACCAACCCCCTGCCCAATTTTCAACTGCTGATCAATCATGACGATGATGTGCGTGAATTCGCTTACTCAGAAAAAGACAATGCGTCGTTGAATGCCGCCAAAGCAGGGGGGTGGCAGGTGGTCAGCATGAAGAGGGATTGGAAGCGAATCTTTCCATTTTAACAAAGGGGGAAAAATGAAAAACACATCAAGTATGAAGAAAAAAGCCTTCCACCTGGCAGTGGCGATCTGTGCCTTGGCAGGGTTCACGCTGATCGCCGCGGCAATGCCGGTGGAGGCCGCGGACAAACCCAATGTGGTGCTCATGCTGTCAGATAACATCGGTTACGGGGACATCGGCGCCTTTCAGGGCGGCGTAATACGAGGGGCACCCACACCGAACATTGACCGGTTGGCAGCCGAAGGCCTGACCCTGACCCAGTTTCTGGTGGAGCCGGGCTGCACGCCTTCGCGTGCAGGTCTGATCACCGGGCGATATTCACCCCGTGTCGGTCTGGGTACAATTATCATCGGTGGTACCGCCAACACCCTGGTAGACAAGGAAATCACCCTGGGCGAGTTGTTCAAGAGTGTGGGTTACGCGACCGGGTATACCGGCAAGTGGCACCTGGGCAAAGAAAAGCAGAGCTGGCCCACCAATCAGGGCTTTGATGAGTACCGGGTGGGCGTCATTGAGACCAGTGACAGCACCCTGTACCGCCCAGGGATGGAGCGCATGGGCTTGCCGGAGGAGGCCATCAAGAAGGCCGCTCCCGGGATCTGGGATGGTGATTCTAAAAACGGCATCAAGGAGGTCGCCGAGTATACGGTCGCCTATAAAAAGCATGTAGAAGAAGACATTGCCGCTGCGTCGATAAAAATTATCAAAAAGCACGCAAAAGCCAAAAATCCTTTCTTTCTACAGATCGGCTGGACACAGACGCATTATCCAGATGTGACCACTGAGAAATTTGAAGGCAAATCGACTATCGGTGTTTATGGCGATTCGTTGATGCAACATGACTATTGTGTCGGCGAGGTGACGGCTGCCATCAAAGCGGCCGGTATCGAAGACAACACCATTGTGATCTATATCTCCGATAACGGTTCAACGCCTACCGCAGGTCCCGCACCGTACCGCGGTGGATCCAACGGCATGTACACCGGGGAGTTGGGCGACGGCAGGGAAGGTTCGATTCGTGTTCCGGGCATGATCAAGTGGCCGGGCAAGATCCCTGCCAGAAAGAGTAATGGCATGGTCGGTATTCACGACTTCTTCCCGACCCTGGCAACGATCATCGGCGCAAAAATTCCCACGGACAGGCCCATCGATGGGGTTGACCAGAGCGCCTTCTTTTTAGGCAAGCAGGAAAACTCCAACCGGCAGGGTTTCCTTACCTTCATCGGCAACGAGATTGTTGCGGTGCGCTGGCGGAACTGGCGTGCCTATCCGAAAGCGTTCATGAGTAACCCCGGCAATCCCTCTACGCCCGGTCTTGGCGGCGTCCGGCTTGAAGGCAACAGCATGCCTTCGTTTTACAACATCGAGCAGGATCCTCGTGAAGAGAATAACTTGCTGGCTCAAGAAGGATGGATCGTCGGACCCTATATGAAGCTAATCGGTGATTACATGAAATCACTGGAGAAATACCCGAACCCGGCACCGGTCAACCTGACCGAATTCGCGAAGTAAGAAGCGATTGCATCCTCGCGCTGGGAGGTTCTTCTGGCGCGAGGAACATCTCATGCGCAGCACATTTTACTCCTATTGCCTTTTCCCGAAATGCGAGGAAAAAATTATGTTGAAAAAATCAAATTTAAAGAGAACAGCTGCCCGATGGGCAACGGTGGGCTGTTTGCTGGCAGGGTTTACTTTGACTGCGGCAGCAATCCCCCACGATTCGGCAGCAGCAACGAATAAAGTCGACAAACCAAACATCGTTCTGATCAACATGGACAACTTCGGCTACGGCGAACTCGGTGTCTATGGCGGTGGGATCATTCGCGGCGGTGCAACACCGCGAATCGACAAGCTGGCCACCGAAGGACTGCGTCTGACAAACTTCAATGTCGAGGCACAGTGCACACCAAGCCGGGCCGCGCTGCTGACCGGGCGATATGGCATCCGTTCCGGTAACGCGTCAGTTCCACTCAGCACCTTTGCTTACGGCCTGACCCAATGGGAATACACCATGGCCGAGATGTTGTCCGATGTCGGCTACGCCACGGCCATGTTCGGCAAGTGGCACCTCGGCCAAACCAAGGGCCGTTATCCGACCGACCAGGGCTTTGACGAATGGTATGGTATCCCCAATTCCACGGATGAAAGTCTCTGGCCGGCGCAGCAGCAGTTCCAGGAGGCATTGGCGTCGAAAAAGACCCCCTTCCTGATGGCCGAGCATATCATGGAGGGTAAAAAGGGTCAGGAGCCCAAGAAGGTGAAACTATATGAAGCGGAGACCACCCGCCGGGAGATAGACCGTGAGATTACCGATCACGCCAAGGACTTCATGACCCGTCAAACGAAGGCCGGCAAGCCCTTTTTTCTCTACCTGCCCTACACGCAAACGCACATGCCGGTGCTGCCAAGCAAAGAGTTCAAAGGAAAAAGTGGCAACGGCAACTGGGGTGACGTGCTGATGCAGATCGATGCCTATACCGGAGAGTTGCTTGACGAGATCGATAAGCTGGGCATCGTTGACAACACCGTTTTCGTCTTCACCTCTGACAATGGCGGCGAGGCCACGCCCGGTTATCAGGGTTGGAGCGGACCCTGGTCTGGATCCTACTTCACTGCCAAGGAAGGGTCATTACGCGTGCCCTTCATCGTCCGCTGGCCTGGCAAGGTTCCGGCGGGCCGGACTTCCAACGACATCGTCCACCAGATGGATTTGTATGCCACTTTTGCCCATATCACCGGTGGTAAAGTGCCGACTGACCGGGTGGTGGATAGTATGGATATGACCGATTTCTTCCTGGGCAAGGCCGAGACTTCCCCACGCGAAGGATTCGTCGTCTACGTCGGTCCGCAGCTGTTCGGAGTCAAGTGGCGCAACTGGAAGATGCTGGTCAAGGAAATGGCCGGTTCCTTAGCTACCGGAGAGATCAAGACATATACGCTGCCTCATTTCTACGATCTCTATGCCGACCCAAGAGAGCTGTATCCGATAAGGAAAGCGCTTGGCGGGGAATTCTGGGTGCGCTGGCCGGCAGGACAGATTCTGACGGCGCATGGGAAATCACTGATTGAAGAACCGCCGATCAAGCCGGGAACGCCGGATCCATATGTGCCGGCAAGAAAGAAGAAATAAACATAACCGTGAGGAGTGAGCCGGGCGTTGTGGCCGCCTCAGTCCTCAATAATTGGCTCGGCCAAGTCCAACAAAGAAAACTAGAGGTCCATATGATGTCAAATAACAGGTTTACAAACCCGTTAGGCCTGGCAGCCGTCATGCAGGCAGGCCGTAGACGGACCGTAGAGGCGCTGGTCGTATTTGTCATGCTGTTCGCGCTGGCCCTGCCCGGTCTTGCCCAGGATCAGGGCGGAACAGCGAAGTCCAAAGGCATACTGCCGGTTCCGGATTACAGCGGCGATCTCCGGTCGCGCAGCTATCTCACCGGAGACTGGGGCGGGGTCCGAAGCGAGTGGGCGGACAAGGGTTTTCAGGCGGACATTCAGTTTGTTCAGATCGTCCAATCCGTTGTCGATGGCGGACTGGATACGAGTACCCAGTATGGCGGCACCCTCGATTACAATATCAATCTCGACCTGGACCGTATGGGGCTGATTCCGGGGGGTCTGGTGACATTCCGCGCCGAATCGCGGTACGGCAAATCAATCAACGGCATCACCGGACAGCTTCTGCCGGCCAACACCGATGCCCTGGTCCCCTTGACCGACGAGCTGGACCAAGACATTGCCATTACTGTCACAAACCTTAACTATACCCAGTTCCTGTCCGAAAAAGTAGCCCTGCTGGCCGGTAAACTCGACACCCTCCAGGGTGATTATAACGAGTTTGCCGGGGGCGGCGGGCGGGGGGTCGACCAGTTCATGAACTATAATCTTATCACGAACTCCCCGGGCGCCTACCCCGTCGGTTACAGCGTGCTCGGCGGGGGCATTTTTCTCATGCCCAACGAGAATATTACCATCGGGAATTACCTGTTTACGACAACGGACTCCTCGACGACCTCGGGGTTCGACACCTTTGACGACGGGTGGACCTGGAACATGGAGGCTTACTATAAATATAAACTGGCCAACAAGCCCGGCGGCGTGATGGGGGCCGTCATGTACTCCTTTGACAACGATTACGATCGTCTTAACGGCAAGTTGAGTTACACGCCAGGGGACGGTCTTGAAACAACGACGAAAAACGACACATGGTCGTTCTACTTCAACGGATGGCAGTACCTATACGTGGAGGATCCCGATGCCGGCCCTGTGGATGTCACCAACGGCGAGTTGGAGCACCAGGGGGTCGGTGTATTCTGGCGGATCGCCTTTGCCGATAAAGACACCAATCCTGCAAAATTCTTCGCCAGCGGCGGCGTCAGCGGCCGCGGCGTCATCCCCGGACGCGACGACGATACCTTCGGCCTGGGATACTTTTACACCGACATTGAAGAGACCCGTTTAGGCGATATTTTTGAACTCCAGGATCACAGCCAGGGATTTGAGGCTTTTTACAACTTAGCCATTACCAAGGCCATGTTTCTGAGCGCCGACTTCCAGTTGCTCGATCCCATCCAGCAGGATTTGGACACAGCGGTGGTGCTCGGCGCACGATTGAAAATGATGTTTTGAGCGGTATCGAGTTTCTGGGTTCAGAGGTTCAGGAGAGAAAAAATGAACATCGAACATTGAATGAAGAGCGAAAAAGGCAATGAGAGAAGAGTTGGAGCGATGGAGTGATGGAGGATTGGAGTAGTGGGTCATAAATGATTTTTTTACCAATACTCCACCATTCCAATACTCCAATGGTTTTGGACTCTGAACTTGGAACCATAAATTTTAAAAGGAGCAATCAAAATGTTTTCAAAGAAAACAATCACAATAGCACTTGCTGTGTTGATGATTGCCAGCCTGACTTCAACAGCCATGGCAAAATCACCCAAGATGAAGCAGACCACCCCCATCCCGACGGAGATCACCACTCCCGATAAGGTGGAAACCCGGATCGGAACGTTGAAATTTAAAAATGGCATGCCCGATCAGATGACCATGGACAAGCTGTGGGACAACCTGGATTTCTCCCGAGCGGTAGAGGTGTATCTGAACGCATTACCTGCGGTGAGCATGTACACCGTTCGCCAGGGACAGCGAGACATTGGCGTCCCCGACAACACCATCATGACCATGGAAACCATGATGGACTCCACCGGTATGCATCTGACCCCGAACACCGTTACGCCACAATCCTGGGTGACGCTTGATCTGTCGAAAGGCCCTATCGTACTGGAGGTTCCGCCTAAAATTCTCGGACCGGTCGATGATTCATTCTTCCGCTGGGTCACGGATATTGGCTATGTCGGTCCGGACAAGGGCGAGGGCGGCAAGTACTTGTTTCTTCCCCCGGGCTACAAAGGTAAAGTTCCTGAAAAAGGTTATTTCGTTGTCAAATCTCCAACCTTTGGCCTGTGGGCGCCCTGGCGCAATTTTGCGGTCGATGGGGATGTCAAGCCGGCGCTGGAAAACCTGAAGAAATACGCGCGCATCTATCCTTTAAGCCAGGCGGACAATCCACCCAAGAGTGTTCAGAACACGAACGGTAGTTAAAAACAGATCAACACCATTCCGCCCAGTACCTATCTGTTCTATGAATATTTGAATAAAGTCGTACAGGCCGAACCCGCCGGCTTCGCAGGGCCGGAAATAACGGGGCAGGTGGCGGTGATCGGGATTGTAAAAGGCAAGCCGTTCAAGCCCGATGCGCGAATGAAGAAAATTCTCACTGAGGCCGCCGCGGTCGGCAACGCCACCGCGCGCACCATCAGTCTGTCGCCCAGAGGAGAGGACTTCTATCTCTACGGCAAACAATGCGCCTGGTATACGCCGTTTAACGGGGGCTCCGAATTCCTGACGGATGGGGCGCGTGTCCTGGACGGGCGCACCGCATTCCATTACTTCGCCACGGGTATCACGCCTGCCATGGCAACTCCCAAAGTGGGTCAGGGATCGGTCTACGCGGTGGCGACCAGGGACAAGGACGGTAACGGCATGGATGGCAGCAAGGCCTACAAGCTGACCTTGCCGGTCAACATCCCGGAGAAGAACTTCTGGTCCATAACCGTCTACGAGACGCAGACACGCTCGCTGCTGCAGACCGACTATGCCTACCCGACCATCGGCGCCGGTGCCGGCTTCCCCAAGGACGGCAGTCCCAACGGAGCCGTCCAGCAGAACAAAGACGGGTCGACCGATATCTACTTTGGCCCGAAAGCGCCGGAAGGCAAGAAGGCCAATTGGGTCCAGACCGTTCCCGGCAAAGGTTGGTTTACCATCCTGCGCGTCTACAGCCCTCTGCAGCCCTGGTTCGACAAGACCTGGAAGCCGGGTGAGATTGAGTTGGTGGAATAGAGGAAAAGGTTCTGGGTTCAGGGTTCAGGGTTCAGAGGTTCGGGATTCGGCATCTCGTATCCCGCATCCCGCATCCCGCATCTCAACATCGAACGTCCAATGTCGAATTATAGAGAAATGAGGGATTTTAAAAACTACATATGCACGTCATGCCGGCCGACGCCATTGGAGACCCGGAAACCTCGCATAATCGTGATCCAGAGAAATCCATTCACAGCCGGATTCGATGGCCTGCGCGGCAAACCAGGCGGCCGGTACCAGGTTGCCGCGCGCATCCGCTTCTTTGCAGAGACGTTTGAAAATGTCCCAGTGCTGCTCGCCCGGTTGAATGATCACGCAGTGAGGTTGTGCAAGGAGTATATCGCAAAACCGGAGTACTTCATCCAGCCTGCTTGGCACCGCAAAAACCTTCGGGTGGGTGGTGATACGAATCACACCGCTCAGGACCTGCGGCGCCATACCGTAACGCGCATCGCCATTGACCACACCGTCAAGCCAGCGCCGGCAGATCTCATGTTCGGGGGAATCCGATCGGAAAGCGTGCACGAGGATGTTGACATCGGGAAGGTTCACGGCTTGTTCATGACCTCCTCCAGGTCACTGGAGCGGTTCAAGTCAACCCCCGGAAGGACGCCGCCGATAGCTTCGGATACCGGTAACTCAATCCGTTTACGGCGGCCCGCTTTCGCTTTAGAAAGGAGGAGGATCAAACCATCTTCTACCAGCGATGTCAGGGTGCGCCCCTCACCTGCAGCGTGTTTTTTAGCCCGTTTCAGAAGATCGTCCTTTATTCTTATGGTAGTCCTCATGCATCAATACATAACATTGATGCATAAGTATGTCAAATATTTCTCATTGGATATTGAATGGTGGAAATTCGTCTTTTGTTTTTCCAATCCTGCTTGTCCCGCCATAGCCCTGAATCGGTCGAAGGGGCGACGGCGGCAACCCTGAACGGGGAACTTTGAACCGGGAACCTCAAAAAGGTTTTCATCCTTCAACCTTGAACGGGGAACCTTGAACCGGGAACCTTAGATGTTAAAAGGAGCAATCAAAATGCACCCAAAGAAAACAATAATTACCGCACTCATGCTGCTCGTAGCCGTTTTTATGGTCAGCACATCTGCCTTTGCTGCGATGCCCACCGATCCCATCGGCGGCAAACCACCGGTAGGGTCCAAGGTCTCGGTGAAAGATCTGGACTATCAGGTCAAATACCAGCGTGCCTTTGAGGCGGTGGTCTGGTCAGTGCCGGCGGTGGCTATATATGGTTTTACCCGGGGTGCAATGGGCATCGGTGCTGATAATAACACTATCCTCGCGTTTTCAAAACCAGCTACGCCCTATGCGGAATTGCTCACCGCGAACAATGTGACACCGTACATGTTTTCGCAAACTGATTTACGCAAAGGTCCAGTGGTTGTTGAAGTGCCCGCAGCAACTGACAAGGCCAGCTTTTATGGGCAGATTGTTGATCACTGGCAGCTTGCTATAGCCGGCGTTGGTCCGTCAGGCATCGATAAAGGCAAAGGCGGTAAAATTTTGCTGACCCCTCCGGGATACAAAGGGGAGGTGCCAGCCGGTTATATGCATGTCCAGAGTCCGACTTATCGGGTCAATTTTGTCTTCCGCTCTATTAAGGGACCCACTGCAACTACCGCTGATGCTGCCGCGTATTCAAAAACAGTCAAGATGTATTACCTGGACAATCCCGCGCCTACCAGGTTTATAGACCCATCCGACATGCGTCTTTCAACACTGCCTTATTATGATGAGCGTTGGTTTGACGACGTGCATGCCATATTCAGTGTTGAGAATGCGAAACCTCAGGATAAGGTCATGATGGGGATGCTGGCTTCCCTGGGTATCGAAAAAGGCAAACCCTTTAATCCGGATGAAAAGACAAAAAAGGCCATGCGCCAGGCGGCCATCGATGCGTATCACTATATGCACGAACGGGTACTTCATTCCACCGATAAAACGCGGATATGGTGGGAAGACAGGCATTGGAGCAACGGTTTATTCGCCGATAAGAACCATGAATTCAGCTATGTCTACGACAACCTGGTTGATATAGATAATCGTTCAGATCGCTATTCTATCAGTACGTTATTTCCACCAAAAGTAGGTCCACAACCGGCGACGCAATACCTGTTTGCTCTCGCTGACAAGGATGGCAATGAATTGCAGGCGGGTAAAACCTATTCCTTCACGATGCCTGCGAATGCACCGATTAAACAGTTCTGGTCACTGCTTGTTAACGACCTGGATACCTGGGCATTCATCTACACCCCTGAAGGCCGCATAGGATTGTCATCTGCCAATGACATGAAAACCATGCAGAAAAACAAGGACGGGAGCATTACGCTCTATTTCGGTCCGAAGGCGCCAAAAGGTCAAGAGAGTAACTGGATCCCTACAGCAGGAAAGAAACCATTCCCTGTCCTGCGTGTGTATGGTGGGACGGAGAAATTCTGGGACAAATCCTGGAAAATGCCGGATGTGGAGCTGGTGAAGTAGGGGTAGAGGTTCAGAGGTTCTGGGTTCAAGGTTCAAAGGTTGAAAACCCAGAACGCTGAACATCGAACGTCCAACTTCAAACGTCGAATGTTGAAATCGCTTCGCTCTGCCAGTTTATAAATTGGAAGGTGACTTTTGTTAAGCGTATCAAAACGGCGGTTCGATAAGCTCACGGCCCTGAGGGGAGTCGAAGGGCTGAAAAGAAAAATATTAGGTTTCGTTCGGTATTGGGTGTTTGCTTTTCATTCGACGTTGAGCGTTCGATGTTCGGTGTTGGACGTTCATCTTTTATTCCTTCAACCCTGCACGCTGAACCAAGGACCGGTAAACCGAAGCCTTAAGTTTAGAAAGGCGAATCGCACAGATGCTTAAGACAGGTACCCTAGCAGAAACAGGGGAAGCCGTCCTTTCTCAGGCGCAGGGCTGTGCACGAACACGATTTTGCGGTCGATTTGCACCCCTTTGAACTGCTGTCGGCCTTTACTTGGACCGCCGATTTCGACGGCAAGTTTCGTGGGGGCATCCTCGATCAGATAGTCCGGCGTTTTGGCGCCGCGAGTGCTCTTTAAATAATGAAACCGAATGCCGGCCTGCTTCATGGCCTCCACGAAGTAATCCTCGCGGAGACCGCCCTTGGCATCTTCGAAATCTCTGTAAAGCAGGCGGTTGGGTGGGGTCATGAGGACCTTCGGCTCACGAAGGACATTCGTGCCTGCCGGAAAGACCTGGTGCAGGAGAAACGCCTTCTCGAGGCAGTCGACGTACTGCTCCGCCTTGTACTTCGTGATGCCCAGGTTTCTGGACAAACTCGAGTAGTTGATGCCGTCAACCGCTGAACGTCCGACAAATCGGAGCAGGCGCCGGATGGTCTCCAGTTCATCAATGACCAGACGAACCACGGAAGGGATGTCACGGGTGATGACTTTTTCAAGGATGCTCTCAAGGAAATCAAACGGTTCGGGCTCTTCGAGTGAGAATGGAAGAATGCCTCCTTGCAGATAGTCATCAAAGAATCGCCCTGCGCGGAGGTGGTCCGGTTCCCATTGGCTTTCAGCGATCTGCTCCAGCTCGAGCGCAGGGAGGGAGATGCCTTGAGTGAAAGTCAGGTATTCTCGAAAGGAGAAGCCATGAAGATTCATCAGCCGCACACGGCGAGACAGATCGTGGGCGGAAGCTTGCATGGCCAGTGCGACGGAACTCGAGAACAGGATGCGGACATCGACGAAGTCATACAGACGTTTCAACAGGGCGGTGGGGTCCGGGAGGAAGTGGACTTCATCCAGAAGGAACGTCCGGAACTTGAAATGCTGGTTCAGTTTTTGAATAAGCCCCCAGGCATCATCATCCTGGTCGAGGGTATCCGCCGACAGGTAAAAGGCATCGTCGTGCTCAAGCGCGTACTGCCGGAGCAAAACGGTCTTGCCGGCCCCGCGGGCGCCCACGATTCCCGTGAAATGTTTGCCTGTGTCACGCATCAATTGTGGGAACAGAAAGCGCTTACGGTTGTACTTGCGGCTCTCTTGCTTCGCCAGGTCATGAAGCTCCAGCAGTCGGTTGATGCTCATAAAAAACCACCTTTCGGCTAATTATTTAACAAAATGACATACATTTTGTCAAATGGTTTTTCGTAATGCAAGAATTCTCGGCAAAGGTCGGCGGTTGACACTCACTAATAGCCGGATAACAGAATCGGTTTTACATCCTTTAGCGCTTAGCAGGGACACCCAGGCCCGCTACCGTCAAAGAATTGAAAAAATCAGGACTGAACAGCCTGACATTCGATCCGTGCGGCAATGTGCCTGAAACAGGGGATTACCTGAGTGTCATGCACGAAAATGTTCTCAATCTCAAACGAGCGTTCTCGCGATAGCAGAGCGGCAGCAGGAAACTTTTACTTAATCCCCCATTTCTACCCCTCTTCGGGGGTTGTGCCGCCCTTTAGAAAGTTTACAATCCATTTCGGCTAAAACAGTTCAAGAAACCTACGTGGGAAAAATTGAATTTCAGGATCAAACCATTACCAGAGCTACAGCAAAAGCATTGCACCGCCAGATACTCCTGCAGCGCGCCACCCAGCTGGTCGGGTGGGCGATGCCTATGATGAACTTCTATCAATTGTATCCGGCCTTGCTCAGCAACCTGAAGGTCAGTGAAGATGACATATTTTTTGGCCTCTATGACGGTTACGACGGCGTCTATCCCTTCATGACCGCCAATGTGACCACACCCTATACGCTCGCGATGATGGATCTGTCCAAAACCGGCCCGGTGGTGGTGGACATCCCGGCCGGGGCGATCTACGGCGTGGTCGACAATGCCTGGATGCAGCCGCTCAAGGAAATCGCCGGCAAGGCGGGAAAGCTGCTGCTGGTCGGCCCGGGTCAGGGCCACCCCAAGGACTTCGAAGGCGAGATCATCCAGTCCGACACCTTCCTGGTGCTGGCTTTCTACCGCGCTCTGGGTACGGGGGCCGAGGCCAAGAAGCTGAGGACCGCCGTGCAGGCCTACAAGCTGTCCGATGCCGCCAACCCACCGAATACCAAGTTCATCAAATATGCACCCAAACCGGGCGATAAGGTCGCCATTAACACGCAGCCCAGGGACATGCGCTTCTGGGAACTGGTGAATGCCTATGTGCAGAAAGAGCCCATGGCCGACCGCGATCGCTTTTTCTACGCCTGGCTGAGAGATCTCGGTATCGAAAAGGGCAAACCCTTCAATCCGACCGATGAACAAGATACAGAAAACAGAATAAGGAGAATGACACGAAAACATCAAAACTGATGAAAAGTGGGATGACAAAAGCCTGGGCAAAAACTTCCCAAAGTAGTGGATGTTGGCATGGCTGTGGGCCAGGCCAATTCGTTCAATGAAACCAAAATCAAGGTGGGTAAATAAGAGTCAGCCAGGTAAACAAAGGGAGACAAATATCATGAAAAAAAAGATGAGGAGGATCGTATTTTTGTTTTGTGTTGCCGTACTCATTGGCAACGGTGCCGAAGCCCAAGTGTCCGAAGAAGTGCTCAAGTCCATCCATACCCCGGACAAGGTTAAGACCTCGATCGGCACCCTGAAGTTCATCGACGGGGCCCCGCTGCCGGAGACCGCCGAAAAGGTTTACGACTACCTCGACACCGCCCGGGCCATGGACGCCTTCATGAAAGGCATTCCCGCCGCTTCGATCTTCGGGATTATTGAAGGCTTACGCTCGATCGGTGCTGTGGAAGCGAACGAAGTCGCTATTTTCGACAAGTTGTTGGATTCGAGGTCCCTATACCTGACGGCCAACACCTCTACGCTCTACGCCTTCCCCTGCCTGGACCTGAGGAGGGATGGCCCGACCGTCGTTGAAGTGCCGGCAAACCTGCTTGGCGCAGCAAACGACGCTTATTTTCGCTACATCAATGATTTGATGAAGGCTGGGAAGTATCTGTACCTCCCGCCGGGCTACAAGGGCGAGGTTCCGGACGGTTACACCGTCATCAGGCCGAAGACCTTCCGGTCCTGGATTTTTCTGCGGGCCTCGATTGCAGACGGGGTCGACAAGGCGGCTGAGTTCGTGAAGGGCAGCCTCAAGGTGTATCCGCTTTCCAAGGCGAATAACCCGCCGGCGATGAAGTTCGTCAGCGCTTCGGGAAAATCGTTCAACACCATCCACCCGAACAATTTCGAGTTTTTCCATCACATGGATGAGATCATCCAGTATGAGACACTCGAGTTGCTCGATCCCGAGACCAGGGGTCTGTTTGCCTCCATCGGCATCGAGAAGGGCAAAAAGTTCGCACCCGATGCGCGGATGACAAAGCTCCTCACGGACGGGGTCGCGCTGGGCAACGCCGCCTCCCGCTCCATCGTCTGGCATCCCCGCTACGACAAGAACATGAAGGAGATCCGGATCTATCCGGACACCAACAGCTCGTGGATCATGGCCTTCTTGAATCGCAACGTCTTTTTCAACGGCAAGGACGGCATGACCATGAACACCGATGCGCGCGTCATGTTCCAATACCCCTACACGGCGGTCACACCCGCCATGGCGACGCCCCACGTGGGCAAAGGATCGGACTACGGCATTGCCTATGTTGACTCCGAGAAGCAGCCTTTCGACGGCAGCAAGACCTACAAGCTGCACATTCCGGCCAACCCCCCGGTCAAAAGCTTCTGGGCGGTTACGATCTATGACTCCCAGACGCGATCCATGCTCCAAACCAGCCAGCTTTTCCCGACGGTCGGCAGCCAGACCAAGGGGGCCAAGATGAACAAAGATGGTTCCACCGATATCTACTTCGCGCCAAAGGCTCCCAAGGGCTATGAGAACAATTGGCTGGAGACAATTCCTGGCAAAAGCTGGTTCGTGATCCTTCGGATGTATGGGCCGCTCGAGCCCTGGCTGGACCAGACCTGGCGGCCGAGTGAGATCGAGCTGGTGAAATAACGGAGTATAGGTGTCAGGTGTCGGTGTTCAGGTGTCAGGAAGAAAAGGTTGAGAATCCAGGGCGTCGAACATCTTTTATTCCTTCAACCCTGAACCCTGAACATAGAACCTTACATTCACATACAAAAGGAGCAAAATACCATGAAACAGTTTCTTTACGCAGTGGCATTACTGGCAATCATTATAACACCTGGGTTGATCAATGTTGCCGTCAGTCAGGCGACAGAGGGTGAAAAATTAGCAGAAAAGGGATCAATCGCGGTTGCAACAGTGGTGGCGGTCGACAAACAGACGCGTGCACTCACCCTCAAAGGGGACGGTGAGGAAAAATATACCTTCACTGCCGGCCCTGAGGTGCGCAATTTTGACCAAATCAAGCGCGGTGACCGGATAGTTGTAGAGTATTTTGAAGGCATGGCGCTTGCCCTGGGACCGAAAGGAACCGGAGTCAAGGCTCGACTGGACACACTGGAGGTTGAACGGGCCAAGGCAGGCGAAAAACCCGCTGGCAAGATCACCAAAACCATCGAAGCTGTGGGTGTGGTCGAGGCCGTCGATCAAAAAGACCGGCTCGTTGCCTTGCAAGGGGCTGAAAAGACGGTTGTCCTGGCGGTGTCCGATGACGTCGATCTGTCGCAGCTCAAAGTCGGCCAGGAGGTCGAGGCGGTCTATGTCCAATCTGTAGCCATCTCGGTGGTTCCGGCACCCAAAGTGTCTGGGACAGTTGCGATCGAAAGCAAATCCATTGCTGTTGGGATAGGGGTACAATGGGGCCACGGTACGCTGACCATGGATGACGGCTCAACCCATAAATTCAAGATCAGTGGCTTGTCACTCGTGGATCTGGGCATCTCAAAGGTCGAGGCAACCGGCGAGGTCTTCAATCTCGTCGAGGCCAAAGACCTGGAAGGGAACTTTATCACCGGTGAGGCCGGCGCCACACTGATCGGCGGCGGTTCCGTGATCGCGATGAAGAACGGCAACGGGGTCGTGATGCAGCTCAAATCCACCCAAAAAGGTGTCAAGCTGACCCTTGCCGCGCAGGGTTTGAAAGTGACATTACAGTAATAGCTGCGTGGTAGGCGTCTATAACTGCAGGCTTCCCGGAGCCCAGTCTGCGGACAGCCGGCTTGGGCAGATAAGCTATGAGCCGATTCGTTTTCCCGGTTAACGGTTCAATTACTGTATTCACAATAACTCAAAAAAGGAGAGTAAACAAAATGAAGGCTTTCGACACAATGCAAGTGGGTGAAGCGATCCACGCCCGCTATACGGAAGCGATCGCCATTTCAGTCGTAAGGCAATGAACTCGCAAAAAATTCCTACCCAAAGGGCCGGGCTTTGGGATCATTTAGGAGGAGAGCAGCCCTTAAGATGAAAATAATTAACGGAGCGCAGCGACCTCATTATTCGACGTTCAACGTTAGATGTTCGATGTTCGACGTTCATCTTTTACTTTTTCTTTGACCCCAGAACCTTTAATAATTGGAGGAGGTATGATGAAAGTAAAACAAAGAAACTTGACGTTACGGACGGCCCTGATCGGACTATGCACCGCCGCCATGGTGATTGGCCTCACGGCGGGCCCTATCATGGCCCAGGATGCCAAACCACAGGCAAAAGCGGCGGAACCCAACCCGGATAACCACGGGCACGGGAGTCTCAGCGAAGTCGGGGCCAAGCTCGCGAACCCGCTCAGCGACCTCTGGGCACTGTCGATGAACTTTGAAACGCCCAAGTTCTTCGACGGCGACATCAACACCGGTAACCCCCGGGTCGGTGCCGACATGGTTTTTCAGCCGGTCTTGCCCTTTCCCTTGTATGGATCCGGGAAATCTGAATTAAGGCTCATCACGCGACCCGTCATTCCGTTCATTTTCAGCCAGCCCGTCCCGAAGGGGTTCAACGACTTCAACCATAAAGGTGGCATAGGTGACATCCAGCTGCCCCTTCTGTTAAATGTTCCCGAAAGTAAAGCCGGGAATTGGATCATCGGTGGAGGACCTGTCTTTCAGTTTCCTACCGCCACGACCGATGCCTTGGGGTCAAACCAGTGGGGTCTCGGCCCGGCCGTTGTCTTTGGCTATAAGACCAAGGCCTTCACGGCCGCGCTCTTCCCGAATTACTTCTGGAAAATCGGTTCGAGCGGCCAGGATGCGGGTACGCCCGACCTGAACAAAGGCAGCCTGTTGTATGCGCTCATCTTCAATCTGCCGGATGCCTGGCAGGTCGGGATGAATCCTACGATCACCTACAACCAACAGGCCTCGTCGGGGAACAAATGGAACGTCCCCGTCGGGGGCTTCGTTGGAAAGACGATCAAGATCGGCAAGGTTCCGGTCAACATAAAGGTCGGTCTCGAGTACTCGGTGGTCAGCGAAAACGACTTTGGGAAGCGCACCGCCTTCAGGATCCAGATTACCCCGGTCATTCCGGGCCTGGTCAAGAATCCGATCTTCGGTAAATAATGGGGCGCGGGTGAAGTAGAGGAAAAGGTTCAGGGTTTTGGGTTCAGGGGTTTAAAAATGTTTCTTATCCTTCAACCTTTACTCCATCACTCCAATACCCCAGTTCATAACCCAACCCTTCAATACTCCAATGGGTTTGAGCCCTGAACAATGAACGTTGAACCCAGAACCTCTTACATAAAGGAGAAAACATGATGAAAACAAAACATAGAGACCTGCCGCTACGGATGGCCCTGATCGGACTATGTGCGGTCGCCATGGTGCTCGGTTTAGGGTTGGGGGGGTCTGTTTCGGCGTTTACGGGTCATCAAGGCAAAACGGTTCAAATGGATACAGCCGCGGAAGACAAGGCGCAGGCCACCGAGGAAAAGGTCAAAGCCGCATCCCTCATCGAACAAGCCCCCATCGTCGTCGACATCAACCGGCGGTATTACAAGTTCTACGGCCAACCGTCTGAGACGGTTGTCGGGGGGTTTCTCGAGCGATCTCAGCTCACCAACAACTGGAATGGGGGGCGCGACAAGCTCGTCGAGGCGGGCGTGTACTTTGGCGCCGGACTCACCCAGAACTTCATGAGTAACGTCAGCGGCGGCATCGACACGGGCAGTCTTGGTACCGGCTCGCTGGATCTCTGGCTCAACCTCGACACCGCCCAGCTCACCAACGCGCTCTGGCCCGGTGGGAATATCTTCCTTCACGGCGAGCGCCGCTGGAACTCCGGCATCCAGCAAGACGTGGGCTCAGCCATTCCCCCGGTATTCGACGATACCATGCCTGACCCCTTAAACGATAACACCTTCTATTTGTCGGAGTACTACCTGGTCCAGGCCCTTTCACCGAAGCTCTCGGTGTGGATCGGTCAGATGAACGGCGCCGGCCTGGTAGACGGAAACGCGTTCGCTAACAGCGAGAAGTACCAGTTCATGAATACCGCGTTGGTGGACAACCCGGCTGTGGGGGCATTTGCACCGTACACCGCCTTTAACGCAGCAGCCGTGTATATGCCTAATCCGCAGAATGTCCTTATCGGCGCCGTGATGGACGGCAATGGTAAAGTCGACCAAACCGTGTTCGACACCTACTCAACCGATGAGACCGTGTTCGTTGCGTCTTATGCCTGGCTGCCCGAGTTCAAAGGCCTTCCCGGCCGCTACCAGCTTCTCGGGGCTTTCACCAACAAGGACTACCCCGACTACGCGCTCGACAACCGGCTTGAATTGCTCCGCGTTCTATCCGGGGTCAATGTGACCAACGATAAGACGAACAACTATCTCGCCTTAGGCACTTTCGACCAGTACCTGTACGTCAAGGACAAGGAGCGGATGGTCGGGTGGGGCCTGTTCGCCCGTTTTGCCTGGGACCCCGAGGACCGCAACGTGATCGATCAGTTCTACAGCTTCGGCGTCGGCGGCAGGGGCTGCCTGATCCCCGGGCGCGATTTCGATTTCTGGGGCCTCGGCTGGGCGGGTACCCACATTTCCGGAGACCTGCGCGACGATCTGGCGTTGATGAACGTCGAGGTCGATTCGATGGAGCACGTCATCGAAGGGTTCTACAACATCGCCCTCACCCCTGCCGTGCACCTGACGCTGGACGTACAATACATCATAAACCCGGTCGTTGCCCAGATCGAGAATGCCCGCAGCGGCGACGTGAAAAGCGACAACCATGCCTGGGTCCTCGGCACCCGCCTGCAGTTGGACTTCTGACAGGCGCTGGGTGATCGGGCGGGAGTTCCACCAGAGAAGTCCAAAAAGTATGGCATCGTATATTGTTACGTTTAAGGGTCACGGTAAGAAATAATTCCACAATTGAAAGGAGATTCAAAATGAAAAAAAATTTTATGCACAAAAACGGAATTGCACCAAGCTGGTTAGGGAGATTAATCTTTTTTCTAATGACGATTTCATTCCTCGGATGTGTGGCTGCTATTCCAGTCGTTATATATTACGAAGAAGAACATAAAGGTTTCGTCGTGACGGTACAGTTAGACAAAAACGCCGACAAAGTTTATCAAACAGCCTTGGAACTCATTGAGAATCCGTCAAAAGAAGCTTTGCCTGACCTTATAGAGGTTACGAACATAAAGAAAGACGAAAAGAACCTGTCTGTGACGTTTGATGCGACATTTAAGGACGGGGTACATCACGATAAAGTAAACGTAACGGCAATCAATGCCAACCGCGCCCAATTTATTGCTGTGGCAGATACCCCCGGTGATAAAAAAGCAGATGAGTCATCGGCTCTCACAATTATCCGAGCTGTGTGCAACAAGATGGGAGTAAAATATAAAGTGGTTAAAGGATAAATGCTTATTTTCCGTTTTGTGGCGTTGTAAGTGATAATAAAATCGATGTAACCCTTCACGGGTCAAGAAGGCACCAATGCAACGGTGGCAGCCGGTGCCTACAACAAGATGCTGGATGACAAGATTGCAGAGATTAAACGGCAGTGCGGGATGAAATAGAGGGTATGGAATACGGGAGGTTTCAGGTGTCGGGTTTCACGTCAGGGTTCAAAGGTTCAGGGTTCACGGTTCAATAAACGGCTATAACCCTGAACGGGGAACGTTGAACCTGGAACCTCTAGTGTTCAGGGTTCAGCCCTGTCGCTGGTCGGCAAGCATTTACAGGCTTTTCAAGAGGGTTTGCAACTAAGAACGCTTAGCAGGTCAAACTGTCTCATCTTCGCTGAGACTTGGGGCATGTATGTGCAGGGGAACGCCGCCTTCCAGATGTGTAATCTGGACGCCGTGCAGGCGCATTTCAGCCGCGCCGCGGAAAATCGATACCTATTGAGCCCTAAACCTGCCATTGACACTATGGCGGAGCTGTCGCTCACCTTCCAGTTCATGGGGAAACCGGATGAAGCCGACGAAACGATGAGGCTGGCACAGGAGTATGCAGAATAAGGAGATTGCTGAAAAGCTGTTTATTTCGGATAGAACCGTCATAAATATATAGTACGAACGCGCCCAACGTCGGTATTTTAATTCGGTTCGGCATGTTTTTACTGCTTGCCGCTGTCTTTTTCTGCATTGCGGCTTAAACTTATTTCTTGGTTCAGAGATTAATAGATTTCAAAGGTAGGAATAGTCTTGGGCTATCATCGCTTATGGGAGTAAAACCAAATTGTTCGTAAAATCCTTTGGCGTTTTCGTTAATAGCATCTACAACTATGGCATAGATTGCGATTTGATCACTGACCGCCAGCGTGCGTTTGATTGCATCGGCCAGCAACATTTCTCCAACCCCTTGCCCCTGAGCAGCATTGCTACCCGCCAGTCTGCCGATCAGAGCGGCAGGCACTGGATGCTTAGGCAACTTCCGAGCCAGCTTTTCAGGCAATTGATTCAGTTCAATTGATAAGGTGCTCAAGGTGTAGTAGCCAATCGCCGCCTTCGGATTATCCGGCTTAGTCGCGACGAAAACACGACTGATGCGGCGTTTGATATCCTGCTTGGCTTGCTTTTTAAAATAGCAATCCAGCGTTTCGACACCACACTGAAAGCCAGTCCTGTCATGTGTGGGGTTTAGCGGCGCGATAACCAAATTTTGAAAATCTGTCATTTGCTGACAACACGCCGATCATGTTTTTTAAGAGCTGCGGCCAGTTTGCGATTGAAGCGTACTGGAGCAGCCAAAGCCTCGAAAAACATCCTGGAATTTTTCGTGTTCAATGTCATCGTCTCATGCTTTTGAAGTGTTTTCTCGGCTTGCTCCAAGGCACTGGTCATTATGAAATGACTAACAGTCTTACCCTCAAAACTCGCAGCACGCTCTATGAGTCTCTTTGAGCTGCTTTTCATACGGAGGTTGATCCGTTCGTTTTTATTTTGAGTTGCTGCATCCATGGTAAAAACTCCTTGAGTTTGTTTTAGTTTTGCTGTGAATCAATGTACGTCAAAAAGGTGCCTTCGTCAATAAGAACGATAAGTATTTACTTTATTTATTCTAATATACAACGTATATCAGATTATAAGTTGACAAGCGATTTTGGAGTTGCTACCGGAATCATATGCCACGGAAAGCACGAATTGATGCCCCCGGTTGCTTGCACCACGTTATCGCAAGGGGTATCGACCGCCGGTTGATATATGAAGATGATACCGACCGCGAGAATTTTTTAACCCGTCTTGAAACAATTCTCTTAGACACCCGCACGGCTTGTTACGCCTGGGCGCTTATGCCCAATCATTTCCATTATACAAAAGGGGATTGAGCAGGGCCGACGATCTGATTTGGTTGGCGGGGGCCTGGTCCGCAGTGCGGGCGGATGGTCAGCGGTGAAGACGTTGCGCCGGAGCGGGTTTTTTCAGACAGCAGATGAGCGCATCTTAGGAGACGGTGACTTTGTTGCGACAGTGCTCAAACAGGCGAATGAGCAACTTGAGCGGCGCTATCATTTAAAAGCAAGAGGATACGATTTTGAAAGGGTCGTAAAGCGCGTAGGAACCCTGCTGGGGCTTGAGCCCGCCGAGGTGCTCACTTGCAGTAAACGCCGAGGTGCCGTTGCCGCACGCAGCCTGGTGTGCTTTTGGGCTCACCGGGAACTGGGATTGAGCCAGATTGACCTGGCTGAAAAATTTGGCGTATCGCAAGGCGGTCTTTAAATTTTCGTAAGTGTTCACAGGGCACCGCATCTGAATTATTGTCGGACACTTGAAGTACAAAAGTACGTCTGCGCGCCCGACGCCTTGCATCTACGGCACCCTGTAAACACTTACAGTTAGTTGGTTTACAACACATTGGACGTTGCAACTCTGTGAACGGTTACAAATTTTCTATCCTTTTGTAACCTGTTTTTGTGCGTATAACCGCGTTGTTTACAGAACTGTTTCGGTTTAAAAAAATGCTTGACATTCAAGTTATACTAGAATATTTTTCATGTATAACAAAAGAACCGCCTTAACAGGAGAATAATTATGGGTACCGGTACAAAAGAAACCATCAAAATGAAAGTGTTCCCTAAGGGTCAAGTGGTCATCCCTGTTTCATTGAGGAAAAAATACCAGATTGATATTGGTGACCGGATTGAAGTGATATCTAAATCAGATGGTATTTTATTGAAACCTCTCCCAAAAGAAAATAGGCAAAGGTCTTTAACTGAACGATTATTTGGCATCTTCAACGACTATGCAGCCGGAAAAACAAGACCGAGCAAAACTGATATCGAAAAGGCAACTGAAGCTGGTTTTACTGAAGGATGGAATAAATGATCGCTCTGTTGGACACCAATGTTCTGATTCGATTCTTAACACATAATAAAGATACGAAATATAAAAAGCTATATACTTTCTTTGAATCGCTGGAAATCGGCGAAATGCGGGTTGAGTTGAAGTTGATTGTTTTATTCCAGGTGATATTTGTTTTACAAAGCTTTTACAGAGTTCCCAAAGAACAAATTGTCGCCGGATTAACGGATCTCCTCAAATATAAAGGAATTACTATCAAGGAGAAAAAAATTGTTCAACGGGCACTGGAACTATGGCGTGAGGAAAATGTGGAAATTGTGGACTGTTATTTAGTTGCTTGTCTGGAAAAAGACGCCCAAAACATTTTATACAGTTATGATCGGGATTTCGATAAATTCAAGATAAACCGGAAAGAGCCTTAACATGGGTTAAAAACCATATTTGGTTTTTTTAGATTCCCTTTTCTAACCGCCAATCCTCTCATTAATGTCAATTTTTAAATAATTTTTATATAGTTAAGACGAAATCTGTGTTGTTCTTTCAATTGGCATGATCTTTGATTTGCATTGAAGCGGATCTACTCATTTCGGCTGCCGGCGAAGTGCTGCGCGGGTCACCTGAATTCAAGGCTTTTTTGGAGCGCATCCAAGGGCGGGTCAACCAACCGTAGAGCCAAGACTTGCGTGAAAGAGAGAAATGAAATAATGGATTGGCGGAGGTCCGCTATAAAATGTCAGATATAAGAACTTTTGGGAAAGCTTTTTTTCATGCCCTTTGGACAATCCGAAGTATCCTTTGGGGGCTGTTGGCTGTGCTCTTGGTCGATGCTTGGGCGATCGCCTATTTTGAAAAAATGCCCTTTGGTGATGCGTTGTACTTCACCCTTGTTACCGGAACCACCATCGGCTACGGAGATTTAACTCCGGTGACGCCCATAGGACGAGTGGTCGCCATTCTCACCGGGCTTCAGGGTTTACTCATTACCGGTCTGATCACTGCCGTTGCAGTGTATGCGCTGAGGAAAAGCTTAGAAAAGTAATTGAGTCTACCGACTGTCTTTTGGCAATAACGACCAACTGGGGTGGTGAAGAAACAGCCCCCCACAGTTCGATTGGCTTTCTGTCTTAAGGTGGGGGATCTGTCTCGTGCGGATCTCAATAATTTTTCCACTGGTGTATATTGGCTTGCGCAGGAGGACAAATGAAGAAGCAACCGACTGTGAAAGCACCCCCCGTTCACCGGGGCGTGGTCGCGATCACGGCTGTCGTCCTGGTCATGGCTTTGGGGGGATGCACGATGGTCGGCCCGGACTATGTGCGGCCGGCGGCGGACGTCAACCCGTCATGGCTCGAGTCCTCACCGGCGCTGCCGGAGGAGCCCGCGGAGATCCGCGAATGGTGGACGGCGTTCGACGATCCCGTGCTGACCCGATTGGTCCATGAGGCCTACGAGCAGAACCTCTCGCTTCGGGCGGCCGGATTGCGCGTGATCCAAGCCAGAGCCGTTCGCGGCATCGCCGTCGGCGAGTTCTTCCCGCAGGAGCAGGCCATCAGCGCGGGTTACAGCAAGAACCAGATCAGCAAGAACGATCTCAACAACCCCCCGTTCCCCAACTTTCAGAAAGTGGGCCTGAGCTTCGATGCGACCTGGGAACTCGACTTCTGGGGAAAGTTCCGCCGCAACATCCTCGCCGAGGACGCGGCCCTGCTGGCCTCGATCGCGGACTACGACGATGTGCTGGTGACCCTGGTCGCCGAGGTCGGGATAACCTACGTCCAGATCCGAACGTTTGAGCGCCGGATCGAGCTCGCAAAGGCCAACGTCGCGCTGCAGCGCCAGTCGCTCGAGATCACGGAGTCGCGCTACCGGAACGGAAAGGTGACGCAGCTCGACGTCAGCGAGGCACGAGCGACGCTGACGAACACGCAAGCCACCGTGCCCGATCTCGAGTCATCGCTGCGCGATGCCAAACTCTCGCTAGGCGTTCTGCTGGGTCGAACGCCGGGCAAGCTCGAAAAGGAGCTTGCCGGCGGGTCCGGCATTCCCACGGCCCCGGTCCAGGTGGCGATCGGCGTGCCCGCGGACCTGCTCCGGCGCCGCCCCGACGTTCGTTCCGCGGAGCGCGCCGCGGCGTTCCAGAGCCAGCAGATCGGCATCGCGACCGCCGATCTGTTCCCATCGATCTCCATTTCGGGCTCAGCGGGCTTCGAGGCATCGGACGCCGGAGGCCTATCTCTGGACAACCTCTTCGACGGTAGTTCATTCGTCGGGTCCATCGGCCCGACATTGAGCTGGCCGGTCCTCAATTACGGCCGGATCAGGAACAACATCCGCGTGCAGGACGCGGCTTTCCAGGAGGCCGCGGTGAACTATTAGAACACTGTGCTCAAGGCGGCCGCGGAGGTCGAGTCCGCGCTGTACAGCTTTTTGAAAGCGCGGGAGCAACTCGCGTACCTGATCGAGAGCGCTAAAAGCGCGCGGCAGTCCCTCGAGCTGTCGACAATCCAGTACAAGGAAGGCGAGACAGATTTTCTCCGCGTCGACATCGCCGCTGCGAACCTGACCCGGCAGCAGGACAGCCAGGCGAGCGTCGAGGGGCTGGTCGCCTCGAACCTCATCGGCGCGTACAAGGCGCTTGGTGGTGGGTGGGAGCTGCGGTTAGGACGCGAGTTCATCCCGAAGGAAATGATCGAGGAGATGCAGCGCCGGACCAACTGGGGCAGCATCCTGGAGTCGCCGGACGACTCGTATACAACGGATCTGGGATTCGAGTGGCCCGCGGACACGGACGAGACGTATCTTGACCCGCAGATGGAGACCGGGACCGGGAGTGGGCGGGAGGGTCATAAATAGCCATGTTCGCCACCGTCCCATCAGAAGTCCAGATTCTCGGCATGTACTTTCCCCCGCTCTTCGTGACGATCGTGGCCGGGCTGGTGTGCGCCCTGGTCGTCGCGAAGCTGCTCAACCTGACCGGCCTCAGCCGTTTCTTCTGGCATCCGCCGCTGGCCTTTGCCGCCCTGTGGCTGCTGGCGACAGCGTTGGCCGGTCTCTTTTTGATCACGCCATGAGGCATGACCACCACCCGCAACATCCTTAAGAACGTCACGTCCTCACTGCTGACGCTCGTGCTGGTCCTCGCGGCCGTTTTGGCGGCGTATTTCGTCTACAACCGCTGGACCCACCGACCGTGGACACGAAACGGCCAGGTGCGGGCGGACATCGTCAAGATCGCGCCGCGGGTTTCGGGCTACATCGTCGAGGTCGCGGTGAAGGACAATCAGTTCGTCCGCAAGGGCGAATTGTTCTTCAGGATCGACCCCAGCTCTTATCAACTGGCCGTTGACACGGCGCAGGTCCAGTTGCAACAGGCCCGGGAAGACGTCGCCGCGCTGGAAGCCGAGGTGAAGGCGGCCGAAGCCATGGTCCTTCAAAGCAAAGCCGGCGTGGATGCCGCGCGGGCCATGATCAATCAACAGCAGGCGGCCTTGGCGAACGCCAGGTCGGAATCCAAGCGCGCGACGCGTCTCGTCGGTGAGAAGGCGGGGTCGGTGGAGAACGCAGAGAAGAAGGCCGCCAAGGTCCTCGAGATCCAGGCGGCGGTTGTCAGTGCCCGGGCCGACCTCAGCCAGGCCGAAGCCGCACTGACCTCCGCGAAGGCCAATCTCGACCAGGCCAAAGCCAGCCTCGGCGAGCCCGGCGACGCAAACGTGCGCATCCGGGAAGCCGCGGTCAAACTCGCGGAAGCAAAACTCGAGTTGAGCTGGACCGCGATGCACGCCCCATTTGACGGATACATCACCAACCTGGACGTCAATGAGGGGCAATTTGGTTCTCCCGGCACCCCCATCGCGGCGTTTGTCGACAGCAGTTCCTTCCGGGTGGATGGCTATTTCCAGGAGTCCAAGCTGAAACACATCAAGCGGGGAAATCGCGCGACCATCACCTTGATGAGCCACCCGGACATCGAGCTGAAGGGCGTCGTGGACAGCATCGGTTACGCAATCGATCCCCCGAACATCGCCGATACCGAAGGCGCGTCGTACCTGGTGCCCCAGATCGAACCAACGTTCGATTGGGTGCGCCTGCCGCAACGGGTGCCGGTCCGAATCCGTCTGGAGGAGGTCCCCGCAACCATCCAACTCGTCTCCGGAATGACGGCTTCGGTGGCGATTGAACCTTCACGGTAGGACTGAAGATGAAGGATCTGCTGCCCAAACTCGATACCACGAGGCTCTCGATTGCGCTCAAGACCTGCCTCGCGCTCATCCTGGGGTTCGCCATCACGTTGCGGCTTGACTGGAAGCCCTCTTTCATGGCCATTCTCATCGTCGTTCTCCAGACGGACGCCCTGGGGGCAACCCTCAAAAAGGGCCTGCTGTATATCGCCGGCACGCTGGGAGGTGCGGCCACCGGTGTGGCCATGGTCGGGCTGTTTGCACATGATCGCGGACTGTTCATCCTCGGCATGGCGGTGTTGACCGGTCTGGTTGTCTATCGCATGCAGGGGAGCCGATATGTTTACGCATGGCTGATCTTCAGCGTCACGTCGGCCTTGGTCGGCTGGTTGGCGGCGCAGAACACCGGCGCCACCTTCAGCCTCGCGATCATGCGGGCATCGACCGTTTGCGTAGGGGTCGTTGTGTCGTTCTCCGTCCACGCCATCCTCTGGCCCATCAAGGCCGGAAGAACCTTCGAACGCCAACTGCACGGCTACCTAACGGGTTGCCGCGATCTGCTGTCTTTCACGATCCGGGCAGTGGCCGGCGAGGTGCCGAATGCGGTCGCCATGAGAAAGGTCGCAACGGCTCAGGTCACGATGATCGCCGCACTCCGCGGCTCGCTGGAAGCGGCCGCGGGCGATACCGCGCGTTTCGAGCGGTTCCATTCCGGGTACCTGGAGTTGATCGATCAGCTCCGGGAACTTCTGCTGGCAATCCTCGCCGTGCACGAAGAAATCACGGGGCGTAGCGACGGGCAGGCGGGGCGGTCGCCGACCGCGGGCGACAATGATCTTCGTTCCACCCTGGAGGCGGTGGAAGGCCAAATGGAAGCGCTCGTTCGCGATCTGGCGCGTCCGCGCGACGGGACGGCGGTGGATCGTGAGGTCGATACGCCTGCCGGGCCGGTGATCGGCAAACCCGGCACGATCGATACGGCCACCGACGCCATGATTGCGGGGCAAGTGGCTGTCATGGCGTCACGGGTTAAAAAGGTCCGTGCGTCGCTCGCCCGCGTGGAGGATCCCGGCCAGGCGCCTGCGCCACTCCCGCCGCCACCAAGCCAACCCTTCAGCCTGAAAAGTGCGAGGTTTCGGAAAGCCGTAGGGGCCAGCCTCGTGATCGTGGTGATGAGTGTGTTTTTCAGCCTGACCCAGTGGCCCATGGGATTGTCGCTCGCCATGGTCTTCGGGACGCTGGCCATCGGATTCGGCGGGATGCTTCCGTTGGCGATGATCCGTCGGCAGTTGCTGCTCAGCCTGGTCATCGGTCCCGCGATCGCCGCGCCCCTGTATTTCGGGGTCATGCCCCGTATCGACCAGTACGAGGAGCTCATCCCCTGGCTCTGCATCGCGTTTTTGCCGCTTCTTTACATGCAGACCAGCCGCAACCCGAAAACCATGATCCTGGCCATCTTCTCGTCGATCTTCTTGATCGCCCTGCTGCAACTTGATGCAGAGAACCAGGCATACGAATTCTCCTCATTTCTAAAGATGTGGTTCGGATTCTGCGGCGGGTTCACGATATCACTGGGCATCTTCAGCCTCTTCTACGCGCTGGTTCCTGAACGTGAATTCTGGAAGCAGGTTCGTGCCTTCTTCGGCGGGTGTGGCCAATTCATGCAAGGGCTGAAGGAAAGCGCGCCGGGCACGCCGGCAAGAGCGGCAATCATCACCACCAACGCCAAGCGATGGCAGGGAACGCTCAAGCAACTGCAGACGTGGTCGCGTTCGATCAACTACAAACGGGTGCCGGGAAACGACCGTCGACAGACGCAGGCGCTGATCGAGTCGATCGAGCTTCTGGCCCTGCGTCTTTTTTCGGCCGAGGATGCCTGCCAACCATCGGTCGAGGCCTTGGACGAACCCCTGGGAAAACTGCGCGGCCGCATTTATGATGCCTGCATCGAGTCGCTCCAGTTGATCACGAACGCGCTCGCAATTCCGCAGCCGATCCCGGACCTGCCGGACACCGGAAGCCTCGTTCGCGACATCGCGTCTAGGGGCGACGATCTCCGCCGATCGGCCGCCGGCGACGAGGACGGTCAAGCTGCCGTCCTTGGCTTCATGCGCGCAACCGCCCACCTGCGCTCCTTGGCTGACGCCATCCAAGACTGTCGCGACCAAGCCAATGCGCTCGATTGGGAGGCGTGGAACAGGAACACCTTTTAGCCGGCCGTGAGGTGGTAGTGATGCAACGCCGGCCTACCGATGCCCACCCGGACTCAGGACTAAAAAGACTAAAAGGGACAGGTACTTTCTGCTTTCTTGGATAACGTTTCGCGAATAGTATACTGAATCCTTGGCAATATAATCATGCATCCGTTTTAAATCATTTTTCGCTGGGACAGACCATTTTAGCATGATTGAATTTCTTTATTGGTGTTTGTGTGCTCTATGTTTTAAATTGTAATATTCTAATCGGTTTGATATCTTTATTTAGTAAACCATAGTCGAAAAAACACTTTTGAGGCACCAAACGATGAAACGCTCAGAAATCATACTCATTTTAAAGCATTACAAAAATAATTATCAGGAAAAATACCGCTTTAGCAAAATAGGAATATTTGGTTCTGCTGCAAGAGAAACGGCAGGGGAAGCGAGCGATATTGATATCGTTATTGAACAGAGGGAACCTGACCTGTTTCTCTTAGGATCAATTAAAACTGATTTGGAAAATGAATTTGACAGAGAGGTGGATATCGTTCGAATTCGTGAAGGAATGAACTCCTTTTTAAAAGATAGAATTGAGCGGGAGGCGATATATGTATGACGGGAATCTTGCGAAAGAGATCCTGTCCCAAATTCTTAATGCTTTGGACACAATTATCTATCGGTTTGAGCCAGTTAAGTCCCTGACCGATCTAACTGATTCACCCTCCGGAATGGAAAAACTCGATTCGATATGCATGCAATTGATAGCCATTGGTGAAAGGTTAAAAAATTTTGATAAAATCACCAATAATTCTCTTTTGTGCCACTATCCGGAAGTCAACTGGAAAGGCGCAAAAGCTATGAGGGATATAATAAGCCATCACTATTTTGAAATAGACGCCGAAATTATTTTCGAAGTTTGTCAAAACAAAATTAAACCGCTACGGGATACGATAGAAAAGATTCTTAACTCCCTTTAACAGAGCCCTTCTGCTTTACTCTATTTTCCTTTTGATATTTCGTCGTACGCCAATTGCCCTCCTTAAATAGTTAAAGCAGCAGGGTATGAATTGATTGAAGGTTAGAAACTTATAACCTGATATACGTCCCTACACCCCCTTATCTAACATAATAACCAATAATCCAATGGACGTTCCCAATCTCCACTTCTTTTACCATATCAGTTCAATGGCATAGTTTGCCAGACGACTATCCCGACTCAATAATTTCATTTCTTCTGCGATGGCCTGCGCTATTAACATACGGTCAAAAGGATCCCGATGATGAAACGGCAGTTCTGTTACTTCAGCACAGTGTGTCATTTCAATTGGGAGCCACTGAATCGTGTTGATCTCCATTTCTTCTTGAATCGCCTGGAGCCATCCGTCCTTCAGGGATATCTTTCCGAGGCTTTTTTTTAGGCAGATCTCCCACAAACTGGCAGCGCTGAAAAACAAGCTGTTTTCCGTGTTCAAAAAAGTTTGCCGAGCATTTCCGCTGAGCCGGTCGTCGTCAGTGATCAGCCATAGGAATGCATGCGTATCCAGTAGCACCCTCATTCCATGTATTCCCTAAAGTCATCCAGAGGCTCGTCAAATTCATCCGCCATCGTAAGAACCAATCCTTTTGCATTGCCGATTTTTCTTTTGCCTTGGGCTTCCGGCAAAACCTCCAGTCGGACAACCGGCTTGTTCCCTTTAGCGATGATAACTTGCTTACCGTTGAGCGCCGCCTGGATTAATTTGGACAGTTGAGTCTTGGCTTCATGAATATTTACTTGTAGGGTATCCATATTAGATCCTTTTTACAATGAAACGTCTTTAATTAGCTAATGTAGTTAGCTAATTTTTGTTTGTCAAGATAAAATAGTAGAGGATAGGGACATTCAATGTTGATTTGTTTCGAGTTCGAGTTCTCTTTGTATCATTTTGGTGGCTGCAGGCAGTTCCGAGTCTCGGCTTACCCTTTGGGTATCCCGGCTCTGATGGCCGAACGGTCTACATTAAACCGGCGGTCCACTTCGCTTCCGGAGATCGACAAGTTCTGAGCGGCAGCATAGCTGTCGGGGCGCGAGCACGTGCGATCTCAACGCGTGTAGTCGGCCGGGCCAGTTCCTATACAGGAACTTAAAATCCTTTGATGCTGCTTGTTCTGGAAAAGATCCTTAGAAGCTACGATGATCTGATTGCAGAGCGAATGAGCCATCACGGTGGCGTAATTCCCCCTAGCAAAAGACGCAAAGGGCTTGGATGTCATGTCAGAAAAGCTGATCCCGAAGGTCGATATTGCCATGACCGAAGGATAAAAAAACGCGGATACCGAAATCATCCAAGACAATTTTCAGGTCCATTATACAAAAGGGGATTGAGCCAGATTGCCCTGTTTGAAAAATTTGGCGTATCGCAGCCGGCTATCAGCGCAGTTGTGAGGAGGGGCGAGAAAATAGTTAGTGTTCATCCATAAATGGCCTTTTCCCCGCTGGGCGGCCGGTCGTAGCGGGTTTCCGGCCTTGCCCAGCGAAAAAAATCCACATTTATGAATTGGACACGTAAAAGCGCCTTGAAAAGATCGCGGATGGGCACTAATTAAAGCAGCAGGGTATGAATTGATTGAGGGTTAGAAACTTATAATCTGATATACGTCCCTAAACCCTCCGCTCGGAGGGATTCGAACCTGCGGCCTACGGATTCAAATTTAGGGCCTCTGAGTTTCCTAACCTCCCCAAATTGCCATTTCTCAATAAATGAGTGTTTTCGAAGCCGTCCACCTGTTTACCTCAAACTGATCGTCTCTTGTCCCCCCATCTTCACCTCTTTTTAACCGGTATGCTAAAAAAACCCCCGTTTCTCCCCCTTTTTGGGGGTCGCACAGCGCAAGAAAAAAGTCTAATCTCGATCCATGCTGATCAGTGGGTATCATCGGCTCCAGCTTCAACCCTGGATGGTGCGCGAAATAAAAAAACATGCCTTTGATGGAAGCTGTTTTCAAAATGTCATACCTGCATGCCAAATTCATGGATGAATTGACGATCAATCCGAGATAGTCGGGGGTTTAAATGAATAAGACGATGAGCGCCGGTAAAAAGTCCACAACCGCGCCGCTACCGGTCACGATCGTGGCCGGGTTTCTCGGGGCGGGCAAGACCACGATGATCACCCACCTGCTGCAGACAGGCCATGGCCGCCGCATTGCAATAGTGGTCAATGATTTTGGTTCCATCAATATAGACGCCGAGCTGATCAGTGATGCCGGTGAGGGCATTGTCAGCCTGGCCAACGGTTGCATTTGCTGTGCCATCCTGAAGTGACCTGATCAGCGCGGTACTGAGGTTGGCGGCCCTGCCGGAACGGCCGGACCACATCGTAATCGAGTCGAGCGGCGTGGCCGACCCGGCCGGCATTGTCAGGGGCTTAATGGTTCCGGAAATCCGGCGTACGGTGCTGCTCGATGGCGTGATCACCGTTGTGGATGCTGAGCAGGCAATGGCGTTGCCGGATGAGGAAGCCGAGCTGGCGCGGACGCAAGTTGCCAGCAGCGACCTGGTCGTCGTGAACAAAGTCGATCTGGTGAATATCGCCCAGCTTGTCGAAGTCCAGGCCTGGATCAAGGTAATCAGACCCGGGGCACAGGTATTCGTCGCCACCCACTGCCGGTTGCCAATGGATGTTTTGCTGGGAGATGTTTTCATACATTCGATCACTACTACGTGAGCATGGCCATGCAGCAGGGCAGCCGGATCCGCGAACCGCTCAACCGGGCCATTTTGAAAATTTTAGATTCGAACGAATGGAAAAGCTTGGTAGAGCAATACTTTGGTTCAGACAGTTAAGGGCCCCGGCAAAAAATAATTCCACCTCTTGCTTGTCTTATGGCCCGTCTACTGCGTTACATCCACCCACACGTATCCCGATATGCGCAGGTGGATGTGCCTTGTAGACAAACCATAATCCGGC
>Ga0272441_10001787_pt1 | contig 45212 bp, 35 predicted proteins | sample SSMProp6N_FD_193582 | JGI IMG/M metagenome (GOLD analysis project Ga0272441, IMG submission 193582) | Marine sediment archaeal communities from Little Sippewissett salt marsh, Falmouth, MA, United States - SSM-Prop-6N | ecosystem: Environmental > Aquatic > Marine > Wetlands > Sediment ... | reverse complement strand
GCCACCGGGCGCTGCGGCGTGTCAGGAAAATCGGCTCTCCGGTCGGCCCCTTGTGCTCACAGGCAGGGACGTACATGTCCCCCTTTTCCCGCCCTTGCGAAGCGTGGCATTTAGGTAACACTTTTCTTCCCGCCTCCTCGCCCCGAGGGCCCGAAAAAATCTCCCTCCCTCACCCTAGAATGTCTTTATTCCCCGGAGGCCGATGGACTGCGAATTCGCAGGCGAAAGGCCGGTTTGCTCGAAGGTGGGTTTCATAAATCGCGGCGCTGGGGCGAATGGAGGGCATCTGTGCACCCCACACTGGACGTGCAGCCAAGAAAGACATTTGCGCGCAGGGGATGTCAGGTGACCTAAGTCTTTATTTCATGGGGGTTTACGCCTGGCGAAATTTCTTTTTCGCCGGGGCGATTATACTACCCCGGCGCCCGCCGAATCGCGTGTCGGGGTCGTTGCACTAGGTGCAGAGATTCGGCGAATCGAGCCCCCCGCAGCGTCCGATAATGTTCGGGAGAAAGGGAGAGGGCGTCGCGCTGGAGACGGCCTGGCGTGGTCCGGGCCTGGGGGGGCCAACGTCATGCGGATGAGGTAGCTTGCCCTGCGTAGCCCGTCAGGGCGAAGCAGGGGCTCCATCCGCTGGTTGGGCTTACCTTCATGCACCCGTGAACCCGAAAGACACCACTTTGTCGTCCTTGACCTCAACGTCGAAGGCAAGATTCACGTGCTTGGGGGTTCTGAAGTACCATCGCAGCCATACGGTCCCCTCGTGCTGGCTGGTACTTGTCGGCCTGCCGAGCAGCTCTTCCACGACAGACCTGCTGGTGCCGATCCTGATCTTGCCCATGTCAACGAGCCCTTGGACGGCTTCCATCCAATCGCGCTCGATCTCCCTGTAGGCATTATTCCGCGCCCGGAAGCCCCCGCGGGCGTGCAGTCGTGCGAGCTGTCTGCGGACCTTGCAGCGGTCAGCATCCTGTAACGGGCCGCAGTATCCGCAACCTGTGAGCTCAATGGCCATGAGGAGGACAAGCGCCGAGCGCATCCTGCTCCTTTCGAGCGACCCAACCAGTGATTAAGTTGCAGCCTGCTTGTTATCACGCAAAATGATTGAAACGCTAAGTCCTTGTGTCATAACGACTTAGCCCTTATCTCCGCTTCATAGTCAGCGGATGAGAAGCATACGCTTGCGGTATCCGCCGCCCCTTCCCTCCAAAGCATCATACCCCTCACCGGCCCTCGCGTCAACCCCTCGGACGCATGCCCCCCTTTCTTTTCCACGGCCAAAATTTGACACCCCCCCATTCATGTTGTATACTGCATAAGAGCCCCGTGGGGGGGGGCCGGGAAGGGGTGTGAGAGAGCGTTTCGGCCGGCAGGGGCGTCAGACCCCACCGGCCCCAAAATCCGACCCTATACTGCATTTCTGAGCCGCGAGTTATCACGATCACTGACCGGGACGAGCGGCCTCCGAAAGGAGGCCACCGGTGCGTGTGTCGTGCGAAGGCTGTCCGAAGAGAGATCACTGCACTTCAATCTGCCCCGAGATCGAGAAGCTGCTGCCTCCGGCTGACGCCAAGGCGCGGGCTAAGCTCCGCGTCATCGACCGTTCGGTCGTCTGGCGGGTGCAGGATAATGAGCACAGGCTGACGCCGCGCCAGCGCCTCGTCGCCCGCCTATACTTCCGCTTCGGATTCACCATGAGCGACATCGCGTGCGTCCTCCGCGTGCGGAGGCAGTCGGTCGCGGAGACGCTCAGCTGGATCAGAAAGAAAATCAGAAAAAGTTCCCGAAAACCCCCTGCCAAAACGCCCTAGGGTGAGAGGGGACGGTGTTTCTTCGCCCCCCGAGAGGAGGCGTATGACATAGCTGACGGACGGGGCCGACCGGCCGAGCCAGGCGCCGTGCCTTGGCGGAGTCCGGGGCCCCGTGAAGGGGAACGCGGGAGCGTGGCCGGATGCTCTAGGCAGTCCGGACGGCAGAGGGCCAAGTTCACTCCCGTCACTACCCGGTACCGGTTCTCGAGTTGAGACAAAAGACCCCGGTACACACTTGCGGGAGCTATGACAGGAGCTTTCGGCCTTCATCGAAGGGGGGACATCATGGGACCGTGATATGCAGCGGGCCGGGACCGGCGGTCATGTCGGAGCTGCGCCGTGGAGGTGAGCGATGAAGGAATCCTGGCGGAATGTGCTCTGCGGGGCGAAGCAGGGGGAGCGGGGCCGCGGCGGCGGCCGCTACGTCAGCTTCGCGCGCTCGTGGACGCGGTCGCGCGCGCGCTTGAGCTCGACCCCGACGAGCCCCATGTTCACGTTGGGCTCAAGAAGCGCGATGAGGAGGGCGTTCCCGGCGTCGAGCATGGCTATGCGACCCTCGGAGCCGGTGACCACGAAGCGGCTGAAGGAGCCGAGGTCCATGCGCCTGAGGGCCCCCTGGAGCGATCCGAGGACCTGCGAGGCCACCGCGGCGACGGCGTTGTCCTTGACCTCCGTCGAGATATCCGACGCGACGACCATGCCGTCCTTGCCCATGACCAGGCTGCCTTGGACGCCGCGGATCTTGTTGACCTCGTCGAGTATCTTGTACACCCGACTCCTCCTACTACATCGCCTTGACCTTGGTAACGAAGTCCATGACGGCCTGGTGAAGCATGCCCGCTTTCGTCTCGGGTGCGGCGAAGACGGCAAGGACCATCTCGCCGACGCCTATGACGTGAATGTGGCCGCTGTCGCCCTCGATGAGCCCCTCGGAGAAGCTGCCGATGCCCATGTCCTCGGCGCTCTGCGAGGTGGTGCGGAAGATGTTGGTTATCATCGCGCCGGCGAGCTCCTCCTCCACCTCCATCGCGATGTCGCTGGCGATGACCAGGCCGTAGTTGTCGACGAGGATGGCGCCCGAGACGCCCTCGATCTGCCTGAAGGTGGCGATGTGGTCGCCGAGCACCTTGCCCTTGGCGCGCGCCTGCCGGTCGCGCGAGAGGAGCGTGGCGCGCCCCTCCCCGGGTATGGCCCCCCGCGGGGCCTTCGGCGCGTCGGCCGCCGCGGGAGCCGCCGCCGCGGCCGCTTGGAGGTCGCCGACAGGTTCGCCCGCGGCTCCCTTCGCCTCGATGAGCAGCTGGGTGACCGCCTCGTCGCCCGGGGCGAAGTAGAGTATCTCCTGCAGGCGCGCGGCCGCGTCTGCCGGGCGCTCGAGCTGCATGTAGACCTGTGCGAGCAGCTTCAGCGCCATGTAGTTGTAGCTGTCGAGCTCGGTCGCCTTCTCGATGTGCTTGCGGGCGCCCTCGGCATCGCCCTTCTCAATGCATATCTGGCCGAGAATGAGGTGCGCGCCGCCGTAGTTGGGGAAGTTGGCTATGCCCGCCTCGCAGACCTGCATCGCCTCCTCGAGCATCCCCGAACCTCTGTAGAGATCGGCGAGCCGCGCATAGAGTATCTGGTTGGGGTAGCTCTCGATGCGCCGCCTGATGCGGTCGATCTCGTTGGCGCGCTCCTGGGACTCTATCTCGTCGCGCGTCCTCGCGAGGGTGGGGTGATCGGGGTATCGCGACGCGCCTCGCTTGGCGACGGCGGCGGCGGCGTCCATCTCGCCGCGGTCGCGATGCAGGTTGATAAGAGCGAGGAAGAGGTCGGGCCTCGGGGTCTTCGACACTTGGCCCTTGAGCTTGAAAAGCTTGCGGTCGGCGAAATAGCCTCTTATGAAGCCCAGCGGCAAGCCACCACCCCCCACCACCCGAAGCCCTGCACAACGCTCGCCCTATTCTATCGGCGCGCACACGAATCTACCAGAGCCAATATCAGGCTGTCAAGGCAAATATTCGCGGCGGGGTCACAGGAGGCCGTTGCGCGACTGAGTCGCCTTGACACCGACGCCCCATCGAAGTATACTGAGATCAGCACAGTGGCTTGGAGATACAGCTTGGCGAAAAGGCGCAGAGCATCCTTCGCCCCCCCTGGAATGGTCCTCGAGGGCAACGTTCTCAGAATCCGCAAGGAGCTCCAGTGGGGCGACTATCATCCGTTCGAGGACAGCTGCAGAGAGCTCCTGGGGGCGCCCGGCAGCGAGGTCATAGTCGATCTGACGTCCTCTGGGCACATGTTCTCGACCGTTATCGGGATCCTCGCCGCCACCGCCGTCGAGGCTCGGCAGAAACAGAAGAAGCTGATTCTGAGAATCCCCGAGGGGCTGATGTGGGTGGCCTCGACGTCGGGCCTGACCGAACTGCTCGAGGTGGAGACGGAAGCCTAGACGGACCTTCTACTTCTTCCCCTGCTCCAGCACATAGGCCAGGAGCTTGCCGTGAAGCGCCGGCCATCCCCAGCACCGCATGAAGAGCTTGATGAGCTTGGCGTCCTTGTCGCCGGGCGAGAAGTTGTAGGTCCCCCCGCCGAGCGACGTCGCGACCCTGAAACGCTGCCAGCGCTTGAGGACGCGGATCACGTCCGATTTGGCCGCTCCGGTCCGCTTGGCCAGGGAGCCAGGCTCGAGAACGGAGATGTTCCCCTTGACCACGTGCTCGAGTATTCGCTGGTGCAGCGGAGAGGTGACGATGTGACGGATGAGGCGCTTGAGTTCGCTCTCGTTGTTCTCGTACTCGTGCTCGACGCCGGCCTTTCGCTGGGCTCCGGACTTAGGCTCCGCCGCCGGCGCGGAAGCCCCGGTGACGGGCGGCACGGGGTGGGCCGGCGTATCCGACTTCTTCTGGGCTATCTTTTGCTCGATGGCCGATATGACGGCGTCGGCCTTCTTCTTGGTGAGCGCTTCCTGCACGATGAGCACTTCGATCAGAGGCTTGCCCGACTCCTCAGCTCCCCGACGTGCAACGGCAAGCTGCTCCTCTGTGATGATCGAGTTCCTCAGAGCCACGCGGACGAAGAGGTCATCCGGAATCTCGGCCACCTATGGCCTCCGAAGGGTCTGGTGAGCCGGTCGGCTTGCGTCACTGAAGATTAACCTTCGACGGCGCCTATGTCAAGGCTTGCTGCCGAAGAAGCCCGCGGCCTCAAAAGGCTGCGACGAGGAGGGAGCTACTCCTCCTCCTGTTCCTCCTGCAGTTCCTTCCTGGCCTTCTCCTCGTCGTCGAGCGTCTTGATGCCCAACTCCTTGGCCTTCATGTCGTACTTCTTGGCCAGGTCGTTAAGCTCCCAGAAGATGACATCGAGCTCCCCCGGATCCTTGAAGCCGTCCTTGACCTTCTTGATCTCGTCGCGGAGCTTCTCGGCCGCGCGGCTGGCGTCCTTCCACTCCAGGGCCGTCTTCTTCTGCAGCGCCACGACGGCCTGCGCCTTGGCCTTGAACTCCGCGATGAGGGGTATCTTCTTGCGCTCGCCCTTGTACCAGTCGACCCACTGCTTCGGCCTGAGGACGCTGCCCACCCCGGTCACCTTGGCGAGAGAACCGTTCGCGGGCGCCGCGAGGTCCGGCATGACCGGCCCCTGGCGCAGCGTATCGATGAGCGTCCGGTAGACTTCCCACTTGATGTCCTCGCTCAGGTCCTCTGGCCCGAGGCCGCCGAAGGCCGTCGCGCAGGCGATCCTGACCCGCAGGGGCTCGTGCTTGTCGGCCAGCCTGTGCATGAGCGCCGCCGCCCCGGCGCCCACCTTCAGCTTGCCTATGGCGTAGGCCGCTGCACGCCTGACCTCGGCATTGCCGTCGTCCTTCAGGATCGATGGCAGCTTCGGACCTATCTCGGCGTATCCCTTGATCGTGCAGGCCTGGATGCACATGCGGCGTATGTCGGCAACCTGGTCCGTCACATGCTTGGCGAGGGTCGGCATGGCATCCTTGTCCGACTTGTTGCAGAGGATCGTGATGATGGGGATGCGCACCGGCCCTTCCTCGTTGTCGGCGGCGAAGAGTATGCTCTCGCTCTCGACGAACTCCTCGAGCTTGAGGAGGGCCTTGGCGCACGCTCGCTGGACCGACTTGTTGGCGGTCGACTTCAGCTTCTTGACGAGCGGCCCGACGGACGCCTCGCTGAGGCATGTGCCCATGTTCTTTGCGGCGGCCTCCTGCACCTCGTGGTGCCCGTCAGCCATGGCCTTCAGGTGGAAGGCCATCGCCTCGCCGGACTTGGCGTACATGAGATTCGCCGCCCCGGCCGTTCGGACCGCTGCCTCCTTGTCCGAGAGCATGCCGGTCAGCACGACGACCGCGTCGGGCTGGCGGCTGAGGGCCAGGGCCCTGGCGGCGGCCGCCCGTACGGCGACGTCGGGGCTGGTGTCGAGGAGGTCCTTGATCCCGGTGACCACGGCCTCCGAATTGCCGGCGAAGGCGATGCGAGCGAGAGCGACCGCTGCCGCGTCGCGCGCGACCTCGTTATCGGCCGAGATGATCTTGATCAGCTGCCCCACCGAGGCCCCGCCTTCGGCCGAAACGGCCTGGATGGCGCCGAGGCGCGTCCGCTCGTCCGCGGAGTGCAGGGCGGCGAAGCTCTTCTTACGCATGTAGGGCTTGATGGCCGCGGCCACAACGACAGCGGCGGCCACGCCGAGAACGATGGCGGGCCACTTCAGCATGCTGAGCGTTATTTTCGGCAGCCGCCGGCGGCGCTTCTTCGAGCGTTTCGAGCGGTCGGAGTCGTCATCATCGTCGTCCGAACGCCTCGAGGATCTCTTGTCGCGCCTGGAGCGCCTCGAGCGCCTGGTGGACTTGGTCTTCTCCTCCTCCTCCTCGGCGGCTTCCTCGACATCCTCGGCCTCCGCCTCGGCAGGCGCCTCTTCTTCGTCCTTCCTCCGGCGCGACCGCCTGGAGCGCTTCGACTTCGGCTCCTCGGGCTCCTCAGCCCTGTCGCGACGTGAGCGCCTGGCGCGGCGTGTAGTGCGCTTTTCCTCCTCGGGGTCCTCGTCTGCCTCCTCCTCGGGCTCGGGCGGACGGCGCCGGCTCGATCTCTTCTGAAGGGCCCGAGACCTCGAAGAGGACGCAACGGCCGGCTGGCGCTGCTGTGCCGGTGCCGGGGCGGCGGGCCGCGCGGGCGGAGCCGCCGGAGCCGCCGGAGGCGCCGGAGGCGCCGGAGGCGGGGCGGGAGCGGGGGGGGCGGGAGCGGGGGGGGCGGGAGCGGGGGCCGCCGGGGATATCTGGATCTCGTCTATGGGGGCCTGGCCCTCAGGAAGGTCGCCCTCCGCACCGGACTTGCGGGCGGCCATGCCGCGGGCCGCTTTGCGTCCGGATCTCCTGCCGCGTCGCCTTGCCATCGTCACCACCCCTAGAAACCTGCCACGCCGCATGTGAGGCCGAGTGTGCCCGCGCTGCGGTCCCAATAAAGATAAGCGGAGCGGGCCTGCTCGTCAAGTCTCAGCTCTCGGCCCGGCGGCTCTTGCCGGCAGTGTGAACGCCGGAACGCCGGTGCCGGTTCATCCTGCCGGGGGGCAGGCTTGACCGGAGGGAGGGCTTCGGACTATGATTGCCCTGGAGGTCGGGGCGGGGGGGACGCGGGAGGCGCTGAGCAAGTGGGATCGGAAGCAGACAAGGCATCCGAGGGCAGCGGCGACGGGGAGGATCTCGCGAAGCTGCTCGACCGCCTCGCCGGCCACATCGATTCCGAGAAGCTCCGGGGACGCGATGGCGAGAAGCGCTCCTCCGAACGCAGGCCCGTGAAGCTGATCTTCGAGTACCGCGTCTCGGGCGACGAGCGGGCCTACGGCGGCCGCGTGCTTGACGTCTCGAGCGGAGGCCTGAGGTGCACCGTCTCCGAGGATATGTCGGTCGGCGACCTGCTCGCAATCTCGATTAAGAGCCCGCACCCGGGGGTTCTCGAGGGGCGCATCGACGCCTACGGCGAGGTTGTCCGCGTGAGAAGGCGTGGACGCGTCAGGGAGCTGGGTCTGCGCTTCGTCCATCCCGCCGGCTCGCAGGACGTCCCCGTCGAGCGGCGGCATCACAGGAGGATGGACGTCGAGTTCGGCCTGAGCGTGCGGGCGGGCGACGGCCGCCAGGTCGTCGGGGAGGTGAGGAACCTGTCGGGAGGCGGCCTCAGCTTCCTGAGCGACGTAGGCTTCCTCGCGGGGGAGGAGATCGCCGTCAGCCTCGGGCCGAGGCGCTCATCGGGCCTTGAGGGAACACTGAGCTCCGTCGCCCGTGTCACGCGCGTCAGGCAGATGGGCGAGCACTACGAGATAGCCGCTGCCTTCGTCGGATGACCTTCCGGCGACCTCAGGCGCCCTTGCGGCTCGCGAGCTTGTGGATGCTCCGCGAGTACCTCAACGCCAGTATCCCGCTGAAGATGCAATAGGATGCGTACGCTATCGTCGCGTTGAAAGCTCCGGTGGCGAGAATGAAGCTGGCCGTCGCCAGGGCGCCGCAGAGGTCCCTCGCCTGGACTGCGCCCGGCAGCGATGCCGCAGCCGACAGCGCGTTGTAGGCGACCGCGGCCCATCCGAGCAGCCCCACCATCAGAGCGATCAGCGCGAGCGCCCTCAGCGTCTTCGGGAAGTTGGCGTAGCGCTCGTAGACCGGCCCGATGAGGTGCGCGTTGATGGGGTTCTCGGCCTCCTTGAGCGCCCTGAGCGCTCCGATGAGCATGACCAGGTTGTAGATAAGGGCGGCCAGTATGAGGAAGAAGAGAACGAACTGGAGCTGCGCCGTCCAAGTCTCCCTGAAGGTGCTGAGGATTGCCACCCTTCGCCCCTCCCCATGAACAGAAAACCGGGACGGGCGCCCGGAGCCCGTCCCGAATCCTCCAGGGACTTCAGCTGCTCGCCCCCTTCGGCCGGCCGTTGGCCGCCGCAGCCTCGGGGAGCGGCTTCTCCATCAGGTAGGCGTCCTCTCCGGTGTCGGCGTAGAAGCCGCGCTCGATCTTGACCGCTCGCAGGCCGCACTCGCGATAGAAGAGCTGCGCGTCGAGGTTCGTCTCGCGAACCTCGAGGGCCATCTTCTCCGAGCCCGACTCCGTCGCCATGCGGATGAGCTCGCGCAGAATCGTACGCCCGATGCCGCGGCGCCTGCACGGCCCGTCGACCACCAGCTTCATGATGTGAGCGGTGTCCCACTCGAACATCATGACGCCGTAGCCCACCGACCTCTCGCCGATGCGCGCGGCGAGCGCGACGCAGTCCGCGCTCTCGATGCACCTGGCGAACTCGGCCGCCGGCCAGGGGGTCGGGAAGCACTCGCGGTCGATACGCTCGAACTCGGCGATCTCGTGCTTGACCATGCGCCCGGTCATGACCTTCTCAGTTGCCTTTGTCATCGGTGTCTTCCTAACCGCGACCCACGGCGGGCCGCCGTCGCCTCCCCCTTCCACATAATGTTACCTTGGTGCCCGAGAGCTTGTCAAGACTAATCATTCGACGAGTTCCAGGGCGGGCGCGAGCGCCATCGAGGCGAGCAGCGCGGCTCCCAGCGGCAGAGCCTCCTCGTCGATGTTCAGCCGCCCCGAGTGTAGCTTGGCCCGGTCGACCGATCCGTCCCCGCCCACGCCGAGGAAGGCGAAGGCCCCGGGGACCTTCTGGAGGTAGTAGGCGAAGTCCTCGCCGCCCATCGTCGGCTGGATCTCGTGAACGGTCCCGCCGAGGGAGCGGAACCGCCCGGTCAGCTTCTCGTAGGAGCCGCGCTCGTTCTCGAGGACCGGCGTGCCGCGGTCGAGCCCGAGCTCCGCCTCGCATCCGCAGGCCTGGGCGGCCCGCGTCGCGACCTCCTCGATCATCCCCGGCAGCTTCTCGTGGAGCGAGGCGGAGAGCGTCCTGCACGTCCCCTTCATCTCCACCTTGTCGGGGATGACGTTGAACGCGTTGCCGCCGTGGACGGCGCAGACCGAGACGACCACCGGATCGAGCGGGTCGACGCGCCGCGACGAGATCTGCTGGAGCGCGGTGATGACCCTCGCCGAGGCGTGGACCGGGTCGCGCGTCTGGTGGGGCATCGCCCCGTGGCCGCCGCGGCCGGTGACCGTGAGCGCGAAGGAGTCCATCGCCGCCATCATGGGACCGACGCGCACGCCGAGCTCGCCCGTCAGGTGATCCGGGTTGACGTGGATGCCGTGGATTTCCGCAACGCCCTCGAGGCAGCCCTCCTCGATCATCTTTCGCGCGCCGCCGGGGACGACCTCCTCGGCGGGCTGGAAGAGGAGCTTGACGGGGTGCTCGAGCTCCTCGGCGTGGGCGAGTATGAGTTCGGCCGCAGCCAGGAGCATCGCGACGTGCGAGTCGTGTCCGCAGGCGTGGGAGATGCCCTCGACCTCGGAAGCGAAATCGAACCCGGTCTCCTCCGGGACGGGGATCGCATCCATGTCGGCGCGCAAAGCCACGGCGCTGGCGCCGAGGTCCGGGCGTATCGTCGCGACGAGGCCGGTGCCGGCCATCTTCGCGAACTCGACGCCGAGCTCGCCCAGCCGCTCGGCGACGAGGGCCGACGTCCTTTCTTCATTGAAACCTATTTCGGGATGGCGGTGGATCGCGCGGCGCGTCCCGACGATTCTCTCGGAGAGCGCTCCGGCCTCGGCTAGCAGTCCCATGGTATTCCCCCGGCAGGGATTCTACCCGGCTCGGGCGCCGCGCGCAAGCGGGCCGCGTCGAAGGTTCGGGCTTCCCGAGCGTCCCGAGTACAGAGCCCCCATCCCTCCGCCTTCGGGAGAGCTGCCCATGAGAAGACTCGTCCCGCTGGTCGTCATCATTGGTGCCCTGGCCACTCTTGTGATCGCGTGTGTCGAGAGTCGGACGGCGCTGCCGCCCGCGTCGCGGGCACCGACCGAGGCCTACCGGGAGGCGCGCGACATGCTGAAGGAGATGTCGCCCGCCGGGACGGTCGCCGAGCAGGCCGAGCGTGCCAGGGCGGAGAATCTCTACCTCGGGGGGCTCTGGCATTACGAGAACTGGCGGTACGAGAAGGCGCTCGGGTACCTCGAGCGCGCTGTCAGGGCGGACCCCGCTCACCACAAGGCGCGGGAGTATCTGCGGAAGACGAAGGCCATTCTCGATGTTCAGAATGACAAGGCGGCACGTGCCCTCGAAGCGCTCTCCAAGGACCGAAGGAGGATAGCGGGCCTGCTGACCGAGATCGAAAGGGGGCTCCAGAAGGCGCGGGAGCACCGCAGGGCGGCGGAGAGCTACGACCCGGAGAAGGACGCAGAGCTCCCGCGCGAGAAGCTCCTGCTTCGCGCCATCGAGAACTACGGGCGGTGCGTCATGCAGTGCGACCGCGTCCTCGAGATCGTCAGGTGGATGCCGTACAAGGTCGATCTCTCCGGGCAGAGGAAGCAGGCGAAGGGGCTCCGCGAGGAGGCGCGGAAGGCGCTCGAAGAGAAGAAGCGTGAGTTGGAGACCTTCCGGCGCGGTGAGGGACTCAAGGGCGAGGCCGGCGAAGGCGGCGCGAAGGACAAAGATGCCGGGATCCTTTGGAGGAAGTACCTCGTCTATCCCGAGGATTGGGAGCAGCTCGAGCCATGTGCGGAAAACCCCGACAGGACGCCTCGCCTGCGCGAAGAGCCCGCCTGGATGAAGGCCATCCGCGCCAAGCTCGACAGGAAGGTCTCTTTCGAGTTTGTCGACGAGCCCCTGTCGGACGCCATCAATGCCCTGCAGACGATGACGCGTGTCAACATGATCATCGATCCGCGCGCGACGGCCGGCGGGGCGGACGTGCCGATCAACCTGAAAGTCTCGGACATCAGTCTCGACCTGGCCCTGACGTGGATACTGAAGCTCGCAGAGCTCGATTACGTTCTTAAGGACAATGCCGTCTTCATTTCGAAGCCCGAGAACCTGCGCGGCGAGGTGGTGCTGAAGATATACGACGTGCGCGACATCGCTGAATCGCTGACATTCGGGTCCCCGGAGATCCCCGAGTTCGCGGCGAAGAGCGAGGATGTGAAGAAGCCCCCGCGGCTGACGGTGACGGACCTCGCCGATATGATCCAGAGCCGCATCATGCCCGAGAGCTGGGCGGCCGAGCTCGGGACGTCGATAGAAGAACGCGGCGGCCAGCTCGTCGTCATGCAGCGGGCCAAGGTCCACAAGCTCATCGAGGAGTTGCTCGTGGACCTGCGCAAGTCCGAGAAGCTGAAGGTGGTGGCAGGTGGCCGCCCCCTCGAGGTCCGCGACGAGTTCCTCGAGGAGATCGGAGTGCAGTTCGCCGACGAGCAGAAGAAGCCGGCGAAGCCGAAGCGCCGCTCGTGGTCGTCGCAGATCATCCCCTCCTTCGTGTGGGACGAGATCGCCGCCCGCACCACGGAAGGCGACGAGCACCGTGAAAAGCCCGCCTGGAAGCGCGACATGCGCAGACAGATGCGCCGCCGCGTCACCTTCGAGTTCGAAGACACGCCCGTCGAGGAAGCCATCAGCTTCCTGCAAACGCTCTGCAAGGTCGGCGTGGTGCTGGACGCGGCGGCTTTCAGGGGCACCGATGCGGCGGCGGACAAGCCGGTCACTCTCAAGGTGACGGACATGCCGCTCGATGAGGCCCTCAGAAGGGTGCTCGCTCTCGCCGGGCTCGACTACGCTCTCAAGCACGAGGCGATCTTCATCTCAACGCCGGAGAACCTGGCGAGCGAAGTCGACCTGAAAATCTACGACGTGCGCGACCTGGTCGACTCGTACTTCAAGTGGACGACCCCGCCGATGGTCGCCGAGAAGAAGCCGGCGGAGGTCAGCTGCAAGGACCTGGCGAAGATGATAAGAGAACGCGTCAAGCCCGACTCGTGGTCGGAGAAGCTCGGCACGTCCATCGAGGCCCGCGAAGGCCAGCTCGTCGTCATGCAGCGGCCCGAGATTCACAGGCTGATAGTGAAGCTGCTGGCGAGCTTCCGCGAGCGACAGAAGCTGCTCATCGAGGTCGAAAAGCGGTTCCTGGAAGAGAAGGAGGCCCCGCCCCTAGATCCTTGAGATGAGCTCGCCGCACTCGGCGGCCAGGGCCTCCGTCTCCTCCCACGACTGCCGCACGAACGGGTCGTCCTCCGCCGACGGATGCGCGTCGGCGTAGTCGGGGATGACGCGGATGCCGCGGATGTCGTCCTTGTGCTTGGTGAGCTCGACCCCGCGGGCGATCTCGCGCTGCATCTCCACGAGCTTCTCGAGCAGAGCCTTCGGCGTTTCGCCCGGGAACTCCTCCGCGAGTATCCTGCGCTCGTGCTCCCAGCGCTCGTCCGACGTCTCGGCCGCGAGCACCGACGCGGCTTGGCGGCCCTCGGCTAGGACGCGCTTCAGCCCCAGCAGCGCGTAATAGCGGATGTAGAACGTGTAGGTCTCGATGCCCTTCACGCGCGACGCCTCGCTCATGAAGTTCTTGCCGAGCCCCGCGAGGTCGCCCGCGAGGTAACGCTCCTTCCCGGAGACGGAGCGGAGCTCGTCGCGGGCGCGGATCATCTTATCGACCGTATCCGGGCGGAAGATGTCGAAGACGAACTCTGACCGGCGCGCCTTGTTGCGCTTCTTGTACTTGCCTTCGTTCCTGCGGATCATGAAGATGTTGTCCGAGAGCACCCAGCCCGGGAATATCTCGTTGAAGGCGGGCGAGATGCCGGGATACGTCTCGCGCGGCGAGTTCATCAGCGCGAAGGGGAAGGTCACCTTCTGCGCCAGCGTCGTGACGCCCGAGGCCACCAGGATGTACGGCGCCTCCGAGAAATCCGTCGGGAACTTGATGGAGCACCCCAGGCCGATGAAGGCGCCCTCGCCGGGCCATATCTCCTGGTCGGGCGCGCGCGACGGGTGATTGGATCCGACGTTCGATCCGTAGGCGATGTTCCCCTTGCCCTCGGGCCAGTAGGCGGCGATCAGCATCGCCTGGTGGTGGAAGCCGACGAATGGCCCCAGCAGCGACGCGCCCACCTCGCCCTCGCCAACCCCGGTGTTCGGGCCCACCACGGAGTCCGAGACCTTGCCGTGGCGCTCGACGTGAGAGTGCTCGGTGAGGACGGAGTTCGAGACGATGGCCATCGTCGTCACCTCGCACCCCCACTGCACGACCGAGTCAATGACGCAGGCTCCGGCCGATATCTCAGTCACCTCCTCGTAGTTCGAGAGGATCGCGACGTTCTCGAGCCGCGTCGCTCCCGAAACCTGGGCGCCGAGGCCGATGAAGGCGTTCTTGATGACGGGGGTGTCCGAGACGCGCGAGCGCGACTCTATGACGCCGAAGTCCGACGCGACGACCTTCACGTATTCGGCGACGGCGGCGGCGTAATCGTCGAGCATATCCCTGTCGGCGCGGGTGCGGGCGACTCTGGCGGCGACGGGGACGCTCAGCTCCGCGTACGTCATCACCTCGCGGCCGCCGGTCTCAATGGCGATGGGGAGCTCGCGGCCGGTGCCGAAGGTGCAGCCCGGGCCGCACGAGACCTCCCCGCAGTCGGCGATCACGGCCGAGCCCTTGACTACATAGTTTGCGAGCAAGCCCACGCCCTTGACGAGCGCCCGGGGCCCGAGCTTCGAGTTCGCCACCACCGAATGGCTCACGCCGCTCGGCAAGGTGACGCCCGGCGCGATCTCGACGGGGGCGCCGCGCGTGCCGAGGGTGACGTTGCCGATGAAGGTCGAGCCGACGACGGCCTCGGGGACGAACTCGGGCGTTGCCTTCACGCGCGACCAGTCGCCGCAGCGGTTGCCGCCGGCCTCGAGTATCCCGACCTGCCCGTCCGTGAGCGGCAGGGCTTCGGCGAGGTACTCGTCGGCCTCGCGGAGCGTGTTGATGAGCTCCGACTCGGCGGCCGCCTTGCGGACCTCTTGGCCGGGGTCAACGTCCATCATGGCCGGGCCTCCGGGGTGGCCGGGGAGAGGGCGCGTGTCGTCCGCGCATAATGAGGGCCGGCGTCGGCGGGCCTAGTCGGCCACCGCGCCCTTTATGTAGCCGGCCGACTTCTCGAAGGTGAGGACGTCAGTGACGTCGTCCTCGTCGATCTCGATGTCGAACTCCTCTTCGATCGCGGCGATCAGCTCGATCGACTGCATCGACTCCATCCCGAGGTCGCGCACGAAGTGCGACTCGGACTTGATCGTCGCCTTGTCTATCTTCAGGATCTTCGAGAGCACATCCTTCAGCCTGTCTTCGACGTCAGACATCGCGGCCTCCCTCAGAGCTTCTTGACCTTGTTCGTGAAATCGTCAACGCGCTCGTCGAGATTGGCCATCTCCGCGCGCATCTGCATGACGAACTTGTCTTCCTCGAACTTCCCCCTGACGGCCTCGAAGTCGGCCTGGCGGTCGGCGCTCGAGCCGTCGACGCCGAAGCCTATCTGCGCAAGCTCGTCGAATTCTTTCTGGGCGTCGGCGAGGACCATCTTCAGGAACTTGCCCCGTGCCTTCCGGTAGCCGGCGGCCACCCAGGCCAGCTCGTCGCCCTTCAGCTTGTGGGGCAGCTTGCCGTAGCGCTCGGCGTAGGCGCGGCGTATCCACTCCCACTCGTCGGCCCCGTAGGCGTCGAAGCCGCCGTCGAGCGCGAGGGAGACGGCGCGCAGGTCCTTCACTTTGCCCGATTCCAGGTCGGCGTGGACGGCGTCGAGCCGCTCGCGGGCGACGAGCAGCCCGGAGAGATCCGTCCACTCGTCGGAGTGGACCGCACCTCGAGGCGCCGAGAGGGCCTTCTTGACATCAGACGCGCCGCCGCCCTCACCAATCGCCTTCTCGGCGCGCTCGAAGACCTTGCCCATCAGGTACATGTCGATGCCGGTCGCGTAGTACTTGGCCGTGGTCTTGATAACCAGGCGCCGGATCATTGCGCCGGATAGCTTCACCTCGTCGACCGAGCGGTCCGTCTCTTCGGCGAGCTTCTTGAGCTGCGCCTCGCCGGTCATCATCCGGCCGACCGTGTAGGGGCTGAAGACGTCGAAGACGATACGGTCGCGCTTGGACGTGCCCTTGCGGCGGTCGCGGTCGGGCCACTTCGCGCCGTCGCGGACGGTGCCGACGGTGAACAGGTTCATGCCGGGGTAGACGTAGGACTTGCCGTCCGCCGCGGCGTCGATGTAGCTGAAGGGCATGTCGCCGAGATCGAAGTTCGACATGTTCTTGCCCATGACCACCGAGAACGGGCCCACGACGCACGGCCAGATCATGTAAGAGAACGACCCCGTCTTGGCCCCGCGCTCGAGCAGCCCCTGGTGCAGCGGCCCCAGCTTGTACATGTGGTTCGACTGGTTCGTGCCCGAGCCCGCGTTGTAGAAGCTGAACATGCCGGCGATCAGCAGCGTCGACTTGTGGTGCGTCGTCGTGTAGGGCCCGGCGAAGATGGAGACCGCCTCGCCGTGGAACGCCTCGGCGTTGGCGAAGAAGAGCGAGTTCTCGGCCGAGAACTGCTTGCCGATCCTAACCCCCTGGCCGACGAAGCAGCTCGTGAGGATGGCGCCGCCCATGATCTTCGAGCCCTCGCCGATGATGAAGTACTTGGCGGCGACGCCCATCCCCACCTCGGCGGGGGCCTCGGGCTCGCTGAGGATGGTGCCTTCCTCTATCGCGGCGGCGCCGATGACGCGCGCCGCGGCCCCGATGCGGACGTTCACTATCTCCGGCACCGAGCGCACGACGGCCCCGGCGCCCACCTCGCCCATGTCGGACGTGCGGCTCCTGACGTGGTCGGCCACCATCTTCTCGAGGGCGGCTATCACCTTCGGCCGGTAGCGGTGCGCGCACATGATGTACGCGAACTGGGCCGACATGGTGTCGAATACCGGAATCTCGCGCCCGCCGCCCTCGTTGACGGCCTCGACGAGCGTGCCGTTGCCGAAGGTGGCTCCGGGGGTCGTCGCCATGGTGCCGACGCCCTCGATGATGGCGCCGTCGCCTATGCGGTAGTTGGCGATGTGGCCGACGACGTCAACGATCCTCACGTTGTCGCCGATCTCGCAGTTGGAGAGCTTCGCCCTGTATATGCCGGCGTTCTTGACCACGCCGCCGACATCCTCGACGGTGCCGGTGAGCTCGCCGATCTTCACCGTCCCGTGGAACTCGACGCCGTAGACGCGCCGCTCGTCGAGGTCGCCGCGGACCAGCACCTTCCCCCAGTCCTCGGCGAAGCAGTTCTGCAGCTGCAGCCGGTGGACCTCGACGGGGCTCAGCTTCCTGTATTCGTTGGCGGCCATCTTCTCGCGCTCCTATTCCGACGCCATGGCACAGAGCACCGCCGCGGTGCCGACGATGTCCTCCGCGGTGGCCCCCCTGGAGAGGTCCGAGACGGGTCTGGCGAAGCCCTGAAGGATCGGCCCGAGTGCCTTCGCCCCGGCCATGTACTGCACGAGCTTGTAGCAGGCGTTGCCGGACTCGAGCCCGGGAAAGACGAGCACGTTGGCGCGACCGGCGACGGGGCTCTCGGGGGCCTTCTTCTTCGCGACGCGCTCGGCTATTGCCGCGTCGGCCTGCATCTCGCCGTCGAGCAGCACGCCGTCGCCCAGCGCCTCACAGGCGAGGCGCGTCGCCTCCTTGACCTTGTCGACCAGTTCGTGGTCGGCCGAGCCCATCGTCGAGAAACTGATCATCGCGAGGCGCGGCTCCTCCTCGAGGAGTGCGGCGGCGCTGCGGGCGCTCGCGACGGCGATCGCCGCGAGCTGCCCGGCGTCCGGGTCGACGATGACGGCGCAGTCGGCGAAGATGAAGAGCTTGTCGCGCTCTCCCTCGAACTCCGGCAGCACCATCAGGAAGAAGCTTGACGGCGCGCTTATCCCCTCGGCCAGGCCCACGCCGAGCGTCGCCGACTGGATGACGTTGGCCGTCGTCGAGTCGGCCCCGGCGACCATCACGTCGCCCTCGCCCTGACGGAGCATCATGGCGCCGAACATCAGGCGCTTCTTGCAGAGCCGACGCGCGACCTTTTCGGATATCTCGCCGGCCCGGGCCTCGGAGTAGGCCGAGGCGAAGCCGTCGAGGCGGGTTCCCTCCGCCGGGTCGACGGTCTCGACGCCGCCCAGAGATACCCCTGCCTCTGACGCCGCCGCGGCCACCTTGTCGGCGGCTCCCACGACGACGGGCCTGGCGAAGCCATCGTCCGCGATCAGGCGGGCCGCGGCCACTATGCGGCCGTCGGTGCCCTCGGGCATGACGACGCGCAGCGCGCGCTCGCGCGCCGAGCGCTTGAAGCGTTCGATCAGGTCCAACGGGCCTCCTTAGTACTCCTTCTGCAGCTCCGCGGCGGCCTCGGCATCCAGGACGACCGTCACGTTGTCGTGGGCCTGCAGCAGCGACGCAGGGCAGTCCTCGGACTCGGGCCCCTCGAGCGCAGCCGCCACGGCCTTCGCCTTGTTGGCGCCGTTGGCCAGCATGACGATCTCCTTGGCTTCGAGGATCGCGCCGTTCCCCATCGAGAGCGCCTGCTTCGGCACCTCGTCCGCCGAGGCGAAGAAGCGCGAGTTGTCCTTGATCGTCGACTCGGTGAGGTCGACGACCCGCGTCCGCGAGTCCTTGGGCGAGCCCGGCTCGTTGAAGGCGATGTGGCCGTTCGAGCCTATGCCGAGGAGCTGCAGGTCGACGCCGCCGGCGGCCTTGATCTCGTCCTCGAACTTCGCGCACTCGGCCGCCGGGTCGGCGGCGAGGCCGTCGAGAACGCGCGTGTTGGCCTTGTCGATGTTGATGTTGTCGAAGAGCTTCTGGTTCATGAAGAAGCGGTAGGACTGGTCGTGGTCCGGGGCAATGCCGAGGTACTCGTCGAGGTTGAAGCTCCTGACCTTCGAGAAGTCGATCTCGCTGGCGGCGTTCTTCTTGGCGAGCTCGGCGTAGAGGCCCTCGGGCGTGCTGCCCGTGGCCAGCCCGATGACGAGGTCGGCCTTCGCCTTGATGCGCTCGGCAAAGATCTCGGCCCCCTTGCGGCTCATCTCGTCCCGCGTCTCACAGATGATGACCTTCATGTCTCGGCTCCTTTCCTCCATTAGAAAAATCCGCGCGGGGCGGCCGAGTCACCGGCGCGGCCCTGCGCGCGTTGTTCCAGGGGCCTCCATCTTACATTCCCGTGGAGCCGCTTCAAGTCGGTTTAGGACCGGCGGCGGCGGAAAACGCTCCGGGCGATGAACCCGGCCGCTCCGGGCTGCGTTCAAACAACGGGGACGGAGAGGCGACGAAGGGGGCTCATCGAATGGAAGCCAAGGCCTGCGTGAGGATCACCGACCGCATCATGGCCGGGCGCCGGAGGGCGCTCCACCGCTTCGTCGAAGCGGCGGCGTGGAAGCGCATCCTCAGGAAGGAGCTTGTTCCCCGCTCGTGGCGCTTCCTCGAGAAGGCGACCGGGCTCATCGTCCCCGTGGCGGTGGGGCTGCTGCTGATATACATCCTCACCGAGGGCGCGATGCCCTTCGCGGCGCAGATGGGCGGCTTCGAGCTCCCCTGGATGGCCCCCTGAGCACACCCCTTCCGGGCCTGCGCCTTGTCGGATGGATAGTCTGCCTCCGGCAGGGCGCCGGCCTTTAGGTCCTGTCTGACAATTCCATTCTGGCTTCGAGCGGCTGCGGCACGGCATCTTCATCGTTGTGCGACTTGCCAATATTCGCGATATTGGCTGCGTCGCACGCCTTGAATCTGCCGCGCCTCGCTCGCTCTCGGGCCGACGAGTGAATCATCAGACAGAACCTAGGGCGGCGCCCCGACAGAAACGCCTTGAACTTCGCCTTGCCCGGATATACCTTCACCCGCGGACGAGCGGACGGTTTCACCGGGAGGGGTTCGGCATGGTCAAGATTGTCATCATCGGGGCGGGCAGCGGCTTCGGGTCGACGTTGTCCCTGGACATCATGGCGCGCGAGCCCATGCGCGACGCGTGCATCGGCCTCTGCGACATCAACGCCGAGCGGCTCGAGGCCACCTACCAGTACGTCCGCTTCGCCATCGAGTCGCACGGACTGCCTGCGACCGTCGAGAAGAGCACCGACCGCGAGGAGATGCTGCCGGGGGCCGACTTCGTCGTGACATCGGTCGCGGTCGGCGGCCCCGCCTACTCGGGGCCGGTCTACGCCAACGAGATGAAGATCCCAGCCAAGTACGGCATCGACCAGTCGGTGGGCGACACGGTGGGCCCGGCGGGGGTCTTCCGCGTACTTCGGACGGGGCCGGTGCAGCTCGGCTTCTGCCGTGACGTCGACCGGCTCTGCCCGGGCGCGCTCGTCCTCAACTACACGAACCCTATGGCGATGCTCACGTGGATACACTCGGAGGGGTCGGGCGCGCGCAACGTCGGCCTCTGCCACAGCGTGCAGGGAACCACCAGGCGCATGGCCGAGTACGCGGGCGTACCGTACGATGAGGTCAGCTACTGGGTAGCCGGCATCAACCACCAGGCGTGGGTGCTCGAGTTCCTCCACAAGGGCGAGGACGCGTATCCGCTCGTGCGCAGGGCCATGGACGACCCGGAGGTCTGTGCCAAAGACGCCGTGCGCTTCGAGATGATGAAGCACTTCGGCTACTTCCCGACCGAGAGCAGCCATCACAACTCGGAGTATCTGCCGTACTTCAGGCGGAGCGACGAGCTCTTCGAGCGCTTCGGCTTGAAGCGGCGCGAAGTCTCCGAGGAGCCGAACTACCGGCACAGGTGGCTCGACGACTCGGGCAGCGTCAACCTGCCCGGCGAGCCGCCGCAGCTGGTCGCCTCGCGCGAATACGCCTCGCAGATCATCCAGGCCGAGGTTACGGACGAGCCCTTTCGCTTCAACGGCAACGTGATGAACACGGGGCTGATAACGAATCTGCCGGAGGGCTGCTGCGTCGAGGTGCCCTGCATGGCGGACGGGCGCGGCGTGCACCCCTGCCACGTGGGGGAGCTGCCGCCGCAGTGCGCCGCCATCAACCGCTCGAACGTCGCCGTCCAGGAGCTTGCCGCCAGGGCAGTGCTCGACCGCGACCGCGAGGCCGCCTTCCATGCCGTGGCGCTCGACCCTCTGACGGCCGCCGTGCTGCCGTTGCACAGGATACGCGAGATGTTCGAGGAGATGTGGAAGGCGAACGCGGCGCAGCTCACGTACTTCGATTAGGGCGGAGGGCAGGCCGGGATGAGCTCGCCCGAGGACGATACGCGCGTCACGCCCGTCGAGGAGCTTTTCACTTATCACATCTTCGGCGTGCCGGACGAGTGCCAGCGGCTGACGGCCGACCCGGCCGGCTACTCGCTCGCAGTGACCGGGCTCGTCGGCGAGACGCTCGCCCTCTCGCTCGACGACCTGAAGGGCGGGTTCGCCGAGCACTCGGCCGAGATGATCCTCCAATGCATGACGAACGTTCACTGGGGGCGGATACTCGTCGCGGGCGCGAGGCTGCTCGACGTCGTCGAGCGCGCGGCGCCCAGCGAGGCCGCGTGGAAGGTGGCGCTCCGCGGAGCGGACGGATTCACTTCCGACCTCAGCCTGGGCGAGATCCGCGACAATCCCGAAGGCTTCCTGCTCGCCTACTCCATGAACGGCGAGCCGCTTGAGCTCGAGCACGGCTTCCCGGTGCGCCTGGCTTCTGACGGCCGGTACGGCTACAAGTGGCCCAAGTGGCTGGTCGAGGTCGACCTCGTCGATCACGACTTCAAGGGCCACTACGAGGGCCGCCGGGGCTGGTCAGACAAAGGGATAAGGGGAGAGCGCGTGACGTAGCGAACGGCCCCCCGGTACAACTTCTTCCTGTCGCGAAGAACACCGCCCGAGGGGGCCGGCAAAACGGTACAGAGCGCCGAGGCGAGTTCCCCTTTGCCCCAGTCACGGGGAAAGATCAACATGGCTGGCGCGGCCGGCTCAGCGCCTGGCGGTCCAGTCGGGATTGAGATACTTCCCGAGCTCGAGCTCTGCGGCGAGCGACACCTCACTGGCGGATGGCTCTTCGGACTTCCGCCTGGCGCCGGAGCAGTCGGCGAGGGCCCGGGCGAAACCGTGCATCCGGCCGGGCCCGAGGACCTCGTCGAGCGACGTGAGGAACTCGGGATGGGAGCGCCGGCGGCGGTAGTCGGGCTCCTCGGGGGGATGAGAGAGGAGATCGGACATTAGCTCCATGTCGGGGTTGACGAGGACCGAGGCGTGGACGAGAAGTGCGCGGCGCTTCCGCGACTGCGAGAGGCCGGCCAGCTTGAGATCGCCGACGGCGACGTCGGAGATTCCGGCGCATCTCGCCTCGATGCCCAGACGATCGAGGGCGTCGACGATCGCCCTGCCGAGAAGCGTGTGAGCCCCGGCTATGGTGCGGAACTCCTCGCGGAGCTCTTCGAAAGGCGCGACGAGCGACGCGCAGAGCCCCCCGCGCTCGAGCAGCACGCTCGCGCCGCCGGAGCAGCGCCTGCGGATCTCGACGCGCCTCAGCCGGCAGCGCTCTATGTCGCACTCGCGGCCGAGCTCGGACCCGATGCCGAGGACGACCGCCGGCGCCCAGGGGCTCCACGTGCGGAAGGTCGCGGGCGAGCGGCCGTCGTTGACGGCCATGAGAAGCGCCTCGTCGAGGGCGAGATTCGCCGCGACCGAGCCCGACTCGAAACACAGCAGGCGCATACGACACCTCTCGGCACGGCCTCGGTCGAGGGCCGGAGCGCGGGCCGGCTGCGGCCCCGGGTCAGTCCTCGTCGGGCCTCCAGCAGAAATCGGCCTCGCGGGCGGCCATCGCCTCGTCAAGGCGGGTAACGGGGGTGCTCGTAGGGGCGTCGAGGAGCAGACCCGGGCTCTCGTCCGCCTCGCGGCGGACGGCCTCCATCGCGGCGGCGAAGTCGTCGAGCGTCTCGGGCGTCTCTGTCTCGGTCGGCTCGATCATGATGGCGTCCTTCACGATGAGGGGGAAATACACGGTGGGCGGATGAAAACCGTAGTCGATCAGGCGCTTCGCGACGTTCATCGTCGTTAACTCGCCGGGCAGGTCCGCTCCGGAGAGGACGAACTCGTGCATGCAAGGCCTGTCGTGGGCCAGGCTGTAGGATTTCTTCAGGCGCTCGCGGAGGTAGTTCGCGTTTAGGACCGCCGCGGCGGACGCCTCGCGCAGGCCCGCCGCGCCCAGGGCCGCGATGTAGGCGTGGGCCTTCAGGCAGACGGCGACGTTTCCGTAAAACGCACCTATGCGGCCGATCGACTCCGGCCTGTCTTCACTCATGCGGAAAGCACCGTCGCGCCGCTCTATAAAAGGCACGGGTAGAAAGCGGGCGAGCTCGCGAGAGACGCCAACGGGCCCGGCCCCCGGGCCGCCGCCCCCGTGAGGCGTCGCGAAGGTCTTGTGCAGGTTGAGGTGGGCGACGTCGAAGCCCATGTCGCCGGGACGCGCGCGCCCGACGATGGCGTTCAGGTTGGCCCCGTCGTAATAGAGCAGCCCGCCCCGCGAGTGGACGAGGTCGGCGATCTTGCAGATGTTCGTCTCGAACAGGCCGAGGGTGTTGGGGTTGGTCAGCATGATGCCGGCGACGGTCTCGTTGCAGGCGGCGTCGAGTGCCTTCATATCGACGAGGCCGGCCTCGTCCGACTGGACGGAGACGACCTTGTATCCGCAGAGCGCCGCCGAGGCGGGGTTGGTCCCGTGGGCTGAGTCGGGGACGAGTATCTTGTCGCGCTTCTGGGCCTCTCCTCGCGCGGCCATGCACGCCTTGATCAGCATGATGCCCGTCATCTCGCCGTGCGCGCCTGCCATGGGCGAGAGCGTGAACTCGCTCATCCCGGTCATCTCGGAGAGCCAGGCGCCGAGCTCCCAAAGCATCCCGAGCGTGCCCTGCGAGAGGGGGGCGGCGGCCAGCGGGTGAAGACGGGTGAAGCGGGGGTCGGCGGCTATCGCCTCGTTGACCTTGGGGTTGTACTTCATCGTGCAGGAACCCAGCGGATAGAAGGCCGTATCGACACCGAAGTTCCGCCTCGAGAGCTCAGTGAAGTGGCGGACGCATTCGAGCTCGGAGAGCTCGGGCAGCATCGGCGCGTCCGTCCGGACGAGGCCGCCGAGCGCCGCCGCCGCGTCGACGGACGGGAAATCGGGCGCGCCAAGGTCGACGCCCGTGCGGCCGCTCACGGATTTCTCGAAGGAGAGCTTCTGTGAAACGCTCACAGCAGTCCCTCCAGCACCTCGGCATAGCGGTCGACGCCGCTGCGCGTGCTCTTCTCGGTTAGCGCCACCAGGATGTCATTCTCCATGCGCGGGAAGGACGAGCCGAGAGCGTATCCTCCGCAGATGCCCGCCTCGGCCAGCCGGGCGAGGACGTCGGCGGCCGGGCGCGACGTTCTCAGGACGAACTCGTTGAAGTGTGGGTCCGCGTGGGGCAGCGAGCAGCCCTTCAGCCCTCCGAGGCTGGCCCTGGCATATTCGCACGCGGCGAGAATGCGTTCGCCCAGCTCGCGGAAGCCGCGCTTGCCGTAGAGAGTGAGAGTCATGCAGGCCTGGAGCGCGCAAAGCGCTTGGTTAGAGCATATGTTGGATGTAGCCTTCTCGCGCCGGATGTGCTGCTCGCGCGTCTGGAGCGTGAGGACGAACCCGCGGCGGCCCTGCGTGTCGGCGGTGGCGCCGGCGATGCGGCCGGGCATCTGCCGGACGAAGTCCTTTTTCGCGGCGAGGTAGCCGAGGTACGGGCCGCCGAAGTTCAGCGCGAGGCCGAGCGACTGCGCCTCGCCGCAAACGATGTCGGCGCCCATCGATCCTGGCGAGCGGAGGACGGAGAGTGCAACCGGGTAGGCGTCGACGACGAGGACTGCCCCCCTGGCGTGCGCCGCCTCGGCGAAATCCGAGACGTCAGAGACGACGCCGAAGAAGTTGGGGGCCTGCACGAGCAGGCCGGCCGTGCCGTCGTCGAGGGCCCCGGCGAGAGATTCCGCGTCGGGGGCGCCGGTCTCGGTGTCGAAGGGGACCTCTACCAGCTCGACCTCGACTGCGCGGCAGTACGTCCGGAGCACTTCGAGCCTGAAGGGGTTGATGTCGGCCGACGCAACGACGCGCCGTTTCTTGCCGCGCGTGATGCGCACGGCCATCAGCGCGGCCTCGTACAGCGCGGTCCCGCCGTCGTAGAGCGAGGCGTTGGCGACGTCCATCCCGGTGAGGGACGCGACCATCGTCTGGTACTCGTAGATGGACTGCAGCAGCCCCTGGCTCATCTCCGGCTGGTAGGGCGTATAGGCGGTGTAGAACTCAGCCCGGCGGATGAGCTCGGCGGCGGCGGCGGGGACGAGGTGGTCGTAGGCGCCGGCGCCGATGAAGCTCGCGTCGGCGGCGCGGGGGGCGTTGGCGGCGGCGAGCTCCTCGGCGCGCCTCAGAAGCGCGGGCTCGCCGAGGGGCCCGGGCAGGCGGATCTCCGGGTCGATTATCTCTGCGGGGATCTCGGCGAAGAGTTCGTCGACCGAGCCGACCCCGAGGCGGGCGAGCATGCGCTCGCGATCGGCCGGCGTGTGGGGGACGTAGGGCAAACGGCTCTCCTACTCGTCTGTATCGAGGAAAGCCTTGTACTCCTCGTCGGTGAGGAGGTCATGGAGCTCAGAGTCGTCGGTGACCGATATTCTAACGAGCCAGCCTTCCCCGTACGGGTCCTTGTTGATCACAGCGGGCTCTTCGGCGATGGCCGAATTGACCTCCTTGACGGCGCCGCTTATCGGCGAGAAGTAGTCCGACGCCGCCTTCACGGATTCTATCACGCCGATCTCGTCCATCTGGCCTACGTCGTCACCGGCGTCCGGGAGTTCTATGAAAACTACGTCTCCGAGTTGCCTCTGCGCGTAGTCGGTTATGCCGATGGTGGCGGTGTCCCCGTCGATGCGCACCCACTCGTGTTCCCGCGTATACCTAACATCGTGAGGTATGGTCGTCTCTTCCACAGCCTGCCTCCTACATCCGTGTCGCGTCCAAGTTGCGCGCGGCCCCCCGCATGGTCCGGACCCCGGTCACGGCCGGAGCCAGCCGGCTCCGGCGGGCATGTGACGCTCGGCGCAGAACATGCTCCCCTGCAAAAGGGGCCCTGGGACGGGAGCCGATATTGTGGGAAGGCCGGGCAAGGTGTCAAGAAGAAAATCCTGCGGTGCGAGAATGCGCAGTGACCGCGGGTTGACTGCCGCGTGGCGAGATGGTATTCTCGCCACGATAGGCTCCAGGGCTTCGTATTCCCAAGTGAGGAGATCGGGATGAGTCGACGAACAGCGTCCGTGTGGGTTGTCGTCGCCGCGTCGGCAGGCTGTTTGATGAGTGCTGCTGCCGAGGAGAACGCAGCCGACGTCAAGTCGATCGAGGCGGCCAAGCTCGTCGAGGCGTCCATGGAGATGGCTCTGCCTCAGGCGCGAATAAGCTCTCTCAAGAAGGCGTTGAAGGCCGTGCCGACCTACGGGCCGGCGCTCTGCAACCTTGGCGCGACGCACTTCGAGATGCGCGAGTACGCGCGCGCCGAGGGCTACTTCAAGAGGGCCCTCGAGGCGGAGCCTGACATGAAAGGCCTGCTCTCGAACTACGGTGCCGCGATGATCGGCGTGGCGGGCGGAATGACGCCGGGCAAAAAACGCACCGAGCTCCTCGAGGCCGCTGCCGCCACGCTGGCCGACGCCGTCGATTCGTCACCGGGCGATCCGGCGGCGCGCTGGTACTTGGGCGTGGCGAAGTACCTGTCGGGCGAGCTCTCGGGGGGGCTGGGCGAGCTGAGGAAAGCTGTGTCGATGGGCCCGCGGAAGAACAAGATCGGCCCGCCAGGCAGGCCCTCCGGTCCCCCGAAGTCGGGGGATCTGACGCGGGGCCTCGACCGGGCCCTGGTCGCGAAGCTCCTTGCGGGCGGGAACGAGAAGGCGCTTTCGGAGCGCCCCGTTGTGCTTGTTGTCGCCGCGCTCGAGAAGCTGGCCGTCGAGCGCGCGCGCATCAGAACTCAGGTCAGGGACGCCTTCGGGGCGGCGAAGGTCCCGGCGGTGCGCGATCCGGGCTTCATCGAGTGGCTGGACGCGGCCTGGAGGGGTCGGAACCAGGCAGTCACGATGCAGGCCCTGATGGAGGCGGCAAAGAACGACCAGGCCTTCGGGCGCAAGCTGAGTGCCGAGCAGGTGGCGGAGCTCCGCGAGGTGGCGAGCCGCACTGTCAGAGCCATGACAGCCTTCGCCATCGCCAGCCGGGGCGACTCCAAAGCCAGCAGAGAGATGCGGGCGGCTATGGGCGTCCTCTTCCGCAGTTCGTCCGAGGCGGCGCTGGTAGACGCGGTGGCGAGGCGGGTGCTCATCCGGGACGCCGTCTACGGGGGGATGCACTATGTTCGCTAGAGCGGCCGTGGCCATCGCGACGGTGGCGCTCGCGGCGGGGTGCGTTCCGGGCGGGGGTGCGGGCGGCGCGGTCGGCGCCTCTCAAGTGCGGCGCCTGGCGCGGGACGTCGTGAGCGTGCGCTACGACGCGCGCCAGGGAACTGGGGACCGCGTGCTCGGAGAGATGATCCGGGCGATGACCTCCACCGCGCTCTGGGCGCCAGCCAGCCGCGAAGTGGTCGGGGCGGCCAGGGCAGGGAAACTGGAGGTCGCGTGGCTGGCGCTCCGCACGGAGGACCTGTGGGGCCTCGCGTCGGGGGTGACCCCGGTCGAGGAGGTGATGCGTCGCACGTCCCTCGGCTTCGGCCCGGCCGCCACGGCAGCCAAGGGAGTGAAGGCGGACCTGAGCGCGGTGCGGCACGCGATTGCGGGCCTGGGCACGGGCGAGGTGGCCGTGCGGCGCGAGGGGACGGAACTGGTCGTGCGCGTGCAGCTCAAGGGCAGGCCGTCCATCGCGGAGGAGGCAGGGCTGTGGGTCGAGATGCTCGGCCGGGCCGCCGGGGCGTCTCCCGGGGCATCCGCCTACACCGTCGAGCTCGCAGCAGGGCGGATGGTAGTCGCGAAGGTCACCGCCAGCGGTCGCGACGCGAAAGCTCTGGCCGAAGGGATGGTGGTGCCGGCGGAGGTGATCGGCCGGCTGCAGATAGCGTTCTGAGGGGATGCCGGGCGGCCTGTCTGGTGTCGCGGGATCGAAGGGAACGGGGGGCTCGAGCGTCCTCAATGGAAACCGTGAAAAAGACTGATCCGGCGGGAGTGGCCTGCGTTAGTAACGGACGAGATGGGCACTCTCTCGCTCGACACGCCCGAGGGACGCCGCCGGCTGATCGCCCGCGCGAGGGCGCTCCGTGCCGCCAGGATACGTTCACGTCACGGCGCCGTCAGGGCGCTGGAACGCTTTGCAGTGCGGTCGCTGGAGACGTGGCTGCTGATCGCGGGTGTGGTCTCCATCTTCCTCGGCTGGGTCGTCTGGGTCCGCGCCTGGGTCTCGGCAGAGGCCGGCTCGGGCGTGCTCGCTCTTCTCCACGGGGCGGCGGCCGCCTGCTGCTGCGCCGCGCTGCTCATCTGCTGGGGCTCTAGGCGCGTCCGTTTTTCCCTGCGCTCGCTGATATTCGCGCAGCTGGTGACGGCCACCGTTGTCGGCTTCAACGCAATGAGGCTCACGGGGAGGGAGCCAGGCCTCAGGGTGGCGATGCTCGAGTTCCTCTTCGGCGCGGCGCTCGTCTTGAGCCTGCTTCGCGACCGCTCGGAGCTAGCCGAGGAGCACTGGCAGGTCGTGGCGAGGCGTGTGGCGCCGAAGAAGCGGCCCGCGCCGGGTGCCGAGGAGACAGCCGTCCCGTCGCTGCTCAGGCGGGGTCTCGCGTTCCTGTGGGGACGAAAGGCGAGGTCGTGTCCGTTGCCCGTAGCCTTCGCGGCGGGAACGCTGCTGGCCTTCTCGGCGTGGTTCGTTCTGAACCGCCTCATGGGTGCGGGGATGATAGCGCAGGAGACCTTCCTGCAAATGGATGCCTTGCCGGACGTGCTGATCCCGAGCGCGGTGGCCGGGCTGATCGTGTGGGGCCTGGCGTGGTCCGTGCCGAGGGTCCTGGGCACGTCCTGCCGGACGCTGGCGGTCAGGCTGCACTCGATGGCCTTCGTGCAGCTCGCCGTTGTCGCACTCGCGATGACGTCGACCGCTTCGGACCCGTGGCTTACCGACATGACGCTTGCCGGTCACAGCGCGAGGATCGTGAGCGCTGTGGCCTCCAACGACAGCCAGCGGATAGTCACCGGAGACGAGACGGGCACTATCTGCATCTGGGACGCCGCTTCGGGGGCGGCGCGGGCGTCGCTGGTCGGGCACGAGGGGGCCGTGCGCAGGATGGCGCTGAGCGCGAACGGCAAGCTGCTGGCGACGGCCGGGTCTGACCAGCGGGTCACGATATGGGATGTCGTGGCCGGCAGGCGAACGAGGGATCTCGTCGACCTGGCGGGAGACGTCTCGGTACTTCGCTTCTCGCCGGACGGAGAAACGCTGCTGACCGTTAACGGAGGCATGCAGCCCGCCTATCTGTGGTCGGTCAAGAGCGGCGCGTGCAAGCTCCAGGTGGAGCCGGGCGCCGGGAAGGGCGTGACGTGGGCCTGCTTCTCGTCGGACGGCACGGAGATCCTCGCGCTCGGCGGAGACGGCCGGGTCGCGTGGCTGGACTCGTCGGTCGGGATGCCGACGGGCCGGGAGCTGAGCCCGGCCTACGAGCGCGGCCGCGACGTGACCTTCTCGCGGGGGCGCAGGCGCGCGCTGCTCACCGGGAGGCGGAGCATCTACGTCTTCACCCAGAACTTGCGACACTGCGTGGCGAAGCTCACGGGGAGGGGGTGCCTCGGGCGCTCGGCCGAGTTCTCGAAGACGGGAAGGCTTCTCTTCACGTACGGGGGCCGGGGGGAGACCGTCGGCGTCTGGGATCTGAAGAGGAGCAAGTTCGTCGGCCAGGTGACCTGGGACGACGGCCGCAGGGCGATGTGCTTCATGCCGGGCGGCACCCGGGTCGTGAGCGCGCGCGGGAGTACGGCTTACGTGCGTCATCCCAGGAAGATGCCCGGCCGCGGGATCAGCGACTGGACATGGATGTTCGCGGCGCTCTTCGGGCTGCTCGCGTTCTGGAGTTTCGTCCAGCAGAGCGTGAGCCCCCGACCGCAGCGCGACTGCGCTTGACCGCCCGCCGCAAGCCGGATACAATCCCACGTCGAGCAGTTCCCCAAGGTCAATCGAGAGTAAAGGGAGGCATGGGAGATGTCTGACGCGGACTTCGGGATCATCGGCATGGCTGTGATGGGTCAGAACCTAGCCCTCAATGTGGTCTCCAAGGGCTTCAAGTGCGCCGTCTTCAACCGGACGGTCGCGACGATGGAGGAGTTCGTCGCGAAGCACACCGATAAACCGGATCTGGTGGGATGCAAGACGCTGGAGGAGTTCGTCGGGGCCCTCGCCAAGCCGCGCAAGGTGATGCTCATGGTGAAGTCCGGCCAGCCCGTCGACGACTTCATCGAGAAGATCCTGCCCCATCTCGAGAAGGGCGACCTTCTCATCGACGGCGGGAACTCGCACTTCCCCGACACGATCCGGCGTAGCGAGTACCTTGCCGGCAAGGGCTTCCTCTACATCGGGACAGGCGTCTCGGGCGGCGAGGAGGGGGCCCTCAAGGGCCCTGCCATCATGCCGGGCGGACAGAAGGAGGCCTATGACCTCGTGGGGCCGATCCTGACGAAGATCTCCGCGCAGGTGGGGGGCCATCCGTGCTGCACGTACATCGGCCCCGACGGAGCCGGCCACTACGTCAAGATGGTCCACAACGGGATCGAGTACGGGGACATGCAGCTCATCTGCGAGGCGTACGCGCTCATGTCCTACTCGCTCGGGATGACGGCGCTCAAGATGCACGAGGTCTTCGCCGAGTGGAACCGTGGCGAGCTCGACTCGTATCTCATCGATATCACGCAGGACATTCTTTCGAAGACCGACCCTGAGACGGGCACGCCGATCGTGGACCTCATCCTCGACACGGCGGGCCAGAAGGGGACCGGCAAGTGGACGAGCCAGTCGGCTCTCGACCTCGGCACTGCGGCGCCGACGATCGCAGAGGCCGTCTTCGCCCGGTGCCTCTCCGCCATCAAGGACGAGCGCGTCGCCGCCGAGAAGGAGCTCTCGGGCCCTCCGCAGGAGTTCAAGGGCGACAAGAAGAAGTTCATCGAGGCGATCCGGAAGGCGCTCTATGCGTCGAAGATATGCTCCTACGCGCAGGGCTTCCAGCTCATGAGCGCCGCGGCCGTGGAGTACAACTGGGAACTTGACTTCGGGGCGATCTCGATGCTCTGGCGCGGCGGCTGCATTATCCGGGCCCAGTTCCTGCAGAAGATCAAGGACGCCTTCGACGGCAACCCGGGGCTCGCGAACTTGCTGCTCGACCCGTACTTCAAGGAGATCGTCGAGGGGGCGCAGGCCGAGTGGCGCGAGGTAGTGAAGACGGCGGTGGATCTGGGAGTTCCCACGCCCGCCTTCTCGTCGGCGCTCGCCTACTACGACGGATACAGGCGGAGCCGGCTGCCGGCGAACCTGCTGCAGGCGCAGCGCGACTACTTCGGCGCGCACACGTACAAGCGCGTCGACAGGGAGGGCACGTTCCACACCGACTGGCTGAACGCCTAGCTCGGTGACGCGGATGGGCTGAGCGGGGCGGGGGCCGATCCTCCGCCCCGCGCGGCATTGATGGGAGGACGCGAAGTGGCGATGAAGTTCACTCTACTAGGGGCGGGTTGCTGCAGGCCTGATCTCGAGCACTGGGGGCCCGCGCAGGCCGTGCAGGTGGGCGGAGACAACCTGCTCTTCGACTGCGGGCGCGGCGCGTCGATGCGCCTGGTGCAGGCGGGCATCCCGCTGCAGTCGATCAACCGGGTCTTCTTCACGCATCACCACTACGATCACAACTGCGACTTCGCGTATTTCTTCCTGACCAGCTGGCTGCTCGGGCGCGACTGGCCACTCGAGGTGATAGGCCCGCGCGGCACTGCGGCTTTCTGCGACGGGCTCTTCAAGGTGGCGTACAAGGATGACATCGACACGCGGCGTTTCCATCCCACGTACCCCGAGGACGGATGGCGGTACGAGGCGAGGGACGTGCTGGAGCAGAGGCTCAAGCTCGACTTCGGCGGGTACACGATCGAGATGGTGCACGTGCTCCACAAGTCGCACATCCTTGACAACCTGGCCTTCCGGATCGAGTGTGACGGCAAGTCGCTGGTCGTCGTCGGCGATACGACGATCTGCGAGCCGCTCATGAAGCTGGCCGAGGGGGCGGACCTGATGGTCCACGAGTGCACCTTCCCCACCGAGCGCATCGAGAGCGCCCAGTGGGGCAGTTTCCACACGTCGCCGAAGGCACTCGGCACGTGGGCCAGAGAGCGGGGCGTGAAGCAGCTCATGCTCAAGCACTACGCCGTGCAAAAGGGAGTCGCCGTCGAGCCCATGGTTGAGGAGGTGCGCTCGACGTATGGCTCGGAAGGCCTTATCGTCGGCAAGGACCTGCTGACGGTGGAGATATGAGAGCGCCTGAACTCGCGGGGGAGATGTCCAATGGACGAGTTCCCGGTTGAAGAGAAGAAGCTCGACAACGGGCTGAAGGTCCTCGTATGGGAGGACAAGACGGCCACGTGCGCGTCCGTGTGGCTCGTTTTCCGCGTGGGCTCGGGCCACGAGCGGCCGGGCCTGACCGGCGTCTCTCACTGGGTGGAGCACATGCTCTTCCAGGGCGGCATCGAGTTCGACAAGGGCGAGATATTCAAGGCCATCGCCCGCGTCGGCGGCTACAACAACGGCTTCACGTCGAAGCACATCACCGCCTACTTCGAAACGCTCCCGGCCGAGCACGTCGACCTGGGGATGCGCATAGAGGCCGACCGAGGCCTTCACTCGAAGTTCGACCCCGAGGAGACCGAGCGCGAGCGGACCGTCATCATCTCCGAACGCCAGGGCGGCGAGAACTCCCCCGAGAGGCTGCTCGACGAGGAGGTGGACCTCGCGGCGATCCGCGCCCATCCCTACAGGTGGTCGGTAATCGGGCACATGTCGGACCTCAAGACGATGACCCGCGACGACCTCTACGGCTACTACCAGACGAACTACACGGCCGAGAACTCGACCCTGGTCGTGACCGGCAAGGTCGACCCGGCGAGGATATTCGAGCGCGCGGCCGAGCTCTTCGGCGGAATGCAGACCGGCGGCGAGCCGCACCGCTTCACCGAGGAGCCCGAGCAGGACGGAGCGCGCGTGATCGAGCTTCGCAAGCCCGGCACGACGCACTACTTCGACCTAGGCTTCCACGCGCCCGCGGGGACGTCGAAGCAGGCGGCGGCGATGATCGTGCTCGACTCGATCCTCTCGGAGGCGAAGTCCTTCGGCATGGGCGGCGGGTCCGGCGGGCGGACGGCGCGGCTTTACAGGAGGCTGGTCGCGGGGGGGCTGGCGACCTCGGCGTGGAGCTACTACTCGCTGACCCCGGAGCCCTATCTGCTAAAAATCGGCGCGACGGTGCGCCAGGACGTGAAGGCCTCGAAGGTCGAGAGGACGTTGCTCGCGGAGCTCGCGAAGATGCGAGACAAGGGCCCGTCGGACGCCGAGGTCGAGAAGGTCAAGCGGCAAGTCGCTGCCGCGGTCGCGAAGGGCTTGGACGGAACGACCAACAGGGCGTATCTGCTCGCTCGCGGCGAATCGCTGGGCGACTGGCGGGAGGCGGAGAGGTTGCCGGCGGCGATCGAGAAGGTCACGGCCAAACAGGTTCACGAGGTGGCGAGGACGGTTCTCGCCGACAAGAACCGCACGCTCGGCCGGTTCATCCCCGAGGGCGTTGACGGCAGCGCGGCCACGGGCGCCGGCGGGGGGGGCAAGGGGGGCGGCGGATCCGTCATGGTGCAGGGCTTCGCGCCGGAGCTGCCGTGCGCGTTCTACACGCCGCGCGTGACGGCCGGCGGAGGCACGGGCTCGAAGGCCATACCGGGCCTGAAGCGCGAGGAGCTCGCCAACGGCATCATCCTGCTTACGGCCCCGCGCAAGGGGTCCAAGCTCGTCGCCATCCGAAGCTCGCTGGGGATCGGCGGCAACTCCGAGCCCATCGAGAAGGCCGGGCTCGCACGCTTCTCGGCCGCAGCCGCTCAGCGCGGGACCGAGAAGCACAACTACCGCCAGATATTCCAGCGCCTCGACGGGGTGGGGGCAAGCTTCTCGATGTATTCGTCGCGACACAGGATTCAGTTCTCGGGCAGCTCCCTCGCGCGCGACGGGGCCAAGGTCATACGCACCGCCGGAGAGATACTCCGCACGGCGACCTTCCCCGCCAACGAGGTCGAGAAGGTGCGCGGCGAGATCGTATCCGGCATCAGGCAGGACGAGGAGGACACGAGAGCCGTCTCGGGCAAGGAGCTGCGGAAGACCGTATTCGGCGCTGAGCATCCGCTCGGGCACGACTCGGGCGGCGTGTTCGACTCCATCGCGGGGATCGGCCGCGAAGAGCTGGCTGAGTGGCTCTCAGCGGCCTCGTCGCCCAAAGGCATGATAGTCTCGGTTTGCGGAGACGTGAGCCACTCGAAGGTCAGGCGCTGGGTGGAGGAGACCTTCGGCGACTGGGACGCCCCGGCACTGGACGAGCCCCAGATCGCCGCGGCCGAGCCGGGCGGCGAGGTGACGCGCAAGAGCATCGTCGTGCCGGGCAAGACGCAGTCGGATATCGCGCTCGGCTTCCCCGGGCTGCGGAGGCATCACGAGGACTACTACGCGTACTCCCAGGCGACGCACATCCTCGGGCGGCTGGGGCTGATGGGGCGGCTGGGTGACCGGGTCAGGGACCAGATGGGGCTGGCCTATTACGTCTACGCTTCCGCGCCGGCCGATCCGGTCGGCGACATGTGGACCATCAGGGCCGGCGTGAACCCCGAGAATGTGAGCAAGGCGGTGGACGCAATCGAAGAGGAGCTCGCGCGCATGCGCTCGGAGGAGGTATCCGACGCGGAGTTCTCGGACTGCCAGACCAATCTCGTGGGATCAAGGCGGATATCGCTCGAGTCGTGCGACCAGGTCGCCTCGGCGATGCTGTCGGTCGAGTTCCTGAAGCTGGGCGTCGATTTCCTGGATCGCCACGAGGAGATCGTCCGCTCGGTGAGCCTTTCGGCCATCCGCGAGGCCGCCGAGAAGCACTACCCGGCCAAGGGCTATTCGATCGTCGTCGCGGGGCCCGAGTCGCAGTGAAGACCTGAGGAACCACGATAATTCGGCTTGCACAGGGGGTGCAGAAAACGTAGAATTAGGTAAGTGAGGGAATTCCGGATTTTCTCTGAATAGGAGAGTCGGCGGCCCGTCTGAGGCGACAGGTGAGCGGGAGACCCGCCTCGGCCAGCGCAGCCGAAACACACTGAGGAGGTGGCAGAATGGGACGCAGAGCGGTTCTGGCGGCAATGGCGGTCTTGGTACTGGGCCTCTCGGGCGAGGCGCTCGCCCGCAGCAGGCGGGTGAACGTGGATGAGGTCATCGCCAAGGAGTGGACGGCATACTTCGAGTTCAAGAACGGGAAAAAGATGCTGGTCACACAGGTCCGGGGCGTGACGGCCGACCTCACCAAGCAGGAGGACTACTGGTGGTGGGTGAAGTACTCGGGCTACAAGGGCCCCAAGGGGCGCCTTGCTGTCTATCAGTTCGACAACAAGGTTACGGGAGGCTGGCGGTCCAAGGTCCAGGTCGACGCCCTCGAGGAGCAGCTGGTGACCGAGGTCCTCAAGACTAACCGCTGGACCATCGTCAAGCGCAAAGAGATCGAGATACTGCTCAAGGAGCAGGACTTCGGCGCGTCGGGACGGGTCGCGAAGCCTTCGGCCGCGAAGATCGGGCAGGTTCTCGGGGCGCAGTTCGGCGTCAAGGCGGCCGTTACCGAGTACGAGCCCCAGGCTGCCGGTTTCGGCGGCGGCGCCGGGGGCGCGGGGCGCAGCGGGGGGGGGCTCTTCGGCCTCCGCAGGCAGCGCGCGGAACTCGCCTGCAACTTCCAGATATTCGATACCACGACGAGCGTCGTTACCGCGTCGGTCCAGAAGCGCGGATGGGCTGCCGCATGGGGTTCGGGCGCGGCGGGAGGCGGCCGCAGCGGCAGCGGAGCCGGCGGCGCAGCGGCCGGCGGCTTCCAGAAGACGCCGATCGGACGGGCCGTCCAGTCCTGCATGGCGAAGGCCGTTTACATAATCGTCACCGAGCACCTGAAGGACAAGGCCTGGCAGGGCAAGATCATGCTGAAGAAGGGCAACCAGCTCTACGTCAACGCGGGAGAGAACGCCGGGATGGCCGTTGGCTACAAGCTGAAGGTCCTCTCGAAGGGCGAGGCGCTGGTCGACCCCGACACGGGGCTCGTTCTCGGTGATGAGACGACCGACAGCGGAACCGCGACGGTCACTACACTGAAGGAGAAGTACTCGATCGCGACGATCGCCACCGGTTGCGAAAACGCCAAGAAGGGCGATATCGTGGAGTTCGCCGGCCAGTAGCGCCGGCGCGGCGCCCCGGTGACGGGGTTTTTTCTGGAGGTCTGGATGATGAAGTGGGAAGGTCTGTCCCCAGAAAGGACACGGGGCTCGCTTGGGCTGGGCGGGGCGGTGCTCGTCGCCGTGCTCGGCACGGTGGGGTGGTGCGGACGGGCGGCGGCGGCCGATGTCGAAGTCGAGGTGGAGGCGGTCGGATACGCCCCTGCCGGCGAGGCCGGTGCGCGGCGCGAGGCGCTCCGCCAGGCCATGAGGGACGCCGTCGAGCAGGCGATGGGGACGCAGGTCACCGTCGAGCTCACCGTCGAGAAGAAGAGGCTCGCGAACGAGAAGATCCTGTCGCGCAGCCGTGGCTTCATCAAGAGCTATGACGTCCTCGAGGAGAAGAAGGAGGGGGAGCTTCTCTCTGTCAGGATCAAGGCCGTGGTGAAAAACGGCGCGCTGCGGGGGGAGCTCGCGGCCATCGGCCTCATCATGGAGCGCAAGGAGAAGCCGAGGGTCATGGTTCTGACGGTGAACCGCATGGGCGGCGAGGCACTCCGCGCGGAGGGCGGACCGTTCAGGCTGGTGCTCTTCGCCAGCGACGAGCCGACGCAGCAGGTTCACAGCGCCGTGGAGGGGATCTTCCTCGCCAAGCAGTTCAACCTGGTAGATGCCAAACACGACGCGCGGCGAAAGCAGCTCGAGCTGGCCATCTCGAAGAACGACAGCAAGAAGGTCGCGGCCCTGGCGGCCGATGCCGGCGCCGAGGTGGTGGTGAACGTGACCGCCACCCGCAACTTCAAGGAGCTGAAGCGGATATACGGCGCCACGTACAAGTTCTATGACTCGGAGGTGCAGATCCGAGTCGTGCGGGCGGGCACGGGCAACGTCATGTTCTCGGGCTCGAAGGCCGGGGTGCCGTCGGCCACCGTCGACCCGCTGGTCGATGCCGGCAAGGCCGTCGCGGCCCAGGCGGTCGAGGCGATCCTCGGCAGGTGGGCGAGTGATGTTCAGAATGCGAACATGTTCTCGTTGAAGGTCAAGAACGTCAGTTTCGTCAAGCTCGTGAAGTTCCAGAAGGCCCTGGCCAACATCCCGGGCGTCGACGCGGTCAGGCGCCGCGCCTTCGCCGGTGGCGAGGCGAGCCTGGAGATAGAGTGGTCCGGGAAGGTAGACGCCCTGGGCGAGGCGATCTCTGGCATCAAGGACCCGACGGTCGAGATCACTTCGGCCACGCAGCAGACGATCGAAGTGGAGGTCAAGTAGCCATGAGAGGGATCTCCGCTCCAGCGTGGGTGTTGGGCCTCGTTGTGGCCCTGTCGGGGGCGGCGTCCGCCGGCGAGGGGCCGGTTGAGCTCGGTGACGCCGAGCTGAAGCCACTCATCGAGAAGTTCCGCGAGGGCGAGATCAACTGGCAGGAGGGGGCCTACTACGCGACCGTCGAGGTGCCCTACCAGAAGAAGGTGGGGGCGAGGACCGTGCCGGTGGCATACCAGAAGGTCATCGCCGAGCGCGTCGCGAAGGCGGAGGCAGACAAGGTCTTCGTGACCCTGGCAGCGAAGATCCGCATCGACGCAGACCGCACGATGAGAGACGTTGCCGCGGCCGACGCGAAGATCAGGATATACGGCAATGTGGTGGGACGCCAGACGGTTAAGCTCACGCACGCCAGGGGGCGTCTCACGGCCACGTTCAAGGTGGACATGCGCGGCGTGGGAAGCGTCACATCGAAGCTGTACCGCATGATAGCCAACTCCGCCGCCGAGAGGAAGCCGGCGCGCAGGAAGGTCGAGGTCGCCGGGGGCGCCGACGCTCCGGCGGGGGGCGATGCGGGCGAGGGCGGCCCGGCCGGGGCCGTCGTGGTGATCGACGCCAGGGGCACCGGATGCCGGCCCGCCGTCTTCCCGAAGATCGTGGGCGACGACGGCGAGGTCATTCACGATGCGACGACGATCGAGGCGGACACGGCCGTTAGGGATGGCGTCGTCAGCTACGCGGTCGCCGATGCCGGAGATCAGGCCGCGCTGCCACGGGGCGACGGCTTCATCGTGTTGAGGGCCGTCTGCTCGGACGACTTCCAGATCAGCCAGTGCGCCGAGGCGGGGGGCGCGCCCGAGGCAAAACCCAAGAGGCGCCGCCGGCGGCGGAGCGTCATCAAGGCGAGCGAGGTGGTCGGGAAGCTCAAGACCGACATCGTCATCTCGAAGGCCGCGGCGGATAGACTGAAGAAGGACGATGCCAAGCAGGCGCTCGCCAGCTCGCGCGTCATAGTCGTGACCGACACGACCGTCGGGGGAACGGAAGGAAGGCTGCTTCCCAGGGCGGCCGATCTATACGCCATGGCGGCGGGCGGGCCCGCGAGGTAGCGCCGCCGCGGGAGCCCGACGCATGGAAAACCCCTCCGCCGGCGGCTCGCGCAGCTCCCTTCAAAGGATCGCTGTGGGGCACGCGATAGCGCTGGGCGTAGCGTGCCTCTTCCTCGTGCTCTATCTGGGCGGCGGGCTCGGCGGGCTGGGCCGCCTCGTCTACGACACAAACTTCCTGCTCATGCCGGCCGAGCCGGACGAGCGGATAGTCATCGCCTCGCTCGACGAGGAGACTGCCCGGAAGCTCACGGGCGGGCGGCTCTCGGGGTGGGGCAGGAAGCACCAAGCCCGGGTCATCGAGAACTTGGCCGCGGCCGGGGCCGAGGTGGTGGCGCTAGACTTCGTCTATTCCAGCCCGACGAACAAGGAGGCGGACGATGCCTTCGCGGCGGCGCTCGAGACCTGCGAATGCGTGGTGCTCGCCTGCGAGCTGCCCCCGGACGCCGAGCGGATAGCCTTCCCACTGGAGCGGTTCCGCGAGCTTGCATTCGCGTGCGGCCACATCCAGATGTACCCGGGCGGCGGCGGCGTGTACCGGGATATGATATATCACCTTGCCGGCGAGGAGTTCGCTGCGGAGTCGCTGGCCCTGCAGGTGGTCTACGCCTTCGAGTACCTCGAGGAGGGAGACACCGACTTCGAACACGAGGACGGCGTGAAATACGGCAATCACATCCTGCCCCGGAGCAGGATGCCCATCAACTTCCCCGCCCGCGTGCCCGGCAAGGGCCGGTGCTACAAGTGGCTCCCGATGTGGCGCATTCACGAGAACCAGTTCGACCCGGCCGAGGTGAAGGGCAAGGTTGTTCTGATGGGGCCCACGCACTACCTGAGCCAGGACCTGAAGAACACTCCTACCTGGAGCAAGATGCCGGGGGTCGAGCTGCACGCTGCCGCGATCACCAGCATCCTCAACGACTCCTTTATCAGGATCACCCCTCGCTGGAAGGTGGCGCTGGTGCTGGCGGCGCTGTCGCTTGCGGCCGGGGCCGTCAGCGCCCACCCGAGGACCGGACTGGGAGCAGCGGTGATCGTGGCCGCGGCCCCGGCGGCGGCGGCGGTGGGGGCGTCGTCGTATGCGTTCGCGCGATGGCACGTCTTCTTCGACTGGCCACCTGTGGTGACGGCTGCTATTGCGGGCTCCGTGGCCGGTGGAGGCTACAGCTGGATACTGGAGAAGCGGCGCGCGGCCCAGGTGACAGGGATCTTCGGCAAGTACGTCTCGAAGAACGTTGTGAACGCTCTGCTCGCGGGCGAGGCGGCGGTCGAGATGGCGGGGCGCAGGAAGGAGCTCTCGGTCCTCTTCTGCGACATTCGAGGGTTCACCACGCTCTCGGAGAAGATGCCTCCGGTGGAGGTGGGGAAGCTCCTCAATACGTACTTCAGCGAGATGATACGCGCCGTCTTCGCGGGTGGCGGGACGATGGACAAGCTGATGGGCGACTGCATCATGGCCTTCTTCGGCGATCCGCTGCCGAACGAGAAGCACGCCGTGGCCGCGTGCAGGTGTGCCTTGGCGATGCTCGCCGTCGTCGAGAGGATCAACGGCAGCCGCCCGGAGGGCGAGCGCATCAACGTCGGGATCGGGGTCAACACGGGGCAGGTCACCGTCGGCAACCTCGGCGCGTCCGACTTCGTCGATTACACCGTTATCGGAGACAACGTCAACCTGGCGAGTCGCCTGGAGGGGCTAAACAAGGTCTACGGCACGCAGACCGTGATCGGCGAACCGACCAGGTCGGCGGTGGAAGGGGAGTTCGAGTTCAGGGAAATCGACCTCGTCGCGGTGAAGGGACGCGCGGAGCCTGTGCGCATCTTCGAGGTGCTCGGCGAGACCGGGAAGGTGCCTGCTGAGAGGCTGCAGCTGCGGGAGGAGTTCGCGGAAGCGCTGAGGCTCTATCGTGAGGCGGAGTTCGAGGCTGCCAGAGCTGCGTTCCGTGTTCTGAGCGAGCAGTTCGGTGACGAGCCGAGCCGGCTCTTTGTGATGCGGTCACAGGAGTACATGCACAACCCGCCTGGGCCGGGCTGGGACGGCTCGCACGTGGCGACGAGCAAGTAGCTGTCAGCGGGGCCGCATGGTCGCCGGGAATCTCTTGACTGCAAAGGCTTCGGGACGGTATATATATACGGACTGGACCGGTAGTTTACCCGGACGGGGGTCTTCACATGGGACGCTATCTCACGCCTCTGATGGTCGGGCTCGTGCTCGCGGCATGCTCTTCGGCAGCGGAGGAGGGGGGTCACAAAGAGCTCGAGGAGCAGATCCGTCAGCTTCAGCGCCAGCTCGTCGAGGCCATAGGGCGCGGCGAGGAGGCGACAGAGCTCCGCGGGGCGCTTCGGGACATACGGGAGGCGAGTAAGGGCAACGACTGGGACAAGGTGAAGGAGCTTATCGCGGCCGCGATGAAGGCCGCGCCGGACGAGGGAGCGCCCGGGCTGGCCGCCACTCCGGGCGCGGCGGCCGCCACCATCCGTCCGGAGAGGGTGAGCACGACATCGGGCGATATCAGTATGTCTCTTCTGGTCTTCAAGCCGGAGGACACGAAGAAGGCGCGTCCGGGCATCGTATACGTCGCCGACGGGTTCCGGGGGGTAGGGCGTGTATACCGCGAGTTCGCCGCATTTCTGGTCAGCAAGGGATATGTGGTCGTGATCCCCGAGCTGCGCGGCCAGGGGCGTTCAGGCGGCAAGGTCGAGTTCCTGGGTGGCGAAGCCAACGATATCGGTGCCGCCGTTGCATGGATGAAGGAGCAGACCTACGTCGACGCAGAACGCACGATGCTCGTGGGCATCGGCTGGGGCGGGTCGGCGGCGCTCTTGTCCGTGGGAAAAGGACTGTCCTTGGTGAAGGGAACGGCCGCCGTCGCGTCGCCCACCGATCTAAACGGACTGATCAAGGCAAGGGCGGGTCTCAGAGGTGTGCTGCGCGCGATGGGAGTGAAGGTCGATCTCAACGACAAGGCGGGAATGAAGGCGAAAAGCCCACTCCAGAATGCGACGTCGTTCGCCGGCGAATGCATGTTGATCTACAGCAGGATCGACGGCAGCTTGCCCGAGAAGCAAAGCACCGGATACGGGTCGGTCCTGAAGGGCCGCGGCATCAAGGTGACGATGCAGCCCTATAATTCGATGGGGGCCGGCTTCGGTGAGAAAAGAATGGCGGCGTATAGAGACGACTTGCTGAAGTTCCTTGACCGGCTGGCCGGGCTTCGGCAGAAGTCGAAGCGGTCGAGCCGTAGCACTGGCGGCAGAAGCTCCTCGCGTCGCCGCAGGTAGAAATGCCGGGCTCTGCCCGTGACGGGCGACCGGACCTACTAAGGGGTGGACGATGTCTCAGCCCGAAACGGGCGAATTGAGCGTTCAGGATCTTCACAGCACTGCTCTGCGGCTCCACTCGCTCCGCAGCGAGAGCGCCATCATCGAGAGGCTCCGCGAGGAGGCAGAACGGCTGACGCGGGCGGCTCGGTCAATCGTCTACCTGGTGGATTCCAGGTGGGGGGAACTCTATGGCGCCAAGCCTTCGGCGGGCAGCGAGGAGGTCCGCTTCGGCATGGGGCAGGGCATCGCAGGATGGGTGGTCGACAACGGAGAGGTCTGGAACTGCGAGTTCGCAGACGAGGACCCTCTCTACTCCGAGCAGATCGATGCCGCGCCCGGCGCGAATCCCGAAACGGTCCTGGCGGTGCCGATCACTCTCACGGGAAGGGACTGCATTGGCGTGCTTCTGCTCCATGACAAGGAGGGGAGCCCCTTCAACGAGGATGATGAGCTCTTCAGCGCTCTGCTCTGCGAGCACGCCGCAGCGGCAATGCTCACGGCCCGCGAACTGGGATCGGAGAAGGACTTCTCGAGGAGCCTCGCTGCAGCGGTAGCGGCGGCGGTCGACGCGAAGTCGGTCACGACGGTCGATCACTCGGCGCGTGTCGTGGAGCTGGCGCTCAATCTCGGCCGGGCACTGGGGCTGGCCGAGAAGGAACTGGAGGAGCTGGGATACGCCGCCAGCCTGCACGACATCGGCCGGATCGATCTGCACAGCCTTCCCGGGACCAAGCCGGGCGAGGCGGGTTCGATCGAGAGGCTGCGGAACCACGTCTTCTTCACCGATGCGGCGCTAAGGCACATAGACTTCCCGGAGAGTATGGCCAATGCGCGGCTCATCGCCGTCTCGCACCACGAGAACATGGACGGCTCCGGGTACCCGATGGGGCTTAAGGGCAACGAGATGTCGCTCTCGGCGAAGATCCTGCAGGTCGCGAACGCCTTCGATGTGATATCTTTTCAGAGGCGCGCCCTCATCGAAGGCGACCCGGTGAAGGCCGGGCTCGTCTACCTGAAGAAGAACGCGGGGAAGCTCTTCGACGAGAATGTCGTCAACACTTTTATCACCAAGAGGGCGTATGACATAGAGAGGCGCCGGTTCCCCCGGTATGAGTACGACACAGCGGTGGACGTGACCATACTGAAGGCGGACGGCACGGAGAGCGAGACGATCCAGACGGAGGCGCTCGACATTTCCGAGGGCGGCATCCTTTTCAGGTTCGAGCGTCCGCTGGAAGCGGCGGAGCTCGTGAGGCTCCTCATCCACCTGCCGACCGAGAAGATCGAGGCCCTCGCGAAGGTCGCCAGGGCGATCGATGACGGCGGCCGGTGGAAGATCGGGGCTTACTTCGTCTGGCACGGTACGATCGGCTGAGACAGGGCATCTTGATACATGGCCAAGCTTGTCATAGCAGGTGACGAAGCTCACACCGATTTCGAGATCGACGGCGTCACGACGATCGGGCGGCAGTCATCCAACGACGTCTCGGTGCAGGGCGAGAAGGTCTCGCGCCAGCACGCGCGCATCATCCCTACCGGCGACAAGCACATAGTCGAGGACCTGGGCAGCGGCAACGGCACTTTCATCAACGGGACGAAGATCAGCCGCGGGACGCTCAGACACGGCGACACGCTTCGCATCGGCGACGTCAACCTGATCTTCCGCGACGATCTTGGTGATGCGCTCGAGGGCGAGCTGCTCGGGAACTACAGGATCAGGAAGCAGATCGGCCAGGGCGGAATGGGAGCGGTCTACAGGGCAATCCAGATATCGATGGACCGCTCGGTCGCGCTCAAGCTGCTGAAGCCGGAGTTCACCAGGAACCCGACGTTCGTCAAGAGCTTCATCAGCGAGGCGCGCACGGCCGGCAAGCTCAACCACCCGAACATCGTGCAAGTCCACGACTTCGGTGAGGTTGACGGCGTCTTCTTCTTCTCCATGGAGTTCGTTGAGGGGGAAACGCTGCATGACGTGCTCGCGCGCGAGGGGAAGGTCCCGGTGGGTCGTTCTCTCGATATAGTCATCCAAGTCGCCAAGGGGCTCGAGCATGCGCAGAAGCACGACATAATTCACCGCGACATCAAGCCACAGAACGTGATGATTGACCGGAAGGGGCAGGTGAAGGTCGCCGATCTCGGCCTTGCCAAGGTGATCGGGCGCCGCGAGTCGAAGGAGATGCGCGGCACGATCATGGGCACTCCACACTACATGGCGCCGGAGCAGGCGAGGAGCGGCAAGGTGGACGGCAGGGCCGACATCTATGCCCTCGGGGCGACTTGGTATCACATGATAACCGGACGCGTTCCGTTCGACGGCCCGAACTCGCTGGCGGTCATCACCAAGCACATCAACCAGCAGCTGCAGAGCCCCAAGCAGTACGACATGACGCTACCGGACGATGTCTGCCTGCTCATAGGCAGGATGATGGCCAAGGAGGCAGACCAACGCCCCAACAGCGCGAGCGATCTCCTGCGGGAACTCGAACGCGTGAAGCAGCGTGTCAGCCCGACGCTGGCCGACACCGCCAAGAAGAAGGAGACGGCGAAGAAGGTCAAGCGGAAGGCCAGGACCTCCGCGCCCAGGGCGCTACGGGGCACTCCGCGAGAGGCGCCCGCTGGCGGCGGAGTGGGGGCCCTTCTGCCGGCGGTTATGGTCACCGTGGTCGTGCTGCTGGGGCTGGTGGTCTACCTCCTCTTCTTCGGCTCTCCGGCGGCCAAGCGGCGGCCCGGGATGAGCTCAGGCAACGGCAGACAGGCGGGGCAGAGCGCGGCGGAGCTCGCCAACCGGGCGGAGGCCGCCCGCGCCACCGGTGACATCGAGAGGGAGCTCGGCCTGCTGAAAGACCTGGTGAAGTTCTTCCCCGATTCGGCCGAGGGCAAGGCCGCAGCGGACCGGGTCCCGGGCCTGGAAATCAGGTACCGTCAGATCCAGAACGCCAAGGCCGAACAGAAATTCACGACGATAATGGGGCTGCCGCGCTCGACCCAGGAGGACAAGGCTGCCGTCGTGCGGCTCCTGAAGCACTTCCTGGCGCTACACGGGGATCTGCCTGAGTGGGCTTCGAAGGCACGGGTGGAGATTGCCAAGCTCGAGTTGGGCTCCGGGGCCGAGCCCGTGGTGACGAAGGTCGATACGGCCGGCGGCACGTCGGGCGGTGAGGCCGAGGCGGGCTTCATCGCGGCCCGGGCCCGGGCGAGCAAGCTCGAGCGGCTGGGCCAGTTCTCGGGCGCAAAGAGAGCCTACAAGGAGTTCATCGAGGCCAACCGTGGCACGCAGGAGGCCCGGGAGGCGGCGAGGGCCCTGGCGGATCTCGAGCGCCGTGCCGACGCGCACTACAGCTCGATCTTCGATAGGGCGGTTGCGCTTTCGAGGAAGGGGGACTACGTCAGGGCGACGGCTCTGTTCACGGGCCTGATAGCAGATGAACCGGCTG
>Ga0272441_10001786_pt1 | contig 45242 bp, 23 predicted proteins | sample SSMProp6N_FD_193582 | JGI IMG/M metagenome (GOLD analysis project Ga0272441, IMG submission 193582) | Marine sediment archaeal communities from Little Sippewissett salt marsh, Falmouth, MA, United States - SSM-Prop-6N | ecosystem: Environmental > Aquatic > Marine > Wetlands > Sediment ... | reverse complement strand
GCGCGGTAGGAAAGCTCGCCGCCGGTGGGTAGGCAAGGGACGGGCGGCACGCGCAGGGCCGCCGCCGTCTGGGGCGTGGGCAGCCGGGTCGTGTCGGGCCGCTCGTGGCAGCCGACGCAGCTTCTCTTCTCGCCCGGGCGGACGTACATCCAGATGAGCTGGTTGCCCAGGACCCGGCGGTCGCCGTCGAGCACCTGGAGGTGAATCAGCCGGTCGGCGGGGACCTCGACGTGGAACGAGCCGTCCGCGGCCAGCGGCGCCGTGCCCAGCACCCGGGCGAACGTGCCCGTGTGGTTCCGCCAGACCTCGCCCGGATTCGTGTGCGTCTGGTGGCGGGCGACGAACGGCCGACCCTCGATGACGCGCACGAGCTTGGCCCGCTCGGTCACGCGGGCCTCCTGGCAGATCCTCGCCGAGCTGCAGAACAGCTTGCCCGTGTAGGCCGCGCTGGGCGGATCCTCGGGAAGGACCGGCGGACAAGGTCGCGGCGCGAGGGGGCGAGGCTCGAACTCGGCGAAGTTCGGGTCGTTGTAGAGCGGGTCCATCTCGCCCGTCTCGGCGTCCATCACGTAGAGCCCGAGATCGACCTCGTCGGTAAGCCGCCGTTTCGGACCCGTGCGCTTCTTGGGGGAAGCTGCACAAAGCACGCGGCCGTCCGGCAGGGGGAACGGCGAGGTGACGGCGAATTCGCGGCTATGCGGCAGGAGGCTCTCCCGGTGCCGGCTGGGGCCGAGGAGCGTCAGCCCGCCCGTGCTCGCGCAGAGAATCCGATCGGGGCCGTAGCCCTGCGGCTGGGTGCACCGCAGCACGCGGTGCCGCGGGCCGGACTCTCCCCAGCCGCGCTCGCCCGAGGCCCGCGTGACGCCCCGCCAGAAGTCCCGCCGCTCGGGCCCGTAGAGCGTGACGTTCCGCGTGCCGTCGGGAAACGCCGCCTGGACGGTCAACTCCGTCTTGAGGCGCGAGTAGAAGACCTCCAGGCGGCTGAAGGCGATCCGCCCGTCGGGTAGAATCGACGGCTCGTTGTCGCGCCCGAGGTTGAGCCCGATGAACCGGATGTGCCGGCCGGCCGAGTCCATCGCCGCCAGGCCCGTGCAGGGATAGCCATGGTACTCGTCCCGCGTGCCGATGCGACTGGTGGAAAAGACGATCCGCCCGCCTGGCAGATATGCCGGCTGGACGTCGTGATACGGGCCGCGGGTGAGCTGCCGCAGACCCCCGCCCGTGGCGCCGATCTCCCAGACGTGCCACCACGGGTCCTTCTCGCCCCGGCGGCTGAAGAGGACCCGCCGGCCGTCCCAGGAGACCTCGCAGTCGGCGACCCAGCCGTCGGTGAACTTCGTCAGCGGGCGGACTGTCCCGTCCGCCCGGGCCGGCTGGAGCACGTGGAGGTTCCGCCCCACGCGATAGGCCGGACCCGAGTCGGTGGTCGAATACGTCTGCCGCCACGGGTCGATCTGGAAACGGTTGGGCATTTTGTTGGGGCCCTGGATGAAGACGATCGCGCAGGATTCGAGCGGGGCCTGGGTTCGTGCGTTCTCCGACATATCGGGGCCTGTGCGCCGATCTGCGGCGGTGCCCACCGGGCGCAACCGGTGGGCTTCGATGCGCACGGGTCGCGTCCCGTGGGCTTCCGGAGGGCGCATCGGGAGGGATGACAGCGTAAACCCTCTTTTCCAGAGCGCTTCCCGCGCCACCATGCGCACGCTGTGGAACGAGTGGGCCCGGGCGGCACGCTTCAGGGCATCGACGGCAGCCGGGCCCCCGAGCTCGCCGAGCGCCTCGGCCGCCGCGTAGCGGACCTCCAGCACGTTCCGCTCATCGTCCATCAGCCGCGTCAGCAGCCCGACGTGCCCGCCTCCGCCGAGACGCCCCAGCGCCTTGACCATCGCCTCCCGCCACCGCGGGGCCAAGGCGTTGTATTCGTCCTTGATGAACGTCGGACAATAGCCGAACTCGGCCTCCGCCTTGGACGCCGTCAGCACCTCGGCGATCCGCCCCGCGGCGGGCCGGGCGGCCAGGAAGATCAGCGCCTTCGCCGCGTTGATGCGAACCCAGCCGTCTTTGTGCGTCAGTAGCGCCGTCAGCCGCGGAACGTCGCTGGAGTCCCGACACAGCGCGGGCAGCCACGCCGCGGCGTGCGGCACGCCCGTGGAGACGCGCCGCGCCAACTGCGCCGCCGCCCGTCCGAACGGCGTGTCCGGCACGCTGGCCGGTTGGCCGAACCGGGCGAACGCCGCCTCGCAGGCCGCCCGGCGGAGCCCGAGACGTTCCAGCAGGTGCGCCGTCACGATCTGCCCGACCTCGGGCTCGTAGATCATCGCGCCGTCGAAGTCGGCCGGCAGGTTCGCCAGCAGCAGCGGGGCGATACCGCCAAGCTCCGCCCGGGCCCGCTCGTCGTCGAGCGGCAGGCGAGCCAATGCGGAGAGAATGGCGTACGGTGTCTCGTACATGCGGTCCACGGAAGGGAACCCGCCCGGGTGGTCGTCTCGCGGGCAGAGCGAGGGGGCGCGGCCCCGCAGGTCCCGCGCGAACTTCGGATAGGCGATGAGAAGCGCGGATGCGATCTTGCGCGAGAGCCCACGGGACGCCACCCGTGGGCTTGGACCCTCGCTGAGGACCTGTGTCGAATACTCAAAGCCCACGGGTGGCGCCCCCTGGGCACACGCGTCCCCCAACGCATCCGCCGCGTAGCGCGCCCAGTACACGTCGTCGAGCAACGCCGTCAGCAACTCGACGCCGTTGGGATCGCCCAATCGCCCCAGCGCCCGCAAGCCCGCGTGGACCATGCACTTCGTCGCAAAGCCGCCCGCGCGCCGGCCCCGGGCGTACGGGGCAACAACCGCCGCGATCCGCTCGGCCGCCCCCTCGCCGCCGAGAGCGCCCAACGCCCGCAGCCCGCGCTCCGCGCGGGCATGGGCCGGGTCGTCGGCCCGGCTGTCCGGCGCGTCGGTCGGCGGCGCCGGCGGGCGCTTCGGTGTGACCTCGATCTCCAGGAACGTCGTCGGGTACGTCGGGTTCTCCGTCGCGTACGACGCAACGCGAACGTACCGCGCGGGCCGCGGCGCGAACGTTGTCACCAGCCGAATCGGCGTGAGGGATCGGCGGCGGTAAACGTCCGTCCACGCCTTCCCGTCCGCGCTGACGGCGATCGCACAATCGGTCATGCAGAACCGCCGGCCGTACTGCTGAACCACGACGCAGCCGATCGTCCGCGCCTTGCCCAGGTCCACCGTGCAATGCTGGGGGAACGGCACGTTCTTGGTCTGCCAGTAGGCCGACTGGTCGGACCGGCCGTCGGTCAGGACGCCGGGCGGGCCCTTGTACGTGGTGGACCCGGTGACCGTGCAGCCGCGGGCGAGATTGGCCTGGTCGTCGTCTGGGCCCGCGGCCGGCGGAGGCGCTTCCGTCCCGCCCGGCAGCAGCGCGAGCACTTCGGTGGGCGGCCGGTCCGCGGGGACCTTCTCCCACCAGGATCGCCACCGCCCAGCCTGTCGGCGGCGGCTGGCCACCGGCGCGAGGGCGTCGAACGGCCACTCCTGCCCGGTCAGGTTCGTCAGCGCCACCCACGCCGCCTGGCGGACGGTCCAGTCGCCGTCGTCCAATGCGGACAGCAAGGCCGCAACGTCGGCCCGCCCGCCGCAGAAGCCCAGCGACATGGCCGCCTCCCGGCGCACCTCGGCGGCGGAATCGGTCAGCGCCTTTCGCAGCGGCGGCGCGGCCGCGTAGGCCCGCAGGTAGCCCAGCGCCTCCGCTGCCGCCGAACGCCGGGACGCCTCGGGCCCGCGCAGGGCCGCCACTTGCTCCGCCACCTGCCGCTCGTACGGACCCGCCGCTTCCAGCGAGGCGCTTCCCGCCAGAAAGGCCAACGCCAGAGCGACCCAGCCACGTTTTCGCTTGTCGGCAATCATCCGTGCTCCCACCCATCGAACACTCCGAACGCCGTCAGTATACTGTCGGCTGTGCCCAATTGCCGCCCGTGTGCGAGAACACGCGAGAACAACCGAGGACGATTGAGAATGACGGACACGACCCAGCCCCACGCCACTACGCGCCCGAACATCCTCCTGATCCTCGTGGATGACATGGGTTTCAGCGACATTGGGCGGTACGGCTCGGAGATCGACACGCCGAACCTCGCCCGGCTCGCCCGCGACGGGGTGGCCTTCTCGCAGATGTACAACTGCGCGCGGTGCTGCCCCACCCGGGCCTCGCTGCTGACCGGCCTGTACCCCCACCGTGCGGGCATCGGGCAGATGATGAGCGACCTGGGCAGCCCGGGCTACCAGGGATTCCTCAACGACCGCTGCGTCACTATCGCCGAGGCCCTCCGCGCCGGCGGGTACCGGACGTACCTGTCCGGCAAGTGGCACGTCGGCGGGCCGTACGTCGTCGCCCAGCCCGAGACCTGGACGCCCGGCGACGCCCACCACCCCATTCCCGTCCAGCGGGGCTTCGCCGAGCACTACGGGATCCTCTCCGGGGCCGGGAGCTACTTCCGCCCCCCCACGCTCATCCACAACGACCGCTTCGTCGCCCCCGACGGCGACGGCTGGTACTTCACCGACGCCGTCAGCGACCACGCCGTGCGGATGGTCGAGCACGCCGCGCGCCACGACGAGCCCTTCTTCCTCTACACCGCCTACACCGCCCCCCATTGGCCCCTGCACGCGCCGGCGGAGGCAGTCGCCAAGTATCGCGGCCGATACGCCTGCGGCTGGGACGCCGTCCGCACGGCGCGGCACGAGCGGCTGAAGGCGTCCGGCCTGCTGAGCGAGAAGTGGCCCATCTCCCCCCGCGACCCGCACGCCCCGCCGTGGGAAGACGTCGACGACAAGGACCTCCAAGACGCCCGCATGGCCGTCTACGCCGCGCAGCTCGACATCATGGACCAAGGGATCGGGCGAATCCTCGCGGCCCTGGACCGCACGGGCCAAGCCGACAACACCATGGTGATCTTCCTGAGCGACAACGGCGGATGCCACGAGTTCCTCACGCCGGGCAACCGCTGGGTGGGCACGCTGGACACCGGCTCGCCGGACGGCCGGCCCATGCGAATGGGCAACCTGCCCGACGTCCTCCCGGGCCCGTCCGACACGTACCAGAGCTACACCGTCCCGTGGGCGAACGCCTCGAACACGCCGTTCCGCCTCCACAAGCACTGGGTCCACGAGGGCGGGATCGCCACGCCGCTGATCGTCCGTTATCCCGGCGTGACGGCCGGGGGGGGCATCCGCCACGAGGTCTGCCACGTGATCGACCTCCTGCCCACCTGCCTCGACGCCGCCGGGGTGGACTACCCCGCCCAGTACGACGGCCGGGCCGTCACCCCCTGCGACGGCCGCAGTTTCCTGCCCCTGCTCCGCGGCCAGCCGGACCCCGTCGAGCGGATCGTCTACTGGGAGCACGAGGGCAATCGCGCCGTCCGCGACGGCCGGTGGAAGCTCGTCAACCGCTACAACGGCACGGTCGGCCAGTGGGAGCTGTACGACATGATCGCCGACCGCACCGAGCTGACCGACCTCGCCGCCGCCAAGCCCGACAAGGTCGCCGAGCTCGCCGCCCTCCACGACCGGTGGTCCGCCGACGTCGGCGTCGTCCCCTGGGAACGCATCTCGCGGCGGTAGTGGAGTTCCCAATCTGCTTCCAGTGTCCCCTCGAAAACATCGGATGCTCAACTGCTGTTACCTAGCTTCCGAAGAGGCATGTCTATCTCGATACCTGCCCGCCGTAACCTCAAACGGACATCAGCCCCAAAATGCCTAATCTCAACCCTTCCTGCTGTGGCATCCCCCACGGCCATGCGCACCTCCTCTGCCCGCCGAATAATCGAACTCGCGATCTTCCATTGCTGGTGGTAGTACTCATCCGCTTCCTCTATCCTGCGTATCAGTTTGTAGCCCGGATAGTTCGGCGGGACACGGCTCGCGATCAGGACTCCAGCGTCTCGCAAGGGCGCGATCACGAACCTCTGTAGCCAGCGCTTCTTCTTCTCGGCATCCCGCTCCTGCAGGTCCAGGCCGGCCTCCTCCAAGCAATGCAGCAATTCTTGCGCAGGAACATACTCGTCTTCGTAGAGTAGGTACTCGCACACGTATACTTGCCACTTGCGCTTCTCGTCCTCTGACCTCTGTTGCGTTGCCGCGAACAGCCTAGCTCGCCTCTCAGACTCTCGTTGAACGGCCAAAGAGTCTTCAGAGGCGATTTCCGCGTTCACCCCTCTGTGCGGAGTCGGGGGCCAGAATATCACCCCCCTGTTCTGTTCAGCCAACCGTTGGAGGTACGACCAATCGCGCCTCTGGTGCGCACCAACAGCCCGTCCGATGGCGCCCACAACAAGGTCGGCAATCTGCGTCAGCTCGCAATCCCTGCTGTCATGCGCGACGATGACATTGGCCTTGAAAAGCCCCATTGGCATAAAACGTTTTCTGACGTACTTCTCCAGGCTCTCCCGGAACTTCGCATTGCCGTATTCATCGTAGTGAATCTCAACGAGCCCATGTCTCTGGCCAACAGTCTTGATCAGCATCCCGAAGAAGAACTTGTAGAACACCGATGCGTATACGAGCCCAGGGGATCTGAGTGCGGACTTATTCACCACCACCGCGTAGAAGGTAAACGGGAGCTTTCCAAGTTCACCAACAAGCTTCAGTCTGTCTTTTGACTTAGTCCGTGAGAACTTGAGCTCCTCCTTTTTAGGAACGTATTTCGTGCGCACACGCCCCACAAACTCTCGCAGTTCCTTCTCATGCTGCGGCTCAACCACAACCGCTGCCACAACGAACAACTGCGAACTCCCAGGCTTCCCGGAACAGCCAGGGGTTCCTGTCTCGTCGATAAACACGGGCCTGTCTGTCACTGCAAACACTCCTGTTGATTCCACATCAGAAGAAGCGGATCAGGTCGCAGGACGAATCGGAGGATGTGGTGCGAACTCAACCCCATGGCCGGCCGTCCGTGGCCAACTACATCGTATTGCATTGGTATATTTATAGGACGTGGGACTTGCCGGGTCAATCCCCTTCTTCACTTTCTCCTGAGAATTCCAGATGGTCTTGGCGCAATGGAGCGTCTTGCCCCCGCTGACCGAAAAGTCCTATGCCGGGAGCGGGTTGCGGCGCACGCATCCTCGAGGCCCGAAGAGGCGTACAGGCATGGCCGGGATGCTGGGGCGTGAGACTAACGGCGCAGTCGACAGCGGAAGACGGCGGGCGCGGACTGGGCAAACGTCACGCGGAAGGCGTAGACGGACGAGAAGGCCTGGAACGCGGCGAAGGGGGCGGGGGTCGTGCTGAAACTGGTGGACCGGGTCAGGACGTAGGTCGCGCCGGGGGTCAGGCCCTCGCACTTGACGATCGCGTCCAGGGACTTGCTGGTTTCCTTGGTGACGAACAGGTGGACGGTCGCCTCGCCGGGGGCGCGGGCGGCGCCGGTGATGCGGAGGGCGTAGTAGGCGCCGCGCCCGTTGGCGTAGGCGAAGCCCTTGAGCTTGCGCGACGCGAGCTGCTCGTCGGTGCGGCGGACCTGCCTGGCCCACGTCGTGTTGAACGTCAGGCCGTTGGGGTCGCAGCCAGCCACGAGGACGAAGTGGTCCAGGCCCCACTCGGGGTGTTTGGTCGGGTTGATCTTCACCCCGGTGAAGACGGGGTGGCCGGCTTTGATCTGCTTGCGGACCCAGGCGAGGAACTTCGGCAGGCTGCGCGGCTCGGGGGCCCAGTCGTACCGGCTGCCGAGGGCCTTCATCGCGACGGGAATGTCGCTGGCGTACAGGTCCGGATGACGGGGCTTGCCCGCGCGGTTGATGTGCTTCTGTGGAAAGTACCCCCCGCAGTACAGCAGCGCCTGCTGGAGGGCGCATTCGCCGCACCAGCCTTGTTTGGGGTGGCCGGGCTCGTGACGGCGGTCGGGGATGTTCTGGAGGACGGCCCTGCCCGTCTTCAGGAAGTTGGGCGGGATGTCGGCCGGCTCGCAGGGCCGCGATGGGGGCGGGGGCTTCGTCGGCCGGACACGGTCCAGGGCGCGCGCACCGTGAGCGGCGCACCCCGCAAGGAGCGCGAGGCCGGCCACGAAGAAGCGTTGTGCGGCTCGACTCATGGACTGCGGCTTCCTGGCTTCCCGGTCGCTTGGACGAGGGGGCGTGGAGGCGGTTCCCTACGTCGCTCTCAGCTCCACCAGGCCCGAGGGGGGCACGGGGATGGACAGGACGCCCGCTGGCGGGTCGACGGACTGGGTGTCGACCTCCGTGCCGGTGCAGTCGTACGTGCGCAGCGTGCGGGGGCCGAGGGGCTCGGGGCACTCGAGCACGACCCGGGCGGCCCGGGTGGCGTTGACGACGAACACCGCCGGCGGCGCGGCGGGGCCGATGTCGGCGACGGCGTTGTCGTACACGGCGATCACGCGCTCATCCTCCGTCGAGGCGGCGACGACCGGGTACAGGCCGATCGCGCCCCGCGGCTCGAAGGTCCCGTCCATCAGCGCGCCGCGGTGGTCGTTCCAGAACGCCAGCCAGAAGCGGAGCATCTCGACGTGCTCGGGCGGGACCTCGTCCAGCAGCACCGAGACCTGCGGCACGGAGAACAGGACGTTGAGCAGTTGCAGGGCCGCGGCCTCGACGGGGTCGTCCGCGTGCCACATCAGCATGTCCGCATGGGCGGCCGTGGTGCCGCACAGCAGGCGGATGTCGATCGTCCGCACGCGGTTGGTGACAGCGTCGTTGGGGCAGTCGCCCGCACGGAACATGTTGCCGTACTTCCGCATCAGCGGGCCGACATAGCTTTGGCGAAACTCGACACACACGTCCCGCCGTATCGCGCGGAGCCGGGCGATCACGTCGCCCATGAGCCGGTCGGCGGCGTCGGCGACCGAATCGAAGTCCCGCCCGTCGCCCCCGGTCCGCAGCGGTGTGTCGTCCTTCGGCCGGAAGCAATCGACGAAGTCCAGCTTGAAGCCGTCCAGGCCCCACTCGCGCATCGCCTGCTCGTACAGGCCAATGAGGTACTCCCGCACGTCCGGAAAACGCGGGTCCAGGATGGCCGCCCCGTGGCTGGGGATTTCGTATAGGCACTTGCCCTGGAACCGCGCCCACGCCTGCGAGTGCTTGCCCACGTGCGGGACGGAATACCACAGCAGGAACTTCATGCCCGTCTGGTGGACCCGGTCGACGAAGCCGCGCATGTCCGCGATCCGCTCCGGCCGCCAGTCGCCGCAATACGCGTAGCCCCGGGCGCTGTCGGTCGTCTGCCAGCCGTCGTCGACGATGACCGCCTCGCAGCCCAGCTCGCGGGCCAGCTCGCACTGGCCGACGACGCTATCGACATCGAGCCGCTGGTGGAAGCTGTACCAGGTGGAGTACATCGGGCGGCGGGCGACGTCCGGCACGGGCGCGGGGGCGAAGCCCGGCAGCGACGCCCACCAGTCGGCCACGTCCGCCAGGGCCCGCCAGTACGGCACGTCGCGCGTGTCCAGGCGAACGGTCATCTCGTAGCGGTCGATCGGGGGGGTCGGCTCGGCGAACGGGGCGATACGGCAGACGAACTCGGCCGTCTCCTCGCGCACGCCGGCGCGGAGCTGGACGGCATTCAGCGCGTCGCTGCACGCGACGGTCAGGCGGTTGCGGTCGGCGAGATTCAGCAGGCACCGCACGGGCGCTCCGCTGGTGACGCGGGAGACCGTCCCTCCGCCCCAGTTCGGGCCCATGCTGCGCCGCCGACCCACGTGCGGCCCCCAACTGCCCTGCACGTCCACCACCGGGCGCTCCCACGCCAGCGACACCTTCGGCGGCTGGGCCGGGACGGGACTCGTCAAAACAAGCCGGACCCGGTCGACGCCGTCGGCAACGGCCTCGGCCCGAAGTTCCGCGGTGAAGCCCCCCAGGTCCCCTTCCAGGCGAAGCTCGTGGGAACCGGCGAGTACGCTCGGGCATTCGGGCATCATGCACTCCTCATCGTCTCGGGTACTGTTCGCGGAAGCCTAGGCCGCGGCGAGCCGACGGGCAAGCGCAATCGCCCTCCGCTGTCCGTCTTGGCGCGGCGGCAGGCGGCGGATACCTTGGGAGAGCAGACGCTTCGCGGGAAGGTCTCGCGAACACCGGGCCCGTTTGGCAGGCCCCGTTCCGAAGGCAGCCGAAGACGAGGACGATCGCATGGGGGGCGCCCGGCGCCGCCTTTCCCCCCATCGGCCGAGGAATCCCATGATCATCGACGCCGACTGCCACATCTCTCCCACGCCGGAGGGCGGCAACAGCATCGGGTACGACGAGCTGCTGCGGCGAATGGACCGCGCCAACGTGGACCGGGCCGTCACATGGCTCCAGCCGCCGTACCTGCGGGACGTGCGCCCGGGCAATGCCTACGTCCACGAGGCGATGCGGGCCCACCCGGACCGCATCCTCGGCTTCGGCTGGGCGGACCCGAACCTTGGCGTGGAGGCTGCGAAGGACGAGGCCCGGCGGTGCATCGAGGAATACGGCTTCTTCGGCGTGAAGCTCAACGGGGCCCAGAACAGCTTCGCCATCGATTCCGAGGAGCTGTCCCTGCCCGTGATCGAGGCGATCGCGGAACTGGGCCGGCCGCTGGCGTTCCACGTCGGCGCGGACGCCTTCGAGCAGACCCACCCGTTCCGCGTGGGCAAGATCGCCCGGCGATTCCCCCGATTGCCGATCCTGGCCGTGCACATGGGCGGCGTCGGCCACGCCGACCTGACCGACGCGATGATCGAGGTCGCCGGGCGGTGCCCCAACCTCACGCTGATCGGCAGCACGGTGCGAACGGTGGCCGTCTGGAAGGCCGTCCGGACGCTGGGCGCCGACCGGGTCTGTTTCGGCAGCGACACGCCGTTCGCCTTTATGCGCGTGGAGAAAGCCCGCTTCGACGCCCTCCTCGACGGCGAAGTCCCCAACGAGGACAAGCGCCGCATCCTGGGCGGGAACATCGAGCGGCTATTCCACCTGATACCGACTGACTAGGGAAGGCGAACCATGCCCCGATTCGAAGGACTCACCCGCGGGATCGACCCCGCTCCGCACGCCCTGATCGACAACATCCTCGGCAAGGGCACGCCGCGGCGGTGCCATCACATCGAGCTGTTCCACGACGCCGAGGTCCGCGACGCGATCGCCGAGCGGTTCGACCTGATGCGCGGCGCGAGCCCGGACGACCCGGACTTCGAGCGGCGGAAGCTCATCGCCGTCAACCGCTTCTGCGGGTTCGACTTCGTCCGCGTGGGCTTCGTCGGGCTGGACTTCCGCCTTCACCACGCCCAGGCCGACGATACCGCCGACCTCGCCCGCGCCGGCGGACGGAACTACCAGGACGAACACACCGGCCCCATCATGAGCTGGGAGGACTTCGAGGCCTTCCCCTGGCCCGATCCCCACGCACCCGAGCTCACGCGCGAGCTGGAGTGGTTCCAGCGGAACCTGCCCGACGACATGTGCATCATCGGCTCGGGCGGTTTCGGGCACTTCGCCGAGCTGCTCACCTGGCTGATGGGCTACGAGACGCTCTGCTACGCGCTGTTCGACAACCGCGACCTCGTACGCGCGATTGCCGACAAGCTCGTCTCGCTCTACCGCGTGCTGCTGGAGCGCATGCTCCAGTTCGACCGCGTGACCGTTACCTGGGGCAGCGACGATATGGGCTTTAAGACCGGCCTGCTGATCTCGCCTGACGACACGCGAGAGTTCATCCTGCCCGGCCATAAGCTCATGGCCGAGATGTCCCACGCCGCCGGCCGGCCGTACCTGCTGCACGCGTGCGGCAAACTGACGGACGTGATGGACGACCTCATCGACGACGTGGGGATCGACGCGAAGCACAGCTTCGAGGACACCATCGAGGACGTCCGGGAGGTCAAGGGCACGTACGGCCGGCGGATCGCGCTGCTGGGTGGGATCGACGTGGACTTCCTCTGCCGCGCCGACGAGTCGGCGATCCGGCAGCGCGTGCGGGACACGCTCGACGTCTGCCTGCCCGGCGGCGGCTACTGCCTCGGCACGGGCAACAGCGTGGCCAACTACATCCCCCTGGACCACTACCTGGCGATGGTCGACGAGGGTATGCTGTACGGAGGCAACGGATAGCCCCGTGTGTCAGGGAGTTCGGACGTGGCATCACCGAACGACAACCACCTCGGATTGTTGTGCAATGTGGGCGAACTGGCCGCGCGCCTGGCGGGCAGCGCGGACGTTCGCGCCTTTCTCGACCAGATCGTCGAGATGGTCGCCCGGCACCTCCGCAGCGACGTCTGCTCGATCTACCTCTACGAAGAGGCCGCGGGCGAGCTGGTCCTGCGGGCGACGCGCGGCCTGGCGGCGGACTCCGTCGGGCGCGTTCGCCTGCGGCTCGGCGAGGGGCTGGTGGGGCTGGCCCTGAAAGAGCTGCGGCCGATCTGCGAGGCCTGCGCCAGCCGCAACCCGAACTTCCGCCGTTTCGAGGGCATCAACGAAGAGTCGTACGAGTCCTTCCTGGCCGTGCCGGTCCTCAAGGGCATCGAGAAGATCGGCGTGCTGGTGGTGCAGCGGCTGGAGGAGGACCCGTTCGACGAGTCGGACGTGATGGCGCTTCGCGCGACGGCGGGACAGCTCGCGACGGTCATCGAGAACGCCCGCGTCGTGCTGGAGCTTCGTCAGCCCGGCGCGGGGGCAGCGCCTGTCGCCCTTCCCCCCGTCCCGAAGCTGGTCCGGGGACAGGTGGCCTCGGGCGGGCTGGCGCACGGGCCGGCGACGATCCTCGACGTTTCCCGCGCCCGCAGGATGCTCGCCGAAGGAGGCGCGGACGAGACGAGCGGCCCGGGCGATTTTCCGGCTGCCTTGAGCGGCACGGTCGACCAGCTCCAGGAACTCCATCGCCGCCTCGAGCAGCGGCTGCCGGAGATGGCCTCGCTGATCTTCGACGCGCACCTGATGATGCTGAAGGACCCGGCCTTCTCCGGGGAGATCGCCGCGCGGATCGAGCAGGGCGCGACGCCCGCGCGGGCGGTCGTGGAGGTCGGGCGGAAGTACATGGACCTGTTCGCCGCCAGTTCGCACGCCTACCTCCGCGAGAAGGCCCACGACGTGGAGGACCTCGTCCTGCGGCTGCTGGCGAATCTCCACGGGGCGGACGACGACGCCGCGGCCGCCCGCGAGCGGCACGTGGTGATCGCGCGGGAGCTGTATCCCTCCGACATGCTCAAGCTCGCCTCGGCAGACATCGCGGGCGTCGTGCTGGTCAGCGGAGGGCTGACCAGCCACGTCTCCATCCTTGCGAGATCGCTGCGGATCCCGCTGGTGATCGCGCAGGAGCCCCGCCTGCTGGACATTCCCGCCGAGACCAACGTGCTGGTAGACGCGGAGACGGGCACGGTCTACGTCGATCCGCCGGAGGACGTGCGTGCGGCCTTCACCGCCCGCGAGGCCGCCCGCGCCGAGGCTCGGGCCGCCGGACCGCCCGCCCCCGAGACCGCCACGCGCGACGGGCAGCGCATTCGCCTGCTGGCCAACGTGAACCTCCTGAGCGACGCGGCCCTGGCGCGCGAGATGAACGCCGAGGGCGTCGGCCTCTACCGCAGCGAGTTCCCGTTCCTGATCCGCGCCGCCCTGCCCACCGAGGAGGAGCAGTACGTCATCTACCGCCGCCTGATCGCCGGCTGGCCCGGGCGCGTCGTCACCTTCCGCACGCTGGACGTCGGGGGCGACAAGCTGCTGGCCTACTACGACGAGGGCGGCGAGGAGAACCCCGCCCTGGGCCTGCGGTCGCTGCGCTTCACCTTCCGCCATGCCGACGTCTTCGCCCAGCAGCTCCGCGCGATCCTCCGCGCCGCCGCCGGCCACGAGGCCCTGCGGATCATGTTCCCGATGATCTCCTCCGTCGAGGACCTCCAAGCCGCCCGCGGCGCACTGGACGACTGCCGCCGCCAACTCCACCAGCAGGGCCTGCCCCACAACACAAGCCCGTCCGTCGGCATCATGGTCGAAGTGCCCTCCGCCGTCGAGATCATCGACGACCTCGCCCGCCGGGCCGACTTCCTCTGCGTCGGCACGAACGACCTGACGCAGTTCCTGCTGGCCGTCGACCGAACCAACGAGAAGGTGGCCCGCTACTTCACGCCGCACCACCCCGCCGTGCTCCGCGCCTTGCGGCGGATCGCGGACGCCGGGCGGCGGCACGGCAAGGAGGTCTCCGTCTGCGGCGAGATGGCCCACGTGCCCCAGTACGCGTCGTTCCTGGTGGGCATCGGCATCCGCACGCTCAGCGCAAACCCGCAATACCTCCCCGCCGTGCAGGCCCATCTCGCGGGCCTCACCGCCGCCGACGCCACCCGCCGCGCCGACGCCGCCCTGGCCGAGTCGACACTCGCGGGCACGGCCGCACAGCTCGGCCTGGACGATGGAACACGCTGAGGGCCTCCCGTCAGGGAATACCCCCGGACGGAAGCAGAAGGGAGCTTGCTCATGGTCGTGGACGCCCATCAACACCCGCACGACGACCTGCCGCAGTTCATGGCCGAGCGGGGCATCGACGTCTCGGTGCTCCTGCCGGTGGGGCCCGATGCGTGCCGAAAGGCCCAGGCGATGGCGCGGGCCGACCCCAAGCGCTACGTGCCGTTCTTCTGGATCGACCTGGCCGACGTAGCCCGGAGTGTCGCGGAGATGACCTCGGCGGCGGCGGCCGGCCTGTGCAAGGGCGTGAAGTTCCAGTTGCTCCTTCAGCACGTCTACGCGAACGACCGCGTGCTCTACCCCGTCTACGAGCGGTGCGCCGAACTGGGCCTGGTGGTGACGTTCCACACCGGGGCGGTCGCGTTCCCGCGGGAGTTCGGCATTCCGCACGTGACGAAGTACGCCCACCCGATGCCGATCGACGAGGTGGCCTTCGACTTCCCGGGCTTGCGGATCATCCTGGCCCACCTCGGCGGGAACTGGCACTACGAGGCGCTGATCCTCGCGGAGAAGCACGAGAACCTCTACATGGACACGGCCTACCTGCCCTTCTTCTGCCGCCGCCTTCTGCCGCGAGTGACGCCGGGGGAGCTGATCGAGCGGGCCGTGGGCATCCTGGGACCGGAGCGCATCGTCTACGGCTGCGAGGGCCTGCTCCCGGAGGTCATCGAGGGGTTGGACCTCCCCGAGCCGGCCCGCCGGCGGATCCTCGGCGGCAACGCGGCGGAGTTGCTCGGCCTGGCGGGATGAGGTGGACCGGCCGGGTCCCGGAGCGCCGCTACGCCAGCCGGATCGACTGCCCCCGCTCCATGCTCTCTTGCGCGGCGAGGCCGAGGCGGACGGCGCGGCGCCCGTCGGCGCAGTCGGCGACGGGAGTCTCCTCGCCCCCGCAGGCGCGCACGAAGCTGGTGAAGATCCGCTCGTCGGCCCCGCCGTGCCCGCCGCGGGCCAGGGCGGAGACGTCGTAGGTCCGGGCGGCCTTCGCGCCGCGATAGCTGACGTGGATCGTCTTGGACAGCGGGTCGGTCCGCACCGCGCCCTTCGAGCCCAGGATCATCGCCCACCGCCCGCTGTGCTGCGGCGTGGTCACGCAGTTCATCGTGTACGTCGCGCACGCGCCGCCCTCGAACTGCACCGCCGCCGCCCCGAACTCCAGCGTCTCGATGTCGCCGCGGTACAGGCACGCGTCGTGCGGCAGGTAGCCCGCCCCCTCGCCCAACGCCGCCCACCGCTCCCAGAAGGCCACGTCCTTCTCGCTCGTCGGGTCGCCCACGATCAGCCCGCGCATCGGCTGGTAGTCGTCGCACTCCCACCGCAGCGGGCAGTCGCGGCAGCGGGCGGCCGCGCCGGGCTTGGGCAGGAAGACCTTCCGCCCGCCGACGGCGTACACGCTGACCGGCTCGCGCCCGGTCAGCCAGCACATCATGTCGAAGTCGTGCACGCTCTTGGTGATCCACAGCCCCCCGCCGACCGCCAGCAGCCGGTTCCACCGCCGGAAGTACGTCCGCCCCCCGTAGTAGTACTCGTTCATCTCCAGCGTCAGCGGCTCGCCGATCTCTTCGCCGGCGACGATCTCGTGAAGGGTGTGGTACAGCGGGCCCAGCCGCATGTTCTGGCCCATGTAGAAAAGGGCGTCGGACTGCCCCGCCGCCGCGAGGATGCGGTCGCAGGCCTCCAGCGTCACGGCGAGAGGCTTCTCGCAGAACACGTGCACGCCGCGCTGAAGCGCCGCGATGGCCGGGGCCTCGTGGTAGGCGTCCGGCGTGAAGACGGCCAGGGCGTCGGGCTGCGTCTGGTCGAGGCACTCGCCCGCGTCGTCGAAGCACGGGGCGGACAGGCCGTGATACTCCCCCGCCAGCTTGGCGCGGGCGCCGATGGCATCGACCAGGCCGACGATCTCCACGTCGACCGGCCAGCGGAGGATCGCTCCGGCCATCGAGACCCCGCGAAGGCCCATTCCCGCAATCGCCAGCCGCAGCGGACGCGAATCACTCTCGGACATAGTCGAGCTCCCTTCGGGTTGGGGACATTGTACCGTCGGAACGCTTTGGGTGTCACGGTCGCAGCGGGCCCGAAGGCGGTTGAAGGGGGTAGGTGCGATCGGTTCGATGAGGCAAGGGCCGGCCGGTGAACTGCCCGGCCCGTGGAAGGCGGTGAAAGGTGAGGCTTCTGATCTCGACGACGGTGTTGGTGGCGCTGGCCGGTCCGGCGGCGGGGGGAGAGTTGGGGCTGTCGGTCGACTGGGGCGGCGCGAAGCGGGGCGGGGCCTTCCCCGTCACCGGCGGCGTGCCCCTGGCCCGCGGGGCCTTGACCGATCCCGCGGCCCTCCGGCTGACCGCGGACGGCAGGGACCTGCCCCTCCAGGCCGAGACGCTTGCCCGCTGGCCCGACGGAAGCGTCAAGTGGCTGCTGCTGGACTTCCAGGCCGCGACGGGCACGCGGCGGCTCGTGCTCCACTACGGCAAAGGCGTGCGGCCCGGCGCGGCGGCGAAGGGCATCGCGGCGACCGAGAACAACGACGCCGTCACCCTCGACACGGGCGTGCTGAAGCTCCGCGTCCGGCGGGGTGGCAGCGGCTTCCTGGACGGGCTGTGGTTTCGCGGGAAGCGCGTCTTCGAGGCGGCGGGGCAACGCCTGAACTTCATGGACGCCCTGCACACGGACAGCCCGGCCGACTACCACCCGATGGACCGCTACCTCCGCACCGCCCGCCCGGACCCGTCGCGGGTGGTCGTTTCGCGCGTCTCGCTGGAGAAGCCCGGCCCGCTGCACGCCATCGTGCTCGTCGAGGGCCGATACACCTACAAGCTGATGGGCTCGACCATCACGGGAACGAAGATCAAGGGCGACTGCCCGTTCCGGCTTCGCATCCATGCCTATGCGGGCCAGTCGCTGTTGAAGGTCGAGCATTTCTTCTACTACGAGGGCGACGGCGACCACGACTTCGTCCGGTCGCTGGGCCTGGCCGTGCCCCTGCCCGCCGGCCCGGCCGCGGTGCGGCTCATCGACGCCGACGGCGTCCACCCGGCCCCGGGGCCGATCACCGGGCTCTACCAGCAGTCCGCCGACGACTACCAGGTGTGGAGCAGCGACGGCCGGGCGTTGACCGTCGGCCGCCGGGGCCGGAGGTTTGAGGGCGTGATGGACGTGACCGCCGGCGGCGTGGGTCTCGCCGTGGGCGTGCGGGACTTCTGGCAGCAGGCGGCGAAGGGCCTCCGCGCGGACCTCCGGACCCGGCGGCTGGGCCTGTACTTCTGGCCGCCCGAGGCCTGCCCGCTGGACTTCCGCCGACACGCGCGGGAGTGGTCGGTGGGCGAGACCGGCGAGCCGGACGACAAGAAGGCCGACACGCCCGCGCCCTTCCGCCAGGAGAACTACCGCCTGGCGTCGAAGGGCGTCGGCAAGACGCATTCCGCGCTGGTCTACCTGCACGACCCCGACGAGCCTGCCGCCGACGTATTGGCCGTCCACCGCCTGCTCGACCACCGCCCGATCCTCTGGGCCCCGCCCGGCCACTACGCCCGAAGCCTCGCGCTGGGGCGCTACCGCGAGGTCGTCCCCGGCGAGCACGAGGAGCTCGAGGCCGCCCTCGACGCGCCCGTGCGCTTCTGGCGGTTCAGCCGGGAGCACTTCCGCTGGTACGGCTTCTGGCTGTACGGCAACGTCTGCCAGGAGGTCAACACCTTCCTCCAGACCGGCCGGTGGGAGCGTGAGTTCGGCCGCTGGGGCTGGGCCAACGGCGACAGCGTCGGGCGCCTGGCCTACGCCCTGATGCTCCAGGCCGTCCGCACGTGCCGCCGCGAGGACCTGGAATTCGCCGAGGCGTTCCTCTACCACGTCCACGACGTCTGCTCGGTCCACACGCCGGCCTACCCCGAGCACTTCCGCGGCTTCTCGTACCTCAAGGGCACGAGCCATCGCCACGGCGCCTGGCCGTGGGCGTGCCCCTACACGGGCATCCGCGGCGCGCACCCGGTGGGCGCGAAGATCCACTACTTCCTCACCGGCGAGGGGCACGTGCGGGACATCCTCGACGAGATCACCGAGTTGGTCCTGACCCGACCCAACGGCGGGATGGGCGACGGGCCGCTCGGACCCAACGCCCAGATCTTCCTCTATCAGTGGGAGACGACCGGCGAGGCGAAATGGCGCGACCGCCTGAAGGCCGAGATCGTCCACTCGTCCCTCAAGGACGCCACCGGCGGCTGGCAGGTGATGATGAACGCCGCGTTCGGCATCTACAACGCCCTGGAGGAATACATGGACCTGACCGGCGACGACTCGCTGAAGGCCCTCGCCGCGCGGTTCGCCGACGAGGCCGCCCCCGAGAAGATGAAGCGCCACTGGACGCGGCTGGGCTACTACCGCGTCTATTCCGCGGCATACAACATCACGCGAGACGCGAAGTACAAGCGGGCCATCGAGGAGATGCTGCCCCTGTATCTCGCCGAGGTGCGCAAGTCGGTCGCGATGCGCCTGCCGGAGGCCGACTGGCCCGGCCCGGCCGGCGGGCCGCGGTTCTTCGCCAACGCCAACAGCGTCCGGGACATCCCCTTCGCCCTGTACTCCCTGCACCGGGACGACGCGAGAAAGGAGGGCAAGTGAGATGAAGGCGACCCTTCTGAAGCTCCCCCTGGCGTTTGTGCTGGCCGCGGTACTGGGTGCCCCGCCCGCCCGGGCGGAAGAGGTCCGCTCTGCGGGCCTGGCCGTGTCCGTTCGTCGAGACGGCTGCGGTCTGATCGACTCGATCCGGTTCGGCCCGCGAGAGGTCCTTCGGCCGGGCAAGGGGTTCGTCGCCGCGGCCGTCCGGCTCGTGCCCGCCGGCGACGGGACGGCCGAGTCGCTGTTCGCCCACCGCAAGACGCAGGCGTTGGCGTGCGTCATCGAGCAGGTTCGGGGCGACGCGAACGCCCTCCTGGTGCGCGGCGCGTACGGGCGCGGGGACCTGTCCGTGCCGTTCTCCCGGCGGATCGCCCTGTTGCCGGCGAGGCGCACGATCACCGTCACCGAGGAGGCGGACTTCCGCCGGCTGGGCGAGAGCCGTCTCGTCGCCGCCTACGCCCTGTCCCTGCCGCTGGCGGTCTGCAAGGACCCCCACCTGCGCATGCTCGCCTTCGGCGGGGCGCACCGGGCCGAGCGGTTCCGCATGGACATGAACGACGTCAACCGCGGCGGCAAGCAACTGATCTCCGCCCCGCGGGGCCACCGGCCGTACTGGGACATCGGCGCCGTCCTCCAACTGCCGGGCAGCTACCGAATCTGGCGGGCCAACCACGCGGACACGATGGCGTACCCCGTGGACGAGGGGGCGGCCGCGCCGGGCTGGGCCGACTACTCCGAGCTCGACTGGGGCATGACCGTCGTGGTGGACCAGCCGGCCGCACGCGCCCCGTGGGCGGTTCGGATCGACGCGCGCAAGGGCGTGCTGACCGTCGCGCCCCACCCGGCGAGCCAGCCGCCCGCTTCCGCCAAGTCCCTCGGCCTGCGGCGTTTTGGATTCCGGCTGGTCCTGCACGAGACGAGCTGGCCGGCGACGTACCCCTGCGAGCTGGACCTGAAGCTCTACCGGGCCCTGCTGACGGACCTGGCCGGGGGCCGAGACGGGCGGTCCGCCTACGTCCTTCACAGCCCGGTCGGCACGGCGGACGCGGACACGATCATCCATCGCGAGCGGATCCAGCCGTCCACGATCCTGCGGACGCTGTACCGAGGGGACGCCTGGCGGATGCAGGGGCGGATGAAGGCGATCGGCGTCGACGTGCCGCGGAACCAGCCCATGGCCGACTGGGAAGCCTCTGCCAGGCAATACCTCGACCACCTCCGCAAGCACGGGCTGCCGACCGGCGCCTCAAAATAGGGACAAACTTGCCGCCTTTACTTGTCCGGGCGGGAGAAGTAACCGATGGTTACGTGTGGAGACCGCCTCGACGGATCGTGCGCCGGGGTTCGGGGATTCCCAGTACCGGGAGTGAATGCGTGGACGCGGCAGGCATCGAACGACTGTCCCTTCTCGTCGTGCACGACGACCCGCAGGCCCTTGCGCAACTGGCCGACCGTCTGGCAGCGCTCGGCCATTCCGTCGCGACGGCCGAGTGCGGCGCCGACGCGCTGGACCGAGCCGCAGAGGCCCCACCCGCGGTGGTCCTGCTGAAGGCCGACCTGCCGGACCTGCACGGATTCGAGGTCTGCCGCCGACTGAAGGCACAGCACGCCACTGGCGGCGCGGAGGTGATCTTCCTGGTCCGGCCCGACGAGGACCTGGACCGCCTGGCCGGTCTGGAAGCCGGCGGCATGGACTGCCTTGTCGAGCCGGTGGAGGACGCGGCCTTGAACGCCCGCACGCGCACGGCCGGGCGGCTGGCCCAACAGGCCGGGGCGGAGGCCGGCTTTGTCGACAAGGACGGACTCACCGGCCTGTGGAACCGGGACCACTTCGAGATCGAGTTCCAGCGGGAGTGCAACCGGGCGCGGCGGTACGATTCCCTGTTCGCGCTGGTCCTGCTGGACGTCGACGACTTCGGCCCGCTCGTGGCCGAGCACGGCGAGGCGTTGGGCAATCGCCTGCTGAAGGAGCTGGCGCGGATTCTCCTGGACCAGACGCGCGAGAGCGACTGCGTCGCGCGCTGGGGCCCGGACCAGTTCATCCTCCTGCTGCCCGAGGGCAACCTGCCGAAGGCCATCGGCTTCGCGAAGAAGCTGTTCGCGGCCGTCGGCCAACACGATTTCCGCGCGGGCGGCCGGGCGACGCGAATCAGCGTCAGCATGGGCGTCGCCAGCCGGCAGAACATCGGCGGGCGGGACCCCCACGACATGCTCCGGCTCGTACGCGAGTGTCTTCGCGAGGCCAAGTCCGTCGGCGGGGACCGCATTTTCTACCACACCTGCGGCGAGATCAACCCGGTCCGGACCTGAGCGCCCTCGCCACGGTCCCGCGACCCCTGGCTCGGTGCTGAGAAGGCCGGTCACTTCTCCGTCGGGACGACGATGCCGCGGATGATGATGTTCTGGCAGAGCACGAACACGAGGAACGTCGGGACCGCCGCGACGACCAGCGAGGCATAGACCACCGCCTGGTGCGATTGCGTCTGGAGCTGGAAGATCCACACCATCATCGTCCACATGTCCTGGTCCGGAATGATGATCAGGGCCATCATGAACGCGCTGTAGGCCGCGCGGAACGCGTTCAGGGCGATCACCGCGAGGATCGGCTTGGACAGGCTCATCGTGATCGACCAGAACTTCGTCCACTCGCTCGCCCCGTCGATATCCGCCGCCTCGTACAGCTCCCGCGGAAGGCTGTCGAAGAAGCCCTTCAGCAGGAAGATGAAGAACCCGTTGGCCATGCCCGGCAGGACCAGGGCCGCGAACGTGTTCAGCAGGCTGACGAAGGGCCGGCCCGTGAGCGTCGGCACGGCCCAGACGCCGACGACCGTCCCCACGGCCAGCGCCAGCGTCAGCCGCAGGATCTCGGGCAGCCGCGGCGCGAGCTTCCATAACCCCCAGACCGCCGCGCCGAACGCCGCCGCCCCGCCCAGCAGCGGCCAGAGCGGGAACCGCTTCATCAGCAGGAACGCGGGGATCATGGTGACCTCGCCCGGGAAGGCCATCGTCGCCATCAGCAGCAGGAGCACCATGTACGTGCTGGGCGGCTTGTAGCGGCTCAGCGCGTACGCCCCCAGCGGGTTGACCAGCAGCGCCGACGCGATCGCCAGCCCGCAGTAGATCAGCGTGTTGACGATCCCCCGCCCGTGCAGCAGCAGGTACTCGAAGACGTGCTTGTAGTTGCGCGTCGAGAACTCCCACCGCAGCGCGCCCGACCCGGCCAGGCAGTCGTGCCAGTCCGCCTGGGCCACGGGCATCTCCAGCGGGGCGAGCGTCTCGGCGGGCACGCCCCGACCGTCGGCGACGAATTGCTCGAAGAGCTGCCGCGGGCCGTGGATCCAGACCCCTTCCAGCGGGCAGCGCGCCCGGTCGCGAACAAACCCCGCCCAGTCCACGGCGGCGAACCGGTCCGCCGGTACGGACCCCGGAAGGGGCACGTCGTCAAAGGACGCGTACTTCGTGCCCATCTTGGTGTTCAGCGCGGCCACGTCGCGGTAGATCTCCGCGGCCAGGTACGCCCGGTAGCGGTCCGCCAGCGACGCATCCAGCCGCACGAACGCGAGCGGGACGATCTCGCGGACGAACTCCTCCCAGTCCTCCCGCTGCTTGCCCCCGGCCGGGGCGCGGACGGAGAGGAACACGTCGCGGTATCGCCGGTGAACCGTCCCGTGGGCCGCGTTGTACTCGCGGATGTCGGGCGTGTAGTTCTGCTTGAGGTAGCGGCGGAAATCCCCGTCGACGTTCTCCAGGACGCGGTCGGCGAGGGGTCGTTCGGCGGCGAGTTCGGCCAGGGCGGCCCGGCGGGGGTCCGGCATGGGCGGGAATCGTCCGGGCGAGGTCACCGGCGGCATCACGCCGTTCCAGGTCGTCACGGGGAACTGCATCTCGTCGCGGTAGGCCCGGATGTCGCCGTCGAACCGCTCGTACATCCGTTTGCGGTACAGGCGGGCGTTGATCGGCAGCATCTTCATCCCGCCGGTGTGGCCGAGATGCCAGTACGGACACTGCCCTCGCCAGGCGAGGAACTCGCCCAGCAGCGGCGAGGGCTCGGGCGGGGCGATCCGCCGCCAGCTCCCGACCCGCCGGCCCCAGGCCGCCTCGGCGTTCCCGATCTTCACGTCGTGCTTGGACTCGACGTACTTCTGGAACAGGACGACGTCGTCGAACCAGAACTTCGGCCAGGGCGTGATGATCGCGCTGTCCGCCTCGGACTTCATCGAGCCGCTGACCATCAGCAGGAACGGGTAGATCATCGTCACCGCCCCGGCGACGAGCAGCGCGTAGATCGTCCCGTACACGAGGCGAACCTTCCGGCTGCGAGACCCGACTTTGCTGATGATCGACATAGGCTACGGGCGCTTTCTTACCACAGAGGCTCAGAGCACACAGAGGCAAGGCGAGAGGGAACTTCGGGTCGCCCCCTCCTCTCCGGCCCCCTGAGCCTCTCTGGTCTCTCTGCCCTATCGCTCATTCTCCGACTCCCTGTGCGGTTCGGAATTCCATGCGGCTGAGGCGCTGGAGCTGGACGACGGTGAAGCCGATCAGCATCGCGCCCAGCACCCACGCCATCGCCGTCGCCGGGCCGAACCGCAGAAACGCGAACGCCTGCCACCAGATGTGCAGCCCCGCGGTCTCCGTGCGTCCGTAGGGCACGTACGGCCCGCCGCCGGTCATCGCCAGGATGAGGTTCCCGCCGGTCTTCATCACGGCGATGATCGCGCCGATGAAGTTGATCAGGATCAGCCCGCGGATGCCCGGGATCGCGATGTGCCGCACCTTCGCCCATATGCCCGCCCCGTCGATGTCCGCCGCCTCGTAGATCTCCTCCGGCACGGTCTTCAGCGCGGCCAGGTAGATCAGGCAGCCCGGGCCCATCCCCGCCCAGATCGTCGGCAGCAGGCAGAACAGCAGCGCGAACCGCGGGGACTTCAGCCACGCGATATGCACCTCCTCCCACGCGACGCCCGGCAGGAGGTTCACCACCCAGATCACGCCGTTGATCACCTTGTTGACCATGCCGTACTGCCCGTAGAAGCCCTTCCACAGGAAGATGACCACCACGCCCGTCAGCACGGCCGGCAGGTAGTAGATCACGCGGAACAGCACCTTGCCCCGCGGCACCTCCGTCAGAAGGAACGCCAGGACGATCGGCGCGCAGAATCCGAACAGGATGAACAGCAGCGTGTACTCCAACGCCACGCGGATGGCGTACCAGAACTCCTCGTCGAACAGGATGTTCGCGAAGTTCTCCATCCCCACGAACCGGCTGAAGCCCCGCACGTTGTAGTCCTGGAAGGCGATGATCGTCCCGCGGATCAGCGGCCAGTACCGCCACAGCAGGACCGACCCCACCGCCGGGACCAGCAGCAGGTAGGCCCACTTGTACCGACCGAACTGCCAGCCCCCCTTGTCTTTCCCGGACGGGTCGAGCTGCTGGGCGCCGGCAAACACCTTGAAGACGCGCCAGAACACGGCCGCGAAGATCGCGAACACCCCGATCGCCACGCCGAGGGCGACGTTATTGCGGAACCGCCTCTGCTCGGGCGTGAGGATGTTGAGCATCTTCTCGTTGGCTCGCCGCACGGCGTCGCGGAGGATCCCGCGGATGTGGTCCTTGGCGGCTCGGGGGTCATTGGCGTCGAAGGCGCGCCGCACCACCCCGTCCTCGTCGGTGCAGATCTGGTCGATCGCCTTCGTGACGTACCGGTAGACCTGCTGGCAGTTCCTGCCGTACGGCTCGGGGATGCCGTGCTTCAGTGCCGTCCGGGCGGCGTCCTCCCAGCCCCGGGGCACCTGGCGGATGTACTCCGGGTAGCCGGCTTTCGCCAACAGCTCCGGGCGGACGTAGCGTCCCTGGCCGTTCTCGATCATCGTCCGGGCGCGGACGAGGCGCGCCTCGGGCCCGTCGAAGAAGCGGATGTACTCCCAGGCCGCGTCGCGCTTGGCGGGCTCGTCGGCCAGGCCCGCGTAGATGCCGACCATCCGCGAGTTGAACTCCGCGCCCCGCAGGCCCGCCGGGCCCTTGGGCACGGGGCCGAAACCGTACTGGGCCGGGTCCCGCTCGGCGAAGAACCGCTGGTCGAGGTACTCGAACTCCATCCCGCACTTGATCTCGCCGCCGGTCCGCGGCTCGTCCAGGTAGACCACCCCCCGGAACGTGCCGTGCTCGTTGGTGAACTCCTCCAGGAACAGCCGGGCGACCGCGCAGTAGGCCTCCACCGCCTCTTCGCTGTCGAAGACGCACCGCCAGTCGCCGTTGGGGTCCTCCTCCACGATCCGCCCGCCGTGGGAGTACAGGAAGCTCAGCGTGCTCCAGCCCAACTCCTCCAGGCTGATCTTCAGCCCGTAGCGGTCCTCCCGGGGGTTGGTCAGCTTCTGGCACCAGGCGAGCATCTCCTCGATGGTCTCGGGCACCCGCTCGGGCAGCCCGGCCTCGAAGAAGAGGTCCTTGCGGTAGAACAGGGCGATGAAGTCCGGCCCGACGGGAAAGCACCACGTGTGGTAGTGCTTTGCCGGGGCCTTGCCCGGCCCCCCGCAGTGCACGCACTCGCGGCCGTACGGGCACTCGCGCCGCATGACCTTCCAGCACTGGTACGGGACGCGGTCGGCGAACTCGCGGGCATAGCGCGGGCCGGCGCGGAGACGGGCGAGGTAGTCGTCCAGCGGCATGCGGTGGCTGTCGGGAATGTCCACGCCGGCGAGGGCCTCGATGTACCGGTCCAGCGGGTGGAGGAACTTGTTGCGGATGTAGGTGTCGGACTGGCGGAAGTTGACGTAGATCACGTCGGGAGCGATGTCCCCGGCAATCTGCATCAGCGTGCGGATGTCCTTGGTGGACCGCCCGGGGATGACCAGCCCCGTGACGGCCACGGGCCGGGTGTGCGGGTAGCGCTGCTGGAAGGCCTCGATGATCTTCCGCTCGGCGATAGCGTGGACGTCGATGCGCGTGTGCTCGGGCACGCCCCAGGCGCGCAGGACGATCTCGTCCTCCCCGCCCGCGGCGGGAAGCGACAGGGCGAGGACGATCAGCAGAACGCGTCGGCTTGTGGAAGCGATGCCCGGTCTCACAGTTATCTAATCCCCTCTACGTAGAGCGGGTGGTGGCGCGGTTTCGCGCTCCTGCCCGCGGGTCGCCACCCGCGGGCTTTGAAGACGCGCCCGACGCCCCCGGACGCTTGCATCAACTCCTCATCGCACCCTCCCTCCATCATCCCATCCCCCACTGGTCACCTCGCCCCCGCAAGCCCGGCCTCCACGCACGCGTCCATGAGCTTCGCCACGGCGCCCTCGGGCACCTTGCCGACCTCCGCGCGCGTCAGGCGCTCCACCGCGGGAACGCCCCGTTGGCCGTCCGTCCAGAACAGGGCCGCGTTCTGCCACGCGTTCCACCGGCTCAGGCCCTCGGTCCGGTCGGCGTCGAGCGTCTCCAGCGTGCACGTCCCCCACGTTTGCCGTGCGTAGCGCGGGCCGGCGGCGGGCAGATCGTCCAGCGGGCCGGCGTCGGCGGGGGCGTACTTCGACGCGGCCGGCTCGTAGACGGATTCCGAGACCCCCCACCGCGACAGGTCCCGCAGCGCTCGTCCCGCGGCCCAGCGGCGGAGGCGCATCGCGTCGCCCTCGGGCTCGCCGAGCATCTCGTCGTCGAGCCACGCCGTCGCCCCGGGCAGCAGCGCCCGGACGTGCCGGTCGTTCAGGTCCGCCATCACGTAGGCCCACGCGGCGACAAGCAGCAGGTTGCAGCGAAGGGAGTCCGCCGAGCAGACCGCCGGCGTGTCCGCGCTGGAGTGGTACCCGGTCGCATTGCCGTTCGTCCCCAACCACAGCGTGGGCACGCCGCAGTTGGGGTCCGCGATCTGGTCGTCCGAGCAGGGCGGCTCGCACCGGGAGGAGGTGTGATAGACGCCCATGTTGCGCTCGGCGACGGCCCGGGCGATCTGCCCCGCCGCGGCCCAGCCGAACGTCGGCAGCGACAGCGGGCCGTAGTGCGCGGTGAAGGGGCAGTCCGCACCGGCGCCGACGCCCACCCCGTCGACGTTCATCCCCACGATCGCCCGGCCCAGCAGGTCGGGATGCTCGGTGGCGAACGAGAGCATGCCCAGGCACTCCTCCGTCGTGATCACGCGGATGCCGCACCGCGGCCGGGGCAGAAGCCCCCGGTGGATCAGCCCCTCCAGCATCGCGGCGGCCAGGACGTACACGCTCACGCCGCTGCAATTGTCGTGGGCCCCCTGCTCGCAGGCGTGGCCGAACAGCCACACCTCCCGACCTCGGTCGCGGCCCGGCACGACGCCCGTGACGCACTGGCCCTTCCCGGCGTAGAGGCGGGCGTCGCAAAACCCCGTGAGCGGCACGTCCTCGTCCGCCGCGAGGCGCTCCCTCAGCCGCCGGCCGGCCGCGGGACTCAGGCAGAAGCCGGGCAGGGCCATGTCCCCGCGCCGGAAGTACCACCCGCCGGGCCCGTCGCCCCAGGTGTTGCACCACTTGGTGGTGTTCTCGTCGGCGCCGGGGGCGTTGGCGAGATAGTCGCTGACCACCGCCGCCGGGCGGGCGAGCAGGAGGCGCTGCTTCATCTCTCGCGGAGGCTTGGAGGTGAGGACGAACTTCCCCCCCACGCGCGCCGGCGGGATGCTGTCCCACCGATCGCCGTCGATCACCGGCGCGGTGGTCTGCTTCAGCGGCCCCGACCAGTATACCACCGACGTCGGGCACGTCTGGCGGTCGGCCAGCACCTCGTCGCCCATCCGCAGCCCGGCCGCGGGACAATCCCAGGCCAGGTGCGTCGTCCAGTCCTGCCATCGTGTCTGCCCGTCGGCGGCGTAGGGGACGCGTTCGACACCCTCCAGGCCCGCCTCGGTGAGAACGTGCCGACAGATCTCGGCCGCCTCCCGCTGGTGGGGCGTGTCGAACCACCGCTCCTGCTCCCACAGCGCCGTCAGCAGTTCCCGATGCCGCGGGGCCTCGTACGCCTTGTCGATCGTCGAGATCAGGGACTCGAGCATGTCTGTTCCTCGGGCCGCATTAGCGCGCTTCCCGGCTGGGCGTCAGCGTGGCCTTCCGCACCGAAAAACAATCGTCGCCGGAGAACAGCAGGTGCATGGTCCGGCCGTCGGGGCTCATCCATTTGGTCGGCAGGGACGCCGACTCGCCCGGGCCCACGTCCCACCGCTCGGTGTAGTAGACCGTCGTCCACGGGCCCCACGGCTCGGGCGCGTCGAAGACGCCCAGCCCGCCGGCAAACCGCGTATCGCGCCCGCCGATCGTCTGCACCCAGAAGTATCGCTTCAGGCCGGCACTGAAGCTGACGTTCGAGCGGTAGCACAGGCCCGCGTTGCGGAAGACCGCCCCGCGCCTGCGGATGTCCGCGCTCCAGGCCGCCTGCCCCGCCTCGTCGCGCTTCACGAAGAACTCGTACGCCCCGCGCTCGCGCAGGCGGCCCTTGGGCACGCGGGCCAGGATCATGCGGTCCGACGGCCTGTACGCGCTGTCGCTGTCGAAGGAGTAGACGTACACGTAGCCGTCCCGCGCGCCGGCGTAGTTGCGGCCAAAGTTCAGAAACGTCGGGCAGGCAAGGCCTTTCGTGAAGCGCCAGTCCGCCCACGTCCAGGACCGCCCGCGGTCCTCCGACCAGGCCAACTGCGAGAGCTTCGCGTTGCGGACGAGCATGTACAGCACGCCGTCGACGCACAGCATGCCGCTGGCCTTCCGCCCCCGGGCGCCGTCGCCCTTCTGCTCGCCCGTGGCCGAGCGGATGTTGACGCCGCGGAAGCCCCCGGCCGGGCCCTCCACGCGGGCGAGGCCCAGGGAGAGCTTCTCGCGGACCCGGGGCTCGAAGCCCCAGCCGTCGCCGTAGGCCGTGTAGAGCTGGCCGTCGTCGGCCCACGTGACGGGCCAGTTGTCGCTGCCCCTGGCCCGGCGAACGATCGTCTCCTTCGGCGACCACGCCGCCGAGCGGATCACCGGGCTGGGCGGAACCGGCGCCTTGCGAGGTCCACGCGGACCCGTCGGGCCTGCTGCGCCTCGGAGGGACGCGACAATGGGCCCGAAGAACGGCGCGAGCTTGTCGTAGTGAGCGTTCCAGGAGCCCTTGAAGCTCTTGCCCGCCCGCGAGACGACCAGGTCCAGCGAGGGCACGACGAGGATCAGGCTGTCGTACAATCCCCACGACCAGTACGCGTCGCGAGGGACGCCCTTCAGGGCCCCGTCGGCGTTGTTCCACCACAGCAGGCCGTAGTGATTCGAGGCGTTCGTGTACGTCTTGCCCTTGACGACCGGCAGGCCCCGCACGGCCTTGGGGGTGACCCGGCAGGCGGCGACGAACTGGCGCGGGAGAATCTGCGTGGCTCCCCACCGCCCCTTGCGCAGGTACAGCAGGCCGATGCGGGCCATCGCGTCGACGTTCGCCGAGATCCCGCTGCCGAACTCCCGCCGCATCACGCCCGCGATCTTCGCCGGCCGGTAACTGTTCCGCCGCCAGGTCAGGTCGTCGCTGGTGATCCCCAGCGGCGTGAAAACCCGCTCGAACATCAGTTCGGACAGGTCTCGCTTGTAGGCCAGCGTGACGCACTCGGCCAGCCAGTTCGGGCCGCTGTCGCTGTAGGACCACTTCGTCCCCGGCCGGTACAGCAGCTTCGCCGTTCCGCCCGGCTTGTCGTATCCGGCCGTCTGGGTCGCGAGGTGGAAGATCGTCATCTCGCCCACTGGTTCCATCGTGGGAAGGCCGTCGACCTCCGCCCGCAGTAATGGGTGGTGTTTCGCGGCATGGTCGGTCAGCGCGATCTTCCCGTCGGCGATCGCCAACCCCAGCGCCGTGACGCCGATCGACTTCGTCGTGGACTTCAGATCGTACCGCCGCTTCGGGTCGCCCCATTTCATCACGAGCTTCCCGCCGCGCACGACGTAGCCCGACCCCCCGCCGCGGAGGGCATAGTCCCGGGCCTTGGCCAACGAGGCCGCGTCCATGCCCGCCTCGGCCGGAGAGACCTCCCGCCACGTCTTGCCCGGGACCTCTCCCGCGGCCGGGCCCTTCGGGCCCTTCGGGCCTCTGTCCCCCACCGCCTGCACCAGCAGCTTCAGCGCGGCGTTCTCCTTCTCTCGCCCGCGTGTCTTGCTGTCGTTCCAACTGACGATCAGGTCCAGCGAGGGCAGGATCACCATCGCGCGGATCCCCCCGTGCCCGAACGCCCCGTAGGTGTCGGCGGGCACGTCGGGCCAGTGGCGCTTGCCCTCGCGGTCCACGCCGTTGGTCCACCACAGCCAGCTATAGCTGCCCATGTGGTCGGTCTGGTTGTCGGGGATGCGCTGCGAGCCGATCGACCGCTGGCCGGGGATCATCTCCGCGGCCTTCCGGCCCGCACGCGGGATCGCGTTGGGCAATGGCTCGCTCGCGGCCCGTTTGACGAACTTCTCCGCCAGTAGGCGCTTGCCGCGCCACCGCCCCCCGCGCAGGTACAGCAGGCCGAAGCGGCAGAAGTCGCGGGGAGAGATCGCCGTGCGCCCGGGGCGGTTCCCCGTGCCGAACGCCATCATCGTGGGCTTATCCTCGCAGCCCAGTGGACCGGTCAGCAGCGGGCGGAAGACCTTCTCGTCGGCCGAGGCGAACGTCGCGCCGTAGACCTTGCCGAACAGCGTGTCCCAGAACAGCGCCATCTGCCAGTCGTTGTACGCGTACGCCGTGCCCGGCCTCTCCACCAGACCGTAGCACGACGTCTGGTTGGCGAAGTGGCGGAACGTGATCTCCCGGTCCTTGTGTCCGAGCGCGGCGTTGATCCGCCCCAGCCGGGGCTCGTGGGCAATCGCCTTCTCGTCGACGCTCTTGAGCTTGCCGAGTTCGACGGCCTTGAAGAGGAAGTGGCTGTAGAAGACCTTGGCCGCCGAGGCCACGTCACCGCGTTTGGCTGCGTCGCCCCACGTGTGGACCATGGCCCCGCCTCGGACGACGCAGCCGCGCCCGCCGGCCCGCTCGGCGAACGCCCTCAGCTTCGCCGCGTCCAGGCCCGCCTCGGCGGGCGTCCGCCTGGCCCACGTCTTGCCGGGCCAGACCTCGGCCCCCGGCCCCTGCGCGGACAGCCCGGCGAGCATACACACGAGCGCCAACGGCCCCACCCCACGCGACAAGCCTGCTACGGACATGACCGACCTCCCATACACCAGTCCGGGACGCACCGTCCTACCGCATTCGGGTGGTACCTTCAAGCGGAGCTTGTCCGTGCTCAGCGTGGACAGGGCGCCCCAGAGCACCCGAAAGGCCCGACCGGTCTGCCGATGCAGGGTTGTATCCGCCGGTCGTTCTTGTACGCTGGGGGGGACCATGCCCCGAACACCATTTGCCCTCTGGCCCATCGTCGCGCTGGCCGCATTCCTGCCCGCGTGCGACAGGCAGCCCCCGCCGCCGGCTCCCGCGTCCCGGCCCGCTGCCACCCCGCCCGAGCTCGGGGACGTGATGACCAACGCCCTGGGCATGAAACTGGCGTACGTACCCCCGGGCGAGCTCGTCATGGGCTCGCCCCTGGCCGAGCCCGGCCGCCACGACGACGAGGCCCAGCACGGGGTGGTCCTCACCCGGGGCTTCTGGATCGGCGTCACGGAGGTCACGCAGGCGCAATGGAACGCCGTCATGGCACCCGCGGGCACGGACGCCGAGCCGAACGACCTGCCGGTCGTGCGGGTCAAGTGGGGCCAAGCCGTCGCCTTCTGCCGTACGCTCAGCGAGCGCGACGGCAACCAGTACCGCCTGCCCACCGAGGCCGAGTGGGAGCACGCCTGCCGCGCCGGAACGACCGGGCCCTTCGCGGGCGCCGCCGACGAGGTGGCCTGGCACATGGACAACAGCGACGAGGCCCTCCACGCCGTCGCCGGCAAGAAGCCCAACGCCTGGGGCCTGTACGACATGCACGGCAACGCCGCCGAATGGTGTGCGGACCGCTACGGACCGTACGCCCCCGGCGAGGCCGTCGACCCGACCGGACCGGCGGAGGGCACGTACCGCGTCGTCCGCGGCGGGTCGTTCGGGCATTTCTCCCGCGCCTGCCGCAGCGCCGCCCGCGCAAGCTACAACCCGGCCTACGGCCTCCGCCGCGTCGGATTCCGTATCGTCATGGAGCAACCCCCGGCCGCCTCCGCCCGTTGAACGACGTAGGCCAAAGACCCAACCTGAATCACAAGGGAGACAGACCATGCCGCATTCCACCACCGCCACCCTCGCCCGCCGCGACCTGCTGAAGGGCGCCGCCGCGGCGGCGACGTTCTCCATCGTCGCGCCCTCCGCCGTGCGCGGCTCGGCCGCCAACTCGAAGATCGCCCTCGGCGTGATCGGATGCGGGGGGCGGGGCAACTGGGTCTCGAACCTCTTCAAGCAGCACGGCGGGTACCAGATCACGGCCTGCGGCGACTACTTCGCCGACCGCGTCGAGAGCTACGGCAAGAAGTTCGGCGTCCCCGCCGCCCAACGGTATACGGGCCTGACGAACCACGCCAAGCTCCTGGCCGGCGCGAAGGTCGACGCCGTCGCCGTGGAAAGCCCCCCCTATTTTCATCCCGTCCAGGCCGCCGCTGCCGTCGAGGCCGGCAAGCACGTCTTCGTCGCCAAGCCCGTCGCCGTGGACGTCCCCGGCTGCCTGACCATCGGCGAGGCCGGCAAGAAGGCCTCCGCCAAGAAACTCGTCTTCCTCGTGGACTTCCAGACCCGGGCGGACAAGTTCTACCAGGAGGCGATCAAGCGGGTGCACAACGGCGACATCGGCCGACTGATCAACGGGACGGCCTTCTACTTCTGCGGGCCGATCATGGCGGGCCAGAACTCCCCCGCCGACGCCGAGGGCAAGCTCCGCAAGTGGGTGCTGAACAAGACCCTCTCGGGCGACATCATCACCGAGCAGAACATCCACTGCCTCGACGTCCTCGCGTGGATCGCCGACGCCGACCCGATCAGCGCCGTCGGCACGTGCGGGCAGCGCATCCGAAAGGGCGACCAGACCACCAGCGACTTCTTCAACCTGGTCTTCGAGTTCCCCCGCGGGCTGGCCGCGTCGTTCGCCTCCCGCCAGTGCGGCAAGGGGCCGGGCGGGATCTTCTGCACGATGTACGGCACGAGCGGGGCCGTCGAGACGCAGTACGGCGGGACCGTGAAGGTCTACGGCAACGCCCCGTACCCGGGCGGGCAGACCGGCAGCATCTTCAGGGACGGCTGCGTCAACAACATCGCCACGTTCCACAAGTCGATCACCGAGGGCGTGACGCACAACCCGACCGTCGCGGCATCGGTGCGGAGCAACCTGACGACCATCCTCGGGCGCGACGCCGCCTACACCGGCCGGAAGGTCGCCTGGGACGACATGATGAAGGCCAAGACGAAGGTCCAGGCGGACCTGACGGGACTGAAAGCATAGGAGATTGAGGAATGCTTGCCCTGAGCGAAACCGATGGGCGGATTGCGGATTGCGGCTTGATCGGACCTGCGCTCCTGGTCGCGGCGCTGCTTACCGCGGCGACGGCAACTGCGGCGGAAGGCAAGGGCACGTGCGTCTTGTCCATCGGCGGGAAGGTGGTCGCGCCGAAGACGCACGCGATTGTCCTGCCGGCCTCGCCCACGCCGCAGGAGCGCTTCGCCGCGGAGGACCTGCAGGCGCACCTGGAGAAGCTGACCGGCAAGCGGATCGAGATCGCCGCCGAGGGCAAGCTGGGCAAGCGAACGCCGATCGTGATCGGCAAGGCCACGGCGGCGCTGAAAGCGCTCGGCGTGCGCGTGGCCTTCGACACGCTGGGGCTCGAGGGCATCGTCGTTCGCACAAAGGGCCCCGCGCTGGTTCTGGCGGGCAACCGCCGCGGCGTGCTCTACGCGGCGTACGCGTTCCTGGAAGACCAGTGCGGCATCCGCTGGCTGACGCCGGACTGCACGGTGATCCCCACGTCCGGGCACATCGAGATCGGCAAGCTGAACCGCCGCTACGTCCCGCCGCTGGAGTACCGCTCGACGGACTACCCCCGCAGCCGCCCCGCCGAATGGGCCGTGCACAACAAGATCAACGGCACGCAGACCGCCCTGAAGGACCAGCACGGTGGGAAGATCGCCTACTCCCACTTCGTCCACACCTTCAACAGCATCCTCGACCCGGCCAAGCACTTCGCCGACCACCCCGAGTGGTTCAGCGAGATCAACGGCAAGCGCGTCGGCGGGCGGACCCAGCTCTGCCTGACGAACCCCGAAGTCCTCGCCCGCGCCAAGCAGGCCGTCCGCCAGTGGATCAAGGACGCCCCCGACGCGACGATCTTCTCCGTCAGCCAGAACGACTGGCACAACTACTGCCGCTGCGCCACCTGCGAGGCCCTCGCCAAGAAGGAAGCCTCCCAGGCCGGACCCCTGATCCACTTCGTCAACGCCATCGCCGACGACATCGCCACCGACCACCCCGACAAGCTCATCAGCACGCTGGCCTACCAGTACACCCGCAAGCCGCCCAAGCACGTCAAGCCCCGCCCGAACGTCTGCGTCCGCCTGTGCAGCATCGAGTGCTGCTTCGCCCACCCGCTGGACGTCTGCCCGACCAACAAGACCTTTGTCGACGATATCCGCAACTGGAACAAGATCTGCGACCGCCTGTACATCTGGGACTACGTCATCAACTACCACCACAGCGTCCAGCCGTTCCCCAACCTCTACTCGCTGCGGCCGAATATCCGCTTCTTCATCGACCACGGCGTCAAGGGCATCTACGAGGAGGCCTGCTACTTCACCGTCGGCTCGGAGCTGGCCGAGCTGCGCACGTGGATCCTCGCCAAGACGCTCTGGGATCCCGGCTACGACACGGACCGGGCGATCGACGAGTTCCTCGCCGGCTACTACGGCCCGGCCGCCGGGCCGATCCGCCAGTACGTCAAGCTCATCCACAAGCAGGTGGCCGACCACCCGGACTGGCACGCGAACATCTGGTCCAAGCCGACCGCGCCCTACCTGAACCAGCCGGTGATCGACGAGTCCGTCAAGCTCTTCGACGCCGCCGAGGCCGCCGTCAAGGCCGACCCCGCCCTGCTGCACCGCGTCCGCGTCGCCCGAATGCCGATCCAGTACGTGCGGATCGTGACCGCCAAGAACGACGTCGCCGCCCTGATCGACCGCTTCGAGGCCGTCGCCCGCAAGGAGGGCCTCGTCACCGTCCGCGAACATCGCCGCCTCGGCGACCTGACCACGTGGCTGGCCAAGGTCCGCCAGGACAACGAAAAGCGCAAGAAGAGCAAGTAGCACCCGTTGAGGTCACGAGAAGCCACCTTGAGAATCGTATTTCCGAAGTACGATCTTCAAGGATGGCCTCCACGGGCAACATTCTCCCAGAATGGACATCCAGATGAGCAAACACGCCCAACGCGGCACTCGCAGGCGCTTCCTCAAGGTCGCGGGGCTGACGGCAGCCGCCGCAGCCGCGCCAAGAAACGCCTGGAGCGAGAACGCCGCAGCAAAGCGGCCCGCCAAGCGCCCGAACATCGTTCTGTACGTCGTCGACGACCAGGGCAGCACGGATGCGGGGTGCTACGGAAACCCCGTCATCAAGACGCCCGGCCTGGATGAGCTGGCCCGGGGCGGGGCGCGGTTCACCCACGCCTTCTGCACCAGCGCCTCGTGCAGCGCGTCGCGCAGCGTGATCCTCTCGGGCCTGCACAACCACTACAACGGCCAGTACGGCCACCAGCACAGCTACCACCACTTCGCCTCGTTCGACCGCGTCCGCAGCCTTCCGGCCCTGCTGGCCGAGGCGGGCTACCGCACCGCCCGGTGGGGCAAGTATCACGTCGCGCCGGAGGAGGTCTACCCGTTCCAGCAGGTGATCCGCCTCCCCCAGGGAACGAAGGACCGCTCCCCCGCCGCGGCGGCCTCCGCGTGCGAGGCGCTGATCGGGGCCGAGTCCGACCAGCCGTTCTTCTTGTACTTCTGCACGACCGAGCCGCACCGCCCGTTCCGCCGCGGCGGCTCCGACCCGATCGACGCCAAGGACGTCATCGTCCCGCCCTACCTGCCCGACTCGCCCGAGTGCCGCGCCGAGTTGGCCCGGTACTACATGTCCGTCCAGCGCGCCGACGCGGGCCTCAAGCGGCTGATCGAGGTCCTCAAGCGGACTGGGCGCTGGGCCGATACCGTCGTGCTGTACTGCTCGGACAACGGCATCGCGTTTCCCGGTGCGAAGACGAACCTCTACGACCCCGGCATGCGCCTGCCGTTCGTCTTCCGCGACCCGGTCGCCGCCGCTCCCGGCCAGGCGTGCGACGCGATGGTCTCCTACACCGACATCACGCCCACGCTGCTGGACTACGCCGGCGCGACGCCCAAGGGCTACGCCTTCCACGGCCGGTCGTTCCGCGACGCGGTCGGCCAGGAGAAGGCCCGCGGCTGGGACGAGGTCTACGCGTCGCACACGTTCCACGAGATCACGATGTACTACCCCATGCGGGTGGTGCGGACGCGGCGGTGGAAGCTGATCTGGAACATCGCCCACGGCCTGGACTACCCGTTCGCCAGCGACCTGTGGGCCTCGCCGACCTGGCAGGCCGTCCGCAAGCGCGGCGAGAAGGTCTACGGCCGGCGCCCGGTCGCCGCGTATCTCAATCGCCCGAGGTTCGAGCTGTACGACCTGGCCGCCGACCCGCACGAGGTCCACAACCTCGCCGACGACCCCGCCCACGCTACCGTCCTGGCCGGGCTGAAAGACAAGCTCAAGGCGTTCCAGAAGCGCACCAAAGACCCGTGGGCCGTCAAGTGGGCCTACGAGTAGCCCTGCCGCGGGCGCGCCCGCGCTCTACGGCGCGGTGACCGTGGCGTGCCAGAGGCCTGCGCCCCCGGCCGGTGGGCCGCCCGGCCGCCCCGGGCCCGGCAGGCGAAAGCAAACGCCCCCTTCGCGCACGTCCGCGGCCTCGGCCTGCGCGCCGTCAAACGCGACGGTCGCGCGACGCCACGCCACGCCCGGCAGCAGGGCGCCCGCCCGCGCCCCGGCCGCGCCGTATATCCAGACGTCCACGGCCCGGCCTCGCCGCTCCGCGACGAAGGCCGCGCCCGCCTCGCCGAAGTCCGCCCCGCCCAGGCGCCCCAGGCAGCCCGCCTGTACGTTGGCGGCGGCCGCGTGGAAGCCGAAGCCCGTCAGCGCCCGCCCCGCCACGACACGCCCGCGGGCCGAGAGATTCGCCACCACGGTCACCGGGCCGTAGGCCGCGCGCAGCACGCCGTCGTCGTCGATCGGCGCGTTCGCGTCCCGCTCGTGCGCGAACGACCGCACCGGCTCGCCCACGTACCGCGCGCAAACGGACTTCTGGAGGCGGTCCAGCCACAGCAGCCACTGCCGCCGGCCCTCGTCGGCCAGGCCCGCCGCCCGCGTGCGGTAGCTCATGCAGAAGCCCAGCCCCAGCGTCCACGCGACGACCTGCCGGTTCGTGACGAACTGCCCGAGGTCGTGGTAGAGCATCGCCGTCTTGTCGTGGGCGATGTGCTGGGCCAGCGGGAAGATCTCCCATACGCCCGGGTCGATCTCGTGCTTCATCAGCGTCCGCCACGCCGGGCCGCCCTCGGTGGGCACGATCGCCCAACTCAGCCCGCAGAGCTGCGACTCGTACTCGACCACTCGGTCCCAGCCCGACTCGGTGGACAGCGGGACGGCGCGGCAGTCCTCCTGCACCATCGACAGCAGGCCCTCGACGTAGGCGTAGGGCGCGGGGCAGGCGGGGTTCGTGTCGTACCGCCACCCGCGGGCGCCGCACTGGTCCTGGAACAGCACGTCCACGGGGTATTGCTTCGTGAACTGCCGCACGGTCCGGGCGTTGGCCTCGCGAACCGCGGCGTGCCAATGACAGATCGTGAAGCCCGTGTTGCGGCCGTAGCGCTCGGGCGAGAGCGTCCCGTCCAGCTTTCGCAGCAGCGGGGCCTCGCCGGCGGCGCGGAACGTCGGCCCGCGCGGCTCGTCGCACCACCACGTGGGGTTGGTGTAAGGCATCAGCAGGTGGCCCCGGCGGCGAGCCTCGTCGCAGAAGGCCCGCAGCGCCTCGCCCGTTCCGAAGCCGGCGCTGGGCGGGAGGTGGTCGGGGTACTCCTTGTCGAAGCCGCCCTTGAGGTAGTCGCTGAAGTGCAGCAGCGACCCGGCGGGCAGGCGGCCGAGGTGGGCGTGCAGCTCCTGGCACGGTCCGTCGTACTTGACCAGCACGGCGCGGCGGAACCTCCCCAGCACGTCGGCGGGCATCTTCTCGGCGAGCCGGCGGCGGATCCCGTTGGCCCGGCAGTACTCGCGCAGGTCGTCCGCGGCGGCGTGGCCGATCCGAATGCGGACCTCCGGGCTCCGCCACGTGCAGCCCGCCGGGACGTACGTGCAGAACGGCCGCTCGCACCAGCCCCCGGCCTCGTCGCCGCCGCAGGCGAGCCGACCGGGCACGAACGCCGCGTTGGCCTCGCCGGCCGCCGACCAGGGCGCGCCCGTTCGGGGCGCCGCGCGGAACACCGACGCCCGCCCCGCGCGGGTCTCGAAGCCGAAGAAGTCCGCGAAGCCGGCCGGGTAGTCCGTCCCGTACCGATAGTACGCCACGGGGCGAAGGGCGTAGTAGAACGGATAGCCCCCGACCTCGAACCAGTTCCCCCCGGCGCGGACGTACCGCCCCACCGCCGCAACCGCCGCCGCCAGCTCGCCCTCCGGCGCGACGGGCAGCCATTCACCATACGGGTTCAGGATGGCCAGAAACTCCCCGCCCCTCGCCGCCGCGAGCATCTCGGCCGGGGTCGTCAACTCCACCAGGCGCACCCCGCCGATCGCCGCCGCCAGCCGCCGCAGGCGCTCGCGCCACTGCTCCACCGCGACGAACGTCCACCCGCCCCGCGGCGGGCCACGGCGCAGCGCGACCAGCCCCAGCTTGTTCCGGCCCGCCGGCGGGGCCGCCGCCAGCCGCCGCACCACGGCCGGTACCGCATGAAGCGCGAGCGGGACCTCCGCACGCTCGATCGACCCGCCCAGCCGCCACAGCCGCCCCTCGCCGCCCAGCCCCGACGCCGACAGCCACGCACCGTTGGGAGAATCCGCCAGCACCAGGTCCGACTGGCCCTCCGCCGGCGGGCGGTTGACCACCGCCTTCGCGCCGGACAAACGCCGTGCCGCGTCGTCTCCCAGCCATTGTCTCCCGGCCTCCGTCACGCGGAGGGGCACGGGGGGGTCGGCGTTCGCGCGCTGTTGCAGCGGACCGCCGAACAGCGAGATGTAGCCCTTCGGCCCGGCCGCAACGGGCCCCCACGCCGCGGCACGCTCCGCCGGCTGGCGCGCGAAGAACGACCCGCGGAACGCCGTGCCCACCGACTGGTTCCCGTTTGCCGGGCACACAAAGCGAATCACCTCCGAGGGCGCCATCCGCAGCCGCGCCGGAAGCGCCAACTCCAGCAGAACGCCCCGGTGCGGGGTGACTTCCGCCTCCATCGCCACGCCGTCGGCCCGCGGCCGGACCGTCACCGCGACCATCAAATCCTCCCCGCCCCACCGGAGAAGCAGTGTCCCGTCCTTGCGGCGCTGACGGGCGAACGTCCGCCCGGCCGCGTGCGCTTCCGTGCCGTCGCCGAACCGGGCGCGCCACAGCCCATGCTCGCCCGAACGGAAGATCGTGCCCTCCGATGCCGCCGCCGCAATGCGCCGGATCCCGCCGTGGTCCTCGCTCAGCACGATCTGCCACGTCTGCCCGAAGCGGGCCCAGTCGTCCGCCGAGGCGCCCGGGCGGGCGCACAACGCAGCCGCCAGTCCGGCCCACACCGGCCAACGCAGGCTCGATCGCTTCATGGCCGCCTTCCTTTGCCCTTGGGTGCCGGCCCCCGTGCCGCTACGATACGCCCCGGCTGCGCCCGCCAGGGCCAGGGAGGCGATCATGGCGACAACACACGACGCAATCAAGGCCGGGCTGGGCGAACTGGGTCTGGCCCGGGGAGACGTGGTGCTCGTCCACAGCGACCTGCGCAAGCTCGACAGCCCGCGAGAGCTCGTCAAGCTACCAGGCTGCGGGGCGGACCTCGTCATCGACGCGTTCCTGGAGACCGTCGGCCCCGACGGCCTCGTCGTCTTCCCGACCTTCACCCGCGCCTTCGCGCCGGGCGAGCCCGGGCCCAGCGGGGAGGTCTACGACCCCGCCGCCACGCCCAGCCGCGTCGGGAGCATCACGAACGCCTTCCTCCGCCGCCCCGGCGTCGTCCGCAGCGCGCACCCGACACACCCCGTCGCCGCCCTCGGCCGCCGGGCCCGGGAGTTCTGCGACGCCCCCGCCGACCAGTCCACCTTCGACCGCCGCGGGCCGTGGGGCAAAATGCACGACTGGGACGGGTGGGTCTGCTGGTTCGGCACGGACAACCGCACGAACACGACCGTCCACGTCGTCGAGGACTGGATGCGCCTGCCCTACCTCGTCGAGGCCTGGGCCCTCGTCGCCGCCCCCGACGGGCAGCCCGTGCGGACGGAGGTCACCGGCTCCCCCGCCGGCCCGCGAGATTTCTACCGCCCGGACTCCAAGTCCGCCCGCGTTCTCGAGGCCGCCGGGATCATCCGCCGCGGCCAGATCGGCAAGGCGGCCGTCTCCCTGATGCGCACCCGCCAACTGCACCGCGTCCTGCGGGAGGCCCTCCTCGCCGACCCCTGCCTGCTCCTGAAGGAAGACGCCCCCGGTGACGACTGGACCCGCCGCGCCCGCCAGGCCACCGTCCGCCACGTCCGCGCAATGCCCCCCGACCCGAAGGCGTAGCCGCATCGGCCGGCGCGGGGGTTCGGACCGGACCGGCCGCCGGGCCGATCCCGACCCACTTCACCGCGAGTGCCTTCACGGGGCCTGTCCCCCCATCTTCGACAGGACGACGCGCCCCGGCGGGCCGGGGTCGAACCGCACGGTCTGCCCGCCAACCGTGACCGTCGCGCCGAGGCCCGCGCCCGTGACCTTCCCCGCCGGCGCCGGGCCGCGCTGCAACGTCGCGACCACGAAAAAGCTCCCGCCGGCCGCCTCGGCCTTCACGCGGCGGACCTTGCCGTGAAACCCGTGACGCGGGTCGCCCACCTCGATGCGCTCCGTCCCGGCCGAGACCTTCACGTCCTCGGGCGAAACAAACCTCGCCGTCATCGTCGCGTCCCCCTGGGCGAGCGTGAAACCTAGCCCGTTCACGGAGACTGTCGCGTCCGCGGGAATCTGCCACGCCCACAGACGCCGCCCGCCGCCCTCGATCCGGTCCACGAGCGCCAGCAGGCACGGCGCGCCGCTCGCCCCGCTGTAGTCGAACGCGAACGCCCGAAGCCCCGTGATGCCCGAATCGGCAAATCCCCCCGGCCGGCGGATCAGGTTGCGGTCGTAAAGAACGGCCCGCTTCGTCTCGCCCTTCTTCGACGGCCGCTTGCGGGCCGTGGCGTACACGTCGTTCAGGTCGATCGTCAGCACGGCCGAGCCGTCGGGCGCAGTCTTCCGGTAGGCCAGTCGCCCGCACGCGCCTGCGTTGTGCTCGTCATCGGGCAGGAGCACGACGGGCTCCTGGGGGCGGACGCCGTTGCGGCTGGTGGACCCCGTCGTCCACGACCGCCCCAGGCCCAGCACGCGGAACGTGCCCGCGTTGGGGTGGTTCCAGCCGACGACGGGGCCGGCCTTCAGAAAGACCTGCGCGATGAACTCGTCCTCTCCCTGCCAGCCGCTGCGGAACGCGTGATAGCCGAACGTCGGCGCTTCCCAGGCCAGCGGCATGACCTTGCCCGGGTGGACGGGCTTCCTGTCCAGCGGGTAGTGAAGGAAGCAGTGCGCGAGGTACAGGCCGTTGTCGCCCGCGACGGCCTTGCCGACCGTCTCCGGCCCCGTCACGCCCGCCACGTGGTTCCACGCCCACAGCAGCGCGGGCTTGTACTGCTCCGGCACGATCGGGAACGCGGCCGAGCACCAGCGCGTGTCGAAGCCCACGGCGCTGTTGATCTTGTCCACCCGCGGCTTGCCGCCCCGCACAAACAGCATCTGCATCATCCGCCGCACCATCAGGTGCGTGATGTCCGGGTACGGCGAGGCGTTTCGCCCGAAGACCTTCCGGTACGCCGTCGCGTAGACCAGCGGGTACCAGCTCGCGATGTCCGCATAGCCGCCCGTCTCGGCCTGGAAGCCGCCGTCGCCGATGCCCAGGCGGTAATGCCAGCACACCTGCCGCCAGCTCACCTCCGCCCGGCGGATCAGCTCCGGATCGCCGCCCCCGCCGCGCCGCCAGTCCTCCCGGGCCGCTCGCCACAGCGCGAGGTCCAGCTCGTGCGCCCCCCGCCGGCCGGCGAAGGCCGCACTGTCGGGCGCGTCCAGGCACGGGGCGATCCGCCCCGCGGATTTCGCCGTCGGGTGCACCACCAACAGGGGATACACGCCCGGTTGGAGCTGGTAATACCCCGCGTCGTCGAGCTTCGTCCCGCCGAGGTAGACCTGCGTCTCCGCCTGACCGCGAACCAGCCCGACCGCCCGGGCCTTCGCCACCTTCAACGCCGCGAAGAGGATCGTCGTCGACGGCTTGCCCACCCCCGCGAGGCCGGCCAGGTCCACGCCGCGCTCGTCCACCCGGGCCGCATCCAGCGCCTGGAACTCCAGGTCGATCTCGCGGAACTGCCCCCCGCCGATCAGGACGGACTTCGCCTTCGTCCCCTCCGCCGGGCACGCCCGCTCGTACCCGCCGATCGCGTCGAGCAGGTCGTGCGTGGCCCGGAACGGCAGCGGGCCCGCGATCAGCCACCGCCCCGGCGTCTTGCCCGGCGCGAGCGGAACCACCGGCACGCCCCGACCCGGCGCGTACTGCGGCGGCGGCAGCGGCCGGGCCTTCGCCGCCGGGTCGGGCGGCGGGGGCGGCTCGGGGCCCTTCTCGCCCCAGAGCAGCAGCGTGGCCAGGCCCGGAACGCCCCGACCGGGGCCGTAGTAATTGCTGCACGGGTGGAAGTTGGCGTGGCTGGTCATGAGATACCGCTGCTGGCGCGGGATGAAGTCCAGCAGCCCGTCCCGGACGGACTTCTTGATCTCGTCGGACCAGACGTCGCAGCACAGGTCGTACGCGAACGTCACCGCCGCCATCCGGTGCCCGAACCCGCCGCTGCCGAAACCGTTCACGTCGTACTTGCCCTTGTAGGAACGGACGATTTTCTCGGCCTCGCGGGCGTACTGCGGATCGTCGGTCAACTGGTGAAGCACCCCAAGGCTGACGAGGTCCCACGACGCGACCGCCTTCTTGCGGTACGCCCTGCCCAGCGGCGTCTTGAGCTTCTCGCGCAGCCGCGGCAAATCCCGCGTGCGGAACAGCAGCCGCGGGTGCTCCCCCGGGCGGAGCGGCGCGAAGCCTTCGGTCAGGACCGGGCGCGGCGGCTGGACGGTCACCACGGCCCGGCCCGTGACGTCGAGGCCCTTGAACCGGCCGGAGTAGGTCCCTTCGTATCGGCCGGGCGCCGTGCGCTTCCCCTCGATCCGGTAGCCCCCGCGCCATCGCTCGCGGAGCCAGAGGTCGCCGTTGATCATCGCCACGACGTCGAGGCGGACCGCATCGGCCTCGACGCGCCCGGCGCGGACGTAGCCCTCGTGCAAGCCGTTGCTGTAGCCCAACGCCCGGCCCCAAGCCCGGCCCCACCTGCCGTCCCCGGCCGAAAGGTGCAGGATCAGGTGCTCTCCGCCCCCAGCCGGCTGGGCGCCTTTGAACACGGCGTCGTACAGCACAACCTCCAACTCGCCTGTAAAGCCGTCAGCCACCGCGGCGACCGGCAGGGCCAACACGGCCATCAGCACCGGGCCAATGATTTTTCGGGTGTATCGCACGGGCGTTTCCTTTGCTCTTCGCGGCTCGCCCCTCACCGATGAACTGGCGGTTTGCAGGCCAATGTTACAGCCGACCGGCCAATCTCTTCGTCCGTTGGTGCAGAAACTGCCCCCCCAGCGCCTTGACGTCCCGCCCGCCGCAGTCTACCATGGGGAGCACCCTCGGGGCGTGGCGCAGCTTGGATAGCGTGCTTGACTGGGGGTCAAGAGGTCGTGGGTTCAAATCCCACCGCCCCGACTGGAAAGAAGTGGAAATAAGCGGCAGGAACGGCAAGGGGTTACGTTCCTGCCGCTTGTCTCTTTTGTGGAAGCATGAGGAACCGTCTGGAACGGGGAAGTATGTGGGATAACGCGGTTCCATCCGGAATATATCCGGAAAGCCCATCATGCCAGCTTCCGCCCTTCCGCCGGTTTCGGGGCCGCGGGGAGGAGCTTTTCTACCGCAACGCGACGATCCGCGAGTCGAATGTCGGTGTACGTTCTCGCCGTCAGCTTCGGGTCGCTGTGCCGCATCAGGTCTTGGGCATCCCGCAGGTCTACCCCGGCATTCTTCAGCCACGTGCAGAAGCTCATCCGCAGGCACTTGCGGTCAAGCCTTCGGCCCCGGCCATCGACGTATCCCGCGAAGTCCGGCTTCGGTCCGATGATCCCGGCCCGTACCAAGTCCCGCTTCCAGGTCTTGAGGGTCGGCTCGCCGGAGAACACCTTGTCGGTCTCTGAGAAGCCGTCAGGGCGGATTTCCCGCAGTGCATCGACCACGGGGGCGATAAGGGGCAGTTCGGCTTGTTTGCCGTTCTTCGTCTGCCCGGCCGGGACGATAACGAAGCCGTCGTCAAGGTACACGTCCCCCCAGCACAGCCGGGCCGTCTCCCGCCACCGAAGCCCGGTGTTCGCGGCGACGAGGTAGAACGCCCGCCGCTCCCGGGCGCGCCGCATATATACCTTGCCGCTATGGCAATGCCCCGCCATCGCCTTGGGGTCAAGCAGCGTGCCGAAGAGGTGCTCGCTATCCGCCTTGTCCATCGCGCGGGACAATCGCCGCCGGTCTGCATCCTCATCGAAGCGAGGGATCAGCGCACGGGGAACGGGGTTCCTCGGGGCCCTGCCGAAGTCTGCCGCCCATTTGGCGAAGGCCGTTACTGCTGTGCGCCGAGCATTCCGACTTCGGGCCGACAGGTTCAGCTCGGCGAGCCATCGGTTCACGCGCACTGGGTCCAGGTCCAGGACGGTCCCGACGCGGCAGACGGCGAAGCACTGCTTGAGGAAGCCTTCGGTGTTCTTGACGTGCCCCCCGCTGTCGCCCTTGCCCCGGAGATAGCCGACGTACTCGGCAAGCAGTTCTCGGGCGGGCCGCGCCGCCTGTTCCTTCATCGCGGCTTCGCGGGGGTCGATCTGCCCGGCCCGGATACCGTCCTCAAGCTCCTGGCGGTCATCGCGGGCATGG
>Ga0272441_10001785_pt1 | contig 45262 bp, 32 predicted proteins | sample SSMProp6N_FD_193582 | JGI IMG/M metagenome (GOLD analysis project Ga0272441, IMG submission 193582) | Marine sediment archaeal communities from Little Sippewissett salt marsh, Falmouth, MA, United States - SSM-Prop-6N | ecosystem: Environmental > Aquatic > Marine > Wetlands > Sediment ... | reverse complement strand
GTGGCTGTTCGGCCGCAATCTCAGGCAGAAAGCGGCTTACTTTCTGACTATATTTGCCGTTTGGGATATTTTTTATTACTTCTGGCTTAAGGTATTTCTTGACTGGCCGGCATCGGTCATGGACTGGGACATATTATTCCTGATACCGATGCCCTGGGCCGGTCCTGTGCTGGCCCCGGTTTTGGTTTCTGTTGTGATGCTTATTTTTGCCGTGGTTATACTTTATCGCGATTGCCGCGACAGGCCGATAAAAACTACTTTATACGACTGGCTCGCTTTATTTATTGCGTCTATAGTTGTGATTGTTTCTTTCTGCATTTCCGGACCGCATACCGCTCAGGAAGATTATTCCTCATACTTCTATTGGTCGTTGTTTGCTGTCGGATTGTTGCCTGCCGTGCTGGTATTGGTCAAATGCCTCTTCAGGTCGCAGTAAACTCTTGAATTAAGCACAAAGTCAAAAAACCGGTCGCTTTTGCTATTAATTTACCTGATTATTAATGATTATCCGATGCTCTGACGGGTCTTCTATTGTATCTTTGCTGATCATTTCCATTTCTGCTCTGGGCGAATTCTTCGAATTTGCCGAATATCATCTTTCCCGCCGATGTCTGGAGCGAGCTTGTTATACTGATAACCAGGTCTTTCCCGATTTTATTTCTGCCGCCTTCGACAACGACCATTGTACCGTCATCGAGATAACCGATGCCCTGTTCCGCTTCCTCGCCGGGTTTTATTATCTTGACTTCCATGGTCTCGCCGGGCAGGGCGACTACCTTGAGCGAATTGGCAAGGTCGTTTATATTGACGACATCGACGTCACGCACCTGTGCGACCTTGCTGAGATTATAATCAGTTGTCGCCACTCGTCCGTTGCGGATTTTAGCGAATACCAACAGCTTGTGGTCAACACCTTTTACCTCTTCGACTTCGGGAATAATTGAGTCGTCGATTTCAATATCAATAGCAGGATCTGTCTGCATATTGTTGAGTACGTCGAGTCCCCGTCTTCCACGGTTACGTTTGAGCTTGTGTGCCGAATCTGCAATAAGCTGCAATTCACTGAGTACGAAACGCGGAACAACCAGTGGAGCGTCGAAAAGGCTGCTGCGGCACAAATCTACTATTCGTCCGTCAATAATTGCGGAAGTATCCAAAACCAGCGGGCGGGCTCCCTTTGTCTGCTTGGCAAATTCCACATAAGGAATTACAAACCGCACATCATCCTTGGTTCTCATTACAATACTGATGACCAGATAACAGACACAGATTCCCAGCGTCCATTTGATTGCGGCTATCGCAGGTGGCGTTAAAGCGATACCGAAGGTAACCGTTACCATTTCAACTACAGGCGATAAAACCCATGTGATGAGCATACCGACCAATAAACCGAAAAACACACCCGCCAGGGCGGTAAGTTTTCTCTTTGGTGTCAGGACGTCTAAAAGCAGAACGAATACCACCATTCCGAAGCCGCTCCAGCTGATGGCGTTTAAATTCGTATCATAGACCTCCGTATCGTTCATCTCACCTTCTTCATTCTGGGTCATGACTTCCGAGCTGATATTGACGAATATAACTGCAACTATAACGATTATGAAAATAGTTCTGAATATCCATAATAATTTCATGATTTTTGACCTTTCTATAATGACAAATTATATATATTTTATAAATAAAGATTTAAGTAATTATACTGGGTTTTGGTATCGTTATCAACTACCATATATTTTTAATCGCACGGAATCCACCGCTTTCTAAAGGCTTTACAACCGTTAATTACTCAATAAATGGTATCGTATAATTCAACCTGATTTTTTATCGTTGAATTATATGCTTATCAATCAGTTTTTATTTGGTTTTCTATAGTGTAAAAAATCTTGACAATATGAACTTATCGGCAATAAAATCGTATATTATACACATAAAATATGTTTTTAACCTTTCTCATGTTATTGACTTATGGACTAAAATGAATTGGAGGTCGAAATGCAGATTAATAATTTCAGGAGTAATATTTTTTCACGTTATATTGTAGTGTCTACTCTTTTTATTCTGGCGTTTTTATCCCCTGTTTTGGTATATGCCGAGAGCGACAGTAAGGAAAGTATCGCTGCTCTTAAACAGATGGGCAAGGCTTTCTCTTCGATTGCGGAGAAGACCTCGCCTTCGGTAGTGGGAGTAAGATCTTCGAGGACCGTTACCCGTGAATATCTTCAATCACCGTTCGGTGATCCTTTCGGAGATGATTTTCTCGATTATTTTTTACGCCGCTCTCCACGTCAGCGCCAGCAGCCGAGAAGATACCAGGAGCCTCGAACAGCACAGGGATCCGGATTTATTATTTCCGCCGACGGTTATATCCTGACGAACAATCACGTAGTTGACGGGGCCGAAACAGTCGAAGTAGAACTGACCGACGGCCGCACATTTACCGCGGAGATCAAAGGAACAGAGCCGGAATCGGATGTTGCCGTTCTTAAGATAGATTCCAATGGTCTTTCTTACCTCGAATTAGCTGATTCCGAGAAACTGGAGGTCGGTGAATGGGTTCTTGCTATAGGGAATCCCCTCGGCCTGAGTCACACGGTGACGGCTGGTATCGTAAGTGCCAAGGGAAGGGCGGGATTCGGTCTGGCGGATCTTGAGAATTTTATTCAAACCGACGCCGCTATCAACTTCGGTAATTCCGGCGGCCCTCTGATAAATCTTGACGGCAAAGTAGTTGGAATAAATACTGCAATTGCAGGTTCGACGGGCAATATCGGAATCGGCTTTGCAATACCTATTAATATGGCAAAATACGCTTATGAACAGATCGTTGAAAGCGGCACTGTTGAGCGGGGATTGCTCGGTGTCATACCCCAGGACTTAAGTCCTGATGATGCCGAGATATTTGGACTAAAAGATACTAAAGGTGTAATGATTCCCAAGGTATATAAGGATTCTGCAGCGGACAAAGCAGGACTGACACACAACGACGTTATTCTTGAAGTCAACGGACAGCCGGTGGAATCAGCCGTCGATTTGCAAAGCAAAATTTCAATGCTCAAGCCGGGTACGAAAGTTGAATTAACTATATGGAGGGATGGAAAGCGGAAGAAAATCGAAGTTGAGCTCGGCAGGCGTTCATCGAAGGATCAAATTGCAGGTAATTTAACGACAGAGACGGCAGAAGCATTAGGTTTTACAGTAGAAAACCTTACGGATGAATTGAAAGAACGTTACGGCTATGAAGACCAAATCGGGGTGGTGGTTAAAGACATAGACCCCGGTTCACAGGCTGCTCGCAATGGTATAAGGCAGGGTACATTGATTAAAGAAGTTAATAAACAGCCGGTAAGAAATACCCGCCAATTCAATCAGGCGATAGAGAATGCAGGGAAGAAAGGTTTTCAACGTATTTTATTATTGGTTCAAATCGAAGACACTCCGTATTTTATTTCTCTGCTGTTAAATTGATTTGGAAATTGGTTTTAAAACCATGAGCCCCGTTTTATACGGGGCTTTTTTTATGAAGTTGAAGATTAAGGCCGCTTTTTTTCCATAAAACTTGTGTAATAGCGGTTGCGGCTTAAGCGTTGTTAAAATGGCGAACTTATGGAGAAAGTGGTGGATATGGCCATCGCGAACATGGCAAAATAGAGAAAAATAGATAAGTAATTCTTGACTTTATAGCAGTGAATTTGATACTATTTCCCTTATAGGACTATACTTGTGCGATAATTTATGCTCGTTATTTAAGTAAAGGAGAATTAATATTATCTCTTCGGATATTTTTGGCAGGTTTTGCTCAGAAGCGGCAGAAGCAAAGTCTTCTATTTTATTTCAATTATAATTTATGATTCTATTTGCTAAATCAATAAAAAAATGTTCGGCTAAGAACGTTTTTCTCGCAGATTTAATATAATATTTTGTATTTGTTGAAGAAGGGTCATTTTCATTTATTCTCATGGTTTTGCGGCTAAAGGAGGATTATTATGTATAAAAATTGTGTTTATCTGGTATTTGTTTTAGTACTATCAGTCATAACCACCGGTTATGCCGAGATGGTTATAGGTGACTGGGAAGAGGGCTCTTATGACGGCTGGATAGACTGGGGGCAGGGGCAGGGAACGATTGAATCTATTGGGGCGCCCAAGTATACCTTCAGCGAGACCGGTGCGACGCTCGGCACCAGCGCACTAAAAGTCAGTCCTGGTAGCGGGTGGCAACAGAACCTCTCCATTAAGTTGCAGGACATAGGCGGGCTGGAAGCGTTTTTGGCTAATAAGGCGTTTGCGATCGACGTCACCTATAATAGCGCAGACTGGGACCCTGCGACTACTTTTGCCCAGGTTTACCAGGTTAGTTTCAATAATGATGGCTTTGGATGGCATGATGTTGGTGGAGCAGCGGCGCCGGACGGCACGGCCGGTGTGGTGTTTACCGATACGCTCAATCCCGATGACCCGGGAGCAATACCTCTTGATAATCCGGGTATTGAGGGCACGACCATTACGGGAACGTGGAAATGGGATTACTCCGGTGTTATCGACCAGTTTGAGAATCCGGGGTACATCGAGATTATTATTGCAACTAATTCTGATGCAGCGGGAGCGTATTACTTTGACAATGCGCGGTTAGTGGGTTCCGGCAGTTTAATAGCAGGCAATCCTTCTCCGGAGAACAAAGCAACGGATGTGCGGAGAGACCCGACTTTTGTATGGAAAAGTGGAACGAATATCGACACGCACGATATATATTTAGGAACTGATTTCAGTGATGTAAACGATGCCACAACGGATGTGCATCCGAACGTGGCCTTTATCCAATCGGATGTAAATAATTATACTCCCGGGAATTTGGAATCCAATACGACTTACTATTGGCGGGTGGATGAGGTTAATGATACTGATGTTTGGAAAGGGCCTGTCTGGAGCTTTACCACCGGTAATTTTCTTGTTGTTGACGATATGGAATCCTACAATGGACTAAATCCGGACGTGGAAGGCAGCAACAGGATATTCTTAGCATGGATAGACGGTTATGAAATACCGGAAGAAAACGGCGCCCTTGTAGGTTACGACAATCCTCCGTTTGTTGAGCAAACCATAGTTCACGGCGGCTCACAATCAATGCCCTTTGAGTACAATAACAACATGAAATATTCCGAAGCTAAACTGACACTAAGCAGGCAGCGGGATTGGACCGTCGAGGGAACGAAGGCTTTGTCCTTATGGTTCTACGGTGACCCGGAAAATGCTGTTGAGCAGATGTATGTGGCCGTTGCGAATACCGGCGGGCAGCCCGTTATAGTGAACCATCCGTATCCTGCTCAAATACAGGTAGCCGACTGGCAGCAGTGGGCCATCAACTTGGACAGCTTCGCAGATGGTGGAGTAGTTTTGAGCAATGTTGACAGCATTGCGATAGGTTTCGGCGATAAGAATAACCTCCGGGCCGGCGGTTCTGGTACGGTAATTTTTGATGATATCAGGCTGTATCCGCCTATGTGCGTTCTTTCCGATCGTTCGGCCGAGTTCGCAAGGCTCGATTTTATGCCGCTCGGAGATCCCGCCGGTGATTGTGTCATAAACTATAAGGAATTGGAAGTTCTGGCTCGCGACTGGCTTGTTATGGATGAAGTAATTTCGACGATACCGCCCGGCACGACGGGTCTTGTTGCATATTATCCGATGGATGAGGGAACAGGAACATCTATCTCGGACTCATCGGGCCATTTTCACAGCGGCACTTTTTCGGATTTTGGTTTGTCGTGGGTTGCGAACGGTGTGATGGACAGCGGTTCCGCCGTCAGTTTCGACGGCAGTGCGGGCGGCAGAATCAGCATTGGGACGTGGGATCCGGCATCGGGAACGGGGCAGCTTACACTTGCTCTCTGGATCAAATGGGACGGACCTCGCGAACCTCACGGAGGCCAGCCTCAGGGCTTGATTTGTAAAAGAGACGGCTGGGCGGTTGACGATTTAATGTTCATGTTCGAAATAGATACTCCCGACTCGGCGGATACTCGGGGTGCTATTGGTTTGAGGCAGTATTCCGATGCGAATACCGATGTTTATACCGAGGCTCATGTCATGGAAGAGTTTATCGGCAGGCGGACTCATGTTTCCGCGGCATTCGATGGGACTACCGCCAGGCTCTATATCAATGGCAACGAAGTCGCTTCCGGACCGTTTTCATTCGCCGGTGGAATCGGTGCCGGCATGACAATCGGTAATAACAACAGCGATTCATGGCCCGACTGTCCCGGAGTTTTTAACGGCGATATGGATGAAGTTCGTATCTATAACCGTGCCCTGTCACCGGCCCAGATTGCGTATCTGGCGGACACCACCCCGGCCGACGGCGAGCTGCATTCTGTGCCGTCGCTGGCTGAGTTGTTCGAAGCTGCTGCGCAAAGCACCCTTGTGGTGAACTTTGCGGATTTTGCTGTCCTGGCGGATAGGTGGCTCGACCAGGAACTCTGGCCGTAAATTATCGGGTAAATTAGCTTTAGTGAATTTATTTTGGTCCTGGATTGTGAATGAATTAGTATAAGATATAAATATTATAAAGTGTTTGGTTTTATAACGGGCCTGTACCGAGTTAATCGATATAGGCCCTTTTTATAGGCGCAGGCGGGGCCCGTAATATTAAAAATAGCATTTCATGGGTTCATAACGCAGAATCGGGATATTAACGGGGTAGTTTTATCCGAGCCTGTTAAACCCGCGGGCAAATTTAACCGATACCTCAATAGGTTTCGTTCTTCGTAGTATTTACTGCTTTACTACGGAGAATGGATTATACGAGGCACCGGAGGCAATCGTCCTATAAGAAGAGTTGGTTATTATTTGCCCTTATAGCTGAAGCTGAGAGGCTTCGGTTGGGCGGGAGGCAGCTTGGTTTTTGACGTTACCCTAAAAGAATACCTGAAAGAAATCGATGAAGCATCCCTGTTGACTTTCGATCAAGAGCGCGATTTGGGCAAGATGATTGTCGATGAAAACGACCCTCTCGCCAGAGAGCAATTAGTCCGAAGCAATCTCCGGCTGGTTGTTAACATTGCCAAGAAATATGCCGGGCGGGGAATGAGTCTCGGCGATCTCATAGAAGAAGGCAATCTGGGACTGATAAGAGCCGTGGATTATTTCGACCCAAATCGGGGAGTTCGTTTCAGCACCTATGCGGCATGGTGGATAAAACAAAGTATAAAGCGGGCGCTGCTGGAAAACATACAGCCCGTTCATATTCCGACGTATATGGTCGCTCTGATTAATCAGTGGCGGCATACTCTGGCCGAGATGGAAAGCACACTCGGCAGGACCGTGAGCGTTGAAGAAATGGCGGAGATTATGAAATTACCTTTGCGCAAGGCAAAGGTGATAAATCGTATCGTTGAAGCTCTTAGCTCCGTCGGCGAAACCGGTATTGGCGAAGGCTCGGACGACGATCAGATGCTCGAAGCTATACTGGAGGACCACAGTGCCGGAAGGCCGGAGGATGTCCTGGTCGCACTCGAGGAAAAAGTAAAAGCCGTCAAATTGCTCAATAAAATCGAGCCGCGTGAAGCCGACGTTTTGAGATTGCATTACGGCCTGGGTGGAAGAAAGTCGCTGACACTCAAGGAGATCGGCGAGAAGCTGGGCCTGACACGGGAAAGAATCCGCCAGATTCGGCGTGACGCCCTGACAAAGCTTTACGAGTTGATGAGCGAAGATTAGTCCAAAAAACATCCCGATAATCCTTGCATTTCATTATGAATATAATAAAAATATACCCCGCATGGGATGTGTATTGGTCCCCGACGACTGCAATGACAATTTGACAGGGAAGGTAAGCAAATGACAGGCCGGACAATCGATCTCAAAGATTATATTCGAGATATCCCCGACTGGCCGAAAAAGGGAATTTTATTTCGGGATATCACAACCTTACTGGCGGACAAAATGGCATTTACGGCGGCTGTGGATGCTCTCCGTACGGCTTTTAGACAAACTCCCGTCGATTATGTGGCCGCCATTGAAGCAAGGGGATTTATTTTCGGCGCCGCCGTTGCGGAAAAACTCGGTGCCGGTTTTATCCCTATACGAAAAGAAGGCAAGCTTCCCGGAAAGACCGAAAGTGTCAGCTATGACTTGGAATACGGTGTCGATACACTGGAGGTACATTGCGATGCAATTCCCGAGACGAGCAAGGTTTTAATGATCGATGATTTACTGGCCACCGGCGGAACAATGGCCGCCGCGTGCAGGCTTATCGAAAAAATCGGGGGGCAAGTTGTGGGCATTGCATTTCTTATTGAGCTGGCCGGTCTCGGTGGCAGAGAAAAACTTGCCGATTATAATATCTGTTCGATAATTTCGTACGAATAAATATTACAAATGATTTCCGCCTGAAGGAAACCACTTAATGGCACAAGCTTCAGACAGCAGCGTAGGAATCATCCGAACCGGGCCATATCCGGAATTGACCTGGACGGCAATTATTGTCGGTTATATTCTTGGTGTCATCATCGCAATCAGCATCGGCTACGCCAGTTTGATTCTCGGATTTTCCATCGAAGGCTCCGAGGTAGCGGCCATTTTAGGCTTTGGCATACTCCGCGGTATAATGGGTCGAAGTAGCATTATCGAAAACAATATCAACCAAACCATTGCCAGTGCCGTAAACGGCGCCTCGGCAGGATTGATGTTCACCGTCCCGGCCCTGTTTATTCTCGATCAAACAGAGTTTAGCAGCGTTCTGATGGTTTTATCCTGCATTGCCGGTGGAATTCTTGGTATCGCATTTATTATTCCTCTTCGTAAGCAGATGATTGACTTCGAACGCCTGACATATCCCGGCGGAGTCGCCGTGGCGACAATCCTTAAGTCACCCGGTGCCGGTGTCCGCAAAGCTCTGCTGCTGGTAACAGGAATAGCCATAAGCGGGACTGTACATCTTGTAAGCCAACTTAGCGGCTTCGAATACTGGAACCTGGGTCAGACAATCAGACTACCCGAATATATGAACGGTATATGGTATGTTTCACTTATGACGATAGGTGTCGGCTTCATCTCCGGTAAAGGAGGTTTTTCATTCATCATCGGAGGTTTCGTATGCTACTGGATTCTTGCCCCGATTCTGGCTGCAACAAATCTCCTCCCGTCACCGGAGGTGCTCAAAACAGCCGAAGTGACTGTTCCGGAATACCTCAGATTGAATTTATTCCGCCCGGTCGGTATAGGAATGCTTATTGGTGGGGCTCTGATGGGTATAGTGCTGGCACTGCCTCTAATTGTAAGTGCCGTTAAAAGCATGCAGTCGGCGTCTAAGACAGGGGCTGCACTCTCGAAAGATGAAATGCCGATCCGCCTTTTGTATATCGGAATTATCGGAGCAGCGATCCTGCTCTTTATCGTCGCTATGCTTTCGGTTCAGAAAATGGGAATACTACGAGGTGCGGTGATGGCTCTTTTGGGTACGGTCTGGATATGGGTTGCCGGTGTAATACTTTCCGAATGTATCGGCCGGACGAACTGGTCGCCGTTGAGCGGTATGACCCTTATCGCAGTGACAATTCTGATTGTTATAAGCAGCGGACTCGGAAAATCCGGCGCAATCATTTCTTCTATAATGGTCGGAGCTGCCGCTTGTGTCGCTATGTCTCAGGCGACAGACCTGATGCTGGATTTGAAAACAGGCTATCTTGTCGGAGCCTCCCCTCGTAAGCAGCAGATCGGCCAGTTCCTTGCCACGTGGCTCGGTCCCATTGTTGTTATGGCACTTATCTTCGTATTGCACAAAGCCTACGAATTAGGCAGCCCTCGTTTACCGGCTCCGCAGGGCAGGGCATTAGCCAGTATGATAGAAGGAATCCTCGGTGGCGATGTCCCCGTCAATAAATATATTGCCGGTGCGGGACTTGGTGCATTGCTGAGTGCAAGTGGAATAGGTGGTCTGGGAATTCTCGTCGGTCTGGGATTTTACCTGCCTTTCTATGTGGTGCTTACCTATAGTATCGGAACTGTGCTACGTTTATTGGTTGACTGGCGAAAAGGTGTAAGGTTCAGCGAAGAGGTCGGAATCCCCTTAGCCGCGGGCCTTATAGTCGGCGAGGCTCTCGTTGGAGTTGGTTTTGCGGTTTATAGAATTATTGCCGGTATGCTGGGATAAATAAAATGAAACAGATAGGTTTACTTTTAATAACTATAGGTTTTTTAGCAGGATCATTGGCCGCAATAGTGGACACTGACCAGGTCCGATGGGAATATTTCGCTGCCTCGCTTGTCGTAGGTGTTGCCGGCGTTGTTATTGCAAGAAGCAGCCACCACAAGATACATAAATCCGAAGAGAAATTAAGCGAAAACATTAGTTCTGTGGAAACCTCACTTGACGCTATAGTCCGAAACATCAACACACTCAATTCGGAAAAACACTCCATTAACACTTATGATGTCCGTCACCGTATCGACGAATTATTTATCAACGACCTTGAGATGTTCGTGGACGCCCGTGAAAGTATCGGCCATCGCTACGGCTTAGCCGCTTATGGTGATGTTATGAGCAGCTTTGCCGCAGGAGAAAGATACCTCAACCGTGTCTGGTCCGCATCCGCCGACGGTTATATCGACGAGGTCAACACCTACATCGAAAAAGCCCGGGAGCAGTTCACCGACTGCCTCGCCAAAATCCAGTCCTTCAAGATTAGCAGATCAGCATAAACATAGATAAAATTGTAAGTTGAGCCGAAAACGGTGTCCGGTGCATTTTTTGATAAAAAGTGGATTTTTCGTTGTATTAAGGCGGTTTTTAGGTACAATACTTAAATAATTGAATAATGAATATCGAATACTGAATGTCTAATATCGAATCAAAAATGGGGGAAATAAAAAACAGCGAATAAGTTCATCAGTGAATTAGTTCATTAGGGATTTTTGCATAGACATAAAAGCCGGCTAATTAACTAATCCGCCAATTCAGTAATCAACTTTTAAGCCGAAAGGCGAGGATTTCGACAGATGTAGAGCGTTCTCTACAAATCAACCTTTTTTGAAAAAACGAAGCCAATGTTAATATGGGTAAAATAACATAAGCTCTTTGAAATAAATAGATTACGATAAATATAGCGGTTTTCGGGATTTGTATTGAGATAAAAACAAACCCAATCCTTCGAAAGGAACTCAAGATAGGTTTGCCGATCTTTCCTGCTCCGGCAATGGCCTTTACTGTGACGAGCGGTTGGAAATCCGATTATTATCCTGCCGTTCTGCTTCCGCGGACTGTTTTGTAGAGCCAGTACGCAACGCCGATGAGTAGTATTGTTCCGAGCCAGCTACCGAAAGGCATCACGCCGCCGGTGATATGCTTGATAATCGGAAGGTCGATGTCAAATTGTTTGAGTATAACGATGGGAATTGCCAGCAGAATACCCATGAGTGCTTCGCCGGTAATCAGGCCGGAAGCGAACAGCAGGCCGTTGCGGTTGGAGCTCTCGATTTGCTCGCGGGAGCTTTTAATTCTCTTATGAAAGCGATGAACCAGCCAGTGAATAATGCCGCCGGCGAAAATCGGTACCGCCAGCTCCAGAGGCAGATAAATCCCGATTGCAACGGCGAGAACGGGCATTCTGAAAGTACTTTTTCTTTTTTCCAGAAAAAGGTCCATTGCAATAATCGCCGCGGCGACGGCCATCCCGATATATGCGAATTTCCATGGCATATCTCCCTTGAAAACACCCTGGGAGACCGAGGCCATAAGATTTGCCTGGACGGCGGAGAGCGCACCTGCCATTTTTTCCTGCGGCAGTCCGGGCTGGCCCTTAAAACCATACGCTGCCTGAAGGAGCATAAGCACCGGAGCAATGACTATCGCCCCGGACAATGTCCCTATGATCTGCATTACCTGCTGTTTCCAGGGAGTGGCCCCTACGATACGGCCGGCCTTGAGGTCCTGCATGTTGTCACCGGCAATCGCAGCGGCGCAGCAGACAACGCTGCCGATTATGATTGCCGCCGCCGGACCGTTTTCGGCGCCTTTACCCATAAGAACAAGCAATAGAAGTGAGGATACGACTATGGTCGCAATGGTAATCCCTGATATCGGATTGTTGGACGAACCGACAAGGCCCGCCATATACCCGGCCACGGCGGAAAAAAGAAATCCGGCAATCAGCATAACGACCGCCATCGGCAGAGATATGGATACTTTTCCTACGAAGAGCTGGTACACGAGGAACAGCGGGACGATCGAACCGATAATCAGGACGAGCACCCATTTCATAGGCATATCTTTTTCGGTACGTTTGATTTCGACCTGTTCGTGCGCCATTGATCGATATGCTTTCAAGCCGCTTTTGATGCCGCTTAACAGAGAACTTCGCATTTTTAAAATTGTCCACAGGCCGCCGATAAGCATCGCCCCGACGCCGATATATCGTGTCTGCGAGGACCAGATAGAATATGCCTTCTCCACGGCGTCACCATCTGCCGCGGCATCGGAAAATGCGGCACAAATGGGAATGGCTATATACCAATTGGCGGCTCCGCCGAGGAAGATGAGGATAGCGATATTAAGACCGACAATATAACCGACCGAGAGCAGAGCGGGGGATAGGTTCGAGCCGCCATAGACAATTGTCCTGCCGACGCCCCTGGCGCCTTCGATTGCTTCAGGCCACAGGCCGATTCCTTTGGCCGAGAGCTTGAACAAACCTCCCACGACAGAGGCCTTGGCAATTGTCCATACGCCTTTGCCGCCTTCCTGTCCGGTTTCGAGAACTTCCGCCGTGGCGATTCCTTCGGGGAACTGGAGGTCACTTTCGACTATCAGCGAGCGTCTCAGTGGTATAGTAAAGAGAACTCCCAGCAGGCCCCCGAATGCGGCGATGATTGTAATCCACCAGAAGTTCTTTCCGCCGAAGCCATCCCAGTAACCGAGTATAACCAGTGCCGGCAGGGTGAAGATGACACCGGCGGCCAGCGATTCGCCGGCGGATGCGGCGGTCTGGACGATATTGTTCTCGAGTATGTTGCTTTTCCGAAAGAGCCTGAGCACGCCCATCGAGACGACCGCCGCCGGGATCGAGGCCGAGACAGTCATACCGGCGAAAAGGCCGAGATATGCATTGGCCGCCGCCAGTATCATGGAAAGCAGAACACCTAAAATGAATGCCTTTATTGTGATTTCAGGTAACGATCGATTCTCTAAGTTCATGGATCACCTTCGGGAAGTTTTAACGTTAACAGGACCAGTGTCATTTTATAAACTGGGCGACGAAATATTTCGGCGTCAACGGCTCACCTGTCGCCCGTTCGATCATCCGGTTCCATTTGTAAATAGCGTTGGCTTTATAAATCTTTTCGGTAATAAAATCACCGGCCTTCTTCCGGCCAACGTAACTGACGTTCTTATCCGATTCGAGTTTCAGGACATTGTGAACAAGATGATTGTGAAGTTGAGAGGCAAACAGCTCGCCCAGCATATAATTATGGTAATAGCACGGCGCTATGGTGAAATGGATCTTTGCGGCCCAGTCCGGCATGTCGCGGCCGGGAGGACTTTTAACCAGCTGATATTTTTCAACGGTTCGCCACCACAGCCGATTCAGGTCCTGGTCCGGGTCGGCGTAGAGCTGCTTTTCGAAATCGTACATGACCATCGCCCAGCGGGCGAAAATAAGCTGTTTGAGCCTGGCGTATTTGATGCTGACGTTTTCAATTTCTATCCTCTGCTCGTCGGTCAGTTCCAGCATCTCCTGCATCCATGCGGGGTTTCGGCTAAGCCGTCCGAAGAACATGGCGATTGCTTCTGTTGTGAAGATATGTGCCGGTTGCCTGAGCAGATAGGGCACATCTTTGCCGTGACATTTATCGTATGTTGCATGGCCCAGCTCGTGCAGAATCGTCTCCATCCATGTCTCGTTATTTTTGAGATTGCAAAGAATCCTGACGTCACCTTCACGGTCGATGTCCGTGGAAAAAGCATGTGGATTTTTTCCCTCACGCTCGTAAAGGTCGCTGTTGGCCAGAATAGCCTCGACTGGAAGACCGATGCCGGCATAAAACTTTGTGGCCAGCTCTTTAACGTCTTTTTCCTGGTAATACGCATCCAAATCCACATCGTAAACCAGCGGCGTTTCCTGGAAGAACGGGTCGTGGTAGTGCCACGGCATCAGCTCGGAAACTTTCACACTGCATTCTCCGGCAAGAATCTCATCCAGCTCCGCTTTCAATTCGGCAAAAGGTTCGTTGGTAAGCTCGTAGAGTTCGACGAAGATTTTATCCAGCTCCTTAACATCCTGCTCGGCGGCGGTAAGAGAAAGCGTGTGAAAGTTTTCGAAGCCGAGCTTTCTTGCCGCCTCGTTCCGCAATTTGACCAATCGTATAAGATCCGTAGCGACAACCTGACCAACTTCCTTGCCGGCCAGCCATGCTTTTTGTCTTTTTGCCGAATCGGTTTGGGTTTTGAGGATTTCCTTGATCTGGTTATCGGTGACTTTTTCGCCGTCGATTGTACCGCGGAATGTACTGAAGTTCTTTTCGATTTCCGTGCCAAGCTCGACAATCTGCTTGAGCAATTCCGGCTCAATCTGATTTTCCAGATAGGCGTTATAAAGGATGTCCATTTGCCGGACCAGCAGGGCATTTTTCACCTGTCCGGACTCTTTTACCTCTTTGATAAATGCAAAATCACATGGGTCACTGTAAATCCGGCGGATTTCCAGAGTGAGGGTGCTTACTTTTTCGTAATCAGCTTCTTTGCCGCTGTTGGCTGCGTCCCAGTAAGCCAGGTTGACTTGTTTTTCCATCGGTTTGATTTTTTCGACGTGTGTTTGAATAAACTCTTCCATTTGCTGTTCTTTCGGATTAGATGCGCATCCAAATAAAGTGAAACTCAGGCTTGATATCATAAAAATTGTGAATAAGGTCTTCATCGTTAATACTCCTGTTCAAATTCGTATTGTTGTTTTGTCACCGACCCCCTTTACCTTTTGGCTGATATTATCGGCTATAAGTATAGAAATCAAGCAGTTTTTAGGTATTTGAGGTTTCGCTTGTTAATTTTGTATTCGGCGATTTCTCATTTGTAACCATAGTATATTATTTGTACTATATGAGCTTATCAACACTGAAAAACATGTTGCTGTTTTAGGAATTGGCAGGATTCGCTATGGCAAAAACTAAGTATCTCACCGCACCGCTGCCCTCCAAAAAAATGCCTCGTTCGATTCCATACATTATGGTAAGTGAGGCCACCGAGAGATATGCATTTTATGCGTTCGATGCTATTTTGGCACTATTTCTTATTAAAAATCTATTGGACTGGAATGGTAATCCCGCTAATCTGACCGAAGAACGAGCAATAGAATGGAAGCATTACTTCAAAGCTGCTGCTTATTTCACGCCTTTCATAGGTTCTCTGATAAGTGATGTATTCCTTGGAAAATACAGAACTATCATTGCCTTTTCGATAGTGTACTTCCTAGGCTTTCTGGCAATTACAGTGGATCAAACATATCTTGGAACGATGCTCGGTCTCGGGCTTATTGCATTAGCCTCCGGAATAATTAAGCCGTGTCTATCGGCGAATGTAGGCGATCAGTTCGGGCAATCCAACCAGCATTTGATTACAAGGGCGTATAACATATTTTACTGGGCCGTAAATTTAGGGGCCTTTTTCTCCATGGCCATCTCGCCGTGGATATATGACAAATACAGTGATGTCAGGATAGCTTTAGGCATACCAGGTATCTTTATGTTGCTTACTATCATTACTTACTGGGCGGGCCGAAAATCGATGGTTCATATTCCCCCAAGAGGTAAGGTTTTCTTTAAAGACCTGTTTAGTATGGAGGGAATTTTAGTCATAATTCGTTTATCATTTTTTCTGTTTATCTTTATTGCGGTCTTCTGGTCGCTGTTCGATCAGACCACGTCCAAATGGGTATACCAGGCCGAAAAAATGGACCTTACTTTTCTGAAATGGAATATATCAAACCAAACATTTTTGGGCTCGGTTCTGAGCAAATTGGGAGGAATTAATCAGGTCGAATGGGAAATTCTTCCCGCCCAGATGCAGGCGGCGAATTGTATCCTTGTCCTTATCACAATCCCAATGTTTACTTACATCGTTTATCCGGTGATTAATAAATTCTTCCGTCTTACACCGCTGCGGAAAATCGCCATTGGCTTTTTCGTTGCCATCCCGTCTTTTGCAATCCCGGCTCTGGTTGAGAAATGGATACTTCAAGGAATGCAGCCGACTATTTGGTGGCAGATGCTTGCATACTGGTTTATAACGGCCGGTGAAGTTTTGATTTCTATCCCTGCTTTGGAATTCGCTTATACCCAGGCGCCCAAATCGATGAAATCCTTGATTTCTTCGTTATATCTGCTGTCGGTCTCTTTAGGCAACTTGTTCATTTCGCTTGTAAACAAATTCATTCAGAATCCCGACGGCACTGTAAAATTACAAGGCCCCAACTATTACTGGTTTTTCACAATCCTGCTGTTGGTCACCGGCATAATATTTTGTTTTGTAGTGCAGTTCTATAAGGGTAAGACATATATCCAGGACGAGGAACCGGCGGACGCCTAATGAAAAGGATAATCTCAGTATCGCGCAGGACGGATATTCCCGCCTTTTACGGCGACTGGTTCATGAACAGACTCAAGGAAGGTTTTGCCGGTGTGGTCAATCCTTTCGGCGGACAAAAATATATTGTCTCGCTCAAACCGGAGGATGTCAGATGTTTCGTATTCTGGTCCAAGGATTTTACGCCGTTCCTGGAGAATCTCGAGACAATCGAAAGTCTCGGATATAAGTTCTATTTTAATTATACCGTCACAGGCCTGCCGAATGTTTTTGAGAGGAATATCAACAGAGAATCCGCTGTTGAAACCTTAAAACAACTTAGCCGGAGATATTCGCCAAAGCATATCAACTGGAGATTCGACCCGATCATTATTTCGAATATTTGCGACAGGAATTTTTTCATAGGGGTGTTTGAGAAGCTTGCCCGTGATTTTGCCGGTCTGGTTGAACGGTGTTATTTCAGCTTCGTGACCGAATACGGCAAGGTCATTCGTAACTTCAAAGAGCTCGAAAGAACAACAGGGACGAAGATTTTAAAAATAAGCGAGAAGTTCAAGATCGAGCTGGCAAACGAACTGGCCGAGATCGCCGAGGGTTTCGGCATGAGGATGTATTCCTGTTGCGGCGATTATTTGATAAATGAAAAAATCAGTAAAGGACATTGTATTGACGGTGAAGTTATCGAAGGTCTTTTCTTTCCCGAAGGATTCGAATATAAACAGAAACCTACAAGGGCCGAGTGCGGTTGTGCCGAAAGTTCCGATATAGGGACATACGATACCTGCCCGCACGGATGTATTTATTGTTATGCGAATTCGAACAAGCTCAGGGCCATACAGGCTTATGAAAATCACGATAAGGATTCCGCTTTTTTGGGTTACAGTAAATCCCGGTCGGACAAATGGCTTGATGATATAAGAATGGCTTCGAATAACAATATGAATTTTTCAGTTGGCTAATCTTAAGACGAACTGTTCCATTTCGATTTGAGCTTTAGCCCGGCCGGTTTTTATGGCATAGTCGGTTTCGGCTAAAAACTTAAGATATTGGCCGATTTTTTTTAAGGGGATTTTACGAAGCTGGGCAAAAAAGCCTTCCTGATTACCCCAGATACGAAGCTGCCTGCCGATTTCATCAGCTCGCATGCCTTTTTCCATCATGACCTTCGCGTTGAACATCCTGCGGAAATGGTAAGCGAAAGCGCCTATGACGGTGTATTCCGAAGATTTATCTTCGGCGAACATGCCCCTGAGTCTTTGAACTGCCATACCGGTTTTTCCGGCGATGACGGCATCGATTACGGCGAATGCATTGAACAGGCGATTGTAACCTATGAGCGATTCGATGTGTTTTTGTGTGATGGTTTTGTCTTTATCGGCATATACTGCAAGCTTGTCGATTTCGCTGTACAGCCGCGGCAGTTCGTCGCCGGTAAGCTCGACTAACAATTCGGCTGAATCTCTCGTGAGATTCTTTCCGTGAGCATCTTTTGTGTATTCGATTAGTTTCTGCGGCAGCTGCCATCTTTTGGGTTGTGTGATATTAATCAGCTTGCCGACACTTTTTAGTTTTTTGGCCAGCTTAGTGCGGGAGTCCCAGCTTTTAACGGTCATAATGAGACGTCCCGTCAGACACGGAGCATCGAAATACTTTTCGAGAGCCGGACGGTTATTGGAGATGAAATCATCGGCCTTTTTTAAGACAACGACTCTTTTTTCGGTTAGAAACGGCGCTGTTCTTAGTTCATCAAGGCAATCGGTAACGGTAACTTCCGCCGGGTCCGGCGAAAAAAGTCCGGTCGTTCTTTGTGAGGGCTCAAGCAGTTCGTCGAGCAACTGTCCGCATTGTGCGTTGACGAGAGGTTCCTCTTTACCGGCGATTATATAAATTAAACTATCCATTGAATGCCATGCATTACTTCGGACGTTTTTTCTTGGCCTTGGCTTTCGTTTTATTGTTTCTATTGGATTTATCAGCGTCGTTATTTTCGTCGGAAGATTTCTTTGAAGTATTATTTTTTTGATTTTCAGCTTCTTCGGATACAATCTTCGCCGCCGCCACGAGCTTGTCGCTGGGCTTTAGCTTAATCAAACGAACGCCTTGTGTATTTCTGCCGATCGAGCGAATCTGGTCGAGGCCTGTCCGGATAATCATGCCGTGAGCGGTAATCATCATTAAATCGTCCGTATTTTGCACTGCTTTGAGTGCGACGACCTTGCCGTTGCGGGTGGATGTTTTAATGTTTTTCAGGCCGACTCCGCCTCTGGATTGCGAGCGATAATTTTCAAGGCCTGTCCGTTTGCCGTATCCGTTTTCGCAGATCGTGAACAGGGCGGCTTTTTCCTCGACAATCACCATCCCGACTACAGAGTCCCCTTGGCGCAGTTTAATGCCTCTGACTCCTCGTGAGGCCCGGCCCATGGAACGTGCCTGTTTCTCGTCGAAACGGATTGTCATGCCGTCGCGTGTTCCGAGGATGACGTGGTCGGAGCCTGTCGTCAGGGCCACACCAATCAAATCATCATTAGGATCGAGATTGATGGCAATCACCCCGGTGGCTCTCGGATTGCCGTATGCTGAAAGTTTTGTCTTTTTAATAACGCCGTTTTTCGTGGCCATTAACAATTGTCGCTGCTTTTCCGGATCGTCGGTTTCGTCCTCGAAGCTGCTGACGTTAATGATGGAGGCGACCTGCTGGTTGCCCAGGTTGAGCAGGTTAACGATGTTTCTGCCCTTGCTTTGCCGTGACATGCTCGGGACATCATAAACCTTCAGCCAGTAGCATTTACCCCGATTGGTGAAGATAAGCAGATAGTCGTGCGTTGAAGCTATGAAGAGGTGCTCGATAAAATCACCTTCTTTTGTGTCCGAGCCGATGATTCCTCTGCCTCCTCTTGCCTGCCTGCGATACGTATCAATAGGCAACCTTTTGACATAGCCGCCGTGACTTACCGTGACAATCACTTCTTCTTCGGCGATAAGGTCTTCGATGGCAAATTCCTCGGCCTGGGCGGCGATTTGTGTTCGTCGGGCGTCACCGTATTTTTCCTTGATCTCGTGGATGTCTTCGCGAATGATGTCCAGGAGGATTTTCTCGTCGGCCAGGACCGCAAGATATCCCTCGATTTGTTCTACCAGATCGGCATATTCCCTGGCGAGCTTTTCAATTTCCAGACCTGTCAGCCTTTGTAACTGCATGGTCAGGATTGCATCGGCCTGGGGGCCGGTGAGAAAATGCTTGCCTTTGCTTTTTTCGCTCACGAAAGCTTTCGGCAGAATTTTCTTCAGTGTCGCAAGCTCGGCCAGCCGCAAAGGTTTTTTCATCAGGTTCAGCTTGGCGGTCGGAGTATCGGGAGATTTCTTTATCAGATCGATGATGTCGTCGATGTCGCTAACCGCCAGAATGAGACCTTCGAGAATATGCGCCCGGTTCCGACACCTTCTCAGTAAAAAGCGGCTCCGCTTGCGAATTACGTCCTTGCGATGGTCGATAAAACAGTCGAGCATTTCCCTGATATTCAGTGTTTCGGGTCTGTTGTCCACCAGGGCGATATTGGCGATTGCATAGGTGGTTTGCAGCGGGGTGTAGCGGTAGATTTTGTTCAACGCGATTTCTGCATCGGCGTCTTTTTTCAGGTCCACTACAATCCTCAGACCGTGCCTGTCCGATTCGTCTCTTACATCGGAAACTTCCGGGAGGGTACTATTCTGAACGCATTCTGCAATTTTCGAGACGATAGTTGTTTTTACAACCATGTAGGGAATTTCAGTAATGACAATTTTTTCCCTGCCTCTTTTAGATGTTTCGACATCGACTTTTCCGCGAACGGTCAGGTGACCTCTGCCGGTCGTATAAGCATCCATAATCCCTTTTCTGCCGCAGATTATTCCGCCTGTCGGGAAGTCCGGGCCCGGCAGACGCTTGATAATATCCTTGAAACCGCAGTTAGGATCGTCGATTACCAGCAAAAGGGCGTCACAAACTTCGGAAATATTATGAGGAGGGATATTGGTGGCCATCCCGACGGCGATGCCCGTTGAACCGTTTACCAGGAGATTGGGAAATTTTGACGGTAAAACAGTCGGTTCCGTGCGAGTCTCGTCATAGTTAGGAACAAAATCGACGGTTTCATACCGGAGATCTTCGAGTATCTCCATCGCCGGTGCGGCCATCCTGGCTTCGGTATATCTCATAGCGGCCGGCGGGTCTGAGTCAATGCTCCCGAAATTTCCCTGGGGATTGATCAGCGTGTAACGCATGTTCCATTCCTGACCCAATCGTACTAAAGTGCCGTATGTGGCCTGGTCGCCGTGCGGGTGGTAGTTGCCGCTCGTATCACCGACGATTTTTGCGCATTTACGGTGTTTACTTCTCGGGCCGAGGTTCAAGTCGTTCATCGCGACGAGTATTCGCCTCTGCGAAGGTTTGAGGCCGTCGCGAACATCCGGCAGGGCACGCGAGACAATAACGCTCATCGCGTAGTTCAGATACGAATTTTTCAACTCGTCGAGGATGCGCATATCCTCGAATTGTTCCTGTATTTTTTTGATTTCTTTCATAGACCTTTTCTATCCTTAATACGGTAATATCCTGTGCGAATAGATTATCCTGAGCCATCGAAAAAGTCAAGAAATACTACGATGGTGGATATAATATTTGAAAATTATTTTGTACCTCAAGATTAACCATGAACGGATTGTATGCGGCTGATTTTGAAGCTGTGTTAGGCAGGTGGATAAGCGGGTAAATCGAGACTGTTGGTAAAAAATGCTTTTCAATTATTCGAGATTGGCGGTGTTTCTAAACGTTGCTTTTTCTCCCGGAGCCATTCGGGATATTGATCCGGGGAAATGTTTTGCCATAATCCTTTTTTACTGCTGCGGGCGCGGGATTCGAGTTGTTTATACTTGTTGTAAAAACTGTGTCGAAACCTCAGATCGGCGTACGCAAAGCCCTCGTTCAGGAGAATTTCATTTAGAAAGCTGCCATCCGGCAGTTTAACGTAAGCTAAAAGCCTTCCGTATTTGCCTCTTGTATTATTTGTTTGATCCAGATATATCTCAACCTGTTTGCCGAGAACCGTCTTTTTTGCATATTCTGTAGCTTCACGGGCAAAGTACGCAGCCCCGGATTTGGTGATTTTCTCCGGGGCGTCGATTCCCAGCAGCCTTATTCTCGTATGTTCCGATTGGCCGTCGGGAACGTCGATATCCAGTGTGTCACCATCAACGATATTTATAACTGCAAAAGTCCCGGAGTGATATTTTTGCCGGTCAGCAGCATGGATCTGTTTATCAGTTGGGGATTGTGACCGCCATTTATGTTCAATACAGGTGTTGTCAAACAGGATCAACAATGCCAGCACCGGCAGGCAAAGTAAGAATATGATATTCCGCCTGCGTTTGCTGATTACGCAAACATTACCTGTCCTTTTAAGTGGCATTTCCCACCAATAAAACGACAAATTTTTATGATCCGCGTTGTTTAGCGGGCCTATCCAGCTCAAAGACGTTGCAGACCGCCTCGAGAGCCTTTTCGGCATGGTCTTCATCTACGGCACAACTTATGCGAATTTCACTGGTGGTAATTGAGTCAATATTGACTTTAGCTTCCGCCAGGGCTCCGAACATTTTTTCCGCCACGCCGTAATGCGTTCGCATACCCACTCCTATTACCGAAACCTCGGCAATATCCTCACGTATGAAAATGTCTGTGAAATTGATTTCGTCCTTAATTTCCGCAACAGCATTTTTTGCGGCGTCCAGATCAGAAATTTCAATCATGAACGATAGATTCGCCTTTTCGGGGCTGATTTCCGTCTGGATAATATCGTTGACAACGACTTTGTGCTTTGCCAGATGTGCGAAGATTTTAGCCGCATTTCCGGGTACATTATCAACACCGACCAGACCTATCTTGGCCATATCTTTTTGTATGGTTGCACCTGAAACTACTACACCTTCCATTTGCGGTACCTCATGAGTAATGATTGTTCCCTTGGATTGGTCACTACTGCTTCTTACATGAATTCTAATATCGTATTTTTTACCAAATTCTACGGCCCGAGGATGCATTACTCCGGCCCCGAGGCTTGCCATCTCGAGCATTTCATCGTAGCTGATTTGGTCCATTTTTACAGCTTTTTTATATATCCTGGGATCGCATGTATAAATTCCATCAACATCGGTGAAAATTTCACATTCCTCGGCCCCGAGTGCCGCAGCCAGTGCGACGGCGGTTGTGTCCGAGCCGCCTCTGCCAAGCGTAGTAATGTTTTCGTATTCGTCGATGCCCTGGAAACCCGCCACGACAACAATTTTGCCCTGGTCCAGCTGATTATGAATTCTCTCGGCGTCAATGCTTCTTATACGTGCCTTGGTGTAGACGCTGTCGGTCATCATCCGGATTTGACCGCCGGTAAAGCTTATGGCTTGTTTTCCCATTGCATCGATAGCCATGGCGAAAAGTGAGACCGTTTGTTGTTCACCGGTGCTGAGCAGCTGATCCATTTCCCGTTTGGGGGGATTTGGATTGAGTTCTAGGGCATCTGCAACAAGCTGGTCGGTTTGTTTGCCCCGGGCTGAGGCGACAACTACGACAGAGTGACCATCTTGTGCGGTATTAATAACACGCATGGCGGCTCGCCGAATCTTTTCGGCATCGGCTACCGACGTTCCGCCGAATTTTTGTACAATTATTGCCATATTCGATCCATTAAATAATCTTAGTTTGCATTTTAATATGACGGCTCAGCTTCTAAATTTTCAGGAAATACTCCATTAGCTCGTAACCGTTATTAATTCTGAAGCCGGACTTTGCGGCATTTGCTTCGCTGAAAGTTGTATTTAAAATGCCGCTTATATTATCACCTGCCATAGCAAAGGGAACCGGATCCGACGAATGAGCGCAGCTGCTTATTTTCGTAGGATGGTCCGGCATGACTAATATCCGCCAGCTTGGGTACTGATGCAGCGCCTCGAATACCGGGCCTACAATGTGCTCGTCGATTTGTTCGATTGCCTTTTTCTTCAATTCGGCGTTTCCGCTGTGAGATGCTTCGTCGGGCGCCTCTATATGCACGAATACGATGTCGTAATTTTTTAATGCCTCTATTGCCGCAGCTCCTTTGCCCCGGTAGTCCGTGTCGATAAATCCCGTTGCTCCCGGCACGTTTATCAAGTCGAAGCCGATTAATTTTGCGAGCCCTTTGACAAGGTCGACGGCGGTAATTGCAGCTCCCTTGATGCCAAAGCGCTTCTGGAAGCGTTCGAGCTGTGCCTTCTGTCCCTGTCCCCAAAGCCAGATGGAGCTGACCTGGTTTTCCCCGAGGTCTTTTCTTACTTTGTTTATGTCATGATGAGCAAATAGCTGCTGGGATTGGGCCATCAGCTCGATAAGCATCTCGGAGCCTTTGCCGCGAGGTAATATCCTGTCGATATCGGTACCGATATAATCATGTGGGGGATAGGTTTTGATATCGAATTTAGTCTGTTTGAAAACCAGCAGGTGTCTGTAACTTACTCCGGTATGAAACTGGATTTGCTCGTTGCCGAGCTGGTCGTTCAGTTCGGTAATAAGCTTCGAGCCTTCTGTTGTGGTGATATGCCCGGCGCTGTGGTCGGCCATTTTATCATCGGCGATAGTGACTAAATTGCATCTGAAAACCCAGTCACCCGGAGACAGTTTGATATTTTTAGCGGCCGCCTCGATGGGTGCCCGGCCGGTATAATATCGTGCAGGGTCATAACCTAACAAACTCATCTGAGCCACATCGCTGCCGGCTTCCATTCCATCGGGAATAGTCTGAACCAGCCCCTGTCTTCCCAAGGTACTTATATTATCGATATTAGGTATGCCGGCGGCTTCGAGAGCAGTTTGTCCTTTTAACTGTTCGAGGGGGTCGTCTGCCGCACCATCAGGGATTATGATCGCATATTTTGTCACTAATCTTTATCCTCCGGAATATCTACGATCCTGATACAAACGGGTTTTCCCCCGATTGTCTCAAGTGCTTCCATATCCTTCAGTGCCGCGGTGATGTTTTTCTGCCGGGTCAAATGAGTCGTGATAACAACCGGGACAGTATTGTCGGGACCTGTACCTTCGTGCTGTAACGCGCCGGAAATACTTATTTCATTTTCCGCCAGTACCTTGCTCCATTGCGCGATAACACCCGGCCGATCCTTACACATGATACGAATATAATATCTGCTGACGAGATTGTCTATTTTATCAATCAGCGGGGAGATTTTCTCTCTTGGCTGTAATCTTAAATGGTTAAAAGTCGTGGCTGAATTTCCTGTTGCGACATCGATAATGTCCGCCACGATGGCGCTTGCCGTCGGCATCATTCCGGCACCTCGGCCTGAAAACATGACGTGACCTACCGCGCTGCCGAATAGACTTATCGCATTAAAAGATCCGTCAACTTGCGAAAGAGGATTATCTTTTGCGATAAATGAAGGATGAACTCGAAGAGAAATCCTGTTGTTTTTATCTTTTTGCCCGATTGCCAGTAATTTCAGGCAATATCCCATTTCACCACCGTAATTTATATCGTCTTTCGAGATTGCTTCAATACCCTCGACAGAGATATCTTCAAACATGATTTCGTATCCGAAAGCGATGGAAGCAAGGATTGCGAGTTTGTGAGCGCTGTCATTTCCGTTAATATCGAGGGTGGGATCGGGTTCGGCGTAACCTTTTTCCTGTGCCTGAGCCAGGGCCAGGCTGAATTCCTCGTTTTTAGATGTCATATTCGTGAGAATATAATTACAGGTCCCATTGACAATGCCGTACATGGCGGTGATATTATTTGCCGTCAGTCCCGTTCGGATTGCCGAGATAATGGGTATTCCGCCGGCGCAGCTTGCTTCGAAGGCTATACATTTGTCATTCTGGCGGGCGATTCTGTAAAGCTCATTGCCGTGCTCGGCCAGTAAAGCTTTATTCGCAGTTACAACGTTCTTTCCGGCCTCAAGCATTTTGATCTGTATTTGTTTTGCTGCGTCGATTCCTCCGACTGTTTCTATGCCAATTTCAATTGCTCCATCATCAAGCAGTTTGTTGATATCATCGGTCAATATTCCGTCGGGAAGTTTTATGGGACGTTCGGAGGTTGTATCGATGTCTACGACACATGCCAGCTCGAGTCTCAGACCGGTCCTGGCGGCTATGGAATCTGAATCTTCTAATATCAGTTTTGCGACTCCGTTGCCGATTGTTCCAAAACCGACAAGCCCGATTTTTACCCTTTTTTCAACCATTAAGACACTTACCACCTTACATTTATGTATAAATGCTCAAGAACAAGTATTGAATAATCCGTTTATAAGGATTTTTCATAATAGAATCCCGTATTCTAATTCAAATCTTTCGATTTGGTCAAGTAAAAACCGTCAAAAATCAAAACGAAATAAAACACAAAGACTGGATTAATATTGACTTATCAGACTAATATATGTTAGAATAGGTAAAGCTCTGAGGCTGTTTATAAACGTAATTTAACAAAAGATTAACAGAGCCGGGTGATAGTGTTGGTAAAAATCTCTAAGAGATGGGGTAAGCTCCCTATAACCAAGGGGCAGTGGGTATAAATGCATAAAGCAGGAAGGGCTGACCGATTTCGCTACCTCGGATATTTTGTTTGTTAACTGAGGTTTTTAAATTTATTTAATATAAATCGATAGAATGCTTTTTGATGAAAGAAGTGACTGATCAATCTAACAGTGCTTCCGATACCGCTCGGATATCGCTGAATGTACCTGATCGTACACTAAGGTGCCGTCACGAGATTAAATATCACATCAGCGAATCGCAAGCTGAGGCGATTACCCGGTTCATTAGTCCCTATATCGAGATGGACAGGTATTCCAAACTGCACAGGAAAGGTGATTATCCGATTGTCAGTCTTTATTTGGATTCGAATCAATTACAGCTTTGTAAGGAAAGTTTACGCGGCCATAAAAACAGGTTTAAATTGCGGATTCGCAGCTACACGGACGAGCCGGATTACCCCCGCTTTCTTGAAATTAAACGCCGGATGAATACTATCATAATTAAAAGCCGCGAGCGCGTCCTTGCCGGTGATGTGCCGGCTTTGCTTAGCGGCCTGCCTTTGCCGCCGCAAAATTATACCGCCGATACGGATACAATCAATCAGTTCCAGTTATACATGAACAGCATTCAGGCGAAACCCGCTGTTCTCGTTCGTTATATGCGGCGTGCTTATGAAGGCAGCACGCACAACAGGGTAAGAATTACTTTCGATCGGCAGCTTGCTTATTGTGTTACGAAAATACCTGAGGTAAGACTTTCCGGCGGTAATTGGCAGAGAAATCCCTTCACAAGAGGGGGGGTAATTTTAGAGATTAAATTTACAGATTCTTACCCGGCATGGTTGTCTCAGATGGTTAAACATTTTAACCTTCGGCAGAAATCGATATCGAAGTATGCTTCGTCGATTAAGGACTCGTGTTTGTTAGGGTTTTGCGCACCTTTGATTGCAGGATAAACAGGCATGGACAGGATTTGGGAAATATTGGAAGGCACCTCGGCAGGGGGACCTTTTACGCCGGAAGCAGTAATGTTGTCACTACTGCTGGCTTTCGTTTTAGGGCAGGTTTTGGCCTGGGTTTATTATTTGACTCACAGTGGTTTGTCCTATTCGAGGTCCTTCGTGCAGTCTCTGATTGTCATAACGGTTGTTGTGGCAATGGTAATGGCCGTAATTGGTACGAGTTTTATTACCGCCGTCGGATTGATGGGCGCCCTGGCGATTATTCGTTTTCGTAATATAGTTAAGGATACGAGGGATATCGCCTTCATTTTTTGTTCGCTTGTTATTGGAATGGCATCGGGCTCTCAACGTTATGCGGTAGCCATTGTCGGAACCGCCTTTCTTAGTTTAATCATAATATATTTGTATCTGGTCGGCTTCGGCACGCATCAGCCGCATAACGGTTTTTTAAGATTTGTCTCAAGGGGCCACATGGGGCCTGAAAGCCCGGTTCCAACCATTCTAAGACGTTTCTGCGGAAGTTTCACCCTTATATCGGCACAGGATACCGGTTTTGGCACGAACGAAGTAGAATATGCTTATCAACTGATGATCCGGGATGCCGCAATGAATCAGCAATTATTGTCGGAACTGCAAAACGTCGAGGGACTTGAGAGTATCAACCTGACGATGCAGGAACAGTTGCTGGAGGTTTAAGGAGCGTATGAAAAGGATAGATATAAGAGGTTATCCATTTCGTTTGCGCCACCACATACTTCCGGTAATTGTCTGGTTGTTTGCTGTTCTTTGTGTTGTTGGGCTTTTCTCTCGTCGCGCACCACGGTTTGAAGTCCTGGGCATGGCAAGGGGACAGGTCCGTCAGATATCCGCCACCTGCACGGGGAGGCTGACGGAAGTTTATGTCGATTTATTCGAGCAGGTTGAGGCCGGACAGACATTAGCTGTCATTGATACTGTCCTTGATAATGAACGCATGGTAGAGACGGAATTGAAATCACAAATAGATTCCGCTGTAGCAGAGATTCAACATCTGACGGCACAATTAGTTCCCACCCAGGATACCCTGGAGGCCGAAAAATCTGATAGAGAGATTGGCTTTGCCTCACAGATGAGACAATTTCTTCTTGATATCGACCAGGCAAGGTTACAGATAATGAATGTCAAAGTACAGATAGCTTCTGACCGAGTGCTACTTGCCGACCTTGCGTCTGAGGTAAAGATTACCGAGGCACTGCTTAAAGAAGATGCGGTCACGGCTTACGAACTGCAGAAGGTACAGGCACAGCATGATAGTTTGGCCGAAAAAATATCCGAGAATGAAGCCCTGCTTGCGCAGGCTGAAAAAGACCTCATAACGGCACAGCAAAGGCTGGATGAGTTTGCTCAGCACCCGCCGGTGAATCCGTCCGTGGATGGCGCTCTTGATGTGATAAGAAAAGAAATACGCGTCAAGGAAGCACTGGTTCAGGGCTTTATGGAGCAACTCGATACACTGAAGGCGCGACGAGTGATAGAATTAAAAGCCCCGTTTACCGGTGTTGTAATCTCGCTTCAGGGGCGGGCGAATCAGGCCATTTTACGCAGACCCGGGGAGGATGTGATCCGCAGGGCCGGTGAAGTGGTTCAAGCCGGCGACTCGATCCTGGTTATAGCCGAAATCAAACCCAGTGAAGTCGTTGCCTATGTCAACGAAAGTCAATTGGGTCTGGTCGGAGAGAAAACCCAGGTTGAGATTATCAAGAGCAGACCGCTGGAGCAGAAGGCACGATGTGAGGTGGACTACATTGGTCCCGCACTCGAACTTATGCCTGAGCAGTTGTGGCGAAATCCGAATTTTCCTCAGTGGGGCCAGCCGATTGTAATTAAAATTCCTGAAGGATTGGAACTTGTTGCGGGTGAGTTAGTGGGCGTAAAAGCCTTATAACGGTTCCTGATAAGAGTTTTGAAGTTGGCTCGCATAAGATAAAATAATGTAAGTATCGCAGGTAATAATTATTTATGTTGAGCAGTAATCAAAATTCAAGATTTCAGTATGCAATGATATGCAGTATTGCCGGCTTGTGTTTTTTAGTGGGATGTCAATCAAAGGACTATAAAACCGAAGCGGATCAGCAGGTCTATAAAATCATCGACCAGAAGTGGAGGGATGATTTCGGTTCCAAAACCAACTACAAAGTCAGTGACACCGAACCGTTATACGGTGACATTCGAATTACTAAAGCCGTTCCCGCTTCGGGGATTCTCACTTTGCCGCAGGCGGTGGCAATAGCAACCGCTTATAATCGCGAATATCAAACGCAAAAAGAAGAGCTCTACGTAAAGGCCCTGGACCTGAGACTGACCCGGCATCAGTTCGAGAAACAGTATTTCGGTGTCGTCACCGGTGGATATAACGCGGATCGTAACAATGAAGTTGTGGGAATGGAAGCTAATTTCGGTTTTAATCAGTTACTGGAACATGGGACTTTAATCACTACAAGGGTGGCCTTGGCCTGGGCTGACGTATTGACCGGTAATATGCGCAGCGGTTTGACATCGATCCTGAGTGCGACGATAGCGCAGCCGTTGCTCCGCGGAAGCGAACGCAAGGTCGTCCTGGAAAATCTTACACAAGCCGAGAGAGACGCATTATATCAGGTCCGTGCATTCAACAGGTTTCGGCAGACCTTCGTTGTCTCGGTGATTAGCCAGTACTATGGTGTTATGCAGTTATTGGATAATATGGAGAACATCCAAAAAAATTATGACGCTCTGGATTTACTTATCGGCAAGGTCGAGAAACTATCCAATGCCGGACGTATCCCTACATTGGAGTTGGAAAGAGTTCGCCAGGATAAACTTAGAGCTTATGACGAATTCATTCAGGCTCAGAAGCAATATAAGCAGGCTCTCGATGAATTTAAGATAACTTTGAGCCTGCCGACCAACGCGGAATTTCAGTTGGATGTGAAGGTAATTGAAGCTTTGAAAAGTTCTGAAATGAAAATGCCGGAGTTCTCCGATACCGAAGCCATCGATACGGCATTGCTTCGCCGTCTGGATCTGGTCAATGTCGCCGATTCCGTTGTTGATGCCGAGCGTAAAGTTTATGTCGCCGCAGACAGTCTTCGGGCGGAATTAAACCTGGTTGGAAGTGCCGATGCTTCTTCGGCGTCAAAGGCTGACCGCCTGACATTAGGCAAGATCAGAGAGGATTACAGCCTTGGTTTCGAGCTTGACCTACCTCTGGACCGTGTGCCCGAACAACACGTTTATCGCAAGGCCCTTTTGACCCTGAACCAGCGGAAGCGGGAATATGAGCAAGCCGCCGATATAGTTAGGCTCGAAGTACGCAATGCCTACCGAAATCTGACTGAAGCAGCCCAGCGTTATAGTGTGCAGGTCGAAGCAGTTGATTTAGCCGAGAAACGTTATAACAATGCCCTTTCACTTCTTCAATACGGCCGGGCGAGCAGCCGCCGGGTGCTTAACGCACTGGAAGATTTGCTTGATGCTCGAAGTAATGCCACAGAAGCACTTGTGGCTTTTACCGTTGCGAGTTTGAATTTCTACAGCGATACCGGCGTACTTTACGTCCGCCCGGACGGTATGTGGGAACGTTGATTCGTTACTTTAGCAAAGTAGTTAACTTAATACCGCTTTTATACAGACATTTCTTTTTATTCTTCCGGCATCGAGATATCTTCCTGTATAAGTCTATACGCCATTTCCCTATATACATGAGATATTAAGGTTGATTTTTAGTGGATTTTTATGGATTTTTGGATTATCGTGTAGCTCCGAAAGATAAACATTAACTTTGATTCGAAGCTGAAAGGAAATATCTGTTTGATGAAGGGACTTTACAAATTCAACGAAATTGAGAAGAAGTGGCAGCAGTTTTGGGAGCAATCCCGGACATTTAAGGCCCATGACTGCGGCGATTCCAGGCCCAAGTATTATGTTCTGGATATGTTTCCCTATCCTTCGGGCCAGGGCCTGCATGTCGGCCATCCGGAGGGCTATACCGCCAGTGATATTGTCGCCCGGTATAAGCGGATGAAAGGTTTCAACGTCCTGCACCCTATGGGATGGGATGCGTTCGGTCTGCCGGCCGAACAGTACGCCGTCCAGACGGGGACAGCCCCGGAAAAGACAACAAACAAAAATGTGGATAATATCCGCAAGCAAATCAAGTCTCTCGGTTTCAGTTACGACTGGGACCGGGAAGTCAATACCACGGATCCGAATTATTACAAATGGACGCAATGGATATTTCTCAAGATGTTCAACAGCTTTTTCGATGAGGCCGAGCAGAAGGCAAAACCGATCGAACAATTGCCGATTCCGCAGGGTCTAAGCGAGCAGGACCGGCGTAAGTTTATCGATGATAATCGTCTTGCGTATGAGGCCGAAGTTGCCGTTAACTGGTGTCCGGCATTGGGGACGGTTCTTGCGAATGAGGAAGTTGTCGGGGGGGTGAGTGAAAGGGGTGGACATCCTGTAATTAGAAAGCCGATGCGGCAGTGGATGCTAAGAATTACTAAATATGCCGAAAGGCTGCTGGATGATTTGGCCGAAGTTGACTGGCCGGAATCCATCAAGAAGCTGCAGGCCGACTGGATTGGAAAAAGTATCGGAGCCGATGTCGATTTCAAGGTCGATGGTTTCGATGAGACGATAAGAGTTTTCACGACCCGGCCCGATACGCTATTCGGGGCAACTTATATGGTCATGGCTCCCGAGCATCGGCTTGTGGATATTCTCACGACCGGAGATAAGAAAGATGCCGTTCAGAAATATCGGGAAGAAGCGGCTCGAAAAAGTGATTTGGATCGTACCGATTTGGCTAAGGAAAAAACGGGTGTTTTTATCGGTGCTTATGCAATCAATCCGGTCAACGATGAAAAAATACCAATCTGGTTAAGCGACTATGTCTTAATCAGCTATGGGACCGGAGCGATTATGGCCGTGCCGGCCCACGATGAGCGTGACTTCGAATTCGCGACAAAGTTCGATCTGCCGATTATCCCGGTTGTCGATCCTCTGGACAAAGAGCAATCCGAATTGGTTAAACGGGGCAAATTGTGCTTTATCGGCGACGGCAGGGCGATTAACAGCGGGCAGTTCGACGGTCTTAGTACAGCCGAATTCAAGGACAAGATTACGAACTGGCTGCAGGAGAGAGGCCAGGGGACAAAAGCGATTAACTACAAGCTGCGTGACTGGCTTTTCAGCAGGCAGCGATACTGGGGCGAGCCGTTTCCAATTTTGCATGTCGAGGACGGCCGTGTTATTGGGCTTTCGGAGGAAGATTTACCTTTGAAATTGCCGCAGGTTGATAATTATGAACCGACCGGAACAGGAGAGCCGCCTTTGGCAAAAGTGTCCGATTGGGTTGATGTCACTTTGTCGGACGGCAGCAAGGCCAAACGTGAGACAAATACGATGCCGCAATGGGCGGGCAGTTGCTGGTACTATCTGCGCTACCTCGACCCGGACAATACCGGGCAGGGATGGGCACCCGATAAAGAAAAATACTGGATGCCGGTCGATTTGTATATCGGCGGGGCCGAACATGCGGTATTGCATCTGTTGTACTCGCGATTCTGGCATAAATTTCTCTACGACCTCGGATATGTCACGACGAAAGAGCCTTTTAAAAAACTCGTTAATCAGGGAATGATTTTGGGCGAGGACGGCCAGAAGATGAGTAAGTCCCGCGGCAATGTCGTCAATCCCGATAAGGTTATAACCGATTATGGTGCCGATTCGATGCGGCTTTACGAGATGTTCATGGGGCCGTTGGAGGCGATAAAACCCTGGAGTATGCAGGGAGTCGAAGGCGTACATCGGTTCCTGCAGAAGCTCTGGCGATTGGTTGTGGATAAAGATACCGGCGAGCTGCATGGCTTGGTCAAGTCGATCAGGGCGGATGAGGAGACACTTAGATTGTTAAATCAGACGATAAAGAAGGTCGGTGACGATATCGAGAGTTTCGGTTTCAATACGGCGATTAGTGCGATGATGATTTTGGTAAATCACCTTGCCAAGCTGCCGGAAATACCTAAAGAGGTAATTGAGAAACTTGTCCTTATTCTTGCTCCCCTCGCTCCTCATATTGCCGAAGAGCTATGGGCCAGACTCGGACATGCCGAAAGCCTGGCTTATGAGAGCTGGCCCGAATACGATAAGGAATTAATCAAAGAAAAAGAAATCGAATTGGCAATCCAGGTTAACGGCAAAATTAAGGACAAAATAGTCGTTGCCGCGGATTCGAGTGAAGAGCAGATAAAGCAAAAGGCGTTGAGCAGCGAAAAAGTTGTCGCCGCAATGTCCGGCAAAGAACCGAAAAAGGTTATCGTAATCAAGTCACGTTTAGTGAATATCGTTATATAAATGTATATTGAAATTGAAGCAAAGCTAAAGGTTGATTCGTTAGAAGAAGTTGAGAAAAAGCTCCAAGAGCTCGGTGCCCGATTCGTAGCCGAGCAGTTGCAGAGCGACATCCACTATGACGATTCGAACGATGCTTTAACAAATTCGGATCAATGTCTTCGTTTACGCCGGCAGACTGTCGCAGACAAAACGGGATATTTTTTGACATATAAAGGCGCAAAAGAGAAGAGCGACTTCAAAAAAAGGCAGGAAATAGAGATAGAAGTCAGTGACGCCGATGCTATACAAAGATTGCTCTCGGCGCTGGGTTATCGGCAGAAGCTATGTGTCGAGAAAAAGAGGCGTCTCTGGCGGCTCGGCGAATGTGAAGTTGCACTGGATAAGTTGCAGGAATTGGGCAGTTTTGTTGAAATAGAGGGGCCCGGTGACAAACAAATCGCCCGGGTGCAGGAGAGTCTTGGATTGGCGGAGCTGCCGCATATTAAGAAAAGTTATGCAGCCTTGATTATGGAAAATAAATCCGGCAAAGAATAGATATTTTTCTAATACTTATAACTTCATGAAACCAGAAGACGGCTACATCGCATATATTGTCAATCCCAAATCCGGTGCGACCAGTACGAAGATGACGGGACGCCGGTTCGAGAGATACCTTATTAAAAGAGGATACGAAATCAGGGGCTCTCTTACCACCTCTCTGAGTCATGCATGCGATCTGGCCACGGATGCCGCGGTCGATTACGATTGTGCGATGGTTGTCGCCGCCGGTGGTGACGGTACCATAAGGGAGGTGGTGCACGGTCTGGAAGGCAGTGACAAGCCGTTACTAATAATGCCATCCGGGACGGAAAATCTTCTGGCGAATGAGCTGGGTTTCGACGAAAAATTAAAGACGCTGATCAGAACCTTCGAAGCGGGGTATATTCGGCCTCTGGATTTGGGAAATGTCAACGGGAGATGCTTCACATCGGTTGCCGGGTTCGGTTTTGACGGAGAGGTGGTCAAACGGGTCAGTGAGCAACGGGCCGGACATATAAATCACTTCGATTACTTCTGGCCTATCTGGCGGTCTTTCTGGGGATATGATTTTGCTCCCATGAAAGTCGAGGTTGACGGCGAGGAAATTTACGAAGGTCCCGGGCTGGTATTTGTCGGAAATATTTCAAGGTATGCTGTGGGGCTGCAGCTTTTACATTATGCCGATTACGGTGACGGTCTTCTGGATGTTTGTATTTATAAATGTGCTTCCCGGATTCACCTGATAAAGCATTCGATGATGACGATTATAAAACACCATGCGAATTGTCGTGATGTTATCTATCGTCAGGGTAAAAAAATAAATGTCGGCTCTGTTATTAAAACGATAAGAACCGAAATTGACGGCGATCCCGGTCCGTCGTTGCCGGTTGAAATTAACGTGATACCACATGCAGTTAATTGTATTGTGCCGGAAGGCGCCAGACCGGCGGGTATTAGAACGAGAATTATCAGGGCGATAGGATAATAAAAGTGTCTAAAATTTAGAGTGACTAAAGTGCCTAAAGTAACGAATTTTAAAATTGGTAATGTGAAAATTGGTCTGGATTTCCCTTTGTTTGTAATGGCGGGTCCCTGTGTAATAGAAAGCAAAGGTAACTGTCTGGATATTGCCGGTAAGCTGCTGGATATAAGCCGCAATACCGGCATCGGGATAATATTCAAGGCAAGTTTCGACAAGGCCAACCGCTCCAGCATAACCAGCTTTCGTGGTCCGGGACTGGATGAGGGATTGAAGATTCTCGATGCGGTCCGGCGTCAAACCAACCTCCCTGTTATGACCGACGTGCACGAGCCTGCCCAGGCTGCTGTTGCCGGTGAAGTCGTGGATTGTTTACAGGTGCCGGCGTTTCTTTGCAGGCAGACCGATTTGTTATGTGCCTGTGCACAAACGGGAAAGCCTGTGAACGTCAAAAAGGGTCAGTTTCTCTCACCGGGTGAAATGATAAACGTCGTGGGAAAAATTCGTGAATGTGGTAATAAAAAAATATTGCTGACCGAACGCGGTACTTTTTTTGGCTATAATCGGTTAGTCAACGATATGACCGCCATAGAAGAAATGAAAAAGCTGGATTGCCCTGTAGTTTTTGATGCGACCCATAGTACCCAGCAGCCCGGCGGACTCGGCCATGCCAGTGCCGGCAACAGGCAGATGGCTCCTGTGCTTGCAAGGGCTGCTGTGGCGGCGGGTTCGAACGGACTTTTTGTCGAAGTTCATACCCGGCCGGAGAAGGCTAAATCCGATGCTGCGTGTATTATGCCGGTGGAATGGCTCGAAGATTTGCTGAAAATCTGTAAAAAGATATTCCAGCTTATCCGGGAATAAAACGAGATTATTTTCTGAAAGGCTTGCTTTTTTGGCTGGTGACAAAAAATATTTTTATGGGCCTGTACCTTCACGAAGGCTTGGTAGAAGTTTCGGCATTGATATTGTACCTTTTAAGGTTTGTACGCTGGATTGTGTCTATTGTCAGCTTGGAAGAACCACAGAAAAAAGCATCGAGCGAAAGGCGTACATTCCTGTTGAACCTGTAATCGCCGAATTAGAGGAATCATTGAGCCGGGGATTGAAAACCGATTATATCACTATTGCCGGTTCGGGTGAGCCGACTCTTAACTCGCAACTCGGTGAGATTATTGATAAAATAAAAAATATTACCGACATACCGGTAGCCATAGTAACCAACGGGATTTTATTATACCGTGCGGATGTTCGAGCCGATTGTGCGAAGGCTGATGTCGTACTGCCTTCGCTTGATGCCGGTGACGAAGAGACTTTTCGTAAAATCAACCGTCCACATCCGGATATTAGTATTGAAATGCTCATTTCAGGATTGTGTACGTTTCGGAAAGAATATACCGGACAGTTATGGCTCGAGGTTTTTCTTGTGGATTCAATCAACACAGATACCGGGCAAATAGCCAAAATCAGGGCTATTATAGAGCGTATTAATCCCGACAAGGTCCAACTCAATACGGCGGTTCGGCCGACTGCTGAAATCGGCGTTATAAAACTGGATTTTGAAAAGCTTCGCGCCATATCCGAACTTTTGGGGCCGGACTGCGAAATTATTGCCGATTTTTCGTATGGGTCGATTACCGAGTTTAAACCGGGCAAAAACAGTGGTGTTATCGAACCGGATTTCGTGGCAAAAGATACGATTAAAACCCTGTTTTCAATGCTAAAACGCAGGCCCTGCTCGCTTGATGATATATGCGAGGGAATGACCATAGCACGGAACGAAGCGGTGAAATATGTCACTTACCTCCGGCACGAAGGTGTAGTTTCTACGGAAGAAAAAGAAGGAAAAGTCTTTTTCAAGGTCGTTACCTGAACACGTCAGATCCGGCGATTTTCGAGAGAGAAGCATTTTTTTCACATGCATGATGTGACCTTCTGATAGAAAAATATCTGAAATTTCCTCTTAAATTTACATCTATTCTCATTCAATTTGTAAAGACGTAAACCATATTGGCCGATAAAAGCCTTATAAAGTTTTCGGTAGTGTCGGTTTTATCGCAAGTTAATAAAAGACTCGATTATTGTGTTTTAAAGACAATGAAAAAATTAAAACGACAATTGGTTTTGAATAAAGGGGCGGAGAGATACATATTCCGTTATGAGAACGGTTGTGAGGATGAATTATTGGACGCCCTGATCGATCAGGCTAAGGACAAAAGAACAAATTTCGATTGGTTCGATGCAGCGGTACTAAGTTTCAAATTAACGCAGTTACTTGTCGGCCAGGCGGACGAGCTTCTGGGAGAAAACACGGATGCTCAATTTAGTGCGAATTAATTCAACTCACGGACGAAACGAATCAATAAAAGTGACGTTGTGATTTAGGAACATTAAACGAACTAAAATAATATATAGACAGGTAAATTATGATGGAAGAAAGCAAGATTATCCACAAGTTTTTAGATTATTTGAAATACGAAAGACGTTTTTCCGAACACACGGCCAAGTGTTACGGAGCCGACCTTGCGCAATTCGGTGACTTTATATGCGGTGTTTCGGAAGGTCACTCTGAAAACGGTGAAGAGGTATCGTTCGGTCATAATGAAGGTACTGCTACCGCCGTGGCGACAAAGGTTCATGTAGATATCGACCAGGCGCTTCTTAAAACCGGTACGGATTCAGTCAGGGCGTATCTTGCTTATCTCAACGAGAAGCAATATTCACGAGCGACTATAGCACGCAAGCTTGCGACATTGCGAAGCTTCTATAAATTTCTTGTTAAAAGAAATCACATGAGCACTAATCCGGTAACTGCGGTTAGAACTCCGAAGCAGGATAAAAAGCTGCCGCGTTTCCTCGAATACGAGGAGGTAAAAAGATTGCTCGATACACCGCCGATAAATACATGGCTCGGGGCACGAGACAGAGCAATTATGGAAACATTATATAGTACCGGTATCAGAGTAAGTGAGCTTGTTGCGCTGAATATGGAAGACATCGATTTTCTCGGTGAGGTTGTGCATATCAGGGGAAAAGGCAAAAAGGAGAGAATCGCTCCTATCGGCGCTTCCGCTCTTCAGACTATACAACATTATATGGAATTCAGAAACAAACGGGCGCAGAACAACAACAATTTCGACACGAAGGTTCTGTTTGTGAACAAGCACGGCCGTCGGTTGAGCACGCGCAGCGTTCGCAGGAAAATGGACAAGTATTTGAAAATGGCCGGTCTGGATCCGGCAATCAGCCCGCACACGTTAAGACATAGCTTTGCGACTCACATGCTGAATAACGGAGCTGATTTGAGAAGTGTGCAGGAGCTGCTCGGACATCAGTCACTGTCCACAACACAGGTTTATACACACCTGACCACAACAAGACTAAAGGAAGTCTATGAAAATGCCCACCCCAGAAACGAGGGCAACGAACCGAATCCCTTAAAGAACTGATTGGGATAAAAATAATATGATAATAAAACCCCCGAAAATAATCGGGGGTTTTTTATGCGCAATAAGAATCGGAAATATATCCCTTTTCGAGATGTTCGATGAATTCTGCTTATATGAGCAGTATGCCGGGATTATTTTCTTTGACTATTCAGTATATCTGCGATTTAGAATCTGCAGAGAAAACTCAATCCAAATGCGTCGGCGCCTCCCGTACGCTGGTATTCGATGTTAAGATAGCTTCTTTCGGAAATATATAATTGCGTACCGAAATACCCGCCGAATGTCGAGGTTTCACCTATATCCCATGAGTATTTCGAGGTTAAGCCGGATGTATCTGTAAATTCGTCTTCCAAGTCACCCGTAACGTAATGAATAAAAGGACCTCCGTAAATCGAAGTGCCGTTTGGCGCAACATAAGTTGCTCCTACGGCGAAATGGACTTCCATAAGCTCGATATCAACCTCGTCGGGTTGTGGGTAAGCCGCTAACGGCACTTTAAGGTCTCCGTCTATATTACACCAGCTAAGTTGAATCAATCGGCCTATGTCAAGTTCACCTATTTGATAAAAGGTTGCTCTGGAACCGAGGCTGACAGAATAATTTGTATTACTGTCGAATTTTTCACCGGTCTCCCAGATCGAGTCTCCGAACTCTGTGTTGACTCCACCCAGACGCAAATACACATCGCAGCCTTCCCAGATTCCATATCCGAAAGTAGCGTATATCTTGCTCGTCTCGAAATCTTTTAGGTCGAAAGAAACTGCTTCTCCGGCATCGTTGAAAGTTCCGTTAAATGTTTCGACCCATTTCCCTTGCGACAGTTCCAAATCCATGGTGCTGTTAATGTATTCAAGCCCTATTTCGGACTGACCATGCCTCAAACAGGAAGTCGTCGGGCCCATCGGATCCAGTGCAAAAGCGTTCGATCCTGTTAAACATATAACAGAAAGCAAAAGAGTTATGAGCCGAATTAGTCTGGTATTTTTATATTCTGATACGATTTTTTTTGTCCGCATGATTTAACCCGCTTTTTTATGTTTTCCTATATATCACAATCACTATAATATTTTTTGCACCTAAAAAAAGACGATCTTTTCGCATATACAAAAGGAAATTCCTTAGGTAATTCCAAGCTGTTACTTCTTTCGATCTCTTCTTCCCGTAGGAGTTCCCGGCGGAACATCTCCCGGAGGCAGTGGTGAAGAAGAGGAAGCAAGTTCGGAAAAATCTATCTCCTGAAAATTATCCGGCACTCCCAACCCCCTGGCCAGACCCACAATAGCATTTTCCGTATCAATATCAAGCCAGGAAATCCGTATTCTGCCGTCAAAATACATCTCTACCTGGAACGTGTTGGAATTACTTTTGCCGTACTGAGGAATATTTTCCCACGTTACGGCGACACGATCTGAAAATTGTTTCCAGCGAACCATTCCGCCCCGCGAAGGGTCGAGGTCCTGGAACAAACATGATACCCGTTTTGTATTAAATTGATTGAATAAATTATTGAAACCGGTTGTGTCACCTCTGGTAAAGGTTAGATAGCCGTTGCTGCCGACATAAAACCTGACATAGCTAAAGCCATATATATAGACTCTATTATTCGGGTCGCTTAAATCGACGAACATATAACTGTCATCTCCCAAATACAGGTGTGTACCACCGGCGGGATCTGTCGGTAATTGTGTGATATCATCTATAGTAGCGTTATAAAAGGTCTCGCCTGTTGTGGGAGTAAAAGTAATTGATTTATATGCAAGATCGAACGAATCTGCGCCGCCGGTGAACCTCTCGGTAAAACGCTCGATTATATCCGAATCCTCGGAGGCTATTCCTGCGACTGGTATTTCGCTCTCTGCCGAGGCGGTGTTCTCTAAATTACTGTCGTTAAGAATATTTAATTCCCATGATAATCCTGGATAATCCTGGTTTTTGTCAATCCAGCAGGTATCGTCGGTGCCGTTATCCGTCTCGCCCATAAAATCCCAGCCTGCGTCGATGAAAGTCTCGGCCGCCTGCATCTCGGCTGTTGTTTTGCCGGTTCCGCCGGCGCTGCTTGTCTGACCGCTTGATTCGTAATCCCAGAAACAGGAGAGCACCAGGCTATCGGGAAATTGGTTCCAGCCTATTAAACCCCCTGTGAAATTATCGCCGGTAACTTTGCCGGCACTATAGCAATCGACAAAAAGACCATATTCACTGGAACCGACAAGTCCTCCTGTAAATATTTGCCCTTTTACTGCGGCGGTACTGTAGCAGCTGGTCACTTCCCCGTATCGGATTGCACCGATTAGCCCGCCGACATTATACCTGCCGTTTACTTCGCCGGTGCCGAAGCATTTTGTAACCAGGGCCTCGCTGCCGTAGCCTGCGAGAGAGCCGGTATAATCTCCCGAGCCGATAATGTTAACATCCACTATGCCCAGATCCGTTACAATGGCATAACTTAATTGGCCGAATAAACCGAGATAATCGTCACCTTCGATTGTCAGTGACGAGATAATGTGACCGTTACCATCGAAGAAGCCGGTAAAAGATGTCCCCTGGAAACCCGGTTCGGATTTGTTTATATCGGGAGAAATCAGTGCGGCATCGTAGATAAATTCTGAAAGATCGATATCCTCCATAAGTTTGAAGTGTTTGTCCCAATCGTCGGATTCGACAGCGATATTGTTAAGATGTTCGGTGGTGAAAATAAGATAGGGATTGTTCGGGTCACCTGTGCCGCCGCCATACCTGGCGCTGGCCGGAACAATAAACAAAGCGACCATTATTATTACAGTTAAAATTTGTGAATTTCCCAAAACCCTCATAATTATGACCTCCTATTCTTAATATTAAGGATAAGTTGAGATGTAAAATTATCACCTTAATAACCATTATAATAACATATTTTAACCAAAAAGTCAATTTGGGTAATTATGTATTTTTAATAAAAATATTACAAGGATAATATGGGAAATACAGGCAATTATTTGAAATAAAAATATGGCCTAAGGACAAAAGCCATGATTCGGTTGATAGTCCTATAAATGCAGGGAGATATTACATATTATGTACATTTTGCCTTGTCCATAAATAAACGCATAAGGCTTTGTTTCTAATATACTTGTGTAATACCGGATGAATAATGATTTCTATGGCCGGTAAAAACACATTATTTTGGAGTGAAAAATACCAGATTCGGCAAATTTTTTTCTTATTGTAAGGGGCCGAAAAGAGAGACTTTACAATTTTAAGCAGCGGAACATTCTCAAACGGCAGGATTCTGGTTTTTGTATTCCGGGATGAGCTCTTTGATTTTTCGGATGATTTCTTTGCGGTTTTGTTGTTCTGCGATTTTTATCAGCTCGTTTATACCGGCACGAAGCTTGTCACGTTCCATCGGTATGTTCTTCCAGATACTGATCTTAGGATGTCTCGTACGCTGCATGTCTTCGCCTTCTATGGATAATTCCTCGAAGAGCTTTTCGCCCGGTCTGGAGCCTGTAAACTTAATTTCGATGTCTTCTTCCGGCCTGAAACCGCTAAGTGTGATAAGCTCCCTTGCCAGATCGACAATCTTAACCGGCTCGCCCATATCCAGTACGAAGATTTCGCCGCCCTTACCCATCGCCGCCGCCTGCAGGACGAGCTGGCAGGCCTCCGGGATTGTCATAAAGTACCGCTTCATTTCCGGGTCAGTAACCGTCACGGGGCCGCCTTCGGCGATTTGCTTTTTGAATATGGGGACAACCGAACCTTCCGAGTTGAGAACATTACCGAACCGGACGGTGACAAAATGAGTCTGGCTTGTCCTGCTGAGGTCCTGAACGTACATTTCGGCAATACGTTTGGATGAGCCCATTATACTTGTCGGATTGACTGCTTTATCCGTACTTATCAGAACAAAATTAGTGGAACCGAATTTATCTGCGGCATCCGCCACAGTTTTTGTGCCGACAATATTGTTCCTGACGGCCTGGCCGGCGTTAAGCTCCATTAACGGCACATGCTTATGTGCAGCGGCGTGGATTACTACCTGTGGCTTATACTTTTCGAAAATCCGCTCTAAGCTGATTTTATCCGTGATATTACAGATAAGTGATTCTATCCGTACTTCAGGAAATCGCCTTGACAATTCCCGCTCGATATAAAACAGCGGGTTTTCCGCCTGCTCGACAAGAAGAAGCTGATTCGGCTTAAAATTGCACAACTGCCTGCATAGTTCCGAGCCGATGGAACCGCCCGCACCGGTTACCAGTACTGTCTTTTCTTTCGTGTATGATTCAATCGAATCCAGATCGAGCTGGACGGCTTCCCTGCCTAATAAATCGTTGATGTCAACGTCCCGAATCTGAGAAACCCGGTATTTGCCGGATGCTATGTCGGTAATATGAGGGACGGTGCGAAATCGTATCTTTGTGCCCTGGCAGACCTGGATGACCCGCCTGAGCTGATTGTGGCTCGCTGAGGGCATTGCAATGGCGATTTCATCGATATTCCGGTCCTTGCAGATATCAGGTAATTCCTCTACCGTTCCGAGGACGGGTATTCCGTGTATATGAGTGCCTTGCTTAGCCGGATCGTCGTCTATCAGGCCGATAACCTGGTACTGGACGACGGGCATCCTGTGTATTTCCCGCAGTAATGCTTCGCCGGCATTGCCCGCACCGACTATGAGAAATCTCCTGAGACGCCCGACTTCGACGGTTCGGGACGACTCGTAGTATAACCTGATTATCATTCTCAATCCGGCCAAAATTAACACCGTGGCAAATAAATCTGCGATACATACTCCCTCGGCCGGTTCTACCATCCCCAACGGCAGATGTGTACGTCCGAACTGGGTGTTACCGACCAAAAACCATATAACTACGATAATTAGTGTGCTTGTTAGCGAGGCGTGTACAATCGAAATCAAATCGGAGATCCCCACGTATCGCCACCAGCCGCGATATTGCTTGAAAAGTCCGAAAACAGGCAGCTTTACGATAAGCATAAACAGCAGGAGCGTCGGGTATATGTCGACGAACCAGGCCCGTTTGAATTGCATGTTATGTATCACAAGAAATGAGAGCATCAGAGAAGCTGAAAATGCGATTATGTGTGTAAGGACAATCAGCGGCTTGCGAAAGCGCAGCAGGACGGCGGGGGGAGGCGTGAGAAATTGTATCGGATTTTGCCTCTTTTTATCCGGCTTATTTTTTGTCTCTTTTTCCGGCATAAAAAGTTTATCGTCATATTTAACCGCCATATTTACCCGCAAAGTTAACGCTAATAACAGTTTAAGCCTTGAATTGATTGAAATAACTTTATGAAATGATTTAATTTAAAACCGGCTTTATGCCGGTATTTATAGGACTTGATGCTGCGTCGCCGAAGGTCCGGCCCAGCATTGGGACCAGCAAGGGAAACCTGACTGCTACGCATAACTTCGTAAACGGAGACCTCGCGGAATCCAATAAATAATATAGGGCACCAACCGCAAATTCTTTTAATTTAAAGGAAAGACTATATCATCAATCCAAACAGTATCGTCGTTTTGAGATCCGGAGTAGTCCTTCGAATAACGCCATTCGAAAGTTCTTGTACCTGCTGTTAAAGGAAAGGACACCTGAGTCCAATCCTTAACACCAGACCAATTGCCTTGTTCTTCTCCATCGATAAAAAATAGAAGTTTATCAAATATGCTTTCACAGGAAACTTTGAAGTAAAAACTGATATCTCCATCAAAGCAATCAAGTGTGACTTTTAAGCCACTTTTTTGATTATCTCCGATCAAACCTGCTTGGGCACTGTACTTTCCCCTGCATGATTCAGTCGAAGTAACGCTCCAGAAGGCGTCGCCCTCATGATGCCAAGGGAAGCGTGAGAAGTCTCGGCTCTCAAAATCCTCAACAAAATCCTCAATAAGTGGAGCATTCATCTGCCAGACTAGGATCGGATATCCTACCGATGTAGGCATCATCCAGATGTCCTCCGTGCCATTGACTGTCTCGCCTACAAAATCCCACCCGGCGTCTGTAAATGTGCTTTCAGTCTGCATCTCGGTTGTGGTCTTTCCCATACCACCGGCACTTGTAATCCAACCGGAAGTCTCGGTGTCCCAGAAAGAAGAGATGATGTCATTAGCGTTTCCATCTCCAATTAAGTAACCTAATAATCCACCTGAATCAGAAAAGTTATAAGGGATTCGCGTAACTAATCCATTGCTATAGCTATAAGATATGCTGCCTTTGTATTGACTGCCCACTAACCCTCCAATGAAACTATCACCACTTGTCCCACCTTTGCTGTAGCTGTTGATGATATTTCCATCATTTATTCCCACAAGCCCGCCGACATCACGTGGTCCACTGACCGCACAAGTGCTGTAGCACTGGTTTACAATGTTCTCGTTCTCTCCTATCAGCCCACCTATATCAAGTCCTGCTCCGTTAATCCTACCAGTGCTGTAGCTTGTGCTGACAATGCCGCGATTTCTGCCCACGAGACCACCAATTTCGGCACCCCAACCATTTATATTGACATTTACAACGCCAAAGTTTTTAACCTCGCCGTTCAGTTCACCGAAAAAGCCAAGGTTTTCACCTCCTTCAATCACAAGGTTGGAGATGACATGATTTTTACCGTCAAATATACCTGTGAAAGCTGGAATTACTGCCTGCCCAAAAACCTGTCTTCCTGGCAGAGTTGGGTTCAGATCGATGTCCGCATCAAGAACAAAGTTCTTATCCCATAGGATGCTTGCCTTGCTTAAAAGTATCAGTTGCTCGGCCGTGTCAATAATATAGGGAGATCCTATCGTTCCCTGTCCTTCAAGCCAGTAGATATTTGGTTATGGAATAATGGCTCCCGAGGCTCCTTCCCAT
>Ga0272441_10001784_pt1 | contig 45278 bp, 49 predicted proteins | sample SSMProp6N_FD_193582 | JGI IMG/M metagenome (GOLD analysis project Ga0272441, IMG submission 193582) | Marine sediment archaeal communities from Little Sippewissett salt marsh, Falmouth, MA, United States - SSM-Prop-6N | ecosystem: Environmental > Aquatic > Marine > Wetlands > Sediment ... | reverse complement strand
ATCGAACCATTGCTAGTGCTGTGAAAGATCTTCGAATCTATCAGTTACTTGAACTGAAAAGAGCTCCTTCTTACAAAACCATTCAGAGAACCATTGAATTTCTGAGTGAAGATTTTTTCATTCAGATGAACAAACAATTTCATTCACCGATGGTATCACTTGCAGGTATTGATAGTAGTGGAATGAAAGTACATCGGAAAGGAGTATGGATCCAATTACGGTTCCAACGGTAAAGTCCAAAAAGAGAATTTAAGAAGGTTCATATTTTTGTTGATCTGCATTCGAAAAAGATATTGAACACAGTCATGACCACAGGATCATCACATGATGCACCACTGTTAAAACCGATTATCAATCAGATGAAATGGATGAAATTTGAGATTATCCTTGCAGATAAAGGCTATGACAGTAGAGAATGCTTCAATGAGATTGCCAAACAACAGGCAATCCCGGGTATTCCTGTGAGAAAGAATGCCACACCTCATGCGAAAGGATCATATCCTCGGAAGAAAGCAGTGATCGCTCAACGAGAAAATTATGAAGAATGGAAAACACATGTTCAATTCCAGATGAGATGCATCGTGGAATGCATCTTTTCAGGATTGAAAAGAAGGTTTGGAGAGTATTTCTTCAGTAGAACTGATCAAAATAGAACAATTGAAATGTGGCTTAGAACTATTATGTGGAATGTGCTCATTTATCCGAGGTAAAAAAATAATTACACAAAGCATATTTCATGCTAACCATTAACAATAAATTCCCTCAAACCTATATCTTTTATGAAAAAAAAACTAACCCTTACCCTTGATGCTGATATTCTCACTCAAGCTAAAAACCAGCAAATTAACCTCAGTAGTTTCCTTGAAATCCGTCTTGCTGATTACCTTTTTTATAAGGAGAGCGGACGTGCCGGGATTCGAACCCGGGACCCCTGGCTTAGAAGGCCAGTGCCATATCCAGGCTAGGCCACACGCCCAAAAAAAGTACATACGCTAGAATAATAGTTCTTCACCCTGGTATAAAATTATTCTACATAAACGTAATGATAATAAAAAGGAAATGAAAAGGAAGTTGCATCCTTCTTATTCATATGGTGCTGCTTCTTCAAGGAGATCAACATGTGAGATAATCATTCGTCTACAGCAATATCGGTCAATACCAAGGTCGTCAAGGATTTCTTGCGGTGTTTCTTTTGGTGGTTCATCAGATTGAATAGCTCTTTGGTATTCTATAAAACGTTTTTTGTATTCATCATATGCTTGGCTGACAACTTTCCCACAAGTGAAACAGCGGACTGGAATAATCAAACCAAATCACCTATACGATTTCTGTCGTTTTTTACGTGCCCCACGACCAAGAGGTTTTTTTGTTTCTTTCCTGCGCGGGTCATTCACCAGAAGACTTCTATCATATTCAAGAAATGATGTCTTTAAAGTAGAATCTTCTGAGTATTCAACAAGTCCTCGTGCAATTGCTGTTCGAATAGCACTTGCCTGACTCATAAACCCACCGCCCTTTACATTGACATCAATATTGACCGCATGGGTCATATCTCCTGCAATGGTTATTGGTTCTAATATTTTCCATCGGGCAATTTCTGGCCTATGAAGTTCAACAGGGACGTTATTAATTCTAACTAATCCTTTTCCTTTTAAAACAGTTGCACGAGCAACCGCTGTTTTTCTTTTCCCAGAGGTATTTACCACTTTCTTTGTTGGCATTAGATCTTCGCTCCTAATGATCTTGAAAGTTCTTTAATAGTAATACAATCAATATAATTTTGTTTCGCATGTTCAATGATTTCCGCATCTTTTTCTGTAAATTCTTCAGGGACTCCAATATAACATTTTAATCGTTTATATGCGGCTCTTCCATGAGGTTTTTGATAGGGGATCATGCCACGAATCGTTCGCTTGACAATGCGTTCTGGAGAACGATGAAAAAATGGTCCTTTACGATAGGTTCCAATATCTCTTAATTCTTTGTAATCATTTTTAATTTGTTGTTTTTTACCTGAGATAACAGCTTGTTCAACATTAATAACTGCTATTTCATCTCCTTGTAAAAGACTTTTAGCAACAGTTGTACTAAGTCTTCCAAGTGATGCTCCCTGTGCGTTAATGACTCGTTTCATTGAATATTACCCCATAATCCGAATGTTTTTCCCTTCGGGATTTTTTTTCATTAATTCTTCAATTGATACTGAGGTTCCACCTGCTTTTTTGATTTTATCAATTGCTTTGTCACTAAAAGACCATGCTGCAATAGTTACTTTTTTTGTAAGTGTTCCAGTTGATAATACTTTCCCTGGAACTAATGCAGTTTCTTTATCATGAATATGGGCACTAATCCGTTTAAGATTTACTTCTGCCCAATTTTGATGTGATTTTTCTAATCGCAATGCAATATCTTTCCATATTGGTGCTTCTTTTTCAAGTGATTGTTTTTTAAGTTCATTAATTAGATGAATCAGCAATGGATTTGTCTTTTTTACCTTCTGTGCCATATTGTAATCTCCAGAGATAAGAATGTAAGTGAAAGCACGTTTTGTTTATAAGATTTACGGGCGTTTTTAGGATAATATAGATGGTGTATTAATTTTTTTTGTATAGTCTATAATAAATAAGGTTAATATTGGGAAATTTGAAATTTTTTCATTTTTTTATGTAATTCTTATCATATCATGTTTACATCCATACATATTAAATATGAATCGCAAATATGAGAAAGCAGTATGACTCATATTATTGGTGTATGTGGAAGTAGCTCGATAGATGGAATAAATGCATCTATTATCTTAGGGAAGGCAGAAGCGGTAGGAAGAGAAATAGCAAAAGCGGGATGTACCTTGCTTTGTGGTGGAAAAGGAGGTGTTATGGAGGCAGTGTGTAAAGGCGCAAAACAAGAAAGAGGATTGACGGTTGGACTACTGCCATTTTCAAAAGATGAGGCAAATACCTGCGTTGATGTCCCACTGCCAACGGGAATGGGCTATAAACGAAATTCTCTTATTATTGAATCAGCTGATTGTATCATCGCTATTTCAGGAAATTGGGGGACATTAAATGAAATAACCTTTGCTTTGGTACTAGGTAAACCAATTGTTTTTTTACAAGGATCAAAAGGATTTGTTGACCTCTTTATTCAAACGGATTTTATAAAAGAAATAACTTCTGAATATTTTATCACTGATGATCCTAAAGAGGCTGTTGAAAAAGCAATTATATTAGCCCAAAAAATGTATCCCAAACATTAATATGGTATTTTTTTATTAGGTTTCACTACGGGAATAAGATGCGTAACTACAAGATTAAAAGAGGTTATAATCCAGATATTAATAAAATTATTACCAGTTATTTTGGAGCAGAAGGTGATGTTGAACAAGGAATCACGTTTTCTGTCGATGGAATTGGAAAAGTTGATATAAAACGGGAGAATAAAATCCTTACCGTAGATATTGAACCACCAAAGGAATTATCTAATGATTATAGCGTTATTAAAAAATGGAATGATTTTCTTTTGGAAGCTACGGGAAAAACAACCAAAGAAAGAAAAAAGGAATTTGGTAAGGTCAAGACCTAAAATCTGGTATCCATAAATCTTAAATTTTTTTTATACATAAACCTTTTAAATTGGGAATTATTAAATTATAACAAAATCTCATAAAAATGAATGATTTTGTGATATGGTATGAAAAAAATAATTACAATTTTAATCATTATATGCTTTTTATCGGTACTTTTTCCTCAAAGCGATAGCAATGAATTATCAGTATCTGATAATGCTATTGAGTGGTATAATCAATTACAAATATATGATATGGTTGCTCTTCCAGAGGAGGATGCAGATCATCATCATATTACAGTGAATGGTCTTTGGAATGGGTTTATTGCTGAGAGAAATTCACCATTTGCTTTTGGGATTTATTTAGAATCAATTTACTCTAATGAAGTCTATGAAACAGATGAGGATTTTGTTGATTCGCAACATGAAAAAGGTTTCATCGTTCCAGCTACCATTTTAACAACCCAGGGTCATTCCACGTTTCAGGGTGATCAATTAGAGGATTTTGCTTGTTGAGGTTTGAATGGTGAAAAGATTATTTGGGATGAGGAAGCAGGCTCTTATTGGATGACGGCAACCAATTCAGATATGATTGACTGGTGTATCGCTCAAGGTAAAAAAGCAATCGATGCGGGTGCTGATATGATTGTCCTTGATGAAATTCAAGGTGATAGTCTTATTCCAATGACCCAATTTGCTACTTCTTACTTGGGAACCCCGTCTCCGGGATTCAGTGATGTTGCATTATCTTCCTTTCGAGCATATTTAAAAAATAATGTTAGTATACAGGATCTCTTTGATACGTATCAGATTGAAGATATTGATACCTATGATTTGAAGGGAAGGATTGCTCAAACAATTCATCTTCCATATCAAGAACGTATTGAAGCTGATACATTGAATCTTGTTTATTTTGATTTTTTAGATAGAACAAATTTTGAAGCAAAGAAACAATTGATCGCTGAATTACGATCATATGCAATGGAGCAAAACATAGAGATTGTTATTGCTGCAAATTCATATGGCTTAGGAAGCAGTCGTTTTTTTGGATTTTGGCCGAAAGGTCTTCATTTCTGTGATCTTGTTGATTGTTTCACCTATGAAAATTACTATTTTCCAGTTGATGAAATTCTTGCATCGTATCCTCAAAATAAATGGCTTGCCTGGGAAAAACTTGCGTATGCTGCAACCCAAGCACCAGCAATCACTCTTGTTGATACAAAGATGCTTCAGCAGATTCACCCAAAAGATCCAGCGGTGCGTATGGCTTCTTTTTCTAATTATCTAGCAATTCTCTGTGCCGAAGCATTTGCAAATAAGGGTTCTTTTGTTGATTATTTTATTAAACCATGGGAAAAAGAGGAGAACTGGTTTTCCTGCCAAGAGATCTATGAATTTGTCTTAGAAAATACGGAATTATTTGATTATAATGCGGTTATTGATTCATCTATTGCAATCCTGTATTTCTATGGTGATGGGATGCAGGTTAATTCTGATAATTATTTTGGTCTTGCCCAAGCGCTTGCTGAATCAAATATCCCCTTTGATGTTGTTTTTGATGGCGATGGTTTTTATGTTTCAGAACGCATTGAACAACACGATCTGCATAGCTATGATTTTATTATTTTACCTTCTGTTGATTTGATAACTGATAATCAGAAGAATCTGTTATTTGATTTTGTAAAAAATGGTGGTAAGGCTTTGGTTTTTGATCCTGAGTCAATTGGTTTTGAAAATGAGGATCATATTGAATCATTTGGTGATGGTCTTTTTATTATACATGTTCAAGATATTGGATATGAATATTATTACACATATGATGAGTCGCTTCGTTTGGAGTTGGAATCTCTTGTAAAAATGTATGCTGATGATCAAATCTGTATCGCTCAATCCTCTCGAGATATTCTTGCAACACCATATTCTCTTCCAAATAAGGATTGCACTATTATCCATCTTGTCAACTATGATCATGACAAATTCTTAGACACTCTCACGATAAAAAATGATATTGAGGTTGTTTTTAAAAAACCAGATTATCCGGTGGGTGATGTGTTTTTTATTCAACCTGGCACTAGTGAAAAAAGATATTTAAATCCACTCATTTCAGATGACTTGATTACGGTTATTGTTCCAAGATTAGAGGTATATGGTATTATTGTCATTGAAAGACAAGATGAAGAATCAACTCTGATAACAAATCCAAAACTAAATACATTTTATTTAGGAAACACTGAGATTTTTTCAATTCCTTTTTCAATTGCAATTCTTGTTGGAAATTTATTGGTTCAGATAGATGCACGAGGTGATTATGAGATAGATACCGTCGAATTTTATATTGATAATGAGTTAGAATATATTGATATTGACAAACCCTACCAATGGTATGTAGATGAAAAAACAAAGGGTTTTCATATTTTAAAAGTAATTTGTAAAAAAGATAATGAAATAAAATATAAAGAGGAGTTAAGGTTTTTTAAAATACTGTAATGTACCCAAAAAACTTGCTTTGGTTTTATTTTTTTACCTTTTTCCAATCCTCTAGGAATGTTTGAATTCCCTTATCAGTTAATGAATGTTTCACCATTTTTCTGATGATGCCTGGTGGAATCGTTGCGATATCTGCTCCTAGCATTGCTGATTGGATGACATGAATAGGGTGTCTAATACTAGCAACGATAATTTCCGTATCAATTTCATAGTTAGCAAAGATTTCAACGATTTCTTCAATGATCTGCATACCCTCTTGGCCAATATCATCTAGTCTACCGATAAAAGGGCTGACATACGATGCACCTGCTTTTGCTGCAAGTAATGCTTGATTAGAAGAGAATATAAGGGTAACATTGGTATGAATTCCCAGTTCTTTTAGTGTTTTAACCGCTTTTAATCCTTCTGAAGTCATGGGAATCTTTATAGCAACATTTTTTTGATACTCTTTAGATACTGAGTTATACAGTTGTTTTGCCTCTTTTATCATTCCTTCTGCATCTTCACTAACGACTTCAAGGCTGATTGGTCCATCAACAATGGTAAATATTTCTTCAATGATTTCTTCAAATGAACGTCCACTTTTTTTTACGAGCGTTGGATTCGTTGTCACACCATCAACGATTCCCCATGATGCGATTTCTTTTATTTCATCTAAATCTGCGCTGTCAACAAATATCTTCATAAGAATATTCCTCTGTTGAAGAGAATAGAACAGAGATACATAAGATTTTGGATAAGGAATTTTATAGGAGGCTTATAGATAGATATTTTTAAAGAATATCATTGATATATTTTAAAACAAATAGAAAAATATATATAATGATGCATACATTCATTGATTCATAGGTGGGGTTTATGCCTCTAACAAGAAAAGCCCGATTGGTGGGAAGCAGCATTGTTGTCACCATTCCAAGTCAAATCGCAAAGGCGTTTGATATCAATGATGGTGATGAAATAGAGATCATACCTTTGGAATTTGGGGAGTTCAAGATCAAAAAGAAGAAAAAGTAATCCTCCCCACTATTCTCTATTCATGAACATTGTTGCTCTCTTATACATTAAGAACTAAAAATCAATAGTTTAGCGGAATATGTATTAATTAAAAAAAGAAAGGATTAAATACATCCTGAGGCAAGATCTCTTAAAACTTCTCCTTTATTAGATGCTTTCACCACACCACTTGCAAGGAGGACCCCTTCTGCACCAAGCTCTAATGCTTTTGATACATCTTTACCGTTTTTGACACCAGCACCACATAAAATTTTCACATTTGTATCAATTTTTTTTACAGCTTCAACTGATCCACTAACAATACCCGGATCTGCACTGGTAACAGAAATATCCCCACCAATAAGTTCTGGTGGTTCCACTGCAATAAATGCAGGAGATAATGCAGCAGCAGCTTTTGATGTTTCAATATTATTCGTACAAATAATTACATCAAAATTCAATGCATTTGCTCTTGATAAACAATATTCGATATCGGCAAGTTTCAAACGATGTTCACTATGATTCAGTAAGGTTCCAACCGCTCCCGCAGCTTTCACCGCTTCAGGAAGGGTCCAACCTGTGTGACTACCAGGTTTTATCGGATCAATGTGTTGAGCATAAACCGGAAGAGAAACCGCGTTAACACAAGAAGATATGTCCGTATCCATGACAGAAATAGCCATACTCACTCCGGTTTCTTTGGATATTTCCTCCATTGTTTCTGCAATTAATACTGCATTTTTGCCCATTGCTTCCTCATACGTTTTAACATTTAACACAATAGTAGGAGTTTTTAACATGATAATCCACATCCACACATTTTGTAGTAAGGTAATCGATGAACTTTAATATAGTCTTTCCCATGTCATCGGAACATATGACAAATGGATTTATTCCGCAATCAAGTATATTACTAGGTATCATCCCTGCGCTTATCTTATTATATTATTCATTAAAAGGGTGGCATGGTAAATTTACGGAAAAAACATTATTTATCATGTTTATCCTTGGAATTATTATGGGTTTTTTAGTTGCAATTACCCAGACTCAGATACTCTTTACCATTGAAGTTCTTATCATCTATCCCTTCTTAGAACAAATTGTTAAAGTAATCGTATTAAATTTACGCCGTTTTCATGATAAACAATCAACCGTCCTTTATGGACTAGCTATTGGATTAGGATTTGGATCAATTTATCCACCGGCATCCATGTTGCTTCTTTCAAATGATGCCAATGAAATCACTATCATATTAACATTGATTGGATCAATTGGCTTGGTATTTATTCATGGAGCCACCGGTGCTTTAATTGGCTATGGGATATATCAAGGGAAATTACCAAAATTCTATCTCTTTACCGTACTTATTTTGATACTTGCAAATATGTTTAAAATAGAAAATTTCCAATGGCTCAATATAATTTTAGGCATATTTTTATATATATATTTTCAGAGAAACATCATGAAAAAGGTGTTAACCACCATCGAAAAAAGAAAAAGGACTCATTCATAACAATCAAATCTTATCATTTTTTGACTGTTTTCCCATCACCCTGAAATACATTGTTTTTTAATTCATCAATGATAATGCCAATACCCATACCCGAAGTTATTCCAACAAGTAACCCAGTAAAAACTCGTATGACATTTGTACTTTCCCAGAAACCAATAAGTTGTCCAACTCCATCAACACCAATTGGAATAAAGCTTAACAAAAGCAAATAGAGAAACTTCTCATCAAGACCAATGGTATAAAAAACCAATACTCCCAACCCAATTGCTAATCCAATCCATATGGCGCTACATCGACTGCAAAATGGCATTTGATTCTCATTTAACAAAAATGATCTCTCTGCTTTCTGATGGCAAAGCCGATCTCCACATGAATAAATAAAATTTAGTGGAATAGGCATTGATTCAATGAGATGATCATTATCATTAATACCAACCATACCTGAAAGATTGGTATACATGCCGGTTGGTAATAATAACGGGGAAATAACCTGCAATAATGAAAATAGAAAAAGAATTAGAAAAAAGAAACAAATGATTTTAGAAACTCTTTCCCTTTTTTCCATCATCAAATTCATCTCTAGAACTGTACAGTAGATAAAATGCAATGATACCTAAAACGAGATTACAAAGGAAAAAACCAAAAGTAAATATCCCCACAATACAGCCTATCATTGCAATATCTGAATAGGTACGCTTCCAAGCAGATAAGGCACCAATAAGACAGATCACAGATAAGATGATGAGAATACTTGAGCACCATGCTAAATTTGGAGAAATAACATCAAAGGTACTTACATTGTTATGTTGGGATCCCTCTATTTCATAGGTATTTGATAAAAAGGGAATTACATGCAAATCAACTAGCGATGTATACACGGGTGTCTGAGTGTATAATCGTAGCTCTGCATTGGATGATCCTAACGGTAAGTCATGAAAATAAATCGTTCTATTTTCCAATATTCCCGTATATGTTTTTGAATTTTCCTCTAATGTTAGTGTTATTTGATCAAATGAAATATTTTGAATTTCCTCATCGAGTTGCATAACAATTGATCCATTCACCCCAGCATTTGAAAATATCATAATTGGTGTTTGAAGAAATAAGCCGGGAGTAATAGATGCAATAATACCAATAATAACCACGATAAATAAAAGAATGGAGGCAATCATTGGTTTATCAGTTTTTGGTTTTGTTGATGAAAGAATTGTTTTTCGTGGTTCACCATATTCTTCCCAGGTACAATCATCAGGTTCTGAAGATTCATCACAGCTATCATTTGATTTTGATGAAGGTTTTACATGAAATGTATGTTGACAAAATGGGCAGGAAACAAAAATATCCTTAGAGCCCGTTTTAGCTTCCACAATGAATTGTTTTGAACAGTTCGGACATTGTATCCTCCCCTTCATATTTTGATTCACCGGGGGTCCAAAATACAACCATCTATTATCAATATTTCTATTATTTTAAGAATTAAATGTGAAAATTTTAATAATGAAACCGTCTTAGGTATCTTTAAATATCATTTCCTTATTCCGTTAGAGATATATAGGCGGTTATCACATGGCAAGATTTCCCGAAGCAGAAGCACGATTATTAAATAAAAAAATTTGCATGAAATGTGGTGGCACAAACCCAATGCGAGCAAGAAGATGTAGACGATGCAGGTCTCAAGAGCTTCGAGTAAAAGCGAAAGAGGGTAGAGGAGTCTAGATTTTTTTTTATTTTTTTGAACCGTCATCTTTAAGAGGATATTTTCTTTTCCCTATGCAGGTCGAGACTGCATGCCAGAAACAAAAATAAAAAAAGATGATGATTTCAATGAGTGGTATAATGAAATTGTTGAACTAGCAGATCTTTGTGATAAGAGATATCCAATCAAAGGAATGAATGTGTGGAGGCCATATGGTTGGGAACTAATGTCCTTTGTTGATGGCATTATCCGATCTGAACTAAGACGAACACATCATCAAGAAGTCTGTTTTCCACTGTGCATTCCAGAAGATCTTTTTCAAAAAGAAGCCGATCATATCAAAGGATTCGGCAGTGAAGTCTATTGGATAACTCATGCAGGACATAATAAGCTTGAGAAACGATGGTTACTCCGCCCAACATCGGAAACAGCAATGTATCCCGTGTTTTCTTTATGGATTCGATCTCATGCAGATCTTCCCTTAAAAACATTTCAGATTGTGAATACGTTCCGATATGAGACCAAACAAACCAGGGCATTCATACGTGTTCGTGAAATTCATTTCTTTGAGGCACATACCTGCCATACTGATTTTGAAGATGCAGAAAGGCAAGTAAAAGAAGATAAAGAGATTGCTACCCGGTTATTAAATGAATTATCATTACCATTTATTTTTTGTAAAAGACCAAATTGGGATAAATTTGCGGGAGCTGAATATACGATTAGTATTGATGTTCTTATGCCTTCAGCAAGAACTTTACAATTAGGTTCCATTCATCAATATAAAGATAATTTTTCAAAACCGTATGAAATATCATATGAAACAGAAGATGGAGGTCATAAAAACTGCCATCAAACAACATATGGTATGAGTGAGCGAATTCTTGGTGCCATTATTGGGGTTCATGGCGATAATAAAGGGTTAGTCCTTCCCCCGCATGTTGCTCCTTTTCAAGTTGTCATCATACCAATTATTTTCAAAGGAAAAGAAGAACCAGTAAAACATGCAATAAATCAACTCTCAGAATTACTTGAAAAGGAAGGGATCCGATATCATGTAGATTCTAGAGAAATTTCACCAGGTAGTAAATATTATGATTGGGAGTTAAAAGGAGTTCCTATTCGTATTGAAATCGGACCACGAGATATTGAAAACAATCAATTTGTCCTTGTGAGAAGGGATACCTCTGAAAAAATAATGATTCCAATGGAAGAGGGCTTAGAGCAAATTAAACAAATGTTTCAGTCCATATCTGATAACCTGTTAAAGAACGCCCAAAAGTTACTTCAAGATAATTTTCATATCGTAGATTCTATTGATAATGCAAAAACATTAAAAGGAATTATACAGCTACCGTGGTGCGGACAGGACACTTGTGCTCTAGAAATTGAAGGTATCATTGAAGGAAATACATTAGGGGAGCCGGTTGATAGTGAAACTGAAGTTGCAGATAAAGAATGTCCGATCTGTGGAAAAAAAGCAATAAAATGGATGCGATATGCAAAAACATATTAAATATGGGGTTGAAAAGCAATGGGAAAAATATCACAACTCTTAAGAGAATATATTTTAGGATTAAGTATAGTGCTAATAATAATAGGTGCCATAATTTTTGTTTTCGGCACCATAGGCATTCTCATGCCAGAATTTATGCAGAATACCATGAGCCTTGATACTGCTATTCTAGATTGGAGTCCATATATATTTGGGCTAGGAGCAATCATTTTAATTTCAGGAATATACTATCTTTACGCGTATGAAAAAAATAAACGTTTTTTACTGGAAGAAATAGAGACCAATAAACGATCTGAATTTGTAAAAATGCATTCTGAATTAAAAAAAGCAGTACGTACTCTCCCTCAAAAGTATCAAGATATGTTACATGAAAAAGAAAAAGAATTGAAAATCAAATAAGTAATGATACAAATCAATACTTCAATAATTTTCAATTTAAGCCGTATGGTGGTGTCATACTATACCCACTTTTAAAATTATTTTAGTTGAACCAAAATTTCCAGGTAACATTGGAGCGGTTGCTCGCATCATGATGAATTTTGGCTTTAACGATCTTTCTCTTGTAAATCCTTGTGAGCTTTCAGATGAAGCATATATGAGAGCGGTTCATGCAGATAAGATTCTTGATCAAGCACAAATTTTCCCCAGCTTTAACGATGCCATTAATGACATTGATTTTCTTGTTGCTACTTCTTCAAAAGAAACGTTATCTGAAAAAAAACATAACCGAAATCCTGTTTTCCTGCCGGATTTTACCCAGCAAATTCAGCAAGTCGATGGAACAATAGGGTTGGTTTTTGGAAGGGAAGATACTGGATTATTCAATGATGAGATTGCATCATGTGATTTAATGGTGAAGATTCCAAGCCATGAATCTTATGAAACATTGAATCTATCACATTCTGTTGGCATTTTTTTATACAGCATTTATCTTGATAATACCATTCTTCCTCAAAAAAGAACTCCTCTTGATAATATTGAAAAAAATCATTTATATAATGCGTTTGAAGAATTATTAGCTGCAATATCCTATCCGGAACATAAATATGAAAAAACACGGGTCATGTTTAAACGATTAATCAGCAGATCTATTCCATCAAAATGGGAATACCACACCTTAATGGGAGTTATTAATACCGCAGCAAAAAGATTAAAGGAAAAATAATTCAACAACCAATTATTTTTTTTTATTGTTTCGAAAGCTTTATTTTGGTATTGTTGATATCAACATATTGTATATGGGATGCAAGATGAGCAAAAAAATTACCGTTGAATTAGATGATGAAGTAATAAATAAAATAAAAAATGATCATTTTATTTCTGAAGATCTCATAAATGATGCATTAGACCTTTATTTGGATAACAATTATGATTATCAATCTGCTTCCATCTTGAAAAAGAATTTAGAAAATCTCCAAGAACAAATTGGAAAATTACAGAATGAGAAACAAAGTCTGGAAATTGAAAAAACTTGCTTGAAACAGGAGAATACTAGTTTACATTCAAGAATTAATGATTTATCAGATTTATATCCTTCAGCAAGCATTCTTCTTGGAAATAAACCATCATTCAAACAAGATACCATATCAAAATTAAAAGGTAAATTATTGAAAAGAAAATAAAAAAAATGATAAAACCAAAATATTTTTTTCTATTCTGGTTCTCATAGTTTATATCTAGTTTTTCGCGTCTTTTTGATGATCTTGTTGCTTATTGCTGGTGTTTGTTTGCGGAGTTGCTTTTCCCCTTTTTTGATTATCCTCAAAGGTTTTTGCAGCTATCAAGCAACCACGAGCAACAGAATGAAGCGGATCTTTGGCATGAATTACTTTTGATATCTCTATACCAAGCTTTGCGTTATCCAATTTTTTCTTGAACAAATCAAAAAATCCTTTTGGAAGTGAGCTGCCACCTGCTACGGTAACTGGAAATGCAACATTTGGCGGAGTAATAGTCGCAAGCTTTTTCTTTACATGTTCAAAGACATATGAAATCAACGCATCATAATAGATGTTAAGAGCCCCATCTGGACTGCCGACTTGCACGGTGTTATTCAGTTGGCTTGTCCTTTCTTTTGTTGATGTGACATGTTCTCTTGGAAGTCCGGTTGATTTTGCCACTTGCTTATCAATCCAATCTCCTCCACGGCTAATACTAAATGACATAAGAGGCGATGCCATGAATGCAAGGGTAACATTGGTCATTCCTGCACCAATACTGATTCCTAATCCAGTAAAATTATATTCTGCTAATTCAGAATAAATTACTGCTAATCCCTCATCAATCGTATGCGTGTTATATTTCAGTTTCTTTGTTAAGGCTTCCATGGTTTTCCTATGATATAATACATTCGTATCATTATCAATTGGATCGGCTGGAACTGAAATATATAGCGGTTCATTTGTATAATTTACATTTCCAAGGACGCGTTCTACAATTAACTGCATGATTGGAATGGCTTCTTTTTCTTCTGGGCTTATAATGCCGTCACTCATGGGCCTTCGTGCTTCTTTTTCAAATATCGTTGCAAATTTAAAAGCATCTTCACCCAATAAGGAGATCCCATCGTGATCTTCAATGTAGAGTACTTTTGATGTATCTAACATATTTTTAGTAAGATCACTTGATTCAAGTTTCATAAAAGCGTTTCTTTGTCTTTTAAATATAATATCTTCACCATCTCTATCTGCGGAGATGATATTCATCGTTCCAATATCAAGGCCTTTTGCCAACTACATCACCATCCTTTTAATGAATTAAGTTATAAAACATTATTTTAAAAACATTTCGTATATATTATACTTTGAAAAATAATCTTAATGATTGAAAAATCGATTAAAACTTTGATCTAAAAAAATTCTTAATACCTTTAAACCAAGATTTTTTATACATGTGAGGTTCATCAAGAGCCTCTGCTAATTTCATTGAGACTTTATCAAGCCCCATACCACCCCATTCTTCCCGGTCGCCAGGATTAATGGTTTGGTTTAAGGTATGAGATTCAGTTATTGGATCATGGACTTTAACAACTGATTCGGAGGCAAAAGCTGAATTGCCAACCTTTAATTTTTTCGTATTGACAAAATTAAACTCAATATTATCAGCAGCTTTCACAAGGCTTTTTTTCACTGCTTCATCAATGTCTCGTTCAATTTCTTCATTGGAATATTCATAAACGGTTTTTTCTGATTTTTTTTCTTTGTATTCAGTGCCAGAATTGATCAATCGAATTGTTGCATTTCCAAAAGCATTTCCCATAAGAAGAATTAATCCTGAAATATAGAATATGAGAATATAGTTTATAGTTGGATAATACCAGTTATTCTGATAATTTAAGAGAAATATGACAATGGAACAAATTGATAAGAGGAGTCCAAGAAACGATAGGAAATATCCTTTTCTTGATTGATAGATCATTATGTTTATCCCAAGTGCTATTAGCATTAATCCTAGACCAATGTAAATGACAATGGGGAGAACAATTTCATTTTCTGACCCATAATGCACCTGAAAAAACATAATTGATAGTGTTCCAAGAATGATTAAAATAATTCCAGCAATAAAAAATAAGGTTCCCAAATAATATATTGAACCGCTCCGCTTGAGAATCCCTTTGCTTTCCTCCTTAAAACCAATTTCATCCGTATGTTTAAGCATCCATCATCCAAGTATTAGATATTCAATTTTAGTATAAAAGCATTTGGCGAAAAAATTCAATAATATGAACTTTAACGATTTTTTAAATCGTTTCAATCTCAAATAGAACGTTACTATCCTTTAATGCGGAATGTACAGTGTCAGCAAACCAAACGAGTTCTTCAATTCCTGCGGATTCTTCATCCCATTCATACACAAAATCATAATTTCCCTTATTTGCTTTGAAACCCATGTTTAATAATAAGTCTTTCACTTCTGATGGGGATTGCCCTTCACTGCTAAACAAGATTTTGAGATATGTTTTCATACTACGTCACTTTAGTAAACAAAGATAAATTAACTAGTATTAAATATTGCGATTGAAACAAGCTCTAATTCATAAGCATGATTGGATCTGGAATAAAACAAATTATGAGAATAAGGACTGCAACAATGAATAAAATTTTTCTTTTTATATCAAGGCTTCCCTCATCATATAATGGAGGGGGATGTGAGGTTCCAATCACCAATATAATCAGAAATGCAAAAAAAATCCAACCGGTAAAAATCATAATAAATATAGCAATCCAACTCGCATATTTCTGTTTATCACCAAATACGGCTCGAAAAATATGGCCTCCATCAAGTTGTCCTGCAGGTAATAGATTAATTGAAGTTATTAAAAGACCAATCCAGCCAGCAAAGGCTATTGGGTTTAAATCGATATAAAAACCTTCAGGGATAGTAATAAACAATTGCGTTAATATAGAGAAAAGAATTGAGTTACCAAGAACAAGTTCTTCCCCGCCAATCATTGATTCAGGGATGTAGGTTGCAGATGTGATTAATCCAATGATAGTAACAGGGATTGCAACAATAAACCCTGCAAGTGGACCAGATATACCAACATCAAATAATGCTTTTTTATTTGGCATGGGATCATTACTTGAAATAAGGGCACCAAAGGTACCAATGTTAAAACCGGGAAGAATTGGTGGTATTGGAATGAAAAATGGTAATGATGTTTGAATACCATGTTTTTTTGAAATAAAATAATGACCCATTTCATGAACAAATAAAATACTTAACAAGGGTAAGGAAAAAAACACGATTCCATTGATTAGATTATCGGGTAATAAAACAGTAGAAAGATCTGCAAGAGAATATAAGTCGTTTACTCCTATATGCAAGAGGGAACCGGTTATCGTTGTTGTAATGATTACGCCAATTAATAAGGCGATATTAATCCATATTGATTTTTCTTTTTTCTTAGGTTTTTTCATAACATAAATAATATGTTCTCCACGTTCATGGCGAAGAAATGGAATGTATCCTTTTACTGAAAGAGCTCTTCTAATTTCATCAAATTGGTGAGTCATTTGATGGTGATCAAGGGTACAAAAAAAGAGGATTGCTTTATCCATTATTTTCATATCATAAAATGGAAATCTACTGCCGATTTCTTGTTTTAAGAAATCAACATCAAAAGTCTCATTTATTGCATTATAGTTATTAACACGAAAGCTCCAGGAATTGTTCATAATTTTACTATGATAGAGATTCAATCATTCATAAGATTTTCTCAAAATCTATTTAAAAAAATTGGTTTTACATTGATTTAAGGTAAAAAAATGGAAATACAGATTCGATTCGGTAAGGGGCAAAAAGTAGATGCTTTATTTAATGGATTTCAAGTCAAAACAGATCAACCAATTGATTCAGGGGGTGATGGAACCGCACCAGAACCCTTTTCATTATTCCTTTCAAGTATTGGTACCTGTACAGGAATATATGTTTTACGTTTCTGTCAACAACGAAAAATAAACACCGACGATATTTCAATAGGAATGCATGTTGCATGGAATAAAGAAAAAAAACTTATTGATACTATTGATTTTACCATTAAAACGGGAAAGGATTTTCCAGATAAATATAAGAAAGCGGTTATTAGTGCTGCAAAACTATGTACTGTAAAAAGAGTTTTAGAAGATCCCCCAAATATTAATATTACGGTTATTAAAGACTAATTACATCATGTTTATGTACTTGTTTTTTTATGTCTATCTGTTGTGAGTATCAATGGCGGTACAAGTTGTTTTAGGAACCCAATGGGGGGATGAAGGAAAAGGAAAAATCGTTGATTATCTTTCCAAAAATGCGGACTATGTTGTCCGTTTTCAAGGAGGTAATAATGCAGGTCATACCATTAAAATTAAAAATGATGTCTATAAACTTCATATTATTCCTTCAGGAGTAATCTCTGGGAAGATTGGGGTGATTGGGAATGGTTGTGTTATTGACCCTGAGATTTTATCAGATGAAATTAAACAATTAAAACAGAAAAAGATACATCCAAATCTGCTAATTAGCAATAGAGCTCATATTATTATGCCCTATCACAAACTTCTTGATGGTGCTGAAGAAAAATATCTTGCTCAAGGAAAGATTGGGACCACAAAACGAGGTATTGGTCCTTGTTATAGTGATAAGATTGCTCGCAATGGAATACGTGCAGGTGATCTACTTTCAAAGGAAAAATTAATAAAAAAATTAGAAAGAATTCTTCCAATTAAACAGCAATTATTGAAAATATATGGGATTGATCACGTTCTTGATAAAAACATGATTGCTAATACATATCATGCATATGGCAAAAAGTTCAAAGATTTTATAACCGATACACATGACCTCTTACAGGATGCAATCATAGACGGTAAAAACATCTTATTTGAAGGTGCTCAGGGTGCTATGCTGGATGTAGATTATGGTACATACCCTTATGCTACATCATCACATGTCATTGCAGGAGGTGCTGCTATTGGTGCAGGAGTACCCCCAAAGGTTTTATCAGATCTTGTCGGCATCGTGAAAGCATATACCACTCGAGTTGGTGAAGGACCAATGCCAACAGAATTACATGATACCGTGGGACAGTATCTTCAAAAAAATGGTCATGAATTTGGTACAACAACAAGTAGGCCGAGAAGATGTGGATGGTTAGATCTTGTTGTTGTTCGACATGCATGTCGGCTTTCAGGTATTTCAAAAATTGCGTTAACTAAACTTGATGTACTAGATGGAATTGATACGGTAAAAATATGTGTTGGATATGAAATGAAAAATAAGATGATTGATATATTTCCTTTTGACAGTGATGATGTGGCATTATGTAAACCAATTTATAAGGAATTCAAAGGGTGGGATAAAACAACTAAAGCAGCTTCATTTACAGATCTTCCCCAACAAGCACAAGAATATATCCTTTTTATTCAAGAATACTTAAAAACACCTATTTGGCTTGTTTCATTTGGTCCTGAAAGAAATCAAACGTTTATGGTTTAAAGCGCTTGACAAACAGAGCTTGCGGTTTCAATCCAGCGCATGTAAGAATTAAATGCAGCTCGTAGAACATTTGTCTGCATTGAAGCAATAGATAATATTAACATATTAGTATCCTGTGTTAACTGAATATTGGTTTGATCTAACTCTTTATCAATTTCAGGTTTTAAGGACTCTTTGATAATTGTTGCATTTTTAATAGAATTACAATAGAGGGTGATTGTTATCTTTTTTGTAAAATTGGTCATCTGATATCTCTGCTTGTTCATTGAGAATGCCTAAGGTATTTATTAAGGATATGGCAAGTAACTAGCATGATTTGTATTCATTTAAATTATATTAAGATTAAAAAATTAAAAAGTTATAAAAATCATTGGTGCATTACTTGATTTAGATCGTAACAGCGAAAATCTGAGAATGGGGAAACGTTGTGATGGTGAGGGAAAGGTGGATTCACAAAAACATGGAGTAACCCCATTCCATGTTTTTTTGAAAAATTTATAATTTTGGGGAATCTTTAAATACCAAATTATTATTTTTTGATAGATGAGGAGAGAGCATATGGAAGGGAAGGATGTCCCGAAAGTTAAGTGGGAAATGATGCAATTTAGTGATAAGTTTGTAGTGAATTTATCAAAAATATTCTTCGAAGAATAAGAAATAAATGAGATGCACATCTCATTATTATTTTAATTTTTTTCTTACATGTAGTAATGGACTTAAAAATTGTAATAGCATGTATGAATAGATGAAAGATTGTTATTTGATTATGTTATCCGCTATTTAGATGCAATACGCTTTGCAACGGTCGGTCTTTCTTTATAAAAAATCTTACTACCGCAATATGGGCATTGCATACCTATATTTTTAACGTCAAATTTAACGGTTTTTTTACAGATCCCGCAGCGATACCCACTCATTTCTCATCACTCTTTGGTTCTTCCGATTCGTTTTCTTTTTGAGCAGCTAATCGTTCTCCACGAATAATTTTATCGACAAACAGGCCACTATCCGTTTTTGGAATGTAACTTCCACCAGCAAACTTTACCCCACATTTGCCACATTGATATATTGCTGTACTAATTCGCTTTACTGCAGTATGCTTACAGCTTGGGCATAAATGTCGTTTTCGTTGCTGTAATTCTACATTTCGAAGACGAGATCGTGCCCTTACCCCATACCGGGCTTGAAAACGACCTGCAGGTCCGACTTTCTTTGTTCTTTTTGCCATGGTTACCTACCAACGCTTTCTTTTAATTTTTTTCGTAGTTCCTTCCCGTTAATATGGGCCTCTTTTATAATGTTTTTTATCTCATCAACGGTAAAACTCCCTTGTAAGCCCTTTTGCATGGCCCTAATATCACCTTTTGCATCAGTTGCAACAGTTAATCGAACTTGTGCGATATCTTCTTCATCTAAAGATGGATCAACCACAACAACATCATTAAATTTAACAAAAGTGCATGAAATTGGTGGCTCTTTCATTGGTAAGGGATAATTCTCGGGATGATTATTAAGATATTCTTGTACTTCAGGATAGGTTTCCACTAGGGATTGTAGCTTTTCTTTCAGTCGATTGATAGGAACATTTGCGCTAAGTAATGCAGCTAGAGATGCAAGGGATGCTGCATCAAAAAGATTCCCGTCATAATCAATGATATGGATATCAATAAATGCAATCCAAATTTTTTGACCCGGTATAATGCACAACTCATCAAATTGAATTACTTCTGATTCACGAATACCTCTGTCAACAACTCGAGCAAGTTCAATTGCATCTTTTCTTGGAGGACCTGATTCAAAATCTGGTGATGCAAGGGGAATAAGTTCAGCTGCTGTTGACATAACTCCTTGGTTTGGTGTATCTGGATACGGATCACCAATATCCATTTTTACTCCTGCAATAACTTGGGTATTGCCAATTCTTACTCGTGCGGAACCTTCTGCTTTTTCAATGATACCCGGTTCAATAGTAACCTCGCGATATTCATTCATTTGACGGCCATCAGCCCGTTTCCCATTTTTTGCAAGGTTATACAGAAAATCAGCTTTAATAATAGGTGAAATTGTCATATTATTCCTCCACCTCAACATCTGCTTTATATCGATTGACAATGGCTTCTTTTTGTATTTTTGAAACGATATGGCAGCCTTTCATTGCAAGGTCTAATGCCTGCTCAAATTCTTGAAACGTTAAATGCCCATCCATCTGTAACAATAAAATTTCATTGGTTCTTGGAGAAATTGCGATGGGTAAATCAGCATTACCGAAATTATCCTCTTCTTTTCCAAGATCACAGACGACAAATCCACCGGTAATATCCCCATCTTTTTCTTCTGCACCAATTTTACCTGCCGCACAAGAAACCGGGATATCTTTCATTGGAATTCCGGCATCAGCCAGAGCAACCCCTGCGGCAGTTAATCCTGCACAACGAGTTCCCGCTTCTGCATTTAACACTTCAATGTTAACATCAATTGCTGCCCTTGGATAATAATCCGTTATGACTACTTTTTCCAATGCTTCAGAAATAACCTTTGAGATTTCCTGACTTCGCCTATCTGGCCCCGGTCTTTTTCTGTCATCAACACTAAAAGCAGCCATATTATAACGAGCATTAATAATGGCTTTTAATGGATTTTGTGTATGTCGAGGAATTGCTTCCCGAGGTCCATACACTGCAGCAATAACTTTATTGCCACCCCATTCAAGATAACAGGATCCATCTGCTCTATGAAGGACACCTGCTTTGATGGTCACTTTTCTTAAATCTTCAGGCCCGCGACCATCCATTCGTTTACCATTATCATCAATAAGTTTTATATCAGATTTCATATTTTTTACACATCCTTTGATTCTGAATAATTTCTTAGAAATTCTTCTACTTTATTTGTTAAACCATAGGAAATTGATTCTTTTTCAATTAATTGAATTACTCGAATAGTTTTGGTAATATTTTCATCTTTTCCCTCAATCCAAACTCTACCATTTTTACCAACAAAGATCCGACATTGCGTATATTTCTTCAAAAGACTGATCATAGATCCTTTCTTTCCGATAAGTCGGGGAATCTTTGAGGGATCAATTTCGGTTATGTTCCCTTCTTTAATTTTAAACAAACCTCTATCCTTTAAAGTGACCTGCAATTTTTTTTCAAAATCAACAGACAACACCCTTGCCATTATTGCATCTCCAGCGTTAAGATACTTATCTGTTTCATTAAAATCAACATTCCAGGGAACCTCATTAACATGAAGTAATGCAGGATAAGGGGCGTTAATATCAACAAGCCAACTGGAAGACAGTGCTTCAATGACAACTCCAATAACCATATCTCCCGTGACTGCATCATATTTTCCCTTTAAGGGAACGACATTGACATAAGGTGGACTCTTATATAAAATACCAAGAATTTGGGCATAAATATTTCCTTGTTCAATAAATGTGCCTCGCCCTGCTTTAAAGTCTTTTTGTGAACCAAGGAACTGACTTGGAATGACGATTTCTCTTACTGCTTGTGACATAACGGTTTACCTTCTGGAATAGAAAACCCTGATTATTTAAGAATTTTTGTTGAAACATTACCCTTTGTTGCATTATTTAATTTTTCAAACAACTCGTCTTGCATGCCTGCAGGTATCATAATAATGCCAATCCATGAACCATCAGATTGCCATTCTTCTTTTTCTAAGGTACCAAAATTACGAACAACTCCATATGCTTTTCCAGCAAATTGTGCAGGTATCTTAATCGAAATCTTTGATTTCTCCAGGGAAATAGGAATAAATTGACGAATTGCTTCGATGGTCGTTTTCACTTGATCTCGAACAGGTTTAAATGGATCGATATGAATGCCTGCTTCTTGCATCGCATTTTCAATTCGTTGACGTGGATGCGGTGTTTTAGTTTGTGGATCCATCGCATTTTTCAGAATAGTTTCAATGACCCGCTTGGTTTTATTCTCCTGCATTTTATGACGTTGTTCTGTAGTTAACTGAATATTACCATGCATAATGATATGTCTGGCAATAGTAGCAACATCGGACGTTTCAAAGATTTCCTCTAATTTTTCTTCTGATGCATGGGTACCTTTTTTCGCATCAGTAAATATTGCATCGATTGCAAGAATCTGAATGATATCTATATCCTTTCCCTCAATGATATCAGCTGCCCCATAAGGATCAACGAGGATTTCGAAATGTTCCTCGTTTTTATTTAATCGAGCGATAACTGCATCATCAAGGCTTACCACGTCTAATTGCCCCCGATTGCTTGTTTCACGAGTTGCACTGTTTCTTCTTGTGATAGGATATGAAACGGTTCGTCTTTATCTACAATACCGATTTCTGCAGCTTCAGGTTGTAATTTTTCTTCAGTTGCTTGATGAAGTGCTTTTATCCCAAGAAGTATTGCATCATTTTTTGATAGTCCATTTTTATAGTTGCTTTCAAAAAAGCTCATTGCTCCATTTCTTCCAGATCCTTCACTACTTGCTTTATATTCCATTAATGCACCAGAGGGATCTGTGGAGAATAGTCGTGGACCAGTTTCATCAATTCCAGCAACGAGAAGAGCGGTACCAAATGGTCGAACACCACCATATTGCGTGTATGTTTGTTTAAAATCACAAATCTTTTTCACAAGGGTTTTCACTTGAATTCGTTCATTATAGGTTATTTCATTTATTTGAGCATCAATGCGGGCTCGATCGATTAAGGATCGTGCATCAGCGACAAGACCAGATGTTGCGCATCCGATATGATTATCAATTTTGAATATTTTTTCAATTGAACCGGGCTCAATTAAATGAGAAGAGATACGCTTATCAACGATAAGAACAACTCCAGTACTATATTTTAATCCCACAGTAGTTGTTCCCCGCTTTACTGCTTCTCGAGCGTATTCAACTTGGAATAAACGCCCATCTGGAGAAAATACTGTAATTGCTCTATCATATGCCATATTTGTTGGTTGCATGTTTCTTTTTCCACCTCTAATTATTAATAATTTATTTTATATATTCCTAAATAACCATTGAATTTTTACCCTCACAATACACTTACTGTCTAAATAGTTTGTGATGAATTTTAAATTTCTTATGAATAATACTCTTATTAATAATAATTATGTTCTTCTTTTTTCGCCCCATAATAATTTGTGTAATTGCGTGCCTAGGCGAACCGGTAAATGGTCTTGTAAAATCCACTCAGCAAGAATTTCTGGCTTGAATTTCCAAACAGGTTGAAAAAATACCATACAGTCTGGATGATATGTATGAAGATGCTGTTTTGCATAGCTATAATCGTCTTTATCTCCTATGATATATTTTATTTGATCTGATGAACGTAACACATTCATATTTTCCGCATGATTATATGTTTGCATTGTTGATGAAGGACATTTGACATCCATAGACATGATAATGTTCTTATGCGAGACATATTCATCAATTGGTAAGGATCCATTTGTTTCAATGAGGATTTCGTAGTGTAAATCAGATAATCTGTGGATTAGATTGATAAGATGTTTTTGGAGGAGCGGCTCACCACCGGTAATACAAATTTTTTTACAATCATATGTTGATATATGATCAATGATTTCTGTAATAGACAATGGTTTTCCTTCATGGTATGCATAGGTAGTGTCGCAATAGCTGCATCTTAGATTGCAGCCCATGGTACGGATAAAGATATTTGGAAGACCCATCCATTGGCCTTCACCCTGTATAGAATAAAAGATTTCGTTGATTTGCATCATATTATTAGGTGAAAGAAATGAGATTGCTCGTTATAATGCTTTTTCTTTCTGTATTGGAATGCGTGCGGTAATATTTTGTTTATTAATGAATGCATTTTTGTAGTTTTTTAAAAACAAGATAACTTTATTGATTGGAAACATGATATAAAAATGAATATGGCAATGATTTAGCTGATGCATCAAATAATTTTTATAAACATTATTGATAAATATCAAAAGATTTATGAACGAGTTATATATAGAAAAGACATATCGGTTTATGGATAATGTAAAAATGAATAAAAAACCAGTGAAACTAATTTGTATACTTCTTTTAACAATTGTAAGTCTTCATGGATGCATTCAAGACAATACCACCTCAGATGATCAACATGATACTGAAGATGCAAATAAACTAACAGATGAAGACTGGGCATATTTTGTATTTCATTATACAAGCGGGGAAGATTTGCATACCTTGTATAGTTCTGCAGGTGATATCATTTCAAATGAATTATATTTAAGTGATTCAGCAAATTATACCTATCTGATTGAATTAAATATGATGAATCAACAGACACTAAATGAATTAAAAAACATCTCGGAAATCATGACTATAAATATTTCACGATATCAACAAACATTACTGAATTTTACCTTATCAGAAAAAATGAAAAATCACAGTGATTTGCAAACGATATTATTTAACAAATATCAAACATTATCAGATGCCATTTTTTCAATTTATACTACCATTAATTCCTCAACAGCTCCTACGAATACCACTGCAACCGTTATTGACATCTCAAAGGATATGGTACCAATGTTACCTGTGAGTGAATCAATAACCGATATTTTAGATAGTCAAGTTGATATTATTACTCTTGGCATCTCTGATGAGGAATGGGATGCATGGACAAAAGATAGAGACTGGAGCTTTATGGATTAATTTTTTAAAAGAGAGCTTTAGGCAATGGAAAAAATTATGTAATATTCCTCATTATCAACCATAAAAATTTTGTTGTTAGACTTATAAGAATCACAAAATATGATAATAATTACAAGGATATCCCTTGTAGATTAGATAATAGTTCACCATGGGCCTGTAGGGTAGCTTGGCATCCTTGTGGCTTCGGAGGCCATAGACTTGAGTTCAAATCTCAGCAGGCCCACTTTTGTTATAATGAGAATATTTCCAATACAAAGAGTAATATAAATCTGAATAATGTCTGAATATCAAAAGAGATGATATTAAAATGAATGATAAGGACATTCCATTTCAATCAATAGACTGGACATTAATTCCAAAAACAGAACACAAAGGAGAAAAAGGACTTGCTTTTTGGCAAACACTTCAATTGCAGGGATTACGAATTAGGATAGTTGAATATTCTGCAGGATATCTCGCTGATCATTGGTGTAATAAAGGTCATATTGTTCATTGTTTAGAGGGAGAATTTGTAAGTGAACTTCAAGATGGAAAAAAGTTTCATTTTAAAAAAGGGATGACATATGTTGTTTCTGATGATGCAAGTTCGCATCGTTCAATAACAGAGAAAGGTGTAAAATTATTGATTATTGATGGAGACTTTTTACACTTGAAATCAAATAACGAAAGTAACAAAAAACCATAACTAAATATTTAAAATTAAAACCATTGAGTGTTCACAGATGTTTTACCTAGTTTTTCCCCTGTTAAACTGTGTGCCTCTCAGCAGGCCCATTTTTTCAACTTTACTGCGGGTAAGACTGATTTCCTTTATAACCACAATGTCTTATACCTATGGGCGAGCAAATCATGGCAATGGATAAAATCCCAATAAGCAAGTTTTCGCTTATGACAAGGCTGACAGAAAAAGCACTGCGCTTGTATGATAAAAAAGGAATACTTGCTCCTAAAGAAAAAAACGACTTGACAGGTTATAGGTACTATAACATATCACAAGTCGAAAAAGGTCTTAAAATAAAATCATTAAGCATGCTTGGTTTCAGTCTCGATCAAATAGCAGATTTTTTGAAATATTTGGAAAAAAATGATGATGAAAAATTAAATCAAATAATTCAAAATAGGCTCAGTGAAGTAAGATTTGAAAAACAAAAACTTGATGGAATTGAGGATTATTTGCTCAAGAAAAATAAAGAGGTATTTGAAATGACAATAGGCGAGCCCACAATAAAAGAAATCCCTGAAATGAGGGTGTTGAGTATAAGAAAAATAGGAAGTTTTGGTCCAACAATAGGTGAATTAATAGGAATGATATGTGCTACGATACAAAATCCTGAAAATGAGAAAAATCTAACCGTAACTGGTCCGATTATGTCTCTGTGCTTTGATGAAGAATACAAAGAAACAGATAACGATATTGAATGCGCAATACCAATATCAGGACAAATTACAGTAGATAATTCCGAGATGCAAGTCAAGTCATATCCTGCATGCAAGGTTGTGTCATATGTACATAAAGGGTCTTACAACAAGCTTCATGAAAAGTATACATATCTTTACAAATACATTCAAGAAAATAATTTAAAAGTAAATGGACCATGTAGGGAATTATATTTAAACGACCCTGCACAAGTATCCGAGGACGAATTGAAAACAGAAATTCAAATCCCAATAGAATAATAAACAATTCTTCTAGTTTCCTTTTCTAATCTATTCTTTTTACACTTTTCAAAAATAAAACATATTAATTCAACATAGGTTTTACCCTTTTTTCTCCTATTGTCGTGTACGCCTCTCAGCAGGCCCATGCTAATATTTAACAATATTAATTAAAATTTTTCCTTTTTGGATGAAGTTTTCAAAATCTATTAATTCATATTCTATCGTAACTATATCACATTTTTTGTTATATACTTTGAATTCATTAATTGAGCAACTGCCATATAATTAGGTTGAAAAGCTATTGTTTTACCAGTACGATATCCTTTATTATTTTTTGTAATACTATAAACGGTTAAATCTGATGTTGTACCTAGAAATTCAACATTTTTATCCTTTGGTGTTAAATAATTATGATCAACATCAACAACCCCATAATCAACTAAGGCTTTGTGTTCTAATTCGATTGAGTCTGGTTCTACGAGCAATTCTGTATGACCGACATTTCCTTCTCCTATAACCCCATCAGGAACTGTTTCCTTCTTCTCCATTTCTACTATATTTGCAATAAATTCAAATGAGTTTGTTGATAATCTACTAAATTTTTTATTTGTTAATGGTGTAGTTCCAAGAAATATTGCTTCACCAATTCGTAAATGATTAACCTGTTTTGGTAATTTTCCTTTCTTTAATAACGGCAATGTTATGGAGCTTCCACCAGACACAAGATCAATATTTTTATTAAAACGCATTTCAATAAGTTGTTCATATAAACTCAGTTGTATTAGTTTGTCATATGTTGGTTCAATACCAAACATACATCCAAGATTTGTCCCTAATCCAATAACCTCAATATTAGATAAATCGAATACTTTTTCATAGAAATCTAAAAAATTTTCTCTTACAACTCCCTCTCGTAATTCGCCCATCTCTATCATAATGATTATTTTATGTATCTTATCATTTTTTTTTGCTTCTTCATTTAATAACATAATTGTTGAATATTCAGTATTTAGAGAAATATCTGCATATTTTACCACACTATTTAAATATGATTTTGCAGGTGGTTTTAGATACATGGTGACAATATCTTTATTAATTGATTTTATCCTTTTTAGATTGGTAACACGGGAATCGCCGATTGAATGTGTTCCCAAAACTGCCTCAGAATTAATGATTTTTTCAAGGATTTTTTTGTGTCCACCTAACACTTTAGTAACTAATGTCCATTCCTTGCCATGTTTTTCCATGAGAATATTTATTTTTTGAATATTATGTATAATTCGTGATGGATATATTTTTAGATAAGCCATAATTAATCATCCTTGTGATTATAACGCATTTCCATATATTTTGATGTGAACCCTGCTTTTTTATAAAGATTGACTGCAGGATTTTCATATTCAACATGAAGAGCAATATTTCCTGAGCATTCTTCCTTTAGTTTTTCCATAAGTGTTGACCCAATTCCCTTTCCACGATGATTTGTATGAGTCACAATATATACTAAAATATGTTCTGGAATATAACCAGACATCCCCGTATTATTTACAACAATACCACCAACTAGAATAAAATCTTGAAGCATTATCAAAATAAATCCTCCTTTGCCTTCTTCAGATGAGAATGCGTAGTCAATTGCTTTTTCGATATCTTCCTTTTTATCTCCATATTTACCTAGATGGTTGTAAAGAAAAGTGACAAAGCTTTTCTTAGAAACTAGTTTTGGAAAATCTGAATTTTTTTCTATTTTAATTATTTTCACCATTATTTTACACCTTAAAAATGATAAGAAAAACAAGAGGCTAAAGTGCGATTAAGAACCTATTTACCTGTCTAATATTTTGTATAATTATTTAATTTACTCATATTTCCAATGACTTCATATTACTTAATATTTATTAATAAAAAAGAATTTAATGAGATAGAGTAGTTACCCCTAAAAAATAGAGTTGCAGTTTTTTAAAAAACTCTCCTAAAATCTCTTATGTTGGCTTTGTAACACCTCTACAGGCCCACTTTTTTAAAAAAATATTATTTTTTAACATTTTTTTGATAGTCTTTTAAAGCTCTTTTCGAGGAATACCAAATATTTTCAATTTTAACTGCATCGATCTTTCCTTGTCTTGCTCTAAGGCTTAGATATTCCTGTGAATAATCAGATTTTTTACTTAAGTTAGTTAATGATACAAGTCTTTCTTCATCGATAAAACTTGATAGGTAATATTGAATTGATTCATTTACCAAACGAGCAATAAAGGTTGCAAAATCTGATAAATCTCCTTGATCTGCTTTCTTTAATGCTCTGTAGTATTTTTTCCTATCTTCTTTTTGTATAATGATAGGAGGATATCCATTTTTCATAAGATAAAGATTTGTAATTAATCTTGCTACTCGTCCGTTTCCATCTATGAATGGGTGAATTCTTACAAATTCATAATGGATAAAGGATGCTTTCTTCATTGTTTTAAGGTTACGTTTTTCTATGTTTTGAATATAATCATCCATTAATTTAACAATTTTAAGATAGCTTGGAGGTCTAATTTTTGCACCAGTTATTGCAATGTTTTCAGTTCTATATTGTCCAGGATTTCTGAGTATTCCTTTTGTAACAAACTCATGGATTTGTTGTATTATTTCTTGAGAAATATTCTTATTAGAAATTACCAGTTCGGTCATTAAATCAAATGCTTCTGCATCATTTTTAGCTTCAATATGATCCTTTAAAGGTTTACCGCCGATGGTAATACCTTCTTCGAGTACAAGTTTTGTTTCTTGAAGGGTGAGCGTGTTTCCCTCAATTGCATCTGAATGATAGGTATGTCGAAGTCGAATATCTTCAATAATTTTTTTTACAGCATCTTTTGGAAGTGGTCTTAATGAATCTAATTTTTGCTTTTTCTTTTCAATTTTATCTATAAGTGAATCATTTATTGAAATATCGGTATCGGCATATTCCATAATATACCGATATGTAATTACCCTTATATATCGGTATTGGTATAAAATAACATTTGCCGATATATAACTCAATTATTTTACAGATAAAAATCATAGATAAGATTCAATGTTTTCCTCTGTTTTTCTCCTCTTACCCTGTTTGCCTTGCGGTAAGCCCACTGACTCATACCATCTGCTTGAAAATGTTGACACTCAAAACCTATTTCTTGATGATTTTGATGGAACCTCAGTTTCTTCTGTTACATTATCAGAAGATGCTGTCTTCATAGAGTTTATCGTAAATTTGATGTTAACTCGTATCTTCTAATCCTTCAACACCAGGTGCGCTTCTTTGGAAAAAGGTAAGATCAAGGTTTTTCCAGTCATTATTATCATATTCTCCATTGTTTCCATGTGAATAATCAAAGAGTGAGTAGAAATAATACTCATAACTCATGCATGATACATAATCAATACCATCCCAATCTTCTACATTCATACCATTTGTATCAGGATAGTTACCTAATCTCCATCGATGCCAGGAGAATACTGTATGATACATATGATAGTAGGGGGGATTAAACCCACATGAATGTCCAAGTTCATGGAGGATGGATACTGCTTGTGCTATTCGTTTTGTTCTTTCTGTAAGGGATGCTGCTGCCATATCAAAATATGTTAATCGTCCCATAGGCACAAAGATACAATCATAGGCATTTCGATCATCTTGGGGATGACACCATCCTCCTTTGTAACAAATGGCTAGATACCGAAAGATACCTTTCCTTTCTTTCGTAAAATATCTGTTATAAATTTCTGCAGGTAATCCTGTCTCTTGGCTATAATCGCCCATGGGATATCCCTCACCACCGTCATCAAAGGGTATAATATCTCCACCACCTCCTTTACATCCATCATCAATGTGAACAGTAATACCATGTTCATTAAAACGTTCAATAATCATTGCTTGTGATTCTGGATAGAATTCATGAGTCCATCCATCAGGGGATTCTAATTTTCTATTAAACCGTGGTGTTTGTTCCATCCAATCACATTCAATATATATCTCAGGATAAAATGGATTAGATTGCCAATCATCCATTTGATACTCTTCAATATTTTGAATACCATCATGATCAGGATCCAAAAAAGTATGGTTATCCCATTTGAATGGATCATATCCCCATTTCCATTCCCAATCAGTTGGAATGCCATCATGATCAGGATCTTGTATTGAATCATCAACTTCGATGCTGGTGTTCAAAAAATTCATTTCTACAAACCAGGGAATATCATCTCCATCATCGGTGGTCTGCTCTAACGTAAACCAAAACTCATATTTGCTGCCATTGTAATGACCATAACCATCAGAATCATTAAAGAAATCATCACCAGACCATCTACCAGTTTCAAAATTATACACAACATTCATTTCTTCAACAGTAGTTTCCCCCGTAATTTTTTTTAAGATATTTTTTTCGTATTCAGTTATCCCTATGGTTACTGTTGTGTCTTTTTTTCCCTCAGGTACATCTCTAAATACTGTTTGATCTATATATTTTGTATCCCATGTATCAAAGTCATGAGGTGCATCCCATTCAAAATCGTCTATTTTGACATTAAAACTATATTCTGGTTTTTTATTCCAACCAAACCCTGGTCGTAATCCTTCAAATACTGCTTTCAGACTTTGAATTAATCGATCAATATTATTTGTTACTTTCATCTCTCCCATATCCAGGAAATTTTCAAGAAATTTATTCCCCGATTCATACATGGTATCAATGATACCTTTCTTCCTAATTCGATGAATTGTAATGAAAATACTTTGATTTGTCGTGTCATTTATTATTGGTTGAATTTCTTTTTTTTCTGATGAAACGGGTTGTGGTTCCTCAGTATTGGTGAAATAGACATAGGCAGCTATAGTAATGACACATCCAATAATAAAAATCATTATAATTAATAACTTATTTTTTGAATTTATGGTCATAATATCCTCCTCTCTTGCCTCTTTTATTTGATTTAAAATAGCTTATTGTTTAATAAAAGTATATAAAAAAAGAGGATAAAAATATTTCTAATATTATAAAAAATAAGAGAAAGAGATGTTTATTACCCTGCTCCGCTACGGCAAGAGCAAAATCCTCAATTTGTTGTGGCGATTTAAAGAAAAAACGCAATAGATCAGCGGGTCTTCTATGCATTTCATGCTTATAGGAGGATTTTTGACATAACCAACATTTCCTTTACATGTTTTAAATAGTCATTTTTTTGGTTTACTATATCCTATCGTATCTCTACTTGTTTACATACACCAAACACCATAATCTCATGAGGGGGTTGGATCTCTTGTTTCTCATATAGGAGCCATTTAAAAGGGAAAAATGAAGCCCCGATAAACCCTTCCATTCGCACATCTGAGACATTATTAATCGGATAGATCTCCCCATTGATTTGTATCTCTGTATCTTCAGTTACATCAAAGAGAGTCATTGGTTGCTGTGTTGCCCAGAAATTGAATACATGAAGAATCGTTCCGCAACTCCATCCCTTGCACATTCCCTTTATTGAGATGATGTTCCAATTAGTATCAAAAGGAATTATTTTCTCTTTTTGATGACTCACTTTTAGGCTGGACCACTCACTTTCTTGTCCATGACTATCTTTTACTTTCGCTCGGATAGTATACGATTTTTTCTCATTCCATGTATGACTTACGATGATTTTTTCACTGGATTCATAAGGGCCAATCCAATCAGTTGAAGTATCATCACCCCACTCGATTAATAGATAGATATCATCTTCATTAATATCTTTTGAGATAAAAGAATAATCATATGCTATATCAGCTTCAATTTCTCGGTTTTTTCCTTCTATTAATGGTGCGACTGGTGGAAATTGTTGATAATTATTGATGAACAATCGAATTGCTCCCTGAACACCGCCAGCGATAAAATCCATTTTTCCATCATGATTGAAATCACCAGGGGATAATCCTCCTTCTCTGAGATCATCACCATGACCTTCTGGTGAATTAGGGAGTGTCTGAATTAAGAATTGTTCATAGTTACCATGGTTGTTGTTATAAATATAGGGATTCCTAAAGCCTGCGATGATATCCAGATCTCCATCATTGTTATAATCAAGATTAATAAGGCTACCAGAAAAACCATTGGTATCCGCTATGATCTCACCGGCATCTGGGGAGAAACAGGTTGATAAGCCATTATTTCTCTTCAAATACGCATAACTTTCAAGGGTATCTTTTATTTCAGATACAACAATAAAATCCATATGGCCATCATCATTGAAATCCGCTGACGTTACGCCCCAGCTGATAAAGCCAAAATCATAAATGATACCTGCACTTCTAAAGACTCCAGATCCATCATTTACAAAAAACTCGACCTTTCCACTATTATCGCCAATTAAAAAATCGATGTTGTTATCTCCATTATAATCCGCTGAAGTAATTTGAGGGTTAATCCGTATCTCACCATACTCTTCTAAACCAGTACCAATTTCTGCAATTATGTGTTCATCACTAAACCGGTTCTCTCCATTATTGAACAAGATACTGACGACTCCTGTTTTCTTTGATGAGCCTACACTTTCAGAATAGCTGAAGAGAAAATCGATATCTCCATCATTGTCAAAATCACCGGAATCCAGATCTGAAATATATGAATGTTCAAACATAAAAACATCTTCTCTTGTAAAAACGAGATTATCATTGTTGTAAAAAATGGAAATCGTAGAATAATTATAAGGACTGGTTGCATAAGAAACAGCAAAATCCATATGGCCATCATCGTTGAAATCCGCTGACGTTACACCCCAAGCGGCCTGACCAAAATCAGCAATTTCAATTACTTCAAAATATTCATTTCCTAGGATATTTGTTGTATCTTCACTATCTGCATTTATTAAGGGCAATAGTGATAGTATCAGCATTAATATAACAATCAATATCGCTTTTTTTCTTTTCATATTTCTTCCCTCTTCATTTCTATTTATAAGTGGAAAGTCCATGGTAGAAACAAGGGAGCTATAACATAGTTATGTTCTCGGTTTTCTCGTATATTATTTATTGCAGGTAGTGTAATTGCTGATTGATGGATATATAATCCAATATTGTTCTCAGTTATCTGGTTAAATGATAAGCGACAGAGGATGTTTCCACTAAGACCTATTCCATTATACCAGTTATTGTTGATCTTATTGTTTCTAATGGTAATAAAAAATGATTTTCCAATACCAATCCCATGATGATTATCTGTTATGGTGTTTCCAAGAATGCTTATAAAATTTGATTTATAGACGCTAATTCCGGTATAAGCACCAGAGATATCTAGATTTCGTATGATAATCCCGTTGCATTGATTGAGGATGACTTGACCCGCATCGTTGATGATTTTTCCTTGTTCTTTTTCTAGATAGACTAAAGGTTTCCCATTAATAGTATTATCTTCAATTGTACATGTTATGGTATTTCCTGGTGGAGGTTCATACCCTATACTAATGCCACAGTCGATAAAATTATTTGATTGTATCACCTGGTTGTTTCCTCGACTAATTCGTATTCCTATTCGTTCATTTCCTGAAAACAAGCAATTTGTAACGGTTGCTGAGGGGGCAAATGCAAGATGGATACCACCTTGTACATTGTCAATGATCTTATTATTTGAGAATTCGCAGTAGCTTGATTCTCTTATTTCAGCAGCCCAGCAGTTATTTGTAAAAATATTATTTTTTATGATGCAATTGTTTGCATTTTGAAGTTTTATCCCTGCATTATAGCCACATCCTCGTGGGCTATTTTGTATGGTAAAACCGGTTAGTTCTACTGCAAAATTAGTTATGGTAATGGTATCTTCACCGAGTTGTTGACCATCGATGATGGTTGTTGTTTTTTCTTCTCCAGTTAATACCAATGTTTTGTTTATATTGATCTGCCCAATGTATGTTCCTTCATAGACATAGATAGTATCTCCATAAGATGCAGCATCTATTGCCTCTTGAATAGAGGTATAATCAGCTCCTCCATCGTCATCGACATAGATGATATTGTTAGTTTTTGAAGCGGTAATTGTTGTAGTGGTAAGTACCAGCATCAAAATTATTAGTACACTTCCAAGTGTTTTTTTCATACTTATTCCTTCTTTTATATTTTTATATTAAATGGAAAAAGGGCTGAATCAATCCAATAATTAAAGCGCTCATTGTCATGAACCTGATTAAGATACAATGCATTTACCAGCGTTTGATGGAAATAAACACCATAGTCATTTCCTGTAATTTCATTAAAGGAAATTCGACAGGCACCGCTATGATACAGTCCTAATCCTGCATACCAATTATTGACTAAATCATTGTTTCTAATCGTCACTGCAAACGATTTACTCACAGAGATTCCCTGTTGATTATCTGTAATGATATTACCTGCTATTTGAATAAAGGTTGAACCAAGAATTTGTACGCCCATAGAGGTATTCGTCAGTTCATTATTTCGTATGATGATTCCATTACAACGATTCAGAATAACCTGACCAGCATTTCGAACAATTCTAAAACTCATACCTTCTAGATACACCAGAGGTTTTCCATTAACCGTATTATCCTTCATAGTACAACGAATACCATTACCACCTGGAGGACCATCATATACTTCAACTCCACAATGGATAAAGGTATTCGAAGAAATCACTGAATCAGTACATTTCGCAATCTCAATACCCGTTCGTCCATAATTTGAAAATGTGCAATTCTCAACCGTTGTAGAATCAGAAAACACGATGTGAACACCACCTTCATTATCAATGACTTGATTATTAGAGAAAACACAGTAATCTGATGTTCTAATTTCAGCAGCCCAGCAGTTCTCTTCAAACACACAATGTTCAATCACACAATTATTTGCGTTTTCAAGTTTAATTGCTGAATTATATCCATAACCAGATGGAGCATGAGTCAGAGTAAATTCGCTGATATGAACATTAGGTGCATTGATGGTAATCATATCCTCACTCATGTGTTGACCATCAATAACCGTAGAAGATTTTGCTTCACCTATTAATGTAACAGTTTTAGTTATATTTATAGGGCCATAATACGCCCCAGAATACACAAAAACCGTATCACCATCAGTTGCTGCATCTATTGCATCTTGAATGCTTGTGTAATCTGCGGTTCCATCATCATCTACATAAATCTTGTCATTTTCCATAGCCATGGTTAATCCAACAGTTGAAAGCATCAGCGTCAAACAAACAAATATATTTGCCATTTTATTCATCATCTATTTCTATCCCCCAGTTATAATTCTTTTATGAAACAACATCGAGCAAAACCATCAAAGGTCCAATGGTCATTATTCTCATTATACATAGCCTTACCAAGGAAATGACTCATGAAAATAATTCCATCTCCCGAGTAATTCTGCCTTCCAACAGTTATTTCAGCATCAGAAAAATGCATAAAACCCCATTTTATCCCAAAATCAACAGGACGACTGAATTCATAATGTCGTAACAAACACGCACTTGTTTTACCATTAAAATTCAAGCGGCTTAAGAAATTAAAATCAAGAGGTTCAACATTCACCTCTTTTTTTACTGAAACTGCAGAAACAACAGAACAAGTGATACTAACCAGCATCAAACAAATCAAAACACATCTAATTTTTTTCATTTTTCATCACCTCCTATGTCAAATGGTTCCTGGGCGGGATTCTCATCATAATTAACCCAGGGAATAATGCCAAAATAACCAATTCTTCCAACAATTTGTTTTGGATCATCAAGCGGTTCACCCCAGTAATTGTTATCCCACTCATTTATCCCACTTTGGAAGAACGGATCACTACCAAAAAAATTATTTTTTGTAATCGTGTTAAACCGTGAATACATCGGTGCAACACTGATGTTGTTTCTATTAAACTCATTGAGTATAATACTGGTTTTACTTGTTGCAGCTGCTAGATATACTCCATGATGATTATTTTCAATAACATTTTTTGTAATGGTGTTATTAATTGTATTTAAGGTAAGACCAATATTCCTAAATCGTGGTAAAAAGATATCTCCACCCCACATAGAAATACCCTTTCCTCGGTTATTTCTAATGATGTTTCCTCGAATAATATTATTCGATGGTGGTGGCACTAAAAAAGAACCTGATTCATATAATCCATCCAAGAGAATAGCATCATATTGATTGTTCTGAATAATGTTATTTTCAATAATATTGTAATTGGAATAAATGTTGATTCCATTTGATTTATACATACTCTGTTGAATCGTAAAACCAGAGAGGGTAACACCATCTGCAAAAATCTTGATGAGGTCCTCATTTGACTCACCATTAATAATGGTTGATACTTTGTCTTCTCCATTGATGATGAGTGATTTATCTACCTCAATATTTTCATGATACATTCCACTATATACAAAAATAGTATCTCCTTCTGTTGCTGCTTCGATTGCCTCTTGAATTGTTTTATAATCTGCATTTCCATCATCATCTACAAAGATAGTGGTGTTTTTTGAAGCTGTAGTGAGAGCAATAGTTGGAAATACAAACATCAAACAAATCAAAACAATACATATTTTTTTCATAGGGTATCACCATTAAAAAGATTTGAAACAATGACTGGTCGTAAAAGTACTACTCCTGAGCTAATCACACCCCGACGTTCATATACCTTGCCGTTATAGTATACGTGCAATTGAAAAAACCCATTTACACATCCAGGATTAAATGTTACTCTATGTTCTCCAGGTGGTGCCGAGTAATTTGATGTCAAATGCTCCCACCATCTGCAGGTTACTTCAGAAAAAATAAAGGTTACTTCAACAGGATAATCATTTTCATTATAGGTCCAAATACCAATTTCAAAACCAATGTTTTTCAGGACATCTAATCCTAATATCGATGCATATATTTCACATTCAATAGCATCATTTGAGCTAACTGCTTTTCCATTCTGAATTGGAATTGATATACATACAATCATACCAATTATCAATCCAATCCGTATTGTTGGTTTCATTTTTCCTCCTCCATTAATTAATATATCAGAAAGAACCATCTTTTGATATGTCAGGATCGGGTAAAAGCTGATATAAGATATGCCAAAAGAGACCTTCAGCAAACAATTTTATGCCTATTTTCCCAGTTGCATATGAATTAGAAGTCGTACCAAAATCAGCACCAGTTAGTCTTCCAACATATCTTCTTCCAAATAAAATATGGCCATAGTTATGCCAGGCATGCGTTACTTTTCCTGTTGCATGACAATACGAGATGTTATGCCAATTAGCACCAACCAGCCCACCAACATAAGTATTTCCCGTTACATCTCCAGTTGCATTTGAATTCATGATGGATCCAATGTTTCCACCGACAAGTCCTCCAATTTCATGGATTTCGTGTTTGAAATTATATCCAGTAACATCTCCCTGTGCAGAGCATGCCGATATAACACCATCATTGAGACCAACAAGTCCACCGATACAAAAAAAATCTCCTGTTACATCTACTGAAACATGACAATTGATGATGGATCCATTGTTTTTCCCAATGAGTCCACCAACATAAAAAAATGAACTTACTACCTCTCCAGTTGCATGGCAATCAAATACAGAACTTCGCTCGCTATGCCCAGCAAAACTACCTGCGCCAGTGACATATACATTAATCAGCCTCAGATGAGAAATTTCCGCATCGAGAAGATATCCAAATAGAGATGAATAACATGAGTTGCTATGATTTGCAAACAAATTACTAATTGAGTAGCCTTGTCCATCAAATGAACCTGTGAATTCAGTACCTTCTTCATCGCATCCTGTGGCTTTCCAACCTTTACCAGTTATATAATGATGTTTATTTGATGGATTATCGTATGATCTATCAGAGTTAAAATCAAGGTTTTTCATTAATAAAAAGTCTTTATCAAGATTATCTCGGATGGCATCTAATTCTTCAATCGTTGTGATTTGATAAGGATTTTCTGCTGTTCCATTTCCTGCCTCAAAGACGGAGTTTTCATTGCTACCAATTAGTGATGTATCAGCATAAATGCATGGTGTATTGAGAATTGTTGCAATAAAAAAACCTGCCAGTAAAAATGGCAACATTTTTTTCATATAGATTCCCTCTAAATATTCAAACAATAATATAATATATATGTTTTTCTATAAGAAGATGGTTCATAAACAGATTTGATTAGCTAAATTTTACAACTTAGATAAAAGAAAAAAGAAAGAGATGCTCATTATCTTTTTTTTACATAACAATGGTGAAATCACACTAGTTTCTCTTTATATAAGATATTTTCCTAAAGAACACCTGCGAAATGTCGGTGATGTTTCAAATAGTGTTTCATGGTGGTTGTTAGGGATCTTTTTTCATCTCGCGGCTTAGCCACCATAATCCTCCTAAGACCATAGGGATTCCAATGATAATTAGAACCACAAATAACGCCCAAAGGCCAGTGTTAACAAGGTAAGAAAATGTCCAGTTTGCAAAAGGCTCATTCCAATTTCCATCAAGATACACCTTGATTATGAACAGGATGTTTATAAAAATCGATATTGCACCACCACCATCGGCTTTTTTAGAATGACTACCGAAAAGATGTTTGTCTCTGCACTCTTTTCTTTCCTCAAAAGGTATCTTTTTCCACCATAATAAATAAATTGCTACTGCAGCAATGATAACAGGTATTCCAATATAGATTATTTCCCAGAGAAGAAGATATAATATAAAAAATACAACATGATTCATTGTCCATAAATTTAATGTTACTGGTACAAGCCCTGTTGCTTGAGCTTCTTCTACAAACCATAAAAAGACATAAATTGCTCCAATTAAAGCTATTATGGCAAGTACAATAAAAAAGCATACTTCCCTCCAATGTTTCCTTAGAAACAATTTCCAGATTTTTTCATCATTTACCATGGGAATCCATCTCTCTTTTATGACTTAGTATATGATTTATGTATTTATATTGATTTATTTTTACATCAATCCGATTTATAAAAGATGAGTGTATAAATTATTCTTGTTTTACAAAAATTTCATTATTTTTATTAGAATAATAATCTTTTTACCACAATATTTTTATTATAAAATTTTATACTTATATATAATATATAAAAAAAACTTGCTTTAAATTTTAAATGAGGGCAGGAAAATAAGGAGGCAAATAATGAAAAGAAACACTATTTCTACAAAGCTGGTAATTGCAACAGTTGCAACAATAATGATTCTAAGCGCGATTCCATTAATGGTTAGCGCTGAAGATCAATTAACTCTTTGCAACAATGAAAATGGAAAGGCTCCGTTACAAAGTAATGGAAGCAAATCTGATACATTTTATGCATATAATGCATATGATACATCAATGGATGAAGGACCCATTTCTTTTCCATCTGATGACCCGGGTGATATCACTCTACTTTCAGCATCTGGTATGGCTTCATTTCTAACCGGAGGTTGTTTTGTTGAAGATGTTTGGTATGCCTGTGAATATACTGATGGAACTTCAACATATCCCGATGCAACAATTTGGACGATTGATATTACTGATGGTTCTATGACTGAAGTTGGGGATTATGGTCTTACTAGCGCATTAAATGGTCTTGCTTATGATGATAGTACTGAAACGCTTTATGGTTGTACTGGTACTGGATTGTATACCATTGATGTTAATGATGGAAGTTCCACATTCATTGCTACAATGAACAACCCTGGATTAATAGTTGGGATTGCATCAGATGGAGAAGGCACAATTTATGGTATTGAATTAAATGATGAAAGCCTTTATTCAATTGATCCTTCTGATGGGTCAGTAACATTGATAGGAGATACTGGATTAACCCTTAATTATGCACAAGATATGGCCTATGACAAAAATAATGATATCTTATATCTTGCAGCATATGAAGATCCAGGTGATGGATCATTACAAATATGTGATGTTACTGATGGCAGTACAACTCTTGTTGGTGCTTTTGGTGTATTAGAAGTAACAGCATTTGCTATACCCTATGATTTTTTCACACCAGAGCATGATATTTCAGTAACTGATATTGATGTGCCTGATACGGTTCCTCATGGTGACACACAAACGGTTTCTGCAACAGTCAACAATATTGGTAACAATACAGAAACTGGTATTGTTGTTGATTTCAAAGTAGATGGATTTGTAGAGGATACCGTAACGATTCCTTCACTTGCAAGTGAAGAATCAACTCCTGTAAGTTTTACATGGGATCCTGCTGTTGGCTCATATTTTGTAGAGATTGAATCACAACCGATTACAGATGAATATGACCTCTTAAACAATGCAGTGAACAAAACCGTTGATGTCATCTTAGCACCAGATATTGATGTTGACCCAACCACCCTTACGTTTATGATACCACCGGATACAACGGATTCTAAGATAGTTACTATTACCAATCTTCCAACGGCAGAAGCCACATTAACCTATGATATCACTATTGATGATGGTGGCTCAGGTGTCATTTCTGTTATTCCAGATTCTGGAAGTATTGCTATTGATGATTATGATGATATAACGGTCACTGTTGATTCAACTGGGTTGACCCAGGGTATATACCCGGGAAGCATTATCATCGAGAGTAATGATTTGAACAATCCGGAAGTTGTTGTTTCTGGTGAACTGATTGTAGTCTATGAAGATGATATGGCAGCACTATCAATCAATCATCCAACAGGGACAATCTATGATATATTCCATACAGTGAATGCAACAGTTCAAAATATGGGATCAACTCCACAGACTGCAGTAACCGTTAATTGTTCTATCTTTGAAGGTGGTCTGGGTGGAGAAGTTATCAATGAAGATTTCTCAACAGATCCAATCGATTGGACAATCACCAATATTGTAGGTACCGCATGGACATGGGATAGTACAGAGGAACGAATGGAACACTCTTACTCGGGTTCACCAAGTGGATATTTGGATAGCCCAGTACTTGATTGTTCAGGAAAAACAGGGATATCTCTTTCATTCTGGCATTACTGGAAAGCGGATTATTCATCAGGAAATCAAGATGGATATGTCCGCGGTAGTACCGATGGTGGTGCAACATTTCCATATCTTATCGATGAATTCCATCATAATGATCCTGCTGAAGAAACCGCAGTAAAAACCTATGATATATCCTCCTGGGCAAATAATCAGGCACAGGTCATGATTCGCTTTGATGTGGTCAATGATAACGATTGGTACTGGTATATTGATGATTTTATCGTTGAAGCTACAATTGCAGGAGATCTTATCTACTTTGCAGAAACACTCGTTGATTTAGATGCATATGAATCTGATTTTGTTGAATTCAGTCCCGCATGGGATGCTGAGGTTGGAACCTATGGTATTCAGGTTACAACAATGCTTGCGGGTGATGAAAACACAGGTAATGATCTCACATCTGAACTTGTTACTGTTGAAGTGTTACCAATGCCTGTTATTAATCTTAATACTGGTGAAGGATTTGATACTATTCAAGAAGCAATTGATGATCCTGATACTCTTGATGGTCATGCTATTCAAGTGACTGAAGGAGAATTTGCAGGAGCTATTGTAAACAAATCTCTGACAATTCTTGGATCTGGATCGAAAGGACCTACAATAATTACAAGCGGGGTCCATTATGGCGGTTCAGCACCAAATCTAGAAACGGCTTTCCTTCTTGAACCAAATGCTGATGGATCAGAAATACGTGATTTTACCATTGCATGTAATAGTACCACAAACTTCTACTTCGCAATATTCAGCAGAGAAATTGATAATGTAACTATTGACTCCCTCATCGTTGATGATGCCGTTCAAGGTATTTCAAATTCTGGTGGAAGCAACTGGACAATAACAAATAATGTTCTCACTGATACCGAAGCTTCTGGAGGCGGAGGAATTGGAATTTACCTATCAGTACGCCCACCAAATCTGAAATGTAATGATAATCTTGTTGAAGGTAATATAATAAGTTCGTCATCAACTGAACCAGGGTATACAGCACCAGGTATCTGCTTAGCGATTGATACAAGATATGGAGGATATGAAATCTTAACTGGTTTTGAAGAAGTAACAAATAATCTCATCGTTGATAACGTTATTACTGGGACGGGAAATCTAAACGAAGTTGGAATTGAAACAGGAGTTATCGGTGTTTCTGGAGATCCAGTTAAAATTGCATATACAATGGGTATGATCCATGATAATTCAATGATTGGCAACGAAGTTGATGGTTCTGATTATGGTATCTATGCATATGTGGTAGAAGACCAAATTATCGAAGAAAACGAAGTTAAAAACTGTATTACCCATGGAGTAAGTATTTGGGATGATTTCACAGGTTCCATCAATTACAATAACATCTATGATAATGGTGTTGGTCTTTACAATGATATGTCAAATCAAGTTGCTGCTACCTGTAACTGGTGGGGCGATCAAAGTGGACCTTACAATGATACATTTAATGTCTTAGGCCTTGGAAATAGTGTCATAGGTAATGCATTATTTGTCCCATGGCTTACAGATGCATTCCCAACGGGGGATTGCAATGGGTATCCAGGTCCAGTCTACAATATTGATACAGATGAGGTATTTACAACCATTCAAGCAGCCATTGATGATGCGGATACCTTAAATGGACATACACTCCAAATAGCTGCTATTACTCATGCAGAGGGACCACAAATTGTAATCAGTAAAGATTTAACAATACAAGGTTATGGATGTGGACAAACAATCATTAATCCAACCGGTGATACCGGTGGCTCTGGTGATGCAAGAGGTTGGTGGTTAGTAAATGATGGAATAGAATTCCATTTATCTGATCTAGAACTAGATGGAACTGGTTTTGATATCTATCAAGCTATCCGACACAAAGGATATGGTACCATTGATCAAGTCTGTTTCAATGAAATAAAATATCCTTCCTATGGTGGAGTCGCAGTTGCTGCATTTGGAGGTGGCCCTGTTGATGTCACAAATTGCCAATTTACTGAAATCGGTAGAGTTGGCGTGTTATACTGGGTTACCGGTTCATTATTCCAAGGTAATACCTATGTTGGAAAAGGAGATGGTGACTGGTTAGACTACTGTCTTGATATTGGCGGTGGAGGTGGTGTAACCGTTACTGGTAATACCGTGAGCGGTTGTACTGGTGTAGCCTCTTCTGATGGATCTGAATCAGCAGGATTCTTAGTAACCACTTATTTTGCACCAGGAACCCATGCAACGATTGAAGAAAATGAGATATCAGATTGTACCATGGCAATAGCTGTTGGATATAATGAAACAGATACAAGCAGTGTGGTAGCCAATTATAATAATTTTGCAAACTGTGAATGGGGTATTTCAACCACAGCACCCGTTGTCGAGGGAACTTGTAATTGGTGGGATGATATCACAGGCCCATATCATGAGGTAAATAATCCTGGTGGAAATGGTTGTAATGTTTCTGAAAATGTTACATTTTTACCATGGTTAGATGCTGCATATCCATATGGAACCTGTAGTGGTGGCCTTGAGCAACTCGATGTCAATCAAAGTGTATTTGATCGTGGATTCCCAATCCGTCATACGTGGGATGGTGATTGGGGAGCAGCTCAGAACTTTACTCCAATTGTGAGTAATGGTATAACCAAAGTTGAAATTTACACTCGAGCGTTTGGATCCCCCGAATTCGATCTCACCGTTGAACTCCGTACTGATCATCCAGAAGGTACACTATTAGATACCCTTACCTTCACGCCTGCTGAGGTAACAAGTTCATGGAACTGGCTTGAAGTTGATTTTGAAGATACAACCATAGTCCCTGGAACAGATTACTTCATTGTCCTTCCTCCTGCACCAAGCGGTGTATCAACAAGTTTCGGATACGAATGGGGCTATGCCTTTGGTGATCAATATCAACCCGGTAGTTTCTGGTTCACCCGTGACGGTGGCGGACTATGGAGAGATTTGCCAACCATGTATGAGTTCGTCTTTAAGACATATGGATTTTAATTATCCACCCTCTCTCTTTTTTTTTATATTTTATCATTGCAGTTATAAATTTATTTAGAAACATTAGTATTGATTTTTCTTAACAAATATTAAGTGAGAAATCCCTGTGCTTTAGCACAGTTGGATGAATCGCGCTAATTCTTTTTCTAATTATTCAAAGATTTTATTTTTTCCAAAAGGTTTAGTATTTCTGGTCGGGCGCACCC
>Ga0272441_10001783_pt1 | contig 45282 bp, 46 predicted proteins | sample SSMProp6N_FD_193582 | JGI IMG/M metagenome (GOLD analysis project Ga0272441, IMG submission 193582) | Marine sediment archaeal communities from Little Sippewissett salt marsh, Falmouth, MA, United States - SSM-Prop-6N | ecosystem: Environmental > Aquatic > Marine > Wetlands > Sediment ... | reverse complement strand
ATACCCTGGGAATACAGCCTTCAGTGCATCTCGGTTCCCATACTTTTCTGACGACGGTCCTGAAGGATTTCGACGAAATCCAGCTGATCCGCGCGATGGATCATATCCACAACAGGGAACAGCAGAAATTGAAGGACCTTCTGGAAACACGGTTCTCGGAAGCCCGCAGCGGACTGCTTCTCTCCCTCTTTTCCTTCATGGGCACCTGGACTGAATTCCGGGATCAACTGGATGCAGTCAGAAACCGCCTGGAACCGGAGGAAACGGAGGATCTCAGCTATCTGGTCTATCTCGGTGAGCAGATGCAGGCCCTGGGATACGCCGATCGACTTTGCATAGATCTGTCGGAGGTCGGAGGCCAGCCCTACTATACAGGTATCGTTTTTCAGGTGTACCTCCCGGGGCTCGATGACGCGGTAGCCTCCGGCGGCAGGTACGACAAACTCCTGAAGGTATTCGGATTCGACTGCCCGTCGGTCGGGTTCTCACTGATGCAGCGCAAGATTGAATCACACATCGACTCGAGTATCGGAAGACCGGAAGAAGTAAGCCGGGTTGATCGCCCGGGCTTTCTCGAAGCCTTTCAAGCTGCTCAGGAACTGCGGAAGAAGGGGGTAAGAGCAATATTATGAACCCGCAGAATGAAAAATCACCGCTGACCCTGGCCCTCCCGAAAGGACGGCTTTTTGATCAGGCCCGGGAATTCTTCGCAGAACGCAATCTTACATTCAAGTTCGAAAAACGGAAATTGATAGCCCATGATGAAACCGGCCTGCTTAAAATTTTTCTGGTAAAAAACGCGGACCTGCCGACCTATGTGAACCATGGGATCGCCGGCCTCGGCATCTGCGGCGGGGATGTCCTGTACGAGGCGGGGATCCGGTTTTTCAAACTCATGAAATTTGAGTTCGGAAAAACAAGCATGTGTCTCGCAGCCAGGAAGGGCTATGAAAGACCCGATTCAATCAGGAGCGTGAATGTCGCTACCAAATTCCCCCGCTTCGCCAGGGACTATTTTTACAGCAAGGGAGTGCCGATACAATTGATAAAGCTGAACGGATCGGTGGAATTGGCTCCCATCCTTGGGCTGGCCCCGTATATCGTGGATCTTGTTGAAACAGGATCAACCCTGAAAGCCCATAACCTGGAAGTCATCGATACACTGGTGGACATCGATGTCCATCTGATTGCCAACCCGTCCTACTATAAATTGAATTACCGGCGGATCAACCGCTTTCTGGAGCTCCTCAGGGAGAAACCTGATAATACTGTTGCCAAGGAGTAAAAGGTATGGAAACGAGAAAAATTGAAAAATCCAGGAATACCCGGGAAACGCAGATAGAAATACTGCTCGATCTTGACACCGGCGCGCAGCAGATCGATACCGGGCTCCCCTTTTTCGACCACATCCTCAACAGCATGTCCTACCACGGCGGCTTCGGACTCCATATAAAGGCCAGAGGTGATCTGGAGGTGGATGCCCACCATCTCGTGGAAGATACCGGTATTGTACTGGGAAGCGCCCTGTATTCGGCAGTCGAAACCTACGGTCCTGTAAAGCGTTTCGGCCATTCGGTGATTCCCATGGATGAGGCCCTCAGCGAGGCGATCGTGGATGTAAGCGGACGCCCCTACCTGGTGTATCAGGCGGATTATCCTCAGAGTTACTGCGGAGACTTTCCGGTGGACCTCCTGAACGAGTTTCTGTATGCTCTTGCGCTGAACGGAAAAATCACCCTCCATGCCCTCTGCAGATACGGCCGAAACAGCCATCACATGGCCGAGGCTCTCTTCAAAGCCATCGGAAGAGCCTTCCAGACAGCCTACCGGAGAAACGATAGCGATGAACCGGTCAGTACCAAGGGAATACTGTAGGAACAGGCAGACAAAATAGACTAAAATAGTATGTTTTTATGTTGCGTTTTCAAATTATTTTGATTATATTTTTGTTTGAAGCGTTGTAACAAAGATATGAAAAAAGAAGATGCGCTGAGTAGGATACCAGCTGAGGGTTTCATCAAGCTAAGCCTGACGGAGCGGAAGAAACTCGATCCAGCACAAAGATCGGCTCTTATCAGAAAAGGCAACGAATTATTTAACAGCGGCAACATTCAAACAGCAAAGCGTATCTTTCTTACCACCGGTTATTCGGATGGTATTGAAAGAATAGGAGATTTTTATAAAGAGAAAGGAGAAATATTAGAAGCGCTGCGGATGTACTGGGTCGCTCCCGCACCTGGAAAGAAACAGCAACTGATTGAACAGTGCGCGGCGGTAATAGAGCACTGGATTAACCAGGAAGGATGATAAATAATATGACTGATTATGAAAAAGATTTTATTGAAAACCCTGATATCGAAAATGACAACCCCTTAACCCCCGAAGGCCTCAACGAAGAGGAACTGAACCAGATTTCCGAACTTTCCAAGCGAGGATACCAGCTTCTCAAGGAAAATCTCATCAGAGAAGCCGAGGAAAGTTTCACCACTATCCTTGAGATAGACTCAAGCAATAATTACGCTCTCGTAGGACTGGGCGACGCGGCACGCAAGCGGCATGAATACCGGAAAGCTATTGGTTTTTATCAGAAATGCCTGGAAAACCATGCGGGTAATAATTATGCCTTGTTCGGTTTGGCGGACTGCTACAAAGCCCTCAACCGATACAGTGACGCCATAAAAATCTGGGAACAGTATTTACAGCATGATGATAACAACGTCACCGTTCTTACCCGTGTTGCCGACGCCTACCGTAAGGTGAAGGACTTCCGCAGGTCCAAGGAAATATACCTGCGGGTACTGGAGGTGGAGCCCGATAACCCCTATGCCCTCATAGGCCTGGGACACCTGCATTATGATTTCAGGGAATACGAAGACGCACTGAAATACTGGGAACGGATGCTCGAAGTAAACCAGAGCAACATCGATATCCGGGTATTAACCAGCCTTGGTAATTGTCACCGCAAATTGAAAACCTATGAAAATGGTTTGAAATACTTTCAGCAGGCCCTCGAACTGGAACCGAATAACTTCTATGCACTCTTCGGTCTGGCGGACTGTTACCGCGGGATGAATTACCATGCCGAATCCCTCGAATACTGGCACAAGATACTGAAACTTGATCCTCACAACAAGGTTATTCTGACCAGAGCAGGGGATGCCTACCGATGTATGCAGGAATTCGACAACGCCGAAGAATACTACCACAAAGCTTTGAATATCGAGTTTGACATGTACGCAATCCTCGGTCTTGCACTCATCAACAAGGAAAGGGGAAGCTACGAGGAAGCCATCGACAGCCTGTACGGTCTGCTGCGCAATGATCCGAAAAACCACAGACTCTACACCGAAATAGCCGAATGTTATCTCGCCCTCGGCCAGCGGCACAAGGCAGTCGAAATACTCAACGAGTTCCACAAGCTGGGGATCCGCAACCCTTATGTCACCAAACTGCTCGAACGGATCCAGCGCAGCGGCGGTTCACGGTAGATACTTCCTGCCCATGTCGTCAGAACCCTACCCTTCAAAAATGAATAATCCCTCCCCCGTACAGACGGGGGAGTGTTCCCTTTGCGGTCTCCTGCCCGAAGAGCTTATTTCAGCCCTCGGGATCACCCCCGCCTTCCGGGGAACACAGCTTTTCGAATGGATTCATCAGAAGAGGGCCAGGGACTTCGAAAACATGTCCAATCTTCCCCTTTCTCTTCGAAATGAACTGAAGGGGAAATACGGTTCTCCTTTCTCCTCCAGGATCGGTGATACGTCCATCGATGAGGACGGAACGGTAAAAATCACCATCCTCATGCATGATAATGCCGCCATCGAGTCGGTACTTCTTCAGGACGAAAGCGAGAGGAAGACAGCCTGTTTATCGAGCCAGATCGGCTGCGCCCTCGGATGCACTTTCTGCAGAACCGGTACGATGGGGCTGCTTCGAAACCTCTCCGCGGGAGAGATCGTCGAACAGTATCTCCATCTCAGGAACAGCTTCGGGGATATTCAAAACATCGTTTTCATGGGAATGGGTGAGCCCATGATGAACCTCGATGAGGTCCTCAAAGCAATAGATATTCTCCATCACCCCAAAGGCCTCAACATCGGGATGCGCAGGATCACCATATCCACCAGCGGAGTCGTACCCGGCATCGACAGACTCGCCCGGACGGGGCTTCAGCTTCGTCTGGCCGTATCACTGATCAGTGCGAATCAGGAACTCCGGGCGGAGCTCATGCCGATCGCACGAACCACCGATCTGAAACAGCTTCAGGATGCTCTGATCAGATTTCAGGAGAAACAGCAGCGGAGAATCACCCTGGAATACGTGATTTTTCGAGGACGCAATACACGCCCTGCCGATGCCGCTGCCCTCGCTGATTTTGTACGGCCCCTGCGGGTGCTCATCAATCTTATCCCCTGGAATCCGGTGAAAGGGCTCGGTTTCGAAGAACCCACGGAAGAGGAAGTCCGGAAGTTTCAGGAAATGGTTGAAAAAAGAGGACTCGCAACCAGCCGCCGTTACCGCCGGGGCAGAGGCGTCAACGGGGCCTGCGGACAGCTGGCTGTGGATGTAAACCTTTCCTGATGTTTCCGGTCCCGGGGATAAACCGGATCGAACTTCCCGCCGGGCCCGTCGAAGGCTTATTCCAGAACGGCCCTGATTCTCCTTACACCGGCGGAGGAGGACTGTTCCTTCTTGATTTTGAAAGAGCCGAGGACAGCCGTATGTTCGACATGCGGGCCGCCGCAGACCTCTTTTGAAAAATCACCTACCGAGTAGACTTTCACCTGCTCACCGTACTTGCTCTCGAAAAATGCCATAGCACCGGCTTCTCTCGCTTCTTCCAGTTCCATGACCTTCATGGTTACCGGTAAATCCCGTCTGATTACATCATTCACGATGTCTTAAACCTGCTGGATCTGTTCCGGCGTCATCTTCTCAGGATGAACGAAATCAAAGCGCAGCCGCTCCGGGGTAATATTACTTCCCTTCTGCTGAACGTGTTCGCCGAGGACCATTCTCAGGGCTTTGTGGAGCAAATGAGTAGCGGTATGCAGAGCCGTCGTTTTTTCCGACTGATCGGCAAGACCTCCCTTAAAGGTTTTTTCAGCTCCTTTCTTTGAAAGCTCCTGATGCTTTTCGAAGGCTTTTGTAAATCCTTCACGGTCTACTGTCAAGTCATGTTCGCCGGCCAGCTCCTCGGTGATCTCGATAGGAAAGCCGTAGGTGTCGTAGAGCTTGAAGGCGATCCGCCCGGGGATGATCCTTTTGGGATTTTTCAGCAAGCCCGGCAGCATCTTCTCGAACTCATGCTCCCCCTTCTTCAAGGTGACAAAGAATCGTTCCTCTTCAGCATTCAGTTCCTTGATGATAGTCTCTCTGTTCTGGTCCAGAATCGGATAAACCTCCGAATACATATCGAGGACTATTTCCGCCAGCTCGGCGAGGAAATGCCGTTCCACACCCAGCTTCCTTCCATGCCGGATAGCCCTGCGGATGAGCCTCCGGAGGATGTACCCCTGTCCGAGGTTGGAGGGCTTGACCGCCTGTTCATCACCGAGGACAAAAACCGAAGTCTTGATATGATCCGCGATGATCCGCATGGAGGTATCTTTCTCCACATCACCATGATATTGAACTCCGCAGATACGCTGAATTCCTTCAAGAATGGGAGTGAAAACCTCGATATCATATACGGATCCTTTTCCCTGCAGGATGGCCGCAGTTCTTTCAATTCCCATACCGGTATCGACGCATTTCCGCTTGAGCGGGAGGAAGGTGCCGTCGGCCTGTTTGTTGTACTGCATGAATACATCATTCCAGACCTCAAAGTACTTGCCGCAGGAACAGCCGGGTTTACAATCCGGACCGCAGGCTTCCCTGCCGGTATCGATAAACATCTCCGAGTCCGGACCGCAGGGTCCCGTTTCACCGGCCGGTCCCCACCAGTTATCCTCCCGGGGCAGAAAATAGATACGGTCCTCGGGTATCCCGAGAGAACGCCATACTTCCGCCGACTCTTCATCTTTAGGGACATCTTCGTCACCTTCAAAACAGGTCACCGATAGTTTGTCCGGGGAAATACCGAGCCACTCAGGTGAAGTCAGAAACTCGTAACTCATTTTAATGGCCCCTTCTTTGAAGTAATCTCCGAGGGACCAGTTTCCGAGCATTTCGAAAAAAGTCAGGTGACTGGGGTCTCCGACCTCATCGATATCACCGGTCCGGATACATTTCTGATAATTCACCAGACGGTCCCCGGCCGGGTGGTCCTGGCCCAGCAGATAGGGTACGAGGGGGTGCATTCCGGCAGTCGTGAACAGGACGGTCGGATCATTTTCGGGGATGAGAGACTTGCCCGAAATGTGGGCATGTCCATGCTGTGTAAAAAAATCGATATATTTCTTTCTCAGTTCTTCAGCTGTCATAGCTATGAATAGTAGGCATGGAGAGAATCTCTGTCAAGCCGAGGAAGTTAAAAATCCTCTATGTCGGGATGGGTACCGTTTACCGAAAAATCTGAGAAAAAGTAAACCAGATTTCCGCTCTTTCCTACCCGCAGCTCCGCGTATCCCTTCTCCACCAGTTTATCCAGGGCAGACTTGGCTGTGTCGAGGTCCCGATCCCCCTCGAGGGCGACTTCAGTCGGGGAAGTGATTCCATTGTTCTTTTTCGCAGTTCTCAGGATGACTCTCTCTATGGATTCCCTGTGCTCGCTTCCTCCGGATGTCTGCCCCCCCACCTGACGCATCGGCCGTTCATAGAGGGCGTTTCTCCACCCGACCCGCAGGTTTGCCTCACGCACCTGCAGAGGAAGGGTTACCAGATCATAGATCGATCCTATACCGAAGAGACCGCCGGTAAGCATGAACAGCAAACCGGAACCAATCTTTCCGAGATAGAATCTGTGAAATCCAAGGGCTCCAAAACCTGACAGCAGCCATAAGAGGTAGGCTAAACCGGTTGAATACACATATGCCTCCTTCGTTGCTTTTTTTTCATTGCGATCGTTATCTCATTCCATCTGTTCTTATATCAAATCCCCGGGCTCAAGGGTAACATTTCCCTCATCAGCCTGGGCCCGGATATATGCCAGAAAATCCCTGGTTATTCCGTCCACCTTGGATTTCTTCATGGGGCCCAGCAGTTCCCTTTCGTTCCGGATAAACTCCCGCCTGCGTTCCGATACATTTCTCAGAAGCTTCTCCTGAAGCTCTTCGGATCTGCCTTTCAGGATCGCCGCGATATCACGATCGGGGTATTTTCGAAGGATGTCCTGCAGCTGTATATCGGGAATTTCGAGAATACTCTCGATGGAATAAAGCTTCTCCCGAATTTCCCGGGCCAGCTCGCTGTTCTGTTCTTCAAAAAACTCAAGAATCCGGTCTTCATCCTCCAGGGGCAGGTGTTTCAGGATTTCAGCCAGCACCTGCTGCCCGTCGATCTCCTCGGTAATAACTTTCCCCTGGGTACGGATACGCTCACGTAAACTCTCTTCGATGGCGGACAGAACATCCGGTGAAACGGTGCCGAGCCTCGCGATCCTCCGTACGATAAGAGCCTGGGAATCCGGCGGAAGCGATTCCAGGACCTGTGAAGCCTTGTCGGTGCGAAGATAACTGATCACGATGCTCATGACATGAACCGGCTCCTTCCGAAGGAGGAGCATTATCTGCTGAAACTCAAGCTCGTTGAGAAAGGAAAAGGGCCTCCTGCCGGCAAAGGGAGAAATCTTTTCCAGAACGGTATCCGCTTTTTCGACACCGAAAGTCGCGATGAGGATATCTCTGGCAGCATCGACGCCCCCCCGGGGACGCGCCGCGAACTCTACGGTCAGAGCTCCGAACTCCTCCAGTATCTTCTCCGCTTCGTTCTTATCGATCTGCCTGATTCCGGCTATTTCGCCGCTGATCTTTTCGACTTCCTCCGGAAGCAGATGTTTCAGCACCATCGAGGCCTGGTCCTTTCCGAGTAAGAGAAGAAGCTTCGCGGCTTTCCTGTATCCGAATCCGGTTTTGAGAAATCCTCCCTCGCTGACGATGTAATTGATTGTACTGCCCCGGTAAATCTCTGCCTGAGATGATTTCCCCCCGGCTCTCACTCCTGACGGATCCCCTGAGGCGGCGCCGGCCGAATCAGCCGGATGCTCCAGGGACGCGGTCCGGGGCGGCTTTATTTTACCCTTCCCCTTCAGAGCCTGCAGTTTGTACGCCTCGATGGCATGTCTGTGCTTCATATCATCTATTGTATCAATCAATGCCGGCTTATACAATTTTTATGTGCCGAAATTTTCCCCTTTGTCCCATTGGAGTCTGCCTGTTCAGGTACTTCGGGCATTACTATTTTTTGACAGAATCCTGAAGATTCGCTTGACATTTTCTGCTCAAATCGATATTAATAGTTCCAACATTGCCGCTGTAGCTCAGTCGGTAGAGCAGGGGACTGAAAATCCCCGTGTCAACAGTTCAATTCTGTTCGGCGGCACCAAGCGCGTCGGGGTCCAGGCCCCGGCGCTTTTTTTTTCCAACTCAGCAGCACGAACAGCTATCACCGGCCGATCGTTCTCAGTTCCACTTCCATCGAACAATCCCCGGAGTCTATCCCGGCAGTGGCATATCTGCCTTCTTTCAGAGCCCCGGGATTCAGGATCAGGCTTTCCCCGAGATGCTTCCGGCCAAAGGACTCATGGATATGACCGCAGATCACCAGCCCCGGATGTTCGGATTCGATCCAGGTTCTGAGGGAACGGGAACCGACATGTTTTACCTTCATGGCCCTGTCCGCTATGCTTCCGAAGGGCGGCTGATGGCTGACGAGGACCGTACACGGAGATGCCGGCTTTCGGGTTCCCCCGGCCAGTTCCCGGGCAAGAGCTTCCTCGCTCGTTTCATAGGGTGTCGAGACCGGCCCCGGCAAGGCTCCGCTCAAACCGAGAAAGCATACACCGGAGAACAGATACGGACTCTGGTCAAGCAGAAGACCTTCCTTCGCCAGATACTGTTCGATATCCCGGTTGTCGCAATTGCCGGCGACGGCTTTTAGATGACTGTTGGCGGACCGGAAGAGTTCCACGACCCGGGCTGCGTCCTCGACTCCGCCGAAGTGAGTAAGATCCCCGGCCAGAAGGATCAGATCGGAAGACTCGGCTTCCTCTCTCAGGTGTTCTACGGCCTCTGTGTTACCGTGAATATCCGATACTATCAATAACCTCATTTTTGTCTCCTTCAGAGTTCTTTCTGCGTTTCTCCGTACCCCGAAGGCTCCTCCCCCTCTTCACCTGCCAGGACCTCATACAGTTCCTGTTCCATTTCAAGAATGGGCAAGGCTTTCAGTTTTCTTTCGAACCGCGGCAGGGGATTGTGCAACTCTCTCGCAATCTTTGCCGGCGGTCCCTGGAGTACCAGTATGGTGTCTCCCAGAATCAGGGCTTCCTGAATATCGTGGGTCACGAAAATTGCCGTCCGCGGATCCAGGTTCCACAACTGTTCAAAAAAGCGGATCAGCGAAAGCTTCCGGTGCAGATCAAGAGCCTGGAAAGGTTCGTCCATCAGAAGAATCGCCGCCGGATAGGCGAAGGCCCGGGCGATGGCGGTACGCTGACGCATCCCCCCCGACAGCTGATGAGGATAATACTCCTCGAATCCGGATAATCCGACCAGTTCCAGAAAGTGCACCGCCCTTCGGTGTCTTTCCGGTCCGTCCCAAAAGGGCTCCAGGACTATTTCAATGTTTCGGGAAACAGTCATCCAGGGCAGGAGTCGGGGTTCCTGAAAAAGATAGCTGATTCGATTTGTTTCCGTCCCCCGTATCGAACCAGAATAAAACGGCAGCAGTCCGGAGATGAGGTTCAGCAGGGTCGTTTTGCCGCAGCCGGAGGGTCCCAGAACAGCGGTGACATGCCGATCGGGAAAGGTCCTTGAAAATGAGTCGAAGACCTTCAGTGTATCGAAGGAAAAGCTGAGAGCTGTACATTCAATCGCCATACTTCCTGCTCCAAACGGTCTTACGTACGATCCGGGAAAATACCCAATGGCTGAAGCTGCTGAGCAGAATCGCCACCGCCGTCCAGGCGAAAACCTGGGCGGTTTCCAGACTCATCTGCGCGAGCTGCATCTCGCTTCCTACACCGAAGGCGGGAATGCTGAGCACTTCCGCCGCTACCACCACCTTCCAGGTCAATCCCAGGGCGGTTTCAGCCCCGGAAACCAGATAAGGCAGGACAGAGGGGATGGAGATATAGAGAAGTCTTCTGCCTGGGGAAAGGCCGTAGCTCCTCCCCATTTCAAGAAGTCCCGTATCGGTCTGCCGGATACCTGCAATGATGTTCTGGGTAATAACCGGAAAGGCAATGAGAAAGGTGGAAAAGATGGGAACGGTCCCCGTCCGGAACCACAGGAGAGCTATAAGGACAACGGACATGACGGGAGTTGTCCGTATGACGATGATCAGCGGTTTGAAGAGGGCGTGAAGGGGAAGACTCAATCCCGCCGCAATACCTACCACTACCCCGATGATGAGGGAAATGAGAAAACCGGTGATCCCCCGATAGAAGGTTATGAGTACGGAAGTCCAGAAGCGTGCTGAGCCCAGCAGACCGAATAACTCCACCGCGACGGTATGGGGAGCGGGAAGTATGATAGCCGCGTCTATGACCAGAGCAGCCGTCCACCACAGAAAAAGAAGGAATATCACCGCGGTCAGGGAAACAAGCGGGATCTTCCATTTTTTTCCGGGTATCCATACATGTTTCATAGGCATGATCCCGCCGGGGAAAACCGGGTCCCCGGCGGATCTCCGATACTCAGATCAATAGGAGAAATAAAACTGTTCATCCGGCAGCCGACCGCCGACGGAAGCAGGGTTGTATTCCAGCAGTACCCTCAGGTACTCTTCCATAATTGTCCGGGCTTCCGCCGGGGGAATAAATTTCAGATTGCAGTTTGCGATCGCCGGACGGGCGATCGCCGCGGGCATGATGCCGTATTTCTCTATCAGGGGGGCAGCTTCCTCCGGATGGGAATTCACCCAGTTGATGGACTGAGCATACGCATCCAGAAAAGCCCGCACCACCTCCGGTCGTTTTTCCGCCAGCTCCGGCTTCACTACTACAACGGTGATCGGATAACTGTTTTCGCTCCCCCTCAGCTCTTTCCAGGCTTCCTGAAAATCCAGGACGGGCTTCACATCCGGTGCTTTTTTTGTGACCAAGGTTACGAAGGGTTCCGGAAGCACCGCCGAATCCTTCTTCCCTCCGATGATCAGCTGCGCCAGCTGGGCGCCGTTGGTAATCGAAAAATCAACCTGTACGTCTTTTGCCGGATCGAGACCGTTCTCCTGCATCAGATAGGTGAAAAGATAATCGGGAGTAGCTCCCTTCCCTACCGAGTTCACCGTTTTACCTTTCAGGTCGCTCCAGGAAACGATGGAAGGATCCCGGGAGACGAGGGATAGAACACCCATACCGGTAATCGCTCCCAGCTTGTAGCCCGGACCTTCACTATACAGCTTCGCCGCCATATTCGAAGGGAAGACCGCGAAATCTATCTCTCCCCCTGCGACACGGGCTACCATCTCCTGGGGAGTCGGGAGAACCTGAAATTCAATACTTACGTTCTCACCGAGGTCCGGTGTATCTTCAAACAGCTTTATGATCCCGAAACCGGAAGGGCCTTTGAATGCCGCTGCTTTCAGGTCGAGGATTTCAGCCGGGACTTTCTCTTCCGCCGCGGATTCTCCGGAATCCGCGGATTCCTCCATCTCCCCTGTTCCCCGGGCCGCCGCGATCTGAACCGAGAAGAGGAGGATAAGCATCACAATCATAATACTTTTGTATATATTTTTCATTTTTACTCCTTGACTATAATCCTGAAGTACCTTTTCTTTCCGGCCCTCAGAAGTATTTCACCGTCTTCCACAAAACTATCATCGATGACTTTTTCGATATCATCGATCTTGTCCTCGTTGATCCGTGCACCCCCCTGAATCACCAGCCGGCGGGCCTCCCCCTTGGACGAACAGAGATGGGTCATGGAATACAGCTCGAGGACGTTGATGCCTTTCCCCAGTTCCTGAGAAGTCATCTCGATGCTTGGAATGGCATCCCGGTTATCTGTTCCGCCGTTGCCGGAAAAAGCCGCTCTGGCGGCTTCCATGGCCTTGTCAGCCTCTTCTTTTCCATGGATGATCACCGTCTGTTCATATGCCAGGCGTTCCTTGGCCTTGTTGATCTCCTGCCCCTCGAGTTTTCCCAGCTCTTCTATTTCCTCCAGATCGAGGAAGGTGAACATCTTGAGAAACCTGATCACGTCGGCATCATTCACATTCCTCCAGTACTGGTAGAATTCATAGGGAGAGCAGAGTTCCGGGTCGAGGAAAATAGCACCCCGTTCACTCTTTCCCATCTTTTTGCCGTCCGCCCGGGTCACCAGGGGAAAAGTCAAAGCATATGCTTCATTTCCATCCATCCGGCGGATCAATTCAACCCCGCTGAGGATGTTTCCCCACTGGTCGTCGCCTCCCACCTGCACCTTGCAGTCGTACTCCCTGTTGAGAATGAGGAAATCGTAGGACTGAAGAAGCATGTAGTTGAACTCTATGAAGGAAAGCCCCTTCTCGAGACGCTGCTTGTAAGCTTCGAAGCTCAGCATCCGGTTGACCGAAAAATGTCTTCCGATGTCCCGCAGGAATTCGATATAGTTCAAATCTCCGAGCCAATCGTAATTATTGACCATCAGCGCCTTGCCTTCGGAGAAATCGATCAGCTTGGAGGCCCCGTATTTAATGCCTTCTTCGTTCTTTCGGATCTCTTCGATGCTGAGAATCTTCCGCATCTCCGTCTTTCCGGAGGGATCGCCGATCATCCCGGTACCGCCGCCTACGACAAGTATGGGACGGTGGCCGTGCCGCTGCAGATGCGCGAGGGCGTAGAACGGAACCATGTGTCCGATGTGAAGGCTTCGAGCCGTGGGATCGACACCGACGTAAAATGAAACCCTTTCCCTGTTCATGAGTTCTCTCAAACTCTCGAGATCACTGCACTGCTGTACAAATCCTCTTTTTTCAAGTTCCTCTAATGCACCGGACATTCCTATACTCTCCTGTAGTTTTTAATCTCTTGCTTGATTTTTCCGCTCAGTTCCGCGACGGGAACCCTCTCCTGCTTCATTGAATCACGGTACCTGATCGTGACGGTCCCGTCCTCCTTGGTGTCGTAATCAATGGTAATACAGAAGGGAGTCCCAACCTCATCCTGCCGGCGATACCGCCGTCCGATCGCCCCGCTCTGGTCATAGAAGGTGGCGTAATCCTCCCGGAGGTCCTTTTCGATTTCTCTGGCCAGTTCGGCGATGCCGTCTTTTTTCACCAGAGGAAGTACCGCCACGGTTACCGGAGCGACCAGGGGGTGGAAATGCATGACTGTCCGGGTCTCCCCGTCTTCCAGTTCCTGCTCGTCATAGGCATCAGAAAGGCTCATCAGGACCGATCGGGTGAGGCCCGCCGATGTTTCGATGACATAGGGCACGAAGCGCTCCCGGGTCTGATCGTCCAGGTAAGTCAGATCCTTACCGGAATATTCTGAGTGTCTCGACAGATCGAAATCTGTCCGGGAATGAATCCCCTCAAGTTCCTGCCACCCCATGGGAAACTCGAACTCGATATCAAAGGCATCCTTGGCATAGTGGGCAAGTTCATCCGGGCCATGCTGATGAAACCGCAGCTTGTCTTTTCTGATACCGAGTTTTTCGTAATATCCGATCCGTTCTTTTTTCCAGTACTCGAACCAGTCCTGGTCGGTGCCGGGTTTTACAAAAAACTGCATTTCCATCTGTTCGAATTCGAGGGTCCGGAAAATGAAATTCTTGGTGGTTATCTCGTTCCGGAAGGCCTTCCCCACCTGGGCGATACCGAAGGGTATCTTCACCCTGCTGGTCTGGACCACGTTTTTGAAGTTGACGAAGATGCCCTGAGCGGTTTCAGGTCGAAGATACACGATATTATCCTCGCTCTTGACCGCTCCCATATATGTTGAGAACATCAGGTTGAAATCTCTCGGTTCGGTAAAAGTTCCCTTTTCCCCGCATACGGGACAGGCCGCATCCAGGTCTATCTGGTCCGCCCGGAACCTGCTTTTACAGTTCTTACAGTCCACCAGGGGATCGGAAAAATTTTCGACGTGCCCTGAAGCTTCCCAAGTTCTGGGATGCATCATGATGGCGGCATCGAGGCCGACTATGTTGTCATGCAGCTGGGTCATTTCCCGCCACCAGAACCGCTGAATATTATTCTTCAGCTCAACCCCCAGAGGACCGTAATCCCAGGCTCCGTTCAATCCGCCGTACACTTCGCTGGACTGATATACAAAGCCCCTCCTTTTACAGAGGGATACCAGTTTTTCCATAGTTACTTCCGCCATTCTCTATACCTCGCTTTCCAATTGGGATATTACACGGTCGATTCGTTCCAGGGTTTTTTCCGTCCCAAGCAATCGTATCGAACCAAAAAGAGGCGGTGAAGTCCTGGTGCCGGTGATGGCTACCCGCACCGGCATCAGCATCGCCCCAAGTTTTACCTGTAATTCTTCAGCTTTTTCCCGGAGGAGCTCTTCCGTTTTTTCCTCGCCGTTTTCCTCAAAAGCGGCAATCAGCATTCGTCCTTCCTTCAGAATCTCCAGGGTTTTGGCCGCATCGAGTTTCTTCGGTATCACATCTTCGAGATCGCAGGGTCCTATTTCCTGCAGCAGAAAACGCGATAGTTCCGAGATGTCCTTCAAGAGGTGCAGACGCTCCTTCATCAGGGGGATCATTCTGCGGATTACAGTCTGCTGATCATCCGTAGGAGGATCGTCGACTATTCCGTCCTTTTTCAGATAGGGGATTATTTCAGCAGTCAGTTCCGCATCCCCCTTTTCGCGTATGTACTGCCCGTTGAACCACTCGAGCTTCCGGTAATCAAAGACCGCAGGAGCTTTATTCAGTTTCTCCAGACTGAACAGCTGTTCAAGCTCCTCCCTGGTAAAAAACTCCCGCTTGTCATCATAGGCCCAGCCGAGCAGGGAGATGTAGTTTATCAAGGCCTCGGGAAGATATCCCTGACGTCTGAACTCGATGACCGAAGTCGCGCCGTGGCGCTTGGAGAGCTTCTGGCCGTCCTTGCCCATGACCATGGGCAGGTGGCAGTAAAGGGGAACTTCCCAGCCGAAGGCCTGATAGAGCAGCACGTGCAGGGGACCTGACGGAATCCATTCCTGGGCCCTCATGATATGACTGATTTCCATCATATGATCATCCACTACGTTGGCCAGATGATAAGTCGGAAATCCGTCGGATTTGAGCAGAACCGGGTCAGGTGGGATATCCTTGTTTTTTTTCTTCATCTCTCCGAGGAGAATATCTGAAAATACCGTCGTCCCTTCCAGGGGAACCTTGAACCTGACTACCGGTTTGATTCCCCGGCTTTCGTATTCCGCCCGCTGTTCCGGGGTCAGATTCCGGCAATGACGATCATAACCCTGACTCTTTTTATTCTGCTTCTGTTCAGCCCGGAGGGCCTCGAGCCTTTCGCTGCTGCAGTAACAATAATAGGCATGTCCGGAATCAACAAGCTGCTCAGCATATCCTTTATACAGATCGAAACGTTCGGACTGCACATAGGGTCCGAAAGCTCCCCCCTTGTCGGGTCCTTCATCCCACTCAATCCCGAGCCATGCGAAGGTATCATAGAGGTCCTGCAGAGCCTCCTCATGATAGCGCTCTCTATCCGTATCCTCCACCCGCAGGATAAAAGCCCCCCCCCGGGATCGTGCGAAAAAATAGTTGAATAAAGCGGTACGCACACCGCCGATGTGCTGCAGGCCCGTCGGTGAAGGTGCGTAGCGTACACGTACATCCATATGGTAAACCTCTTCTATCGATATTCTTGTTCAAACCGGCAATTGAGGCAATTATACGAGTGCGCCAAAGGAGGGTCAAGGAAGCACGGCCGGGGAGAGAATTATCAGGTCAGCGAAACCGGGACGAATACACCGGAAAAGGGCCACGCGATTATTCTTCATCCCCGGGAAACAACCAGTTTAGTGCGTCCTTTATAAGGGGCGTCATGATGACTATTGCTATGTTTTCCCTGCGGGAGCTCAATTCCTTATCCAGATCCGTCCTGCTGTATTTTGTCCGGATAAGTTCTTTCTGTTCATCCACATATTCGAGGACCTCACTGTCAAGCGTTCGGAAGGGATCAAGGGTGTAGAGGATGAGAGCCTGCAGGACCGGCTCGCGAACATCCTTCGAGAGCGACAGCAGCTCCTCCCGACCCTCGGCATGTTCCTGCTGCATCAGAACACCAAAAGCGTGAAAAAACCGGATCCACTGTTTGTGCGGCACCTGCTGATCGGCGAATTCTCCGAAGAACACCACCATATCGGCGTGGTCCTTGTGAAGCACCTTGGGCATTCCAAGCTCCAGGGCGAATTTTCGGACCAGGGCAGGTTTTTTCTCCCTCAAAAGCTTTTCGAGAGGCTCAATATCTTTGACCCTCCCGCGTACGAAATAGGTCTGGATCAGCGTTCTTACATAGGAAGTCCGCATTTCTCCTTTTCTGAAGATCCGCTCCTCGAGAAAAGACATCAAATCGGACCAATTCTCCGATTCAAGCAGTGTAAAGAGACGCCAGTTCATGAAAAAATAGCCGTCAATCCCCAAAATGATGAGTCCGAAGAGGGCGGGAAGATACCAGGTACTCGACCAGAGCTTGAGGGAATAGCCGGAACCGAGTATGATAACGGGCATAACGAGTACTACGGTGAAGGAGATCAGGATCAAGATATTAAAAAGCAAAAAAATTAACTTAAATTTCACGCTTTTTTCTCCTATAATATATAAGAGAGAGTGTACTTCATCCTTTTTGGGGGGTCAACGGGAGCATAGATGAAAAAAGTCTCGGTAAATCAACTGCAGGACAACAGCTATATCGATGCCCCGGTATACCTCGACGGTAAGTTCATTCTTCTGATTCCGGAAATAGCACTGAAACCGGAGCTTATAAAAAGTCTGAAAAAGTGGAAGTTCGAACAGGTCTATACCGACGGTCTGCCGACCCAGGCACCTCCCATCGCCAACGGGGGCAGTTCTCTTCCCGGCGAGTCCATCCTCGATCAGGATATCAAGGAAAATGAGTCGAAAGAGAAGGCCCGGGCCTTTTTTAAAAAATCCGTGCAAATTCTCGACGATGTATTCACCGACTTCCAGTTGAAAGGCGAACTCTGGGAAAACCCGATCATCACCCTCTCTAAAGATATCATGAGCGAGATCAAGAACAACCGGCAGTATCTTCTCAGTCTGGATGCCAAGGAAGTCGAGAGTGAATACTACATCGTGCCCCATTCCATACGGACTGCCATCTATGCTCTGGCTATCGCTGATTTCCTCAAGCTCCCGCCGCATAAACAGATTGATGTGGGAACAACCTCTCTTCTTCATGAAATCGGAATGCTCCGGATACCTCCGGAAATATACCAGCATGACCGGACCCTCAACGATAAGGAGCGGCAGACGATCGCCGCCCACCCGGTCATCAGTTACAAGGTGCTCAAGGAGGCCGATTTCCCCTCGAACATCTGCGTGGGCGTACTGGAACATCATGAATATATCAATGGTACCGGATATCCGAGAAAACTTACCGGGGAAAGTATCTCCCTTTACGGCAGGATAGTCGGAGTTGCCTCCGCCTACTCGGCGGCAACAAGCAAGCGGCCCTTCAGGGATGAGCATGACGGGCATACCATTATCATGGAACTCGCCAAGGACATGGGGAAACGGTACGATGAACGAATCCTGCGCGCCCTGATATACACCCTCTCGATTTACCCCATCGGAACCTACGTTCTGCTGTCCAATGGGGCAGTAGGGATCATCGTAAAGACCGATCCGAAACAACCCAAGCATCCAATCCTCAGACTGCTGGTCAATGAAAATAAAAATCCATACCGGGACCGCCCTACTATCCAGCCTCAGGAGGATGACGAGGTCATCATCGAACGCCCGCTGACCAAAGATGAAGTGAATGAGTTAAAAGAGTATCTGAGCCATTAACATTTCTCTAGCATATTCGATACAATAGCCGTCATGAATGCACCTACTGAGACTTACACACTTGAAGCAGCGATTCTTTCACGGAGTGAAGGAAATCCCTTTCATGCCGAAGACCCGGGTACTCTGGAGTGTATCCGCTCCAATCTTGAGGATCCCCGGATCTTTCAGCAGGAACCTTTTTCCCAGCTGTCAGACCAGCTTCACTCACAATCCATCATCATCTGGGATGCTTTTGAATCGGTCACCAATGGAATGTATGACCCCGGCCTGCTGGAACAGCTGGAGAGCATACCCAGTTCATCTCCTTTTTATCCCTGGAAGCTTCTGATCCATTCAATCCTGGCTTTTTATCAGGATGATCATGAAAACATCGAAATACTGCTGGGAGACATACCTGATGATACCCCTGCCTCCCGGATGGTTCCTGTCATCCGATCGCTGTGCAAAACGGAGGATCCGGGTATTAATAATCCTGCGGTAGAATCCTTCCACCGGCTCATCGCGGGAGACCATACCTTCATTCGCAGCGCCGCAGCTCAGCTGAAGGACTGCCTGGAGATCGACCACGCTGAAGCATTCATCGAATCCGTACTTCTGATCATCCGGGACCTGGTGCCGGATAATCCGGTTGCCGCCAGGAGACTTGGACTGTGGGGCATGAAAACGGCGCGCTCACGAGGGTATGTTATTTCTGAATATCTCAGGATGCTGGAAGAAATATTCGGCCGGGGGGAATCTCTGAGGTTGACCGCTCTGGCTCTGCAGTCCGAAGATCCGGATATCGCCGTTCTTTTCTGGCTCAAGTATCTGGTTTATCAATTGGACCGGGGAGCTGGAAGTATAGACCTGCTCTGCGCGCTGCGGTCGATTCTATCCGATGCCGCCTCAGAAATCTTCAAAGTATACGATTCTGCGGAACTGCACAGCGATATCGAATACTGCCGCAGCCTGGAAAGCCTTATCTTGAAAGCCCGGGAAGAAGTATCAAGACATCTGCCCGAAGCGGAAAAGAGGGTACCGGAGTTCTTTATTCCGCCGTCGGATATAAAGGATCCGTATGAATGGCTCAAGATAATTCTGGGGAGGGAAAAGGAAGCGACCGATGATAAAAACAGAAGCTTGAAAACTGTTCATCATCACCGGCAGGCGGCAGGTTCAAATCCGCCTTCCAAACCCTACGGTAAGGGCGGTTTACAATTGGAGTTGTTTTCATAAAAAGGGAGTCTTCAGATGAAATTTGATCCTGCAGCCGTTGAAACCCTGAAGCAGCAGCTTCTCTCGCCCCTTCCCCTGTCGGAAGCGGAAGAACTGGAACGAATAGTCCACGCCAAGCCGCGGTACCTGGGACCGGGTCCCTGGCTGAAGCTCCTGCGGGAGCTTGGAACCAGTCCGGGGAAACATACATGAGTTTATTTGAGGAGATCGGTATATGCAAACAGTGAAAGTAACTTTGGAATCCGGCGAAATCCGGGAATATCCCTATGGGACACCGGTACAGGAGATTTTCGGGAGTGGAATGAGCTGTCGGGATGAGAACCCGATTATTGCGGCCCTGGTGAACAACAGCCTTACTTCCCTGTCCTACAAGGTGGAAATCAACGCCGAACTGAAGGCCGTCCGGCTCTACAGTCACTACGGAAACCGGATTTATCGACGCTCGCTCTGCTTTCTCCTGGCGATGGCATCCAGGGAGCTCTTTCCCGAACGGCACCTGATTATCGGGCATTCTCTCGGAGACGGTTTCTATTATTACTATGAGGGTATGGCACAGATAAGCGATAATGAAATCAAAGCCCTGGAACAGAAAATGCATGAAATAGCGGAGAGGGCCGTACCGATCCGGAGGCGTGTGCTTTCGTATGAAGAAACGATTCAATATCTGCGGGAAGCCGGACTTAAGGCCACACAAAAACTGCTCCACTATCGGAATGAACCGAAGATACCCGTTTATACCTGTGAAAACTTCATAGATATCTCATATGAACCCCTGGTGAAATGTACGGATCTTCTGTTTATTTTCTGCCTGCAGAACTATGCCCCGGGCTTCCTCCTCCGGTTTCCGCAGGCGAAAACTCCCGATAAAATCGACAACTTCAAAGATCACCCGGTCCTCTTTTCGATCTACAAGGAATACAAGGCCTGGGGTAAAATTCTCAATGTGAACTGCGTCGGCAGTCTGAATGAACTGGTAGAACAGAAAAAAATCAAGCATTTCATTCAAGTGGCCGAAGCCCTGCATGAAAAAAAAATATCGATGATCGCCGATCAGATTATCGAACGGAAAAATGAAGTGAGGGTAGTGCTCATAGCCGGCCCTTCTTCTTCGGGTAAAACAACCTTCACACGCCGTCTGGCTATACAGTTGAGGGTTCTGGGAATGAACCCGATCATCATAGGCCTCGATGATTACTATCTGCCCCGTGAACAGACCCCCATCGACGAATTCGGAAAGCCTGATTTTGAAGATCTTCATGCACTGAATGTACCTCTGCTGAATGAGAACCTGCTCGATCTGTTCGAAGGGAAAGAAGTCGAAATACCGGTCTTCGACTTTAAGGCACAGAAACCGAAAGAGACAGGAACCAGGCTGCGGATGACCTCGAGAAATGTCCTGCTTATGGAAGGGATTCATGGGCTGAACCCCGATTTGACTCCCAACATTCCGGAAGAAAAAAAATACCGGGTATATATCTCGGCACTGACACAACTGAATCTCGATGATCACAACAGAATTTCAACTACCGACAACAGACTCATCCGCAGAATCGTCCGGGATCATCAATACCGCGGTACAACCGCCCTCGGCACCCTTGAGATGTGGGATTCGGTCAGGCGGGGAGAAAACAGGAACATCTTCCCCTACCAGAATAAAGCCAATTCGGCGTTCAACTCCGCTCTCGATTATGAACTCTCTGTTTTGAAGCCCTATGTGGAGCCCCTTCTAAAAACAGTCAAACCTCATCATGAAGTATACAATGAAGCGTTACGGCTCCTCTCTTTCGTCGAGAATTTCTCTCCCATACCGAGCCATATCGTACCTCACAGCTCCATTCTGAGGGAGTTCATCGGCGGAAGCGTCTTTTACGAATCCTAGGATACCGCCGAATGCTGAATCATATACTCGAAGCTTTTCTTATTCTGACTCCCCTCTTTTTCCTGATAGCTGGAGGATGGATACTCTCGGTCTTTTTCCCGATCAGTGAAGATTCTCTCACCAGAGTCCTGTCTGATTTTTTTATGCCCCTTCTGGTCTTCGCCAGCCTTTATTCATCGAAAATCACCCCCCGGGATACAATCAGCCTCCTGGGAACAGTGGTTTTCATGGTTTTCAGTCTCTATGCCATCGTATGGATCTACTGCAGAATCAGCGGGGCTGATCTGCGGGGTCTCGGCATGCCGGTCATATTCATGAACTCAGGTTTCCTCGGAATCCCGCTGATGCAGCTCTGGAGCGGCACCGAAGCGATGAATATGATAATAGTTTTCGACCAGCTTCAGACTATTTTTATTTTCAGCCTCGGCTTCGTAATCGTGGCCGGAGGATTCAGCCTGAAAGGCTTGAGAATGGCCCTCCTTTCACCTATCCTCTGGGCAGTGTTTCTCGGGTTTTTTTTTAATGGTCTCGGGATTCCCCTGCCTGAAGCAGTTCTCGAATCCTGCAGGTTCGCCGGCGGCGCCGCTGCTCCTATGGCAGCTTTCATCGTAGGCTGCTCTCTCAGCAGCAAGCCCCCCCGGGTAGACCTTCATGTCATCGCCGGATTGGTCATGCGTTTCGGCTTCGGACTCGGTATCGGCATCGCTGCAGTGTATCTATTTGGTCTTGAGGGGCTTATGAAAACGGTGGTCCTCGTCTCCTCGGCTTTGCCCGCCGCTGTATTCTCCTATGTGCTGCCCACCCGATACGGTGTGTCTGCAGGGGATGCCCAGAGTATTGTTATTCTCTCCACGATACTGGGGATCATCACGATCCCTCTCTCCTTTTCCCTGGCCCAGCTGCTCTAAAACCAGCGGTTTCGCACAGATTCCAGATCCAGCCAGTCCTCCCAGGATCCCCTGACCGTCGGGTGAGTCAGAGAGTGAGATAGTTTTTCAAGAAACTCTTCACGCGAAATCTCCCTGGCCCCAAGGCTTTCAAGGTACCGGGTATACACCTGGCAGTCGATGAGGGGATAATCCCTCTCCTGGAGGGCAAGTACGAGAAGGATAAAGGCGGATTTTGAGGCATTTCTTTCATACGAAAACATCGACTCTCCGAAAAACACATTTCCAAGGGAAACACCATACAAACCGCCCACAAGCTCTCCGTCCCTCCAGGCTTCCACGGAATGGGCAAAGCCCAGGGTATGAAGCCTTGTGTAGGCTTCTTTCATCTCGGCAACGATCCAGGTTCCGTCCTGTTCTCGGCGGGGTATCTCTGCACATGCGTCAATGACTCCGGGGAAATCCCGGTCCACGGTGAAGGAATATGGGGATGTACGGAGAAACTTCCGGCTTGATCTGGAAATATGCAATTCTGCAGGGAGGAGGATAAACCGGGGATCAGGGCTCCACCACAGGACCGGACTCTCATCATCATACCACGGGAATACGCCCTGCCGGTATGCTGAGAGCAGCAGTCCCGGTGAGAGGTTTCCGTATACGGCGACTATTCCCAGGGGTGAAGGGTTTTCAAGACTGAACCGGATTCTCTGATTTATCTCAAGATAGGGAACTTCACTCAGATTCAGCATGAATGGTAACGTCGCCTTTTTCGACATCAACGACCGCCCGGCCGCCATGAATGAGGGTGCCGAATAATACAGCGTCGACAAAATAGTCCTTGATGTGTTCCTGGATGAGACGTGATATGTTCCTGGCTCCGAATTCGGGTGAATATCCTTTTTCAGCGAACCAGTGCCTGGCTGCATCCGTTACATCGAGGGTGACCTTTTTTTCACTCAGCTGATTTCTGAACTCCCGGATCTCCTTATCGACTATCATGAGAACTATCTCTTCCGGCAGCCGATTGAATCGGACGATCTTGTCCAGACGGTTTCTGAATTCAGGATTGAACAGTCGGTCCACAGCTTCTTTGATCGCCCCTTCGGTTACCGCCCTTTCTCCGAAACCGATCAGCGGTTTATCCAGATCCCTGGCACCCGCGTTGCTCGTCATAATGAGAATGATATTTCTGAAATCCGCCTTTCTTCCGCTGTTGTCCGTCAGGGTCGCGTAGTCCATGATCTGCAGGAGTACGTTAAAAATATCATGATGGGCCTTTTCGATTTCATCGAGAAGTAGTACCGCGTGCGGCTGTTTTCTGACTGCATCGGTGAGCAGCCCTCCCTCTTCATAGCCTACATATCCCGGAGGTGACCCTACCAGCCTGCTGACGGTATGCTTCTCCTGGTACTCGCTCATATCAAAGCGGATCGATTCTATCCCCAGTACCCGGGCAAGCTGCCGGGCCAATTCCGTTTTGCCGACTCCGGTGGGTCCGACGAAAAGAAGGTTTGCCACCGGTTTTTCCGGGCTGCTGAACCCGGCCCTGGATCTTTTCACCGCCCTGGCTACCGTCTCAACCGCCTCATCCTGACCGAAAACATACTGCTTCATCTGCTGTTCCAGATTCTGCAGCCGCTGAGTTTCATGGGTGGAAACACGCTTCTCGGGAATTCTTGCTATTCTTGAAACAACGTGCTCAATGATCCTTTCATCGATCCGGATCTCCGTCTGTTCCTCCGCAGGCCGGTCCACCTCTGTTTCTCCTGCCGCTTTATCGGAAGCCTGTCCACCTTCTGCCGTCACCTCTTCGGATTCCTCAATTACCTCCACCGCCGTGCCGAAACTCTTCCGATAGGACTGCAGCTGAGTATACGCTCCCGCTTCATCAAGTACATCGATGGCCTTATCCGGCTGAAACCGGTCATTCATGTACTGATCTGTCAGGTCCACGATCGCCTCAAGAGCCGCATCATCGTATGTTACACGATGGTATTCTTCGTAACGGGAACGGATTCCCCTGAGAATATCGAGGGTTTCGTCTCTGCTCGGCTCTTCCACTTCAATTTTCTGGAACCGCCGGGAGAGCGCCCGGTCCTTATCAAAAAATTTCTTGAACTCGTCGTACGTTGTGGCCCCGACACACCGGATTCTGCCGGAGGAAATAGCAGGCTTCAAGAGATTGGAGGCATCCATGGCTCCGCCGCTGACGGCTCCCGCCCCTACTATGGTGTGTATTTCATCGATAAAGAGGATGACCTTCCCCACATTCTCCAGCTCTCTGATGACCTGTTTCATTCTTTCCTCGAAATCACCGCGGTACTTCGTCCCCGCCAGAAGACCTCCAAGGTCCAGAGAATAGACCTTATAATCCTGCAGGCTTTTCGGGACCAGATTGTCGGCGATTCTCTCGGCAAGACCCTCGGCTATCGCTGTTTTCCCTACTCCTGCTTCGCCGACCAGGATGGGATTGTTTTTCAGCCGCCGGCAGAGAACCTGTACGGATCGGTCCAGAATATCCTCCCGGCCGATGAGCTTTTCCAATCCGCCGTTTTTCGCGGCTTCCGTTAACTCCCGGGTGAACTTTTTCAGGGCCGATTTCCTTTCCCGTCTCCTCGCCGTACCCGGCTCTTCACCCTCTTCCTGAATATCTCCCTCAGAGTCTTCCCCTTCCTGCTCCGATTCATCGGGCGATTCAAAGACTGTATTATCGCCATGACTGATACTCCGCAGCAGATCGTAGCGGCTGATCCCCGCCTGTCGGAGATAATAGGAACCGTAGGAGTTCTCCTGATCAAAAATAGAGACCAGTATATCCGCGAGGTCCACCGTTTCCTTGGACGAACTTTCAGTGTGAAAAATCGCCTGTTCTATGACCTCCTGAATACCGAGGGTCTGAATCGGTTCCTGATCATCGATAGTCGGTATACTGCTGGTAATGTACTCTTCCACTTTCTGCTTGATTTCATCCGGATCAGCTCCGCAAGCGATCAGAATGAACTGGACGGATTCAAAGAAAAGCGAGGAATAGAGCAGGTGTTCAGGAGTAAGATACTCGTTTCGCCGCTCTTTCGCTTCAAGGTAGGCGGCATTTATTACACTTTGGACATCCTGGGAAATCTTCATCCGGGTCTATTTACTCCTTCTCAACAACACATTCGAGCGGGTACTCGTTTTCTTTCGCCAGCTGCTTCACCTGGACAGCTTTCGTGCGGGCAATATCATATGAATACACCCCGACAATACCCTTCCCCTTCTTATGCACATCCATCATTATCCTGGTTGCCTCGGCAGCAGGTTTGTGAAATATTTCCTGGATGACCCATACCACAAAATCCATGGTGGTATAGTCATCATTCAGCAGTACCACCCGGAACATATCCGGTTCCCTGGTTCTGGTTTCTTCTTTTTCCCGCAGTTGTGTTCCGTCGTTCCTCTGGTTCCCGTCAGACATACTGTTCCTCTCGACTCAGATTCGGTGAAGCTGCATACCGTTGACTGGTTTCAATTTCGTATTTAAAGAGTACTCAAAGAAATTTCAAGCGTCAAGCTATTCGGGGGGAGCATAGTACCCAATTTCCCCCCGACCGCTCCGGCCGAAGATGGAAACCTGAATTTCCAGAGGTAAATATGCCCGACCGAAGTCCGGTTCCAGCCTGGAGCGGCAGGAAAGAATATATCTGCCCGTCGGCAGTCGGCGAAGGGCCTGTGTAACCGGGCTTATCCCTTCGGGATTATAAGCATATACAGCCAGCCCCTTCGTCTGTTCACAGAGATACTCGATCTCTTCGGCGGTTCTCCCTTCCGAATCGAAGGACACACTGTAAAATGCAATATTGTTGTTCTTCAGAAAATCAACGAGATGAATTAACTCATACGAATCAAAGGCCTCATCATTAAGATATCCGGAATTGAAAAAGACAACCGCCCGACGATTTCCGCTATCCAGGAGAGGAGAAGCCGCAAGCCGCAGTCCCTGATCGAATCTCCAGTCCTCGAACAGGGCGCCTGAGAGGACCCCGGCCTTTATCTGGTCCCCGTCACTGCTGTCCTCCGTACGGAGAACGGGATCCCGTCCGGCCTGAATCACATGAACGCTTCCATCGGGGAGAAGCTGTTCCGTCAGCTGCCCGGTAATCTGTCCGATCATTTCACTATTGTCGCGCATCCGTTCTGAATTCTCGATCAATAGACTGATTTGAGTGTAATCGGATTGATGGACCGAATATTCAAGCTTGCCGTCATCTACCGGAAACCGCCCTTCGGTGATATAGAAGTTTTCCTCCTGCAGGCCCAGGAACGGGGCCCCGTCCCTCCGCTGAACGGTGACATCGGTATAGATGATGGGAAACTCATCGGAATTGACCTGATTGACCTGGACGTACAATCCTGAATACATCCTGCTGAAATCAGCCTGCATGGATATCGTACTCTGATTGAAATCGGCAATCAGGAGATTGTCATTGGCATCTCTTCCGGCATCAATAAGCCTTGCCATACTCCCATCCGGAATAATCAGGGGAGAAAAACTCTCACTATCAATATCAAAAAGTAGAACCTGAGTTTCATCTGAAATGAGGAGGGTCCCTTCATTATACACATTCAGGGCCTCCGGAGCCTTCAGAAACCTGCTCCGAATCGTCCGAAGGTGATTGCCGCTTTCATCAAAAACCAGGAGCTGCCTGTTCCCTTTATCACAGACGAAGATCAGATCACGATAGGCAATTATCCCCGTCGGCTCTCCTATCCCTTCAAAAAACCGGGATTCTTCTCCGAAATTGAGAATAAAATTCCCTTCATGATCGAATTTAGCTATTCGCCGGTTGCCCTGATCGCTTACATAGAGATACCCCTTTCCGTCATCAGTTATACACTGGGGGCCCAGAAGCTGTCCCGGGCCGGTCCCGGATTCACCAATCCTTCGAATAACTCTTCCATCTGCACTCATCTGTACGATACGGTCGGCGGAAAACTCAGTGACAAACAGACCTTCATCGGGATGCAGAACGAGATCGAAGGGATGATGCAGGCCCTCAATACCACCGCGGAGGACCCGCTGAATTGTGCCGTTGGCTGAGAATTGAATCACTTCGTTTCTGGCGAAGGCTACCACGTAGAAACTCCCGTCGGGAGAGGGCACAACGGCGGTCGGACGCTTAAAAAGCGATACTCCTTCAGCTGTCCCCTCAAGCTTGAAAAACTCAACGAATTTGGGATTTTCTTCCTGTATCTCGGAAGCTTTTCGACGGTAATTCAGCATGGAATACATGACCTTCCCTGCCGTATTGAGGGAACCTTCCTCTTCAAGCCGGGACCATATATCCAGGGCAGTGGAAACATAGCCGTTCTGATGATAGGTACGGGCGAGCCAGTCTTCAGCCAGGGTGAAATCGGGTTTTATCGAAAGGCTTTTTTCAATCGAAAGGAGGGCTTTATTGTATGAGCCTTCATGGAAGGCACGGACTCCGAACTGAAGTTCCTCTTCCGCGTAGACCTGATCCATATCAAAATCATCTTCCTGTCCGAAAATCGGCAGGAGAAACAGGAACAGCAGAATTGAAACAGACAGATACATATGAGGCCTTATTGGATGTACGATCCTCCCGACCATATTTCCTCCTTCTTAATCCTCGGGGCTGAACTCTTCCACCACCTTGTCGAGGTGGGTCCTGATGACCGGATGATCCTCTGACAATTGATAAGCCTTTTTTATATATCGATGGGCTTCCCGGTATTTTCCCAGTTTGAAGTAGACCCAGCCTAGAGAATCAAGATAGGCAGGTTGGTCCGGGCGAATCCGTACCGCCCTCTTACAGAGTTCCAGAGCTTCATTAAGGTCCTCTCCCTGTTCCGCCCGGAGATAGCCGGTACTGTTCAGTACATTCGCGTTTTCCGGATCGAGGTTCATGGCCTTGAAGATAAAATCTATACTCTCGTCTACCTTTCACTGCTGATACAGCACGAAGGAATATACTGAAAAGGCCTGTACTGACTCATAGCCATTTTCTATGAGATTCTTGACTTCATACTCTGCAAGAGAGTAGCGTTTGGTTTTGCTGTAGATAATGGCAAGCAGAAGTCTGCATTGATACAGGTGGAGAAAGTCCGGATGGGTTGTTACCACCTGCTCGAGATACAGGAGGGCCTCATCCAGTTTTTCCAGCCGGAAATAACAGAGTCCCAGATAGTAGGAAACATCCGGATTACTCTCCGCAAGCTGATCGTTTTCCTCAAGGGAAAGGAGAACTCCGAGGGCCTTTTCATACCTCTTTGCATTGTACAGCCGCTTCGCCGTTTCGATCGCATTATTCATATTCGTCCGTCCTGAAGTTCGCTGCCTGATACATATGCATAACCTCGTGATTCATGGGATGCAGATATACCGGAGAGATGGATATTTTCCCGGATTGTAGGGCGTTCCAATCGCTGCCTTCCTCTTCACGGGCATGAATAGCCTCCCCGGACAGGAAATAGTACTTGTCCCCGTTCTGACTGATATACTCATCAGCCCGATCACTGTAAATCCGTCTGGAGGGATGGGTGATGGCCACCTCGCAGGGAGAGTCCGGATCAGCGGGGAAATTAATATTGATAAAATGATCGGCACTCCACAGTCCGAGGAGGATATCCAGGTTGTTCCGGATAAATACCGCTGCCTGTCGATAGGGAAAAGGAGCTTTCACAGGGGCTACCGATACGGCGATACTCGGTATACCGACCAGGGCTCCCTGCCGGGCCGCCGCGGCGGTACCGGAATAGATGATGTCGGTCCCCAGGTTGGGCCCGCGATTGATGCCTGAAATGATGAGATCCGGCTTTACCGGCACCGCGCCCAGAAGAGCATACAGCACCGTATCAGCCGGCGTCCCGCTGCAGGCAAAGGAACGGTCTTCTACTTTCCGGAACCGCACCGGTTCATGCAGGGTTATGGAATGACTGGTTCCGCTCCTTTCACGGTCCGGCGCGGTAACCCAAACCTCATGTTTACGGATAAGCTCATCCCTGAGGATGGTTAGACCGGGACTCCATATTCCGTCGTCGTTACTGATTAATATACGCATCTGACTAATTATATGCTATTTCGGCAGATTTTGGAAACATACTTAGGATGGAAACAGAACCTGTGCTCCCCGTCTCGGCTGAATAATATGGTAAACGGGATGAAAGCCGAATATGTGCTCATATTCTTCGAGACGGCTCTCGTATTCCTGAAGAGCATTTTTATCACACAGAGTGAGGGTGCAGCCGCCGAAGCCGGGCCCGAGAAGGCGGGAGCCATAGCATCCTTCTACTTCCATGGCTCTTTTCACGAGCCAGTCAATCTCCGGACAGGATACCTCAAAGTTATCCCGCAGACTTTCATGAGACCGGTACATGATCTTCCCGAAAGAAATCCAGTCTCCGCGATCGAGCATCTCCCGGGCCTCCAGAACTCGTTCATTCTCCTGAACTACATGAATACACAGCCGGCGCGATGCCTCGGGAAGCAGGCCCATTCCCTGCTGTATTTCCTGTGTAGAAATATCTCTCAAAGTCTTCTGATTGTTTCTGTCACGAATCAGGCCTATGCTGTTGTTGCAGATATCATACCTTTCATCTATATCCTCCTGCACTCCGCTCTGTTTCATACCTCCTTCGGTGAGCAGAAGAAGCATATCGCTCATTTTAAGCGCTACCTGTTGAAAATCGAGGGAGCGGAGATCCAGAAAAAGCGCCTGATTGTCACGAAAGTAAAAGGCGCTCAGCTGATCCGTAATCTTTTCATTTTTCCCCATGAAAGCCGTTTCCGACAAATAGGCCAGCTGTACCAGCTGGATATCCTGAATTTCGAGGCCGAAGAGAACTCGCACCGCAAGAGCCGAAGCAACTTCCATGGCCGCGGATGATCCAAGTCCGACATCCCGGGGAACATCGCTCATGATACTTATATTCATTCCCTTAAACGAATATCCCAGCTGTAAAACCTCGTACAGGACACCTTTGACATAATTTGCCCAGCGGTCTTCACGTTTGTATTTGAGGTTCGCAATCGTCGTCCTTTTACGCTCATTCAGATCTACGGAGTAGAAACGAAGAGACGTATCATTTCTTTTTGAAATAGCTACTTTTACGGTTAGGTGCAAACCCGCCTGCAGAACATATCCGTCATGAAAATCGGTATGCTCGCCCATCAGATTCACAATCCCGGGAGCTTCAGTGATAACCTCCGGTTCCTCTCCATATTCGGCTACATGCTGAGAGAAAATTGCATCCATCTATTTCCCTTACGCCCGGATAGATAATCTTGATAACATCTTAAAAGAAAACCCTATTGAATGCAACTAAATCTTTTTTCCCCGGTCACCCGGTATTTAGTCTCAGAGATGATACATACACAGCTGTCGGAGATTTCAGAACAACAGAATTACCAGGAATAAAAAAAGGCCGCCTTCAAAAGGCGGCCGATTACTGCTACTTGATACCGTATTTCCGTTTGAACCGTTCCACACGGCCGGCTGTATCCACCAGCTTCTGTTTTCCCGTGAAAAACGGGTGGCATTTGGAACAAATTTCAACCTCAATATCTTTGGCTGTGGAACGAGTCTGGATCTCATTGCCACAGGCACACCGGATAGTAGTCAGTTCATACTTCGGATGTATGCCTTCCTTCATTTTAACCCTCCAAGGTGCTGTATATCAGATATTTTCTGCCCGGGAAAACTTTCCCACAGAAAATCTCTTTTCATTATCTTTCCGTACACTCAATATACCATAATTGAACCGGAGAATCCAGTATCTCCTGTCCTTTCCCTATTGCCCGGCCGATGAGGTGTTCATGGACCGCAGGAAGGCCTCATTATTCTTTGTTTTCCGCATTCTGTCAATCAGCAGCTCGATAATCTCCATATCATCCATGGGGTTGATGACTTTTCGAAGCACCCACATCTTGTTCAGTTCCTCTTCGGTAAGGAGGAGCTCTTCCTTTCTGGTCCCTGAACGCTTTATATTGATAGCAGGGAAGAGCCGGCGGTCAGCCATTTTCCTGTCCAGATGGATTTCCATATTGCCTGTTCCCTTGAACTCTTCAAAAATGACCTCATCCATTCTGGAACCCGTATCGATGAGAGCTGTCGCCACAATAGTCAGACTGCCGCCGTTCTCGGTATTTCTGGCAGCCCCGAAAAACCTCTTCGGTTTATGAAGCGCATTTGAATCGACACCGCCGGAAAGGATTTTGCCGCTGGTGGGGACCGTCTGGTTATAGGCACGGGCGAGTCTGGTAATGGAGTCGAGTAGTATGACGACATCATGCTTGTGCTCGACCAGCCGTTTGGCTTTTTCAATAACCATTTCCGCGACTTGTACATGCCGGCTTGCCTGTTCGTCGAAGGTGGAGGCAATGACTTCACCGTTCACATTCCTCCGCATATCGGTGACCTCTTCCGGCCGCTCATCGATGAGAAGAACAATGAGAAAAACCTCGGGATGGTTCGTTGTGATGGCATTGGCTACTTTCTGCAGAAGGATGGTCTTACCGGTACGAGGAGGAGAAACGATCAATCCCCTCTGACCCTTTCCAATGGGACAGAAAAGATTGATCATCCTGGTTGATGTATCCCCCTTTTCAGTCTCCATATCGATGCGCTGCATGGGATACAGGGGTGTCAGATTGTCGAAGGGCACCCTCGTCTGAGCTACGGAAGGATCATCAGAGTTCACCTTCTCAACCCGCAGCATCGCAAAAAAGCGTTCCCCCTCCTTCGGCGGACGTATCTGTCCTCCCACGGTATCTCCGGTCCGCAGGTTGAACAGCCTGATTTGTGAAGGGGAAATATATATATCATCCGGGCCGGGCAGATAACTGTTCTGGGGAGACCTCAGAAAGCCGTATCCATCCGGGAGAATTTCCAGAGATCCGTAGGCCTGAATCTGTCCTCCCTGCTGAGTATGGGCTTTCAGAACGGAAAAAATGATGTCCTGTTTTTTGAGAGAAATCAGAGTATCCCGGGCGATTCCTTCCTGAGAGGCAAAATCCCTCAACTCGGGCACGGACATTTTACTCAGCTCGTTGATACTCAGTTTTCCCATTTCACTTTTTGGATTTCCACCGTTGCCGGGATTTCCGTTTCTTATGTTCCCTTCCTTCTTTCCTCGGCCCTTCCGCTTATTGATGCCCTGGTTTTTTATCAGTTCATCCGCGGAGGGGATATCATTCTGGTCATCTCCGATGGCAGGAGAGAGATCCGGTTCTTTCACGGTCTTCTCTTCCAGCTGTTCGGCCTCGGAATTGTCCTTTATAAGTTCAACCCTGACTTTTTTTCTTCTTGGCCTTTTTTTCATCACTGTTGAAGAACTTGGTGTCTCGGCTTCCGTATTTTTCATTATTTCCTCACTTTCAGTATATTCACCGCTTTTTTCAGCTTTTTCATCCATATTCAATTCGGACGGGGATATACTGGTATTCTCTTCTGATATGTCATAGGAACCATTGTTCTGCTGGTTGTTTTCATCATCAAAATTCAGTGCTTCCTGTTTCTTCCTGCTTTGTGCCATCAGAAAACTCCGTTTTTTTGGATTAAATTAATCGTGTAAATACATATATTTTAACGAGCTGTGATCGGAGGTATTTTCTAAATCAGATTAACTATAGTGCCACCGACTAACCATGTCAAGTCTCTTTTGTTCAACGAGGGATAAATATAAGAGCAGGAATGATGCGACTGCCGTCCTTCTGCGAATTATCCCCCTCCTTGATCCGAATTGAAACTTCCATGCCCGTTTCATACCCTCTGCTGTAGCGATTGCTATCCAGACTGTTCCGACCGGTTTTTCCGGACTCCCGCCATCCGGCCCTGCTATTCCGGAAACCGCCACAGACAGGTCCGTTCCGGATCGGGATATCGCTCCCTCCGCCATATGAAGGACAGCTTCCTCCGATACCGCCCCGGATTCGGTGAGAACGACTCCGGGAACCCCGAGCTCGCGCTCTTTCGCCCTGTCATGGTAGGTAATGAAACCACCCCAGTAGTGAGCTGATATCCCCGGTACATCCGTCAGCAATGAACCTATCAAGCCTCCGGTACAGGACTCTGCCGTGGAAAGTGTCCATCCTTTGCCCCGGAGTGCTTCATAGACCTTGACAGCCATATCCACATTACCGTCCCGTACTAATCCATATCCAAAATGTTCCTTCAGTTTCTGAAGAAACTGTCTTTGATTCTCTTCCGTTCCCCCGGAAAGATACAGGGATATCTTGTAGGTCTGAAATCTGGTCCGCCAGCTTACAAGCCCGTCGGAATATTTCCTGCAGACATCCTCGAGTACAGCTTCGGGAATCAGAAAAGTACTTGCCTCAAGCTCCTGAACCAGTCGAAGTTGAAGCTGTTCCGACAATATTGGTTTGATACTCCGGAAAAACATCGGTTCGAGCTCTCTTGGAGGCCCCGGCATTGCGCATACAAGGCAGCTCCCGATCCTGCCCCACAAGCCCGGTGCCGTGCCCTTCGGATTTTCAACAGCATGAAATCCTTCGGGAACCATCGCCTGTTTCCGGTTTGCTTCCGCTTTGGATAAACCGTACCGTTCTTTCAACAGGTTCCAGAGTTCCTCATCGAAACAAAGCCCTGCTCCGGCAGATTCCGCCAGAGCTTCGCGGGTAAGATCATCACTGGTGGGTCCAAGCCCTCCGGTGATCAGCACCAGCTGGTGCTCTTTCACCAGGGATTTTACCACCGGAATGATTCCAGCTTCATCACGCATCTGGCGAGCGGATGCAACTTCCACCCCCATGGAGGTGAGCTCCGCTCCAAGGAACCTTCCATGTGTATCCTTTATGATACCTGAGGTTATTTCTGTCCCCAGCGATAAAATTGCTGCACGAATTGATTCAGGCACTACTCACCGTTTTTTTTAAAGTATCTACAGGGGCGGAAAAGATATCGACAGTATCAGGGTCCTTGATCATTTCACATTTCCCCTCGAAGCTCACGCCGTCGGCGATACGCAGTTTTTTAGTTTTTACATTGCCGACCAGAGTGCAGGTTTCCAGCATCTCTATTTTTTCTTCAGCGGCGATATTCCCCTCTACATGTCCCGCTATAATTACTTCCCTCGCTTTAATATCCGCCGCTACCCAGGCACCTTCTTCAATAAAAAGAATTCCCTTGGATGCTATCTCGCCCTCGAACCAGCCATTTATCTTAAGCGAATCTGTAAAGGAAAGCGAACCACTCAGTTTTGTAGTGTTTCCCAGAACAGTAGTATAGTCTTTTTCTCGTCTTCTCACGTAACCGCGTGCCATTGATGACCTTCAGTTTGATGTAAAATTTATTTCGTTTTCATGACAAATACGCCGTCCCAATCTTCAGGCGGTGGGTTGTCGATATAATGTTTGCAACGGGCATAGTATACTTTTGATGGACCATCCTCCGGGTCTAACTTAAGAGCTTTCCCGAAGAAGTCCTTGGCTTTATCAAACCGCATAAGTTTATACTGCTTTCTGCCTTCGGTAAAGAGTTCAAGTACCTTCTGTTTCTCCCCGGTTATCATTCCTGAACCTCTTTCATGCTCTCTTCATTTTCCTGGAGTGAAATAAAGTGCTCCCGCAATTTGCTGTCCAGTTCTCTCAGAGCTACCTCATCATCGACAATTACTTCTTCACCCTTTAACCGGTTAATGTCCTGTTCAATTTTCTCGACGGCCCCTAGCATGTCCGCGCTTTGAGTTTTTGCAAACTCTATCAATGAAGCGGTATCGGTATCTTTTCCTTTCTCCAGGCTTTCGGCCATGGATTTCATCCTTTCGAGCTGTTCTCTCAGATCGGTGAGAAATTGACTCATTCTTTCCGTTAGCTGATCGGCAAGGCTTATCGTATGCTGTTTCTTCTGTATCTGCATGTACAGTTTGTTGCTGCGCAATACAGCCCGAATCCGGGCCAGAACTTCGGAAAAATTGAAGGGTTTCGTGATGTAGTCTTCAATGCCGAGTTCAAACCCCTCAACCTTGTCCTTCACATCATCCATGGCAGAGAACATGATAATTGGGATATCCTTAAATTCCTTGTATGTTTCATCGGTCTTCAAAAGCCTGGTAACCTGCCAGCCGGAGAGCTTCGGCATAACATTGTCGAGAATAATAAGATCCGGCTTGAAACCGCCGATCGTATCGAGAGCCTCCTCTCCATCCTCGGCGGTGACCACTTCAAAGCCAAGCTTACCGAGCATCAACTCAAAGAAATCGAGATTTACCGGTTCGTCATCTACTATCAGTATTTTTGTTTTTTCTGCCATAACACCATCTTCCTACAGAAACAACAGGTTGTCAATTCCCTCTTGAACGGATTATCCGAGCAGCGAGTCCGAAAAGAAGTAACAGGACCGCAAGGCTCAATGCTGTGAGGGCGAACCAGTTGCCCCATCGCGTATAGAGAGTTGTCCTTTCGGTATACACCGGAACAGTGCTTATAAGATATCCCCGGGAAAAAGGCTCCATCATATCAATGATCCTTCCGTCCGGATCGATTGTACAGGTCATTCCCGAGTTTGTCCCCCGAATTACGCTTCTGCGATTCTCGATTGCCCTAAATACAGCCATCCCCATATGCTGCATCTGTGCAGCCACGGATCCGGACCATCCATCATTGGTCATATTGACTATGATCTGAGCACCTTCGCGCACAAAGCGTCTGGAAATATATCCGAAAACATCTTCAAAACAGATGGGAGTAGAAAATTTTACGCCTCCGACATCAAAGACCGTATATTCGGTACCCTTTTCCCAGAAGTGATAATCATGTTCAACCAGAAGACGGTAAAAACGCGGGAACAGATCTTCGTAGGGGAAATTCTCGGTAAACGGAACCAGGTGGGTCTTTCGGTAGGTCTGTTTCAGTTCATTTTCATGGTAAAGCAGAACCGCGTTGTAATCGACCCGGTTGTACGAGCCGTCTTCAAGCACCGGAGGAAGATTCGGATTTTCCAGCTGACCATCATCATTACCGGTGAGAAAGGGAACCTCCTGATCAGACATGAAATCCTTGAAATCCTTCACAAGCGCATATCTTTCGGGATCGGTCCGGTACCGGCTGTGCCAGTCAACTCCCGGAACAAAGGCTGTTTCGGACCATATCACGATCTCGGGCCCTTCGTTGAGGGCCTCTTCGCTCAGGGATTTTAGGGTCTGAAGATTTCGTCTGAAAGTCCTCAATCCGCCCTTCCACGTATCGGCGTTATGCTGGACCAGTGCGACTTTCCATTGCCGGTATTGATCATAGTCCCTCTGTACCGTTAAACCGAAGATAAGAACTGATATGAAGATTATCCCATACAGGACTGCATCTATTCGATGCTGCAGAAAAAAACCTTTGAGGTCCACAAAGCGGCTGCGGACGGCATTTCCCAGATAAGCCGAGGGAAACACGACCAGGGCCGAAACCCCCCAGAATCCCGTTATCGCCGATATCTGTATGAACGGGAGAAACTGGTACTGAGAATATCCGATATTTCCGTATGGATATCCGAGGAAACCCTTCGTTCTGAGAAATTCATAGCCAAGCCACACAAGGATCTGTACCAGATAGCCGTAGCGGGGAAAAAGCGAATCGGACAGCTTGAGAAGGGGGAAAACAAGGAGAAAATATACCGCATATATGGTCGGGACTATCAGAATCGCCAGGGGATGGAAGGTTGATAGCCAGTAGTTGAATATGGCATAGGTAATAAAACCATAGAGAAAGCCATAAGGTACAATCAGTTTCCAGCTTGATCTATGAACCAGGATAAAAACCGGTATCAAAGAAATGAATGCAAGAGGTGCATAACCTTCGGCATCGAGAAAACTGGGAAAGGAAAGTGAAAAGAGTACCGCACCGACTAGCAGGAGAAATACTTCTAATCCTATCTCTTTCAGTTTCATCTTCCAGGAAAACTGTGTAGAAGCTGCTGTAATCACTCTAAAGATTCCAATGTCAGTGTATTGAGTTTACCCTCTCAGAGGCCATGCAATCTGCTTCAGTTCTTTTCCGGGTCGAAATACCGCGACACCATGGGTATCCACAGGAACTATCTCCCCGGTTTTTGGATTACGCGCCTTGTCGCGGCCTTTTCTCGTACGAATCTCGAAGGTGCCGAAACCGCGCAGTTCAATCACCCGATCATCTTCGAGAGCTTCTTTGAGCTCTTCAAAGAAATCATCGATTACATCGTGAATCTCATTGCGACTTACATTAAGCTTCTCATGGATCCTGTCAATAATTTCAGCTTTGGTCAATTTCTTTTTATCCATGATCCGCCTCTCGTTCTTAAGATTTTATCTTTACTGAACCATCAGGGCATTAAGCTTTTTGCGCATACGTGATTTGGTTCGTGCTGCCATATTCTTGTGGTATACACCCTTCCTCGCTGCCGTATCGATGAGCTTCTCGGCACTTTGATACGCCTTCTGAGCTTCATCTGAATTATTCTGTTTTACCGCAAGCAAGAATTTTTTCTGAGCATTCCGCACACTGCTGCGGGTTGCCCGGTTACGCAGTCTGCGTTTCAGATTCTGTCTCTGTCTTTTCTCTGCTGAACTTCCAGCCAATGTATATCCTCCATCCAGTCAATTGTCACTCTAACTGGTCTTAGTAGTCTGTGGTAGCACAAACTATCAAATTAATATCTTACTGTCAAGTAATTATATCATTAATTACCGCTTTCCAGGTACCAGTTTCTTTATCCTTTTTGAAATTTTCGAAGGGCAGCTCCAGTACGCGTCCATCTCTCGACTGAAGTCGTATCTTTTTTACCAGAATATTCACATCCATAACCTTGAACTCGTCCCCGTCAATCCGGATACGTCCCCCTTCCTGAGGCAGTGCTGATTTTTCTTCTCTGTAAAAATCATACTCGTAGGAGAGGCAGCACAAAAGACGGCCGCAGGGTCCTGATATTTTCATCGAGTTGAGACTGAGATTCTGTTCTTTTGCCATTTTAATGGAAACAGGATTGAGTTTATCGGTAATTCCGTTGCAGCAGTAATTTCTGCCGCAGACAGCCAGGCCCCCCAGGACCCTTGATTCATCCCGGACTCCAATCTGCCTGAGTTCTATTCTCATCTTGAACACCGATACGAGGTCCTTTACCAGTTCACGGAAATCAACCCTGGCATCAGCGGTAAAAAAGAAGAGGATCTTCGGCTCGTCCACCAGGTAATGAGCCGACACCAGTTTCATGTCGAGTTTATGCTTTTTTACTTTCTCCCTGCATATTTCAAGGGCCTCCTCCTCTTTCTTCAAATTGCTTTTATATATTTCAATATCTTCGGGCGCTGCAATCCGGACGATCTCAACTGCATCTTCGGAGGTATAGGCTTCAAGATTGCGGACCTTCCCGAGGTAAACAGCCATGTCCTTGCCGTATCTGCTTGGTACTATGAGATATTCACCATGCCGGAGATCCTCCCCCGTTGTGTTGATACACAGCTGGGTTTCACTGGAAGTGAGAAACTTAACCAATATATAAGAAGCTTCCTTCTCCTCAGGTGCCGGATTTTCAGCTTCTCTGTTTTCAGACGCCGCCGGCTGCTCATTATCCTGTATATTTTGATCGCTCATGCGAAAAACTCCTTAGCTGTTTCTTATCGACTCTACTGCAGCAGATTCACAACCATCCCATTAATCTCATCTACTCTCCTTAAAATGTCAAGCTGGGAATACTGGTTTTGAATGATTCCGGCGGCGAGCCGTTCAAGCTTCTCATTTATGACCCGGATCACCGTGTAGTTATACTGCTTTTTCAGCGGATGGTATCTTGATCCTTCTATTTTTTCGGCCACCATCGAATGTTTCACGACAAACTGAATAAACTCACCGACGGATTGTTTGTAGGTTTCTATGTTTGCGAGAGTGGGACTTTCCTTCAGAGTGTCTCCTGCACTGTGGAGAGAATCAATCAGTTCTTCGACGGTCGCATCTACATCATGAGGAAATTTCTGTTCCACCTCCTGCCCTTTCCGGACTTCCTGCTCATCAAGAATCCTGGAAAAGGCTGCAATAGGAACGACATCCTCTTTTTCGTCCTTCTGTTTTGCTTTTCTGAAGCGTCTGAATCTGCTGTTTCCTGTTGAATCTATTCGTTCCATTAACTGGATTTCGATAGGGGATTATAGCGTTCGATCCCCTGTTTTGCAGAATCGCCGGCAGACGGCGAATGAATCCTCTCATTTTCAGCCTTCTGGCTGAACTGGATAATCCTGCACTTTCCATTCAGGACAACCCCGTCTTCAACCATAAGGCGGGGAGTGGCAATGTTTCCTATAACCATACCGGTGGAAAGAACAACTACCTTCTCCGTAGAGACAATATCGCCCTTTACCACTCCGCCGACTACCACCGTTCCTGCGTGGATCGAGCATTGGGCTCTTCCATTTCTGCCTATCAGAACCTTATCGGCCTTTTTAATGTTTCCATAAAAATCCCCATCAATACGGAACAGGCCGTTCAGGGAAATATCACCGCTGAAGTGAGCTCCCTCTCCGATGATCGAGTTTATAAAAATTCCATTCAAGTCCAATTGTTCACTCATGAGCATTCCATCGTTCATTTCTTTTTATTACGTTTAGACGGATATGGAAAACTTCCGGCTCCCCCAACCACACTTCACTCATTTAAGTTCGGTCTGAACGTTTAAAAAACGCTCCGGATCCACTACCTGGGATCCGATACGGACCTCGAAATGCAGATGCGGTCCGGTCGAGAGACCGGTATTACCCATCGTACCTATCTTCTGTCCCTGTGTAACGGAATCCCCTTCCTCCACATACACATTGTCAAGGTGCGCATATTTAGTTGCAAACCCGTATGAGTGCCTGATAACCAGATAATTCCCAAACCCCATCGGATCGTACTTTCGTTCGATGACCTTTCCGTTCGCCGCGGATACGACCTCAATCCCCCGTCGATACGCTATATCAATACCCTTGTGAAGATACCACTGCTGGGTAAACGGATGAACCTCCGGTCCGAAATAATTGGTTATTCTCCCTATTCCTCCGGCGATCGGCCAGAAGGTGGGCATCTCTACAAGAAGGTCACCTTGGGCCTTCAGAAGTTTCTGTGCTGTCTTCAGAGATTCCGTTGAGGCGGCCATAAACTCACGGATGTCCCGCAACTCCCCAACCTCGCGCATGATACCGCTGTTCTGCTCCTCAAGATTGATAAAGGAGGCTAAATCTCCCGAAGCAGCAGTCGTATTGTCCTGCCCCATCGTCGTGACACCGAAAGTCTCGAGGGTATTCACAAGTGACTTCTCGAACTCCCTCGACACCTGCCGGAGATCGACAATCTCGTCACGAAGGAGCTCCAAATTGGCCCTGGTATCCTCCAGATGAACCTGGTTTCTGGATAGCAGATTTGATACGCCGGTGAATTTGGTGGAAAAGGTGAAGAAAGCCGCCAGTACCCCTGCCAGTAAAACGGTGATAAAGACAAGGGAAAAAACCGATATTCTGAAATTGAAAATCTTGCGTTCGGAATGCGGAATAAGCATGACGGTAAACCGCTGCTTTCCCAGATCAATGACCCTTCTTATGTTTTCGGCAACAACAGCTGCAAATTTGGAAAAAATTCTGGATAAAAAGTCAAATAGTCTTTTTTCCAATCTCTTATATTGATTCGCCGGGGACATTGCTACTCCTCTACATGCAGTTCACTGAGGTAAACCGCTAAAACTTTATCACGTAGTAAAAAAATTGTCAAATACAATTGACCGCACACCCTTTTCATGCTATGGTTTCTATTGAAATAGTAAAAACCAACAAAATCTATACTAAATCGGAAACAATTATGCAACTATTTGATACCCATGCGCATATTGGATTGATTAACGAAGATCCAATTGAGCAGTTGTTCATCGTACAGGAAGCCAAACAATCGGATGTGAAGCACATCATGAGCATCTGCAACAGCCTCTATGATTTCTTTCAGGTATACGAAAACCTGAAAACCGCCACGCACGTATACCATAGTATCGGCGTTTCTCCCTCAGAAGTTACCAATCCGGGCAGAGAATGGAAACTGAAAATTGAGGAAGGCAGCCAGAAAGAGAGGGTTGTGGCATTGGGGGAGATCGGTCTGGACTATTACCGTAAATTCGGCAATAAGGACAGTCAGGTCGAGCTCTTTATCCATCAGCTGGAAATGGCAGACTATTTGAATCTGCCTGTTATTATTCACAATCGGGAAGCAGGCGACGATGTCCTCAATATCCTCAGGGACAAGATCCCCGAGCGGGGAGGGGTCCTGCACTGTTATTCCGAAGACTGGGCATATGCCCAGAAAGCTCTGGAATTGAACCTGTATATCTCCTTTGCCGGGAACGTGACATACCGAAACGCACGGAATCTGCATGAAACTGCGAAGAATATGCCCCTTGACCGGATGCTCATAGAAACAGAAAGCCCTTTTATGGTTCCCGCACAGTACAGGGGCAAACGGAACCGTCCTGCCTATCTTGGTTCTACTCTCGAGTTCATCGCTGAGCTGAGAGAGGAGCCTCAGGAGGAAGTAGCCGAAGTAATATACAACAACAGTCTGAGATTTTTTGGAATCGAGGAGTAGGAAAATCCGTTCCACGTGAGTTTCATGGAATCATCACTCTTTTCGTCCATACAATTGCCGGGTTTTAACATTCCCGGCAATATTTTTCTCGCCCCTCTCGCAGGCTACACGGATCAGGCTTTTCGGGAAATATGCCGGATCTACGGAGCATCTTTCACCTATACAGAAATGGTTTCCGCCGAAGCAATCGCCCGGGGAAGCAAAAAAACAATGAAATTAATGGAACGGGCATCGGGAGAGGAGAAACTGGGAATCCAGCTTTTCCTATCGGAACCCGATCAGATCATACGGGCTCTCCCGGGTCTCCTTCGCTTCAATCCTTCCCTTATCGACATCAATTGCGGCTGTCCGGTACCGAAAGTAATAAAGAACGGCGCGGGAGCAGCCCTTATGCGGGATCCCAAACAGATCGGGGCAATAGTAAAAGCCCTGACTGAACGGACGGATATCCCGGTGACGGTAAAGATCCGTTCCGGGTGGAATGCCTCTGAGCTCACCTATCTCGAAGCAGCTGAATCAGCGGTGAAGTCAGGCGCTTCAATGATCGCGATTCATGCGCGCACCCGTGTTCAGGGCTATTCGGGCCAGGCGGAATGGAAACATATCGAAAATCTTTCCGGAGCTGTTCCCGTTCCGGTCATCGGATCCGGAGATCTTTTTTCTCCAAAAGACGCCCATGACATGTTGACACAAACCCGTTGTTCCGGTGTGATGTTTGCCAGAGGCGCGATAGGCAATCCAAGCATTTTCCGGGATACCCGCCGCATGCTGGATCAGGGATCCTCTGAGTCGGCAGGAATGCCGAAAGATTCCGCTTTTCAGAAACTGAAAATCGGTCTTCAGCACCTGGAACTCTGTACGTCGTACAAGGGGGAACGTCTTGCCTGTCGAGAAATGAAGAAGCACTTGAGTGCTTATACGAAGGGGCTGCCGGAAAGCTCGGCTTTGAGAAATAATCTCATGCGGTGCACCAGCACTGGGGAATACAGGTCGGTGCTTGATGAATATCTGGTAAAATACCCGGAGGGCATTGATTGAACACGGACGGTCTCTCGGGATGGTCTTGAGAAGAACCCGCTAATTATGTAAAAATAGAGCAGCTTACTACACACCTTGTGGAGGTTTTCGTGAAGGTTTTAGTACTAGGATCCGGTGCAAAGGAACACGCACTTACATGGTCTATTTCAAAAAGTCATATCATAACCGGTTTATATGCAGCTCCCGGTAATTCAGGAACAGCCGAGATTGCCGAGAATATCGATACCATCAATATACAGCATCCAAAAGAGGTTCTGGACCTCTGCACATCTCTGGGCATAGATTATTGTGTCGCCAGCGATCTGCACGCCCTCAATAGCGGTGTCGTAGACACTCTCCGCGAGGCGGGGATCCCCACCTTCGGAGCACCTCAGAAAAGCACCCGCCTTGAAACCGATCGTTTATATGCCAGAGAGTTCATGCAGCGCCATTCGGTACCCTCATCGGAGACCGAAGTATTTACCGATTATGAGAGTTTCGAAGCCTATATACGATCCCATGAGGGACATCTGGTACTGAAAAGAAACCATCCCCTCTCATCCTTGAATGTTTTCGACTCGGATGACCCGGAGGCCTTGCTGGAATTCGGAAAGGGTATTCTCACCCGTGAGGCCCTGCTCGTAGAAAGCTTCGAAGAAGGCTACAACCTATCCATTTTTGCCCTCGTTGACGAAAACAGCTACAATATTCTGCCTCCGATATCGGATTATCACAAGGCCTGTGATAATGATTTCGGGGCCATCACGAATGGCATGGGGGCTATATGCCCGGTACCCATCCTGGAGAAGGAAACCTACTCCTACATTGTGGATTCCATAATCGAACCGACCTTCAGAGGCATGCGGAAGGAAAATCTCTGCTATAAGGGAGTATTTTTCTTCAGTCTCCTCATGAACGGCAAAGATGCGAAAGTGACCAGCTACCACGTCCGCTTCGGCGACCCGGAAGCCCAGGTTCTCCTGCCTCTTTTTGAGTCAGATCTCGGCAATGTGGTAAAATCTCTCGAGGAAGGCAGTATCAATTCTTTTCCGCTTAAGTTCTCATCCAATTCCGCTGTAGGCGTGGTGATTGCCGGAGAGGGATACCCGAACAGTCTTCCGGAATCTCAGGCGGTGGAAATTACCATGAAGCATCCGGACCGAAGGAAGCTTCTGTTTCACGGAGCTACCCACCGAAACGGCGACGGCAGGATATACACCCACGGCGGCCGTTGTTTTACCGTAGTCGGCATCGGAAAGAATATCGTGAAGGCCAATTCACACGCATACAGCGGCATAAAGCAGATCAGTTTTAAGGGCGCCTGGAACAGAAACGATATCGGAAACCGCTTTTTCGAAGAATAGTCAATTCCCGATCATCTGCCGCCTGTATTCATAGAGAAGAATGCCCGCGGCAACCGAAACATTGAGGGAATCAATATGTCCCATGGTAGGGATACGGACAAAGGTATCGCATTTTTCCCCGACCAGCCTGCTGATCCCGCGGCCTTCCGCCCCTAAAACCAGCACGGTCCGTCCCGTTACAGAACTGTTCCACACCGGCTCGCCATCCATCCCGGCTCCGTAAATCCAGAAACCTTTCTCTTTCAGTGCTTCAAGACTCCGCACGATGTTGGTTACCTCGCATACATTCACGTAGATTCCGGCACCTGCCGATGTTTTCAACACCGTGCTGTTGACCTTCACACTTCGTCGGGATGGTAGAATTACCAGATCAACTCCGAACTGGTCCGCACTCCTCAGGATTGCACCGAGATTCTGAGGATCCGTAATTCCATCCAGGACAAGCACCAGCGACTGATCCGAGGACTGGCCTTTCAGAAACTCAGTAAGCTTCGATACTTCTCCCTGTACACCGCCCGTACCTGCCGGCGCTGACAAGATCAGTACAGCTCCCCTGTGCGAGGGACTTCCGATGGTATTGAGGTGTTCGTTACTGTCCCGTTTTATTCTTACTCCCTGCTTTGAAGCGGTTTTGATCAATTCCGATATGCGCTGATTTTTCTGGCTTATATAGAGAACGGAACCTTTACCGGAATGCTTGAGAGCTTCCTCAATGGCATGGTATCCGATAACAATCTGCTCATTGTTCATTCCGGGAACTCTCCGAGTAGTTTTTCACTTCATCCATAGAGCCGTCGAAGTCGGTATCCTTTTCATATCCTGAGATATAGACCCCTTCCTCAATATATACCCAGAGATCGACATAGGAATCATAGTTGGAATCTATGGCCCGTTCGGTCAGAATACCCTTGGTGTAATAATAGAAATCATCCATATCTCCGTCATGATTGTAGTCGAGGGCTTCCATTATCTTGTCCCCGGTCTCAAGGTGAGTCTGTATCATATAATCAGTTCGGCCGTCCCCGTTTGAATCGATCTCCAGGGGAGGAAGGGCATCTTTCATCTGTTCAAAGCGGTCCATTAATGATCCTGTTCGAAGGTCCTGCTGCTGCATGTCGGCATCCCCGGTGTCGGGCTGCTGGGATGAAATATCAAAGACACAAATGAAGAAGAGCACCGCCATTATAAGCGGTGCTGCTCTGTTTCGGCTTTTTCTCATGTATACTACCTGTTTTATATCTGCAATGATTTGCTATATTATCGGTCA